>Ga0224512_10000313_pt1 | contig 51876 bp, 35 predicted proteins | sample SF_May12_sed_USG_4_FD_169103 | JGI IMG/M metagenome (GOLD analysis project Ga0224512, IMG submission 169103) | Sediment microbial communities from San Francisco Bay, California, United States - SF_May12_sed_USGS_13 | ecosystem: Environmental > Aquatic > Marine > Sediment | place: USA...
TCGATATGGATGTCCGAGGCATTTTCCTTGACCGCCTCGGTCAGCAGGGCGTTGATCAGGCGGATGATCGGCGCGTCATCCTCGCTCTCCAGCAGGTCCTCCGGCTCCGGGAGATGCTGGGCGACATGGTAGAGATCCATATCCTCGCCGAGGTCGCCCATCATCAGGATGGCATCGCTGGAGTCCTGTTCGTAGGCCTTGGCCAGCAGTTCCTCGAAACGGGCATCATCGACCGGACGCAGGCTGAGCGGCTGGTTCATGAAGCGGCGCAGCTCGACCAGCGCCATGGGGTCGATCTTGCCGCGGTGCAGCACCACCGCCTTGCCGTCTTCCACACCGGACACGAGTACGCCGTGACGCTTGGCGAACAGGAAGGACGGGCGCTGTAACGCGCGCTCAGCCCCTTCGATCAGGTCATTGTGATCAGCCTGGCTCAGCTCACTCATCCGTCCATTCAAAGCCGGCCGTATCCTGTTCCTGACCCTCCGGTTCCGGTTGCATATCGACGGGGGGCTGGCCGAGGGGCTGACCCCATTCCGGCAGCACCGGATGGTGCCTGCCGGGCAGCAGATTGACACCGTCCTGTTCCTCGCTAAGCTGCAGGGTCCTCAGGTAGTTGTACTTACTGTTGGTGTACTCGGCGGTGACCGCGGCATCGCGCATTATCACCGGGTGGATGAACACCATCAGGTTTTTCCTGTCCAGGTCTGCGCTTCGCGACTGGAACAACAGACCCAGCAGGGGAATATCGCCCAGCAGCGGCACCTTCTGGATCGATTCGCGCACCTGTTCCTCGATCAGGCCGCCAAGGACTACGACCTCGCCGTCCTCTACCATCACGCTGGTCTTGATAGAGCGTTTGTTGGTGATAAGGTCCGTGGCCCCGGCCACGCTGTCCGCGATGCTGGAGACCTCCTGCTCGATATCCAGCTTGAGGGCGTTGCCCTCGTTGATCTGTGGCTTGATCTTCAGGGTGAGGCCGACGTCCTGGCGCTGGATGGTCTGGAAAGGGTTGGTGGCCGAATCCCCCGCCCCGGTGCTGGTAAAGGAACCGGTCAGAAACGGCACATTGGTACCGATGATGATCTCGGCCTCCTCATTATCGAGGGTGACCAGGGTTGGCGTAGACAGGATATTGGTGCTGGTGTCCGAGGCCAGGGCATTCAAAACTGCAAGGTAGTTGATATTGTTGCTGTTGGTGCGCCCGCCCCCAAGCAGCACATTGCCGGCCGGTGTGGGCAGGGTACCTCCATCGATGACATCGGCCGCTGAATTGATCACATCGGCAATGGTATTGCCGGCGTTGGTGAAATTGATCAGCCCGACCGGGCCTTCACCGTCGCGCGCGCCCTCGAAAACCCACTGTACCCCGAGCTCACGGGCGGTGACCGGGGATACCTCGGCGATCACGGCATCCACCAGCACCTGGGCGCGGCGCACGTCCAGCTGGCTGATGACGCGCTTCAGGGTGCGCATGATATCCGGCGGGGCGGTGATAACCAGGGCGTTGGTCGCCTCGTCGGCCTGGATATCGAACTCGGAACGCCGGGCAGCGGCAGCGGCGCCTCCCTTGGCCTCCTTCTCCTCTATCTTGCCTACGCCCTTGAGCACATTGACCAGTTCCGCGGCCTCGGCATAGCGCAGGTAGACCACATCGGTGTTGCCACCGGCCTCCAGCGGGGTGTCGAGGTGGGAGATGATGGCGCGCAGCCGCAACCGGGCGGCGCGGTCGCCACCCAGCAGCACGCTGTTGGTGCGTTCATCCGCGACCAGTATCGGGCCACCCGCCGCGGCCGGCACATTGCCCTTGCCTCCCGGTGCGGCCCGCTCCAGGCTGGTCAGTACCCGCACCACCTCGTTAGCCGAGGCATGCTGCAGAGGGATAACCTCGATCTCGCTGTCACTGACCTGGTCAATGCGGCGGATAATGCTGACCAGGCGCTCGACGTTGCTGGCGCGGTCTGAAATGATCAGCACATTGGTGGCCGGGTAGGCGGCCAGGTGACCCTGCTGCGGCACCAGAGGACGCAGGATCGGCACCAGCTGGGCGGCGGCGACATTGTCGACCTCCACCACCCGGGTCACCATCTCATCGCCGCGACCCGGGGCCCGTTCGCCCACCGTGGGGATGCTGTCCTGCTTGGCGTTGACGTCCGGTACGATCTTGATGACCGCCCCACTGGGCACTGCGGCAAAGCCGTGTACCTTGAGGATGGAGAGGAAAACCTGGTAGACCTCGTCGCTGTCCATGGGTCGCGAGGAGACCACTGTCACCTTGCCCTTGACGCGCGGATCGATAATGAAATTACGGTCGGTGACCTCGGCGACCGTGCTGATCAGGGCGCTGATATCGGCGTCCTTCAGGTTCAGGGTCACCATCTCGGCGGACACGGGCAGCACCTGGGCAACCCAGGCCACCAGTATGAACAGCATTCGTATTGTAATTTTCATAATCGCTACCGCGCTATCGGTTACACCAGGCAAAAACCTGAAAACTCATATATATCCGAAGTTTAACTTGATTTAAAGGGAAAATACCAATCATTCGGGGACGCTGAAGGAAAGCGTCTCCCGCACCTCGCCGCGCATCACGGTCATGCTGACCGTCTCGCCACTCTGGGCACTCTTAAGGGCCCGCATCCCGTTGGACAGGTTGTCCAGGCTGATTTCATTGATCTGAGTCACCACGTCACCCGGCTGCAGCCCCATCTGCTCGAACAGTTGCGGGTCCCGGCCGGGTTGCAAAGTGTAGCCGATCATCTTGCCCTGCTCATCCTTTTTCGGCGTGGTGCGTACCAGTCCATAGAGCGATTTCGGGTTCTGCTTCAGGGTCTGGCGGATCGAACCCAGGCGTTGTGCCGGGCCGGCACTCGCTGCAGAACCCGTGGAACGACTGGACCGTTTACCCCCGGTAGATGGCTCGTCCAGCGGTAGTCGGAGGGTCTCGTAGCGCCCGCCACGCAACAGGATCACCCGATCGGCATGGACCTCGCGCAGCTCGGCGTTGCCGGGCAGCTTGTCACCGATGGCGTACATCTCTTCATTGCCGCGCGGGTCGGCGATGATTGCACGGGAATACACCTCATCGCCGGAAGAAAAGGCACCACGCAGCACCAGTTTAAGACGGGTGTCCGGGGCATCCACGGGAACGGCTGCCTGGACCGGTGCCGCTTCCTGTGCCGCCTCGCCGAACAGGTGCCAGTTGGGCAGCTGACGAACCAGCTGCGCGTGCCGGTCCACCTGCGGTGTGACTGCCTGGGTGGCGGGCAGCGCCGTTTCCGGCAGCTCGCGCCCCTTGAACAGGTCCCATGTGAAGGTTGCCAGCAGCCAGGCGATCCAGACCACCAGCAACAGGTTGATGACCGAAATGATGGTCCGCATGCGGGCACCCTGCATGATGCGCACCCAGTCTGTTGATTGCAGTGTCAGCATTTTCATCGCCCCTCCCTGACTGCGTACCGAAATACAAGTCTAGGCGTTTCTGGCGCGACGCTCACGCCGGGGCCTCGAGCCCCCTCTCCCGCTGCCGGGCTTGCCCCCCGGGCGGCGGCCACCGGGCGGCTCGCGACGCTTTATCCTGACGGGCGGCTTGAGTTTCTGGATGTAGCCATCCGGCACCGGCTCCACCGGTATCTTGTGGCCGATGTATGCCTCGATCTCCGGCAGTGAATATACGAAGTCCTCGCAGGCGAAGCTGACGGCGTCGCCATCCTTGCCGATGCGTGCGGTACGACCGATGCGGTGCACGTAGTCCTCGGCGTCCTGCGGCAGGTCATAGTTGAACACATGACTGACATCCGGGATGTGCAACCCGCGGGCCGCGACATCCGTGGCGACGAGTATCGGCAACTTGCCCTCCTGGAACTGCCTCAGCAGGCTCTGGCGCTTCGTCTGGGGCACATCGCCCGAGAGCACCGCCGCCTTGAAGTCATTACCCTCAAGGTAGGCCCAGATCCGCTCGGCACTGCGCTTGGTATTCACGAACACGATGCTGCGCGTGGGATCGATATGGCTCAACAGGCCAAGCAGCAGCGGGATCTTTTCTTCATTGGCCGTGTGATAGACCACCTGCCTGACCCGCTCGGCCGTCACCCGCTCCGGCTCGACATCGACGTACTCGGGATTGTTCATGTGCTCGTAGGCGAGCTCGTTGACACGGTGCGACAGGGTGGCGGAAAACAACATGCCGAGACGCTTGTCCGGCGGCGGACAGCGATGCAGCATGTAGCGAATATCCTTGATGAAACCGAGGTCAAACATGCGGTCGGCCTCGTCGAGGACAATGGCGTCAATCTGCTTGAGATTGTAGATATGCTGCTTCAGGTAATCGATCAGGCGCCCCGGCGTCCCGATCAGGATATCGACACCTGCCTTGATCGCCTCGCGCTGGGTGTCATAACCGGTGCCGCCATAGGCCAGGCACAGCTTCAGTCCACAATGGCGCCCCAGCACCTCCGCATCGTTGTAGATCTGTATCGCCAGCTCCCGTGTCGGCGCCAGGATCAGCGCACGCGGCTGGTTGGGTTTGCGTTGCGGGTCCGCGGGATGCGTCAACAGGTGCTTGATCACCGCGATCAGGAACGCGGCGGTCTTGCCGGTACCGGTTTGCGCCTGCCCGGCGACATCGCGTCCCAGCAGCGCCACCGGCAGGGTCTCCGCCTGGATCGGGGTGCACTTTGAAAATCCAGAATCTTCAATGCCTTGCATCAACTCGGCCGGCAAATCGAAATCGGTGAATGCTGTGTCTGTCAGATGTGTCTCGCTCATAACCGCCTAGGATACAGGAATTTATTTCCAGACTTGTAAATTAATCGGAATTAGGCTCAAATGTAGTCCTTGACACGTGGCGTGGTAAACCACGCCGATACACGCCCTAGAATGCCGGTCAAGGCCGTCTTTCCCGATAGATCCTCGACAACATCTTACTACGGCAGATTCCATTTGGTACCAGATTCTAAGGGCGCTGAAATCCCCCTGCCTTGATCAGGACCATTAGGGCTATTCTATTACAACAGGAGAAATTGTAACGTGAGTGAAGACATCATTTATGTGACTGATGACACCTTCGAAACCGAGGTCCTCAAGGCCTCCGACCCCGTCCTGGTCGATTACTGGGCGGAATGGTGTGGTCCCTGCAAGATGATTGCACCGATCCTGGATGAAATCGCTAACGAGTACAACGGCAAGATCAAGATTGCCAAACTGAATATCGATGACAACCCGCAGACGCCCCCCAAGTACGGCATCCGCGGCATACCGACCCTGATGCTGTTCAAGGACGGTAATGTGGAGGCAACCAAGGTCGGGGCCCTGTCCAAATCCCAGCTGACCGCCTTTATCGACAGCAACATCTAGCTGAGACTTTAATAAGCATGCAGGGGGTAGACGCACCACGCCACACGTGCTAGCGTTGCACTATAGAAGAACCACAACCGCTCCGGCTTCTGCAATCGTCCGGACGGCACCTCCTGATAACACCAAATTAAGCTTCTCCGGCTGCACCAGCCGTGGCCTGCTCAATCCAAATCTATCCATGACACGCATCAAAGGCATTCTATGAATCTCTCCGAACTCAAGCTCAAGCCCGCCAGTGAGCTGATCGAAATCGCCCAGGGCATGGGCATTGAGGGGACAGCCCGTTCCCGCAAGCAGGACATCATTTTCTCCATCCTTAAATCACACGCCAAGAAAGGTGAAGACATCTTCGGCAACGGCGTGCTGGAAATCCTGCAGGACGGTTTTGGTTTCCTGCGTTCCGCCGACAGTTCCTATCTCGCCGGCCCCGACGACATCTATGTCTCGCCCAGCCAGGTCCGCCGCTTCAGTCTGCGCACCGGCGACACAGTGGACGGCAAGATCCGCCCGCCCAAGGACAGTGAACGCTATTTTGCCCTGCTCAAGGTCAATGAAATCAATTACGAGAAGCCGGAGAATGCCAAGCACAAGGTCGCATTCGAGAACCTGACACCGCTGCACCCCAATGAACGGATGAACCTGGAGCGCGGCAACGGCAGCACCGAGGACATCACTGCACGCGTCATCGACCTGGTGGCACCACTCGGCAAGGGCTCACGCGGACTGATCGTGTCGCCGCCCAAGGCCGGCAAGACCATGCTGCTGCAGAACGTCGCCCAGTCCATCACCTCCAACCACCCGGAGTGCTACCTGATCGTGCTGCTGATCGACGAGCGCCCGGAGGAAGTGACCGAGATGTCGCGCTCAGTGAAGGGCGAGGTCGTCTCGAGTACCTTCGACGAACCGGCCAGCCGCCACGTGCAGGTCGCCGAGATGGTCATCGAGAAGGCCCGGCGCCTGGTTGAACACAAGCGCGACGTCGTCATCCTGCTGGATTCCATCACCCGCCTGGGGCGCGCCTACAACACGGTGGTGCCCTCTTCCGGCAAGGTGCTGACCGGAGGTGTCGATGCCAACGCCCTGCAGCGCCCCAAGCGCTTCTTCGGCGCGGCACGCAACATCGAGGAAGGCGGCAGCCTGACCATCCTGGCCACCGCTCTGGTCGACACCGGCTCGCGCATGGATGACGTGATCTACGAGGAGTTCAAGGGCACCGGCAACATGGAAATCCACCTGGACCGCAAGATCGCCGAGAAGCGCATCTACCCGTCCATCAACATCAACCGCTCCGGCACCCGCCGCGAGGAGCTGTTGACCGACCCGGCCGAGCTGCAGAAGATGTGGATCCTGCGCAAGCTGCTGCACCCGATGGATGAACTCGCCGCCATGGAATTCCTGATCGACAAACTCAAGGCCACCAAGAGCAACTCCCAGTTCTTCGAGTCGATGAAACGCTAGTAAGGTAAGGTACAGGAGCGCCTGGCAGGCGCGATCAGGCAGGGCATGCCGTGCGTACCAAAGATAGCCACGGTATCCACTGAACCCACGGAAAGACTAAAAAACGAATAATGCAATGAATGCGTAGAGGCATTACGTTGGGTACGTCGGGTTTGCTCATTTACCCAACCTACCCGTCTATTTTTTGTCGTTTCAGTTCTCAATTTTTTCGTTGTTATCTTTCCGTGTTCTTCCGTGGATTCCGTGGCTATTTTATATTTTGATTAATCGCGCCTGACCTACAAGGCGCGCCCTACCCCCACACATTTCACGAGATTTCCGGTTTTATTGCAGGAGCGCCCCGCGGGCGCGATAGCCGAGATTTGGCACCTGAATGATTTCCGTGTGTTTCCGTGGCTGGTTTATATTTTGACTAATCGCGCCTGCACCCGATAATGCGCCGGGCATAAACGAGGTGCTCCTGCTCTTTTTCAAGCCCCCCCCAGATTCCGCAGCCGCGCCATGCGGCGCTCCAGCGGCGGGTGGGTGGCGAACAGCCGGTTGGCCTTCTCGGAGAAATTACGGAACGGGTTGACGATGAACATGTGCTGGGTGGCCTGGTTCGCCCCCTTGAACGGCCTGGCATTGAGCGCCAGCTTCTCCAGCGCCGCAATCAGCCCCTCCGGGTGCCGGGTCAGGCGTACGCTGGTGGCATCGGCCAGGAACTCACGCTGGCGCGACACCGCCATCTGCACCAGGCGCGAAAAGATCGGCGCCAGGGCCGCGAAGATCAGCAGGAACAGCACGATCACCACGGCACCCCCGCCGCCCCGGTTGTTCGAACTGCGCGAGCGGCCGGAATAGCGCAACGAGCGCAAGGCCCCGTCACTGATCAGTGCGATCAGGCCGACGATGACGCCCACGGCCGTGGCATAGCGGATATCCCAGTTCACGATGTGGCCCATTTCGTGACCGATTACCCCCTGCAGTTCTTCCCGGTTGAGCGTGTCCAGCAGGCCACGGGTGACACCGATCGACGCACGTGCCGGGTGCATGCCGGTCGCAAAGGCATTCAGCGCATCCGTCTCGATCACGTACACCCGCGGCTTGCGGATACCGGCCGCGATGGCCATCTCCTCCACCACGTTGTGCAGTTGCGGCTCCTCGTCGCGCGTCACCTCATTCGCCCCGGTCATGCGCAGCACGATGCGGTCACCCATTTTGAATGAAATCCATGACCAGACCACACCGACAACGAACAGCCCCAGCGCAGCCAGCACACCCCAGCGACTGACAAACCAGATTCCTTCAACCCCCTCCGGGAAATTTATCGACAAAGCCTGCACACTCCAGCCCAGCAGGTAACCCAGGATGACCAGGGTAAGCATGAGTATGATCACCAGCCAGCGGGTCGCCTTCTGGTTGGCGCGGGCCGCGGCCGCGAAATCGGTACGCCGCAATACCTTGTTGCGCAGCAGCGGCTTGTCCTGCCAGTTGGGTATCAGCGGTGCGCCGCACTGCCGACAGGCATGCGCATGCGCACGGTTTTCAGTACCGCATTCCGGACAGGATTTTGGAATCGAAGGGGCCATCAGGAAATATTAACGGCGGACTCCGTTAATGGTGAAGCGTGAGAAACCATAATCAATGGCCACGGAAACACACGGGAATCATGTATTTTGTAAGAATACATCTCGGATATCATCGTCCCGATCAGCACATGAAAAGCGTCATCAATTTCGCACCTGCCTAAGACAGTTTAATAATTGGTTCTTAGGGAAGATCTGATGAACTCATCTTGCGTCATTCCGGCGAATGCCGGAATCCAGTCACTACCTGATTATCAACCACTGGATTCCGGGTCTCCGCTACGCTACACCCGGAATGACGGTTTGATCAGATTTTCCATATTTCATTTTTCCGTGTGTTTCCGAGGCTAATTTACATGATTAATTGCGCCTGTACCCGATTAAGCGCCGGGCATAAACAAGGCGCTCCTACAATTATTTTTTACGACTTAATCTTTCCGTGTTCTTCCGTGGATTCCGTGGCCCATTCTTGCGTTGATTATTTTCCGTGTGGTTCCGTGGCTAATAGGTTTTGCTTTTTCCGCCTCCGCCTGGACGATCGCGCCTGTACCCGATTAAGCGCCAGGCATAAACAAGGCGCTCCTACACTTTTGTATGTTTTACCGGATATCCACCTTGGGCGCCTCGGCCTCGGCCTCGGCCACTTCGAAATAGGTCGCCGGGCTGAAACCGAACATGCCGGCCACGATATTGGACGGAAACACCTGCACACCGTTGTTGAGCGCCATGACACTGTCATTGTAGAACTGGCGAGAAAAGGAGATCTTGTTCTCGGTCGCGCTCAGTTCCTCCATCAGCCGCGCGACACTCTCGTTGGCCTTGAGATCGGGATAGGCCTCCATCAGCGCGAACAGCTTGCCCAGGGCGGCCCCCAGGATGCCCTCGGCCATGATCGACTCTTCGGGGTTGCTGGCGCCCACGGCCCGGTTGCGCGCCTCCACCACCTTCTCCAGGGTCTCCTGTTCATAGGACATGTAGTCCTTGACAGTCTCCACCAGATTCGGGATCAGGTCGTGACGACGTTTCAGTTGCACGTCGATCTGCCGCCAGGCGTTCCTTACCTGGTTGCGCAGGTTCACCAGGCGGTTGTAAAGCGTGATCCCCAGCAGCGGGATCCCGATAATGAATGCCACCAGCCCCCAACCGATAATCTCCATCCCTTGTCTCCTCTGTACCCGTAACCGTTAGCAGTTCCGTAAATTAGGCAAAACTTCCGCTCCCTGCTCGCGCCCCTTACCTACAATGTACATGGATGTACAAGTGTTGCGGGAGGCAGGATGCCGGGAGCGACCATCCCTGTAGGCAGGGCGCAGCATGCCCAACAAGCGACCAGGTGTCGAGGATAGCATTCCTTGGAATTCAGGGCAGCCATCCGGCGGGATTCTACCGCGGGAGCTGAAACCTTGCAGGAGCGCAAATAAACAGCTATGGAAGCACACGGAAAAATAACTAATCCGCAGGATGGGCAAAGGCTGGCAGGCCGTGCCCGTCAAAATCCTCCATGTCGGGCACGCTGCGCTTTGCCCAACCTACATTTTTTGTTTTATGCGATTAATCGTTCCGTGTATTTCCGTGTGCTTTCGTGGCAATTACTTTTTACTCTTCACCTCTTACTTCTCTTTTCCCCGCGCGATCGCCCGGTAGCCGATATCCGTGCGGTAATAGACCTCCGGCCAGGTGATCGCCTCGACACAGCGGTAGGCCTGCACCTGGGCATCCGCGATGGTCTGACCCAGCGCGCACACGCACAGCACCCGTCCCCCGCTGGTCACCACCTGCCCGTCCCTGGACGCGGTGCCGGCATGAAACACCTTGCAGAGACCGGAATCCGCCCCACGCAGGCCCTCGATCACGTCACCCTTGCGGTAGCTGCCGGGGTAACCGCCGGCGGCCAGCACCACGCCCAGAGAGGGGCGGTCGTCCCACTCGGCCTCGACCTGGTCGAGGTCGCCCTCGATGGCGGCCAGGCACAGCTCCACCAGGTCCGACTTCATCCGCAGCATGATGGGCTGGGTCTCCGGGTCACCGAAGCGCACATTGTATTCCAGCACCCTGGGGGTGCCGTCGGGGGCGATCATCAGGCCGGCATAGAGAAACCCGGTGAAGTCATTGCCCTCCTGGGCCATGCCGCGCACGGTGGGCCGGATGACCTCGTTCATAACGCGCCGGTGGATCTCCGGCGTCACCACCGGTGCCGGTGAATAGGCGCCCATGCCGCCGGTGTTGGGGCCGGTGTCGCCGTTGTCGCGCGCCTTGTGGTCCTGCGAGGTGGCCAGCGGCAGGGTGTGGGTGCCATCCACCATGACGATGAAGCTGGCCTCCTCGCCCTGCAGGTATTCCTCGATCACCACCCGGTGACCGGCCTCGCCGAAGACGTTGCCGCTGAGCATGTCCTCCACCGCGGTGATGGCCTCGGCCTCGGTCTGCGCCAGGATGACACCCTTGCCGGCGGCCAGGCCGTCGGCCTTGACCACGATCGGGGCCCCCTGCTCGCGGATGTAGACCACGGCCTTGCCGACATTGGTAAAGGCGGCGTAGGCGGCCGTGGGGATGCTGTGGCGCGCCAGGAAGTCCTTGGCAAAGGCCTTGGAGCCCTCCAGCTGCGCCGCGCCTTTGGAGGGACCGAAACAGGGCAGGCCCGCGGCCGTAAACCGGTCCACCACGCCCGCGACCAGCGGTGCCTCGGGCCCGACGATGGTCAGCCCGACGTCGTTGTCGCGGGCGAAGGCCAGCAGGCCCTCGATATCGTTGGCAGCGATGGCAACGTTCTCAATGCCCGGCTCCAGGGCCGTACCGGCATTGCCCGGCGCAACAAACACCGTGTCCGCCTGCGGTGACTGGGCCGCCTTCCAGGCGAGAGCATGTTCACGCCCGCCGCCGCCGATAATGAGAATATTCATGGCAGTTCCTTAATTATTGATATGACCGCAGTTAGATTGAAACAACACTATTCACCGCAGAGACGCAAAGAACGCAAAGAACGCAAAGAACAGAAATAATATTCGTTTAAAATTCTTCATTAATTCCCGGTGAATCTTGTACACATGAGGTCGAAGGCAAACTTTACAAGCAATCATGCTTGTGCATTATTAAGATTTTAACTTTGCGTTCTTTGCGTCTCTGCGGTGAATTTTTTTCCTTAGTACTTCCGTGGCAACTACCCAGGTAAATGTCGGGCACGTCGCTTCGCTCCTTTGCCCAACCTACCCCCTACTATTCATCTGGGCATTTCAGCAAACGGGATTGATTTTATTATAGGAATATTTCTCTGCGTTCTTTGCGTCTCTGCGGTGAAATCTTTTTTCCGTGTGTTTCCGTGGCGCCTTCAATGCCGGAAATGCCGCATGCCGGTAAACACCATGGCCATGCCGTGCTCGTCGGCCGCGGCGATCACCTCGTCATCACGCATGGAGCCGCCCGGTTCGATCACCGCCACGATGCCCGCCTCGGCGGCCTGGTCGATGCCGTCGCGGAACGGGAAGAAGGCGTCCGAGGCCATCACCGAGCCACGCACCTCCAGGCCCTCGTCCGCGGCCTTGAGCGCGGCGACCTTGGCGCTGTAGACCCGGCTCATCTGGCCGGCGCCGACGCCGATGGTCATGCCGTCCTTGCAGTAGACAATGGCATTGGACTTGACGAACTTGCCGACCCGCCAGGCAAACAGCAGGTCCTTCATCTCCTGCGCGCTCGGCGCACGTCTGGTCACCACCTTTAAATCTGATTCGCTCACGCGTCCCAGGTCGCGGTCCTGCACCAGCAGGCCGCCGTTGACGCGCTTGAAATCCAGCCCGGCGGCGGGTGCCTCACCCCATTCCCCGCAGGCCAGCACCCGCACGTTTTTCTTGGCGGCCAGCACCGGCACGGCGGCCGGGTCGATCGCCGGCGCGATGATCACCTCGACGAACTGGCGCTCGATAATCGCCTGCGCGGTCGCCGCGTCCAGCGGCCGGTTGAAGGCGATGATCCCGCCGAAGGCCGAGGTCGGGTCGGTCCTGAAGGCACGGTCATAGGCCGCCAGTGGCGACTCGCCCAGCGCCACCCCGCAGGGATTGGCGTGCTTGACGATGACGCAGGCCGGGCCCTCGCTGAAGGACTTGACGCATTCGAGCGCCGCATCGGTGTCGGCCACGTTGTTGTAGGAGAGCTCCTTGCCCTGCAGCTGCTGCGCCGTGGCCACCGAGGCCTCGCCCGGCTGGTTTTCGACGTAGAAGGCGGCGCGCTGGTGCGGGTTCTCGCCGTAGCGCATGGTCTGCACCTGGCGGTACTGCAGGTTGAGGGTGTGCGGGAAGGCCGCGCGCTCACCCCCGTGCCCGATTGTGCCCAGGTAATTCGCAATGGCACCGTCGTAGCGTGCCGTGTGCTCGAAGGTCTTGACCGCCAGTGCGAAGCGCGTGGCGTCCGAGACCTGGCCGTCGTTCTGGCGCAGCTCGTCCAGCACCAGGCCGTAGTCGCCGCTGTCGACCACCACGGTCACCGCGGCATGGTTCTTGGCGGCCGCGCGCAGCATGGTCGGTCCACCGATGTCGATGTTCTCGATCGCGGTGGCCAGGTCACAGTCCGTTCGCGCCACGGTCTGCTCGAAGGGATACAGGTTGACCACCACCAGGTCGATGGGCGGGATGCCATGTTCGGCCATCACCGCCTCGTCGGTGCCGCGCCGCGCGAGGATGCCGCCGTGGACCTTGGGGTGCAGGGTCTTGACGCGCCCGTCCATCATCTCCGGGAAACCGGTGTAGTCGGACACCTCGACCACGGGCACGCCGGCACCGGACAGCAGGGCCGCCGTCCCGCCGGTCGAGAGGATCTCGATGCCCAGCGCGTTCAGGCCCTGGGCGAACTCGGTGATACCGTTCTTGTCGGAAACGCTGATCAATGCGCGGGTGACTTTGTTCATGGGATGTATTGTTACCTTCGATTGTAGATGGTCGTCAGGGGTGCGAATTATACGGTCTTGCCCCGCTGCGCCCCAGCCCATTGTGCGATGAATTAACCTGTAGGAGCGCCTCGCAGGCGCGATTGCCCGAATAAGCATGTAGGTTGATCGCGCCTGTACCCGATTAAGCGCCGGGCATAAACGAGGCGCTCCTACAGCTTTGTTTTTATTTTTCCGTGTGATTCCGTGGCAATTATTTCTTTGCACGTTCTTGTCTTTCAGTGCACTTCCGTGGATTCCGTGGCTATAGATGCGCACCGTTGTAGGTTGGGCAAAGCGTAGCGTGCCCAACAACCGGCCCTGTGTCGGGCACGTCGCTTTGCTCCTTTGCCCAACCTACCTGCTTTGTTTTTATTTTTCCGGGTGCTTCCGTGACGGATTTACACAGAAATAGCGCAGCCGATCAGAGCTCGTAGGTCTTGAGCTTCTTGCGCAGGGTGCCGCGACTGATGCCCAGCAGTTCGGCAGCCTGGGACTGGTTGCCTTCCACGTGGGTCATGACCACGTCCAGGATGGCCGGCTCGACCTCCTCCAGGACCACGTGGTAGAGGTCATTGACCTTGGTGCCGTTGAGGTCCTCCAGGTAGAGCTGCAGTGCCGACTGTACACTGCGGCGGATCGGCTGCTTGCGCCGTTCGCGTCTGACCGGCGGGTTCATGCGGCAAGCGCCTGCTGGTCCGCCAGGGCGGCGAAATAATCATGCACATAGGCCAGCTGCGCCGCGGCCGACCCGGTCTGGTTGATGTGCTGGCGAAAGCGGTTGCCCTCGGGCTGGCCCTTGCTGTACCAGGCAATGTGCTTGCGCGCCACCCGCACCCCGGTGTATTCGCCGTAGAAGGCGTAGAGGTTTTCCAGGTGACCGCACAGGATTCGCCTGATCTCGGCCGGTGCCGGCTCGGCCAGCCGCGCGCCTGTCGCCATGAAGTGATTGATTTCCTTAAAGATCCACGGCCGACCCTGGGCGGCGCGTCCGATCATCAGGGCATCGGCCCCGGTCCGGGCCAGGACCTCCACGGCCTGTTCCGGCGAGTTGATGTCGCCGTTGGCGATCACCGGGATGGACACGGCCGCCTTGATGGCGCGGGTGGTGTCGTGTTCGGCCTCGCCGCGGTAACCGCAGGCCCGGGTGCGGCCGTGCACAGCCAGGGCCTGGATACCGCATTGTTCGGCCAGCCGCGCAATGACCAGGGCGTTCCGGTGCTGCGGGTCCCAGCCGGTGCGGATCTTGAGGGTGACGGGTACATCGACGGCCCTGACGACGGCCTCCAGGATGCGCCCCACCAGCGGCTCGTCCTGCATCAGCGCGGACCCCGCCATCAGGTTGCAAACCTTCTTGGCCGGGCAACCCATATTGATATCAATGATCTGGGCGCCGTGCTCGACATTGAAGCGCGCGGCCTCCGCCATCATGGCCGGATCGGCGCCCGCAATCTGCACCGAGACCGGTGCATCCTCGCCGACATGATCGATGCGCCGCCGGGTTTTTTCGCTGCCCCAGAGCAGGGCATTGGACGAGACCATCTCGGACACGGCCAGGCCCGCCCCTAGCTCGCGGCACAGCTGCCGGAACGGGCGATCGGTGACACCGGCCATGGGGGCCAGTATCAACTTGTTAGGTAATTTGTAAGGTCCAATCCGCACCGGATTTGTGTCTGTTTAATAATTTCCGGGAGTGAAGGATCGCAGATAATACTCCCTTCCGCGAGCGGGATAAAGTGAACAAATGTGACTCCAGAAAAAACAATAAATCAGAGGAATTCGAACTGGAAAGACACCGCGTCCTTGCCCGGATCCTGGATCTCCAGCACCACGTGCACCGGTGTATCCGCCGCCATACCCGCGCCGATGTCGGCCCCCTCGTCGAGGTATTCCCCGGGAGCGAAACGGCGTGCCGCCACCAGCCGGCCCGAGAGGTCGGAGAAACCGATCGAGAACACCGGGTAGGTCTGGGTGAAGCCGGCGTGATTGATGAGGGTGGCATTCACCAGCAGGGCATTTTCCACCAGCGGGTGCTTGCGCACATCGCGGTTCAGCAACTCGATACGCGATACATCGGTCTTGAGCGGCAGGTCGCACCGCAAAACGGAACAGAAACGTTCCAGGGACGGGCGCCAGCCGCTGTCGGCGGCCAGTGCGGCACGGTTGAAGAACAGCCATTGAAACCCTAATAACAGCACCAGCAGGCCGATACCGGCCCCGCTGGCGACATCCTTCCAGGACACCGCACTTTCCGACCAGTGACCGGGAGCAAGGGATGATTTCAGCGAGTCTGCAAAACCGGGCTCATCCAGCACCTCGAACAGGGGTGATCCCTCTTCCGCATCACGCGCCGACGCCGCTTCAGCCTCGATGGCCGCCGTTTCATCACGAAATTCCACACTGGATTCAGAAGCATACGGCGTGCCGCCCTCCCCGGCCGGCAGATCGTCCCGTTGTCTCGCATGCAACGCCTCGCGGGCCTCGCCAATGTCCTGGTAGAGGGAATCCACGGCGCTGAAGACCGCCTGGCACTCGCCGCAACGCACCAGCCCAGCCGCCTTGCGCAGGTGGCCGGCCTCGAGGACAAACACCGTCGAACATTCCGGGCAGATGGTGTACATGTACCTGAGTTTACACCTTTATTTCGACGAAGGGATCACCAACCCGCGGATCGGATCAGAGCCGGAGGGTGCACTCCGTGCATCGCGAGTCAGCCACGGAATCCACTGAACCCACTGAAAAATAAAAGCGCAACATCTTTGCCACGGAAGCACACGGAAATACACGGAAAGATAAATTCAAGTACAGAGTGAAAAGTAACGAATAACACACGAGTGGTCGGCTGAGCTGACTGTACGCACCATCGAGTTGCAGGTTGGGCAAAGTCATAGCGCGCCCATCACAAGACTTAGTTTCGTCATTCCGGGGGAAGCCGGAATCCAGTGCCATGCGGATTACAAGAACTGGATTCCGGGTCTCCGCTACGCTCCGCCCGGAATGACGGCTTGATAAGACTTTCCTTAGGTTCTACGTTTCTGTTTTTTCCGTGGATTCCGTGGATTCCGTGGATTCCGTGGCCAGTATTTTTCACGTCTCACTCATCACTTCTCACTTGTTTTTTTCCGTGTGCTTCCGTGGCAAATATTTTTTGTTCTTTTCACGTTCTTATCTTTCCATGGATTCAGTGGATTCCGTGGCAAGTTTTGTTCACATCTCACTCATCACTTCTCACTTATTTTAGATTCCTTGTATTTTCGTCTGCTTCCGTGACAATGATTTGATTTTATCTTTCCGAGGATTCAGTGCATTCCGTGGCAAGATTTTTTACTCTTCACCTCTTTTTACCCCCTCCAGCAGCACCCACTCCTCCCGCTGCACCGGCGCCTCGAAATCGAACCACTCCCGGTACGCCGCCATCACCCCCTCCGCCTGTTCCGCCAGAACCCCCGTCATCACAATGCGGCCACCCGGCTTCACCAGAGCGTTCAAACTCTCCGCCAGCTCGATCAGCGGATTGGCCAGGATGTTGGCCATCACCACGTCAACCGGTCCTGAATCCAATGCATCCGGCAACATCACCTCGATAGACCCTGCAATCCCGTTGCGGGTCGCATTATCGCGGGTAGCCGTCAACGCCTGCGGATCGATATCAACCGCCAGCACGCGACCGGCCCCAAGCTTCGCCGCCGCGATGGCAAGGATGCCGGAACCGCAGCCGTAATCGATAACTTCTTGATCTTTAATGGGATAACTATCCAGCCATTCAAGGCACAGACCCGTGGTCGCATGGGTACCGGTCCCGAAGGCCATCCCCGGGTCCAGCTGTACCACGACGGCATCGTCATCGGGCGGTGACTCGCCACTCGGACACACCCACAGGCGCGCACCGAAACGCATGGCATGGAAATCATCCCGCCAGGTCGTGGACCAGTCACGGTCCTCCAGGCGATCTGCCTGCAATTGAATATCAGGGATTTTTAATGCAACCCGGAGCCCATCCTGAATCGCATCCGCGTCGCAACCGGAGGGAAACAAGGCCACCACCCGCAGCCGTCCCCAAAGTGGCTGCTCCCCGGGCGCCGGCTCCAGCAAGGCCTCATCAGCAGCATCCACCAGCGTCACCGACAGTGCCCCCGCCGATTCAAATACCTCGGAGACGTTGTCTGCCTGGTCACGGTTTACTTCAAGGGAGAGTTGCAACCAGGGCATAGGAAGATCGTTGGAGTATTCTACTAACTTTTAAAATCAGCCACGGAATCCACTGAATCCACGGAAAGATAAGAACAAGAAAGCAAAAATCTTTGCCATGAAATGAAATCATTAAAACAGGCTGTGGTGGCGTTGTACACACCATGACAGGTTGAATTTTCCAAATGGTACACAAAGTGCACCCTACGGAATGAGGTTTCTAGAAATATTTTCTTTCCGTGGATTCCGTGGCTATTAATGAATCCGCAATCGCGCTTGCGAAGCGCTCCTACACCTTCATTTTCACATTTTACTTGTAGTTATCTTTCCGTGTATTTCCGTGTGCTTCCGTGGCAAATTATTTTTATACTTTATTGTTCTTATCTTTCCGTGTTCTTCAGTGGATTCCGTGGCTATTCAATCGCGCCCGCGGGGCGCTCCTACAATCATCTATTCACTTCTCACTTTTTACTTTTTTTCTTTTCCAGCTTCTTCTCCAGGTAATGAATATCCGTCCCGCCTTCCATGAACGCCGGGTCGGTCACGATACTCCGCTGCAGGGGCACATTGCACTTGATGCCGTCGATCACGATCTCGTCCAGCGCCACCCGCATGCGCGCCAGCGCGGACTTGCGGTTATGGCCAAATGCGATCAGCTTGCCGATCATGGAATCGTAGTGCGGCGGTACGGTATAGCCGTTGTAGATATGGGTATCCATGCGCACCCCGGGCCCGCCAGGTGCGTGGTAGTTCTCGATCTTGCCCGGCGAGGGCATGAAGGTCTCCGGGTCCTCGGCATTGATACGACACTCGATGGCATGGCCGCGGATGGTGATCTCGTCCTGTTTGAAGGTCAGCCCGTTCCCGGCTGCAATGCGCAGCTGCTCCTTGATGATGTCCACCCCGGTGATCATCTCCGTCACCGGGTGCTCGACCTGCACGCGGGTGTTCATCTCGATGAAATAGAACTCGCCGTCCTGGTAGAGGAATTCGAAGGTCCCCGCCCCGCGGTAGTGCAGTTGCTTGCAGGCATCGACGCAGCGCTGCCCTATCGCCGCGCGCTGCTCCGGCGTGATACCCGGGGCCGGCGCCTCCTCGACCACCTTCTGGTGCCGGCGCTGCATGGAGCAGTCGCGCTCACCCAGGTGGATGGCATCGCCCGCACCGTCACCCAGGACCTGGAACTCCACGTGTCGCGGCCGTTCCAGGAACTTCTCCATGTAAACCACGTCGTTGTGGAAGGCGTTCTGGGCCTCGGTCTTGGTCAGCGAGATTGCCCCCAGCAGGGCCGCCTCGGCATGCACCACGCGCATGCCGCGCCCGCCGCCGCCACCGGCCGCCTTGATAATGATGGGATAGCCGATCTCGCGGGCGATGCGCAGGTTATCGTTGTCGTCCTCGCTCAGCGGGCCGTCCGACCCGGGCACGCAGGGCACACCGGCCGCCTTCATCGCACGAATGGCCGCCACCTTGTCACCCATCGTACGGATGGTCTCCGGGCGCGGCCCGATGAAGATGAAGCCGCTGCGCTCCACCTGCTCGGCAAAGTCGTCGTTCTCGGACAGGAAGCCGTAGCCGGGGTGGATGGCCGAGGCATCGGTGACCTCGGCAGCACTGATAATGGCGGGGATATTCAGGTAACTGGCCGTGGAGGCCGGCGGCCCGATACAGACACTCTCGTCGGCCAGCAGGACGTGCTTGAGTTCGCGATCGGCCTGGGAGTAGACCGCTACCGTGCTGATGCCGAGTTCCTTGCAGGCCCTCAGGATACGCAGGGCGATCTCGCCCCGGTTGGCGATGACAACCTTTTCCAGCATCAGCTGATCACGAACAGGGCTTGGCCAAACTCCACCGGCTGGCCGTTGTCGACCAGCCTCGCCGTCACCGTCCCGGCCTTGTCGGCCTCGATCTGGTTAAGCATCTTCATCGCCTCGATGATGCAGAGGGTGTCACCGACGCTCACCTGCTGACCCACCTCGATAAACGGCTTGGCACCCGGCGACGGGGCCTCGTAGAAGGTACCGACCATGGGCGAGGTGATGGTATGCCCCTCGGGGGCCTGTTCCTCTGCGGCCGGCGCGGCCGCAGGCGCCGGTGCAGCAGCCGGCGCAGCCGCCATCATCTGGGGCATCATCGCCTGCATCATGGGCACACCCTGCATCGCCTGGGGGGTACGGCTGATCCGCACCGATTCCTCACCCTCGTGAATCTCGATCTCCGCGACCTGCGATTCCTCAATCAGTTCGATCAGCTTCTTGACTTTGCGTATGTCCATATCGAATCCCGTATGTCGGATATTCCGATTTGCTTTTCCCCCTCTCCCGCAGGGAGAGGGCTGGGGAGAGGGAATAAAAATTCACCTATCTCTTTACTTCTTACTCTTTAACTATTCACAAGGTTTTATCTTTCCGTGTAATTCCGTGTGCTTCCGTGGCAATTGTTATTGTTTTTTATGCCTTTATCTTTCCGTGGGTTCAGTGGATTCCGTGGCTAAGATTTGCTTTTTCCTTCTTCCAGATACCGCACCGCCGCCTGCAACGCCAGCTCATAGCCGATCGGCCCCAGCCCCGATATCACCCCTACTGCGATATCCGAGAAATAGGAGTGTTTCCGGAATTCCTCGCGCGCATGCACATTGGAAAGATGCAGTTCAATAAACGGAATTCCGACTGCCTTCAACGCATCCCGCAAGCCCACGCTGGTATGGGTCAGCGCCGCAGGGTTGATGATAATGAAGTCGATACCCTCGCCCGCCGCTGCCTGGACCCGCTCCACCAGCTCGTGTTCGGCATTGCTCTGGAAGGCCAGGATCTCGGCTCCCTCGTCCTCGGCCAGGGCACCCATCCGGGCCAGGATGTCATCCAGCGTCGCCGCCCCGTAATGCTCGGGTTCACGGGTACCCAGCAGGTTCAGGTTGGGGCCATTGAGGACCAATAGCTTGTATGCGGCCATTTAGCGGCAATTTCCTAATAATTAAGCTATAGATCGAGACAATTATGTTTTATCAACGAAAATAACATTCCAAATTACGGGTAATTATGCATTTTATTACCGTTTTGTCCAGTTCCTATGTTTTACTGGTAAATTTAGACATATTCAAAGCAGAAGCCCGCATGTTATATAAAAAAGAAGCCCCTCAAATGGCATTACCGAAATCAAATAATTATGGGTAACCCATCAGATATTCTGCATTCTCAAGGAATGCCGAGGTCGGTATTCAGGTCAACGAACTGTACCGGAAGCGCGGGATGAGCGATGACGGTTTCTAGAATGTCGCCGGCCAGGTATGGTGGATATGGATATATCCATGATGACCCGCATAAAGGAATTGGAAGAGGAAAACCGGCGCCTGAAGAAGATGTATGCGGAGTCGAAAGTGGACGCCGAAATATTGCAGGAGGCGATGGCAACAAAGTCCTGAAGCCATCTCTGCGTAAAGAGATGGCGATCCAGGTGATTGCTGAGCGGGCATCTCCATCAAGCGGGCCTGCCGACTGTTCTCGGTCAGCGAGACCTGTTACCGGTATCGGCCGAAGCGCCCGGGTAAGAATGCCCTGGTTGCGGACTGGCTGTTGCATCTAGTGATCAGATTATGGTGTGGGCGGATAAACAAGATATCCGTTTGCACTATATATTCAACATGGCAAGCCACGGCAGAATGCCTATGTGGAGCGGTATAACCGGGCTGTACGACATGAATGGCTGGATCAGCATCTGTTCGAATCCATTGAGCATTCCCAGGCAACGGCAACACAATGGCTCTGGCGATGTAATGCTGAACGGTCCAACATGGCGCCGGGAGGCATTACCCCGTATCAGAAACTGAAAGAGGCTGCATAACCTCTACTTCTGGCCACCATTATTAATGGGGGGATTTCCGCTGTACGCTTTATCCTGGGGCTGGATATGCCTTCCGGCCTACAGCTCGCGCATGGGTATATCCCTCCGGCCGGGGGCACCGGATGGTAGGACAAGTCTGCGGGAACTGGTACTGATTTACCTGGCTGCTCGTCGGGCCCTGAACTGTGCCAGGACCGGATTCCTCAGAAATGGATATTAGACAGACTAGTCGATCGAGGCCGTCACTCCCGGAACGGCATTCCCATCAATATCGAAGGCCTGTACCCCATTAGTCGGAATAAAAAGACCGGTAACACCACCAGCAACGTAGAACTTGAAATCGGTCATGGTGCTGATTACAGAATCACGCGTTGGCGTCAGGATAACACGCATGTTTATACCATCGTCGTGCCAGGCAGTGTTCTTTATATATCCTATCGGATTAACAACATAAGCACGCCCGACTCCACCTGAATCCACATCAGGATCATGCGCCATGTCAATTTGTATCGCTTGCGGGACGGTGGATCCTGAAAAACTTACTGTATAGTGATCAACTCGGCGCAACGAAGCCAATTGATTCGGTGTCATAGGACCAAGGATCTGCGCATTAAAATTATGTCTGCTACCGCCCGACTGATTCAGAATACCCACTTCCATGGATACTGATTCGGTTTCAGGACCTCCCAAACCTGTATCATCAACAGTGATAGTCGCCATGGTGGCACTCGGATCAAACGTCGACGGCACATCGACAAATATAGCTGTTTGCCACCAATCTTTATCAACCCCGGTAAAAAGGTTTGCGGTACTGATAGCATAGCTACGCGCATTAGGCGTGAGATCCTGATTAGTTTCCCTGGACATCACAATACTGGCCAGAGGATCAATGTACATATTGGTGATCGCACGGATTGCAGCGTTCCCGGGCAAGTAGGTCTGGACACTGCCGATATCAGGTGTAATCGTGACTTTAATATTGCCTGCATTGACATTTTGCAGGTAACCGCCTGGGATTGCGACGGTTTCGCCAGGACGTACAATATTATTGAATGGTTTAGTACCTGCACATCCAATGACAAATAGCGCCAACAACAATGAAGCTGACGACTTTATTAGCATATTCATAACCTTGTATTCCTCATAGTTTTTTATTGTAGCCCCAACTTGGACGAGAATTAATGACGCTAAACCTACCCCTGACAAGAAGTTAACTATAATTGAAAATCCTTTCCATTGATCCGCTATCTTGGAAGATATATATGATCATAATTATGTATGATTATATCGTATTTTCCAGATTAATTCCCAAACATGAAGATCAACGAACCCATATAATATCTTAAATTTCAGTTTGTTATAATGGCTCCAATTATTATCTGCCCGGTCTGAGTATATTAGAATTTACTTAATATTAAAGAGGGGATCACCAAATTCACCTATAGGCATAATAAAACAAACATTGCCTCACCATTTCTATCACGATCATGCAGATTAACCAACTAAAACAGCGCGCCCAGCATTTACTGAACAAAGGACAATTGGAACAGGCCAAGGCACTCTATGAAAAAATACGCGAGGAAAATAGCATGGATGCTGAATCGTTCTACATGCTCGGGTCCATCAATGGCCAACTGGGAAGATTCAGGGAGGCCACCGAATACTATCGAGAAGTGATCAGATTGGAACCGAGAGCCGTTGTCGCACACTGCGGTCTTGGTGCAGCCCTCCAGGCTCAGGGCAAGCTGACCGAAGCCAAGCTGGCTTTCCAAGAGGCTCTGAGGTTGCAACCAAAGTCGCAGGAAATCCAGTTGGAGATCGTAAAAATACTTGTACAGCAGAGGAAATACTCCGATGCTGAACAGAGACTCAGGCATATTCTGAAACTAAACCCCTCATCAGAAGTTGCTTTATTTGGTCTTGGTGAGATCCATTACAACCGTCGCGAATGGCAGCATGCCGTTGATTGCTATGAACGAGCACTGAAGATAAGTCCGAGCCAAGCAAACATCCACTGTCAGCTAGGTAACGCACAGAATGCACTGACCCTATACGATCAGGCAGAGATTCATTACCGGCAAGCGATGCGTATAGCACCCCGTCTACTTCCAGCCTATACAGGTCTTGGCCGCACACTAGCCGCTACAGGCCGTGCAGCAGAGGCTAGAACCGTCTATACAAATGCCCTGCGCATTGATCCTGATAACGTAGAAGCAATCGTAGCAGAGGCCGAACTCTCCGAGCAGGAAGGTGATTTCACTTCCGCTTATGAACGGCTTGCACCAATAGCAAAAAGTGGTATAGCACACCCGGGATTGGCGGTGACATATGCAAAACTTTGCCATAAAAATGGTTATACCAGAGATGCGATCGACTATCTGGAGCTGTGGCTCCAGAATAGGGGAGATACTACTTCAAGCACAGAAAGCATCCACTTCGCACTCGGCAAACTTCTTGATGCAGTTGGCGATTATGATAAAGCCTTTAAACACTACCACCAAGGCAATGAACTGATCCCATACAACGGAGATGACACTGAATATACAATTGAATTCGAAAAAATTATCCAGACATTTGACTGGAATTTCATGATTAAAGCACCCCGTGCGACATTTCAGACAGAGCGTCCAGTATTCATTGTCGGGATGCCGAGATCAGGCACCACTCTGACCGAACAAATACTCGCCAGCCATCCGAATGTTTTTGGTGCAGGTGAACTCATATATATCCATGATCTCGCAACCAGCCTGTCGACTCAACTTGGCACAGAATTGCCCTTCCCGGAATCTATGAATAAACTGACTACTGGGATACTTGATACCGTGGCAAATACTTATCTTGATCGCCTGCACGAACTGGATCCCAATGCCGCCCGGGTGACTGACAAGATGCCACAAAATTTTATATTTCTAGGCTTCATATCCCTGTTATTTCCTAGTGCCCGAGTTATCCACTGTAAACGGGATCCGCGTGATACCTGTCTGTCAAACTACTTTCAGCACTCCACCATCCATCAGTATGCAAGCAGATTGCAGAGTCTGGGCACCTACTACCGGCAATACGAGAAACTGATGCAGCATTGGCGAAGCCTGCTCGAGATACCCATACTGGAAGTAAATTACGAAAATCTTGTCGCTAACCTGGAACAGGAATCGCACAAACTCATCGAATTTGTTGGCTTGGAATGGGATAAGAATTGCCTCGAATTCCACAAGACCCGTCGGTATGTTGCAACACCAAGCTACGACCAGGTACGCCAACCTATTTATAAACAATCAGTTGGTCGTTGGCGAAATTATGAGCGACATATCGGACCACTACTGCAAGCCCTTGGATTATGACGCTTTATCCATCTGGCGAAATTCAGCACAGTCAAGAAAAATACAGCCAATGCAACCCGATCCCTTGAAACAACGCGCGCTGGAACTGCTAAAACAAGGGGCGCTGAAAGAAGCTAGACAACTCTATGAAGACTTGCTCCAAAATAATGCCATGGATGCAGAATTGCATTTTATGCTTGGGGCTATTAATGGTCGACTTGGTAACTACATTGATGCTGTTACCAACTACCAGGAAGCAATCAAACTGCAACCCACTGCATTCGTCGCCTACTGCGGTCTTGGCGCAGCTCAGAAAGAACTTGGCAATCTGGACGAGGCCGAACAGGCATTCCATAAAGCACTACGCATAAAATCGGACTCCCCCGATGTCTTACTGGAACTTGCGGGTATATTATATAACCAGACCAAACTCAAAGAAGCAGGTGAATGCTTTCATAGATTATTGGCACTGGATCCGGACTCGAGCAAGGCGCTCCAGGGAATAGGTGAGATTTGCCAATCACAGGGGGAACTGGACGAGGCAATTAGCTGGTACCAGAGGGCACTTAGAGTCGGTTCAGATAAAGCCGTGACCTACAACCAACTGGGAGCAGCACTATATTTAAAAGGCAAGCCCGAACAAGCGATTAGTCAATACCAACAGGCACTGATTATCAGACCGGAATTTCTGCTTGCTCTCAAGAACCTGGGGCTGGCCCTGATGGCGGTTGGCAAACTGGACGAGGCAAATAATGCATTCCAGAAAGCCTTGCAGATCAAGCCTGGTTATGTGGATGCTATAATTGGTGAAGCCACGGTCCTTCAACACCAAGGTGACTATCAAGCGGCCTACGACAGGCTCTCCCCCCTGATTGAGAGCGGCCTGAAGCATGCGGGCTTAGGACATACCTATGCAGAGATCTGCCGGCACCTCAATAACTGCCAGGATGCTGCTGACTACATGGAATGGCTGCTAAAGAATGAACAACTCACGCCGATAGCGCGGAGAAATTCCCATTACACGCTAGGCGCACTATATGATCGCCTTCATTCATATGAACGCGCCTTCAGAAACTACAACATGGCAAACGCCCTGCACCCCGACACCTTCGACCCCAACGAGCATAATATACTAATCGAGGAATTCATCCGGACTTTCACCTGGAATTTCATGGTCACAGCGCCCCGCGCGACACAGCATACGCAACTTCCCATATTCATTGTGGGCATGCCACGCTCGGGCACCAGTCTTGTTGAGCAGATTCTTTCCAGTCATCCTGATGTTTTCGGCGCCGGCGAACTCACCGATATCGGCAACCTCGCCGGTACATTACAAACTAGGCTGAATAGTAAAACGACTTATCCCACGTGTCTTTCGTCACTCTCACGGGAAGCGCTGGATAGCCTGTCGGATCCCTATTTGAAGCAGCTCAGGGAACTTTCGCCAGCTGCTCTCAGGGTAACGGACAAGATGCCACAGAATTTTCTCCACCTGGGGCTGATAGCACTCTTATTTCCCAAGGCCCGCATTATTCACTGTACCCGGGATCCCCGCGATACCTGCCTGTCCATATTTTTCCAGAACTTCAGTGCCAGCCATTCGTATGCCGCCGACCTTCAGCATCTCGGAACCTATTACCACCAATACCAAAGGCTGATGGATCACTGGAAAACTATTCTGGACCTGCCTCTGCTTGAAATTCGCTACGAGAATATGGTTAAAAACCAGGAAGCGGTCTCCCGGGAACTGGTTGCTTTTGCTGGACTGGAATGGGATGAACGCTGTCTCCGGTTCCACGAGACCGGCCGATACACTACAACAGCCAGCTACGACCAGGTACGCCAGCCGATTTACTCACACTCAATCGGCAGATGGCGAAACTACGAACGACATTTGGAGCCATTGCTGGACGCACTTGGAGATATTCAGAAATAGAATAAGTAAGTCGCTTTGCCCCCTTTCACACAAACTCCGCACTAGCAGCACCCCCTTTCTTGAGCCCAAGACCTTCAAGCAATGGCCCCAGGTGACGCTCATAGCGCTTCCATCGGGCAATGGATTTGGTGTAGAGCGGCTGGCGTACCTGGTCATAGCTGGCCGTGGCTACTGCGCGGTCAGATTCGTGGAACCGGAGACAGCGTTCATCCCATTCCAGTCCCAGAAAATCGAGCATTCGGCGAACCCCCCCTTCCAGGTCACCGACCAGGGTTTCGTAGTTTACCTCCAATATGCCGATGTCCAGCACCCTTTCCCAGTGTTTCATCAACCGCTGGTACTCCAGATAATAATAGGCCAGGTCTCCAAGTTCGCAGGCATAGGAGTGGGTGCGATTGAATCGCTGGAAATAGATCGACAGGCAGGTATCGCGGGGATCCCGGGTACAGTGAATGATGCGGGCCCCCGGGAACAGCTGGGCAATCAGCCCAAGCCGGAGGAAATTATGAGGCATTTTGTCGATCACGCGATCTGCTGTTGCCGACAATTCATCGAGTTTCCGCAAATAGCCATTCGCCATTTCGTTCAGCAGAGGCTGGGGTATGAGTTGGATGCAATCGGTATATTCCCGACCAAGTCGGGCAGATAGCTTACCCGCGATATCATTTATGTCATTCCGTTCGCCTCCACCAAACACCCTGGGATGCATCGACAGGATCTGTTCGGTCAGCGAGGTACCGGAACGCGGCATTCCGACGATAAAGACTGGCCGCTCCGAATTGTTGGCGGCACATGGCAGCATCGCTATTGCATCCGCGCTGTATGCAGAAATCAACCTGTCGATCTCGCCAGTAAAGGCCTGGTGGTCAAAGCGGTGCGGCATCGAGTCGTTGCCCTGTTTGAAGTGCAGGAACGCCTCGTCATACTCCTGCATGCTCTTGTACGCCTCGGCCATGGCAAAATAAATATATCCCCGGTCCACCCGTCCGATCTGCTTCTCTTCAAGCAGGGCTCGCCCGACACGGATCACGTCGCCACACGAACCCAGCTTGCGGCAGATTTCCGAGTAAACGCCCAGCAGAGGTATGCTCGCCAACCCTTTTTGCAACAACTCCTGTAACAAGTCATAGGCCGCCTCCGTGTCACCCTTGCGGTACAGCATCATTAACCGGTCGGCCTCTACCATGAGATTGCCAGGTGATACCTGCAAGGCCTTAGCAAGGTGTCCCAATCCTTCGTCATAGCGCCCCATAAACTGGTCCACCCGTGCCATGCAGCAAAGCGGCTCAACCGGATTATCCGTTAGTGCCATCGCCCGCCTGAAACAGTCGGTGGCCATCTCGTGACGACCCATGTTCATGCATGCCTTGCCCAGACCCAACCAGGCCTCATATATCTCCGGCATGATCTGAACCGCCTTCTGGTAGCACCTGACGGCTTCCTCCGGATAACCCATGTCGGCAAGAACATGACCCAAGCCGTACAGCGACCGTGCGTGGCTGGGATCGATTTCAAGTGCCCTGCGGAAATAGGTTTCCGCCTCTTCCACACGTTCGGAAAGATACAGGGTATTGCCCAGATTGTTCAGGGTGGCCGGGTCTTCGGGATTCAGTTCTAATGCGGTCCGCAGGGCTTCGATCGCTTCATCGTTACGACCAAGACCTGCAAGAGCGGCCCCCAGGTTGGAATAGGCCCGGGGATGCCTGGGATTGACAGCGATGATCCTGCGACTGCACGCCATCACCGCATCGTGTTCTCGACGCTGGCCATGGATAGCACTGCGCAACAGCCATCCCTCGATATCAGCAGGGCAACGTTCGCATACCTTGACAAGTAACTGCTCCGCAGCATCCAGCTTGCCGGCCTGGATCATTTCGATGGCCTGTTTCTTGTGATTACGTGTCAGTACACCCGTATTTTTTCTGGACATAGGTTATGAATTGGCGGGCTACCGTGAAAGGTTGACATATGTTGCGACCGGAACAATTGGGTGCGCACAATTCTGATTAATGCGAGGGGAAAGAGAACGGCGGGACAGAAACCTGCCCCGCCGCTATTCCAACTTCAGGCTGCCCCTCAATGGACGGGGCATGACCTGTGATGCTGCTTAGGCCTGCTTTTTGCGGCGTGCGATACCTATCAGACCAACCAGACCGGAACCGAACAGCCAGATTGCGGCGGGAACCGGAATTGGCTCAGGCGGCTCAGGCGGCTCAACGAAGATTGTCGGCCCGGGACGCAGATTGAAGGAGGCGTTCCAGCCGGGGAAGGCACCGTCCAGCATGGGAGTGCCCAGGGTGCCATCACCATCGGGATCTTTTGCAACGCCTGCGCCATCGTCCCAGACGACCAACACATCGATATTCAAGGTTGGACCGTAGTCAAACAGGATGTGACCACCGATCTCACCGGCACCCACAACGAAGTTGGTGTAGGTTCCACCTTCGACAGTCGGGATGGTGTAGGTCCCGGCCCCCAGCAGAACACCATCATGGGCCGTCCAGTTCACACCGAAGAAAGGTGAAGGTGACGCCACGCTCCACGTCAACGCGGTGCTGTCAAAGGTACCGGTGACGTCACTGAAGGAGCCGACGAGTCCTCCACCTGGTGAACGCATGTTGAATGTACCATTGACAGCAGTAGGAGCGGCCATTGAGACACCGGTTCCCATTGCTATTGTCATGGCAGCTGCAAGAACTGTTTTTTTCATAATTTCCTCTCTTTGTTATTGCCTGATATATCAGTTGTAAACTGCTATCCCACGGTACTTAAATGTTCAAGCATTATATCTAGTGCAATGTCTGTTCCATAATAGCTTTCTTATTGATTTTTAATAATAATTAATATTACGCGCGGGTGATTGCACAGCTCTCCGGGATCATTTGGAAATATTATCGACATATTGACACCCTGCCGGATTTTGTAAACACTATCACAACACGCGTTAAAAATGTTTAATATCAATATGTTATAATTCTTCAGGCGCGCCTCCAGCAGGTATTCCTTTCTTGTTAGGTATTCCGACAGTAAGTGATTAATAGAACAGCAATCATGCCATCAGGCACTGGCGCAAACCCAAAGAGTTAACCAACGCAGATCTTTAGTAGCCCTAGACTGTGTACATTGCAAATAGGGGTATGATCGCCCTTGTCCCGCCATTAGAATTATCTCAAAAAAGAACACTTTAATACCATGAAACCAGCGGTGTGGCCGGAACATACGCAGACTGCCACATCTAATGGGTAATACCCAGACATCTAAAACTTCTATAAGGATATTTTATGAAGGTTGACAATACCTTGCCCCTGCATAAGGGACTGGCCATGTCCCGAGAGGATGTTAACGCAACGCTCGGGATACTGGGTATTTTTATGCTGGGTATTTTTCTCAACTGGTATCCAATCGTCATCCTGAAAATACCGATGCCTGACAGCCTTGCGTGGAAAACGATCGTTTCCGCTGTTTTCCAGACACTAACGACCATAGTGATTCCCTGCGTATGGGCAATAAATCGCCTGGGCGTATCTCTAGCCGATTTCGGACTTAACACCCGAAAACTGGGACAGAATCTCTTCTACGGGTGCTTGCTATACAGCCTGGCGCTTGCCGCGTTTATCCATTGTTCAGCCGACCCCATGATTGCGAACCATGCTGTGAGGAATGCTGACCCGCTGGATGCCATTGGCATGGCATCAGGTATGTGCCTGATAGCGGCGGGTACTGATCTGGCCACCCGGGGATTCATCCTGCTGACCCTTGCACGCTACACCCATGTAGGCTTTGCAATTGCCATCCAGAACCTCACCTGGTACCTGGGTCATATACCGGAAATAAATATGCTTACGGGCTGCCTCGGATTTATGGGTGCTATAGGTCTAACCCTTACCCTGGGCATTCTGGGTGATGTCATCGCACTGCGAACACGTAACGTGGTGGGTCTTGCCATGGCCCACATCTTGCTGAATGTTGTGCTCACTGCATACATAAGGCAACTTTAATATGCATGAATTAATTCGCATGTACAAAAATATACTTCCAGCAAACATTTGTGATGAAATAATTACAAAGTTTGACGGCGATCCAAGACGAATTAAGGGTGTAGTGGGACCGCCGGATTATGGGGAGTAGTGTACGGACAGATACAAAAAAAGCAAAGGTCTGCCGATTAGCAAGCTGGCCAATTCAGATCAATCATGGAAAAGATATGTTGATAGGCTGGGAAAAGCCTACATGGACACCATCAAGAAATATTCTGAAGATGTATCAAGCATAAGATATCTGGTTGGCCAAATGGGCATATCCTGATTCCTGATCCAATGTTGCCCTCCCAATGAAGGCCATTATGCTGAACACGTGGATGCCAACAGCATGATAGCTTCATTAAGGGTGCTCTCCGGTTAATCTACCTGAATACAGTGGAAGAAGGCGGTGAAACCTGCTTCCCCTACCAGGACAGAAAAATCAAACCGGTTCAGGGATCGATAGCTATTTTTCCATCGAACTTTGCCTTCCCTCACGAAGCCCTAAATCCCATCAGCAAACCTAAGTATATTGTAGCCACATGGTTGAGTTATTCAGCCAGACAGCTTGTCAATCAAGTGGGCCGATAACCTTTACACCTAGTGATAGATATCAAAGGACTCCTGATGTTTTTATACATGGTTTGAGTTTCTGTTTAGGCTCTGTCTTGAACTGGTCTATGATGCTGCTGGTAACCAGGCCTCCAGGTTTGTTGCATTTACATACACATTTAGCCAACTAGTTGCTTTTCAGCCTGGAATCGAGCACCTTCAATTTATCCTGAATATCCGGGTTATCCTGGTATTCTCTCACCGCCGCCCGATAGGCACGCCGCGCATCACTCATTTCCTTCCGGTATTCATGGATCATTCCCTTAATCACATACCGATTACTACGATCCAGAGCATCCAGGTCGCCTTCCGCGTCCTGACGCTCTGTCGGTAACAGCCCGGGAAGTTCGACGTAGTCCTTCACGCTCCCTATGTACAGGAGAATCGATTCAAGATTCAGCGCCTGTGTTTTTATCCCAATACTCTTTGGACCACGAAATTCTACGATTGGATGATCATCCGTGTTGATTTCCGCCCCGACCACATAATTATGTATTTCCTTCTCGCCCATGAGGAAATGACTCAACAGGCGTAGCGGTTTTTCTATATTGCTCAACTTTAGATCCTTGTTGATTTCCAACTCGGCAATGTCCCGTTGAAGTTTCGAATAATCGATGGATAGCGGTCGCTTGGTGCCGATAATTACCAAGTCTGTCAGACTGTACCAAAGGGAACTGTGCTCAAAGACCGAGGCAAAGGTAGCTATTATCGACCTGAATTCTTCATTTCCAAGGAGATGGAGCGGGACATACTGGGCCATGACGCCATCCTCACCGAGTTTATTGTATACCTGTCGGTAATATTCTCTGGTGTACAAGCTTCCACTGCCCAGAATAGGATGCGTTGGATCTGCAGTGATTACATCCGGTCTCTTCCGAGTTCGTAGTAGATAATTCCGCCCGTCCTCAATCACAATGTGGAGATCCGGGTCTTCATCAATACCGTGGTTGAATTTGCGAAAGTATGATGCACCCGCAAGAACCTCAGGCGCAATCTCGACCACATCAAACCGGCCAGGCTCGTATAGAGATACCGAGTAAGTAGTTACCCCCATACCGAAACCGACAACCAACACATCCTCATGCCTGCCCTTATGCAGCAACATTGGAAGATGCGCAAGCATGCGCACAGTTTGAAGCGCGCCCCGCGTACCACCCACGACCAGCGTTCCGTTTACAAATGCTGCACGCGCACCCTGCATTTCTACAATAGACACGGTACTTGTAGCACCTTCCTTGTAAAATATTGTCTTGGCCCCCTTGACCATATCAACATGAAGGCTGGATATCCTGTCTGTTGCTGCAAAAGAAAACAGCGCAACGACCACTACCCCTGCAACGGCGCCGTAGGTAAGTTTCTTCTTCTGTGACGGATAGCCTTGCAACCCATATAGTATAAAAACACCTGCCAGCAGATTGAGAATACCGAGAATTACGTTTGCGCGTATGAATCCTACGTAGGGAATCAGCAGGAAACCAACAATAAATGATCCCAGCACTGCCCCAATTGTGTTAACAGAATAAAGCCTGCCAACCTTCCTGCCTACGTCCTTTATATTATTAATGTATATCTTGTTCGCAACAGGTAACGTCAGGCCAAACAATAATGTAGGAATAAACATCATGACAGCGGCTAGGACAAATCCCGCCAGTGTCACACCATGAAATGAACCGCCCAGATAATTTCGCAACCAGATAAGGGCAGTATTCTGCAGAACGATAAATACCGGCAAGGCCAGCATCGCAACAATACCGATTGCAATTTCAATTCTGGCGAAGGCAGCCACCCAGTCTTTTTTTGCATCAATAATTCGCGATACAAGATAACTGCCAAGTGCCAGACCTGACAGAAATGTCACTAGCATAATACTGAAAGCATATGTGTTGTTATAGAGCGCAAGTATAAGCGCACGAAACCAGATAACCTCATACCCCAGCGCACAAAACCCTGAAATCGCGAATGCCCATAGAATAAAGCGTGGATCTATTTCCTTTTTCTTGACTGCGGCTGTATCAGCATGGAGAGAAACAGGCTTGCCTGTCGCACTCTGCACAAGTGAAAATCCTGGTAATGTACTTAAATAGAGAGAAATAATACCTATCAGGATATTTGCAGCGGCGGCAATCTGGATAGATTTGTTTACGCCGAAAGTAGCCTCAAGGAAGAACCCCGCAAGGAGAACACCAAATACCGCGCCGAGTGTATTTATGGTGTAAAGGACGCCGACATCCCACCCGAGAGTGCCCAGGCCGCGTACATAATGCCGACTGAGCACGGGTAACGTCCCGCCCATTAATGTTGTAGGAACCAGCAATACAGCCGTGGCAAAAACAAAGCGAAATAGCGAGTATGTGAGGAAATTAGGAATATCCTCACTAAACATGGAAACGTATGCTTCGTTCAAGATTTCAATAATGCCGGGTACCAGCAGGGCATAAATCCCGATACCCAACTCAAGAAACCCATACACCCGCAATGGTGACCGGACAGAGTCAATTTTCCTTCCAAAAAAGTAACTACCCAGCGCGAGCCCTGCCATAAATGAGAACAGTACTGTGGAGACGGCATACGTAGTAGCACCAAACACAAGCGTAAGCATGCGGACCCAGACGACCTCGTAAACCAGGCCTGCCATACCCGAAATGAGAAATATGACGATTAGAATTTTACGGTTCATTAAGTCTCCCAACATTGCTGGTATATTTATACCTGTATAGTGCCTGTATATATCAGGTATTATAAAGCGCCAACCGGGGCTACAGATCACGCCCTTAGGCACTTCTTAGTACAATCAAATTCAGCACTCAGGGAATAGATATCATTCCTTCGCCGAAACAGCACGGTCCTGCAATAACAATTACGGCAAATTCCGACTACAGCTTAATAATTTCCATGGAATTATTTTCATAATTACCAATCATAAACCGGGAGGCATGCAGCATGCCAGTTCGGATTGCCATCGTTCATTTGATCTGCACCCCATTTCAATCACTCGAAAGACAGCTTGCAGACAAGCATGAATTACATCAACATGACGTGGCAATGTGGACGGCAGATAATAAATTACCAGTGGAATCACAATGGCGAAACCAGACGATACAGATAATCAGAGCGAAGTATCACAGGTAATTCTGGAGAAACAGCAGGCACTACAGCATCTCCACAGCAATGAACTAGCCAGAGCTAACTACCTCCTGGAAAAGATTTGCAGTGAGCATCCCGAGGATCATGAGTCGTGGCTGTTTCGCGGAATTGTTGCCAATCGCTGCGGCCATCGTGATGCAGCAGTTGCATTATTTCATCGCGCCCTGACGCTAAAGCCCGATTATCCAGAGGCCCATCAAAACCTCACCTACACCCTTCTTGCAGGCAGCCGCCATCATGAGCTGATAGAGGCCGCAAGGAACGCACTTCGCTATTCACCTGAAGATGCAGAATTGCATAGTAAGCTGGCCATCGGTCTGGAACGGACACATCAACTCGAAGAGGCCATGGATGCTGCAGAAAAGACTTTACGTATTGCACCCGGACATGCTCGGGCCATCGTAACGCTGGCGAAAATCGAGAAGCAAACTGGTAATCTTAACAAAGCAAGAGAACGACTGGAAATACTGCAATACACCAAACTGGCGCCTCACCAGATGTGTGCGGTACTCGGTGAACTCGGGGATGTCCTTGATCGCCTTGGCGATCACACTTCCGCCTATTACGCATTCCATAGTAGCAACAAGGCCATGCTGCAGATGATAAACCCGGAACAAAATCCATCAACCACGATATTCGACACAATCAGCAATTATCGCAAAGTCTTTACGGCAGATTTTATTTGCAACTGGATAGCCACCGGACCAGATATTGGCGCGCCCTCGCCTATCTTTCTGGTTGGCTTCCCCCGCTCGGGCACGACTCTAACCGAGCAGATTATTATAGCGAGCGGGAATATCGCTCCAACGGATGAAGAGCCGATAATCTACCGGCTCATTAAAGAGATCCCAATCGTTCTGGGAAGATCCTTTAGCTACCCGGAAGATCTGGCTGGTTTGTCTCCCGAAGAACTCGCTACATTGCGCGTTCATTACTGGGTACTGGCATGTAAAATGGTCAATGCTGAAATCGGTAACAAGCGGCTGCTGGATAAACTCCCGTTAAATCTAATTGAAGTCGGCTTCATCTCGCGACTGTTCCCTGATTCTCCGCTCGTAGTTGTATTGCGCGACCCCCGTGATTGTTGCTTAAGCTGTTATATGCGCGCCTTCGCACCAAACCAGGCCATGGTTAATTTCTCCACCATTGAAGATGCGGCTCGCTTCTATTCTGCAGTAATGGATTACTGGCTACAAATCCGGCCATTACTCAGCATTAAATACCTTGAAGTCCATTACGAAGATCTCGTGTACGACCTGGAAGGCTCCACACGGACCCTTATTGAACACATCGGCGGGGAGTGGAATGATTCGGTATTGCGTTTTTTCGAGCAATCAGGGAAACGTACAGTGCGCACACCCAGCTACAGTGATATATCTCAGCCAATCTTTAACAGGGCAGTTGGCCGCTGGCGTAACTACGAACTTCACATGAAGGTTGCTCTTGAGATACTGCAACCCTATGTCAAGGAGTTCGGTTACGACGAATAGATGACGATTATCCAGCAGGATATTTGATCTTAACCTAGTGATTCATGCGGTTGTTTGGCCTCGATTAGCACGCGACGGACTCCAGGCCCAGAAACCAATACCTATGGGCAAAAGAAAACCACATGCAGCCAACATCAAAATCAGGTTCCAACCCCAAAACTGGGCTATCCAGTACGCCAGCATCGTCCCTGCCAGCGCGGCTGCGCCGATTACAATCCATGCCCAGATAATAAGATTATCCAAATTCTCACCAAGCTTTCGCATCCCGTATAGCAACTGCGACCCTGCCACGAAACCAGTCAACGCGGGAATCAAGATCATAAAGAAAGCCTGTTGCCAACCTGTCAATGCTGCCGCTAACGCAACTGTTAATGTCATCAAGCAGCCGGCCAGAAAAACAGGTATAACCAATATAAGCGGTACCCACTGGAGCCACCCGCCTTTCCCGTGACGAAACATATAATCAGCTACAAGTAACCCCGTACCAAGACCGGTAACCAGGATTGCAAGCAAAACACTTATGCCGTGCAGGGCATGGACTGGCCATAGGAAGGAGAACTGCTGTTGGGCTGCAACAATCATTGTTAGGGCCAGACTTGACAACAGAAAGTACCCGAGCAGCACTGGTATAGGAGGATTTCCTGCACTGTCGGCATTGTCAATTCTGCGCAACGACGGTAACGGTAAAAGAATACACCCGATCAGAACAGCCAATGAAAGTGTTAACAGCCACTTCAGAAATGGATGAAATTCATGTAATACCTGAAAAAATACTGGTCGAATGTCGGTTGTTGGCTCAAGGTCAGAAATGACTTTGTAATGGCGGCTGTAGATTCTTTGCATAACTTTTTTAACAGTTTTCAGCCCACCTTCATGCGACAATACCTTGTATGGCCTGATCAGCTTATTTCCTGCTCCAAAAAGTATTTCAACATTTGAGTTATCAGCCACCTCATGCAATCGAGACCTCACATCTTCAGGAATCTCATCCTTGAAAATTATGAGCAGATTTTTATACGACCCCCTGTTGGGCGCTCCTGACGCGAGACGCACACCAATTGCATGGCGTTCAATCTGCAGGTTGCGCCCATGCTCTCTCTCCAACACATTCCATGCAGTCAACAAAGAACGAACAAATAGCACTTCTTCCCTAGTCGTTATGACGAGCATTCCGTCCTTTTCAAGTAAACGCAGGTACTCTTGCATAGCTTCTATCGTATAGTGGTAACCTTCTACTGAACTTGACCCAAACCACCCGTACCAGCCCGGCTGAGTTATCGGCAGGAAAATCATTGCATACCTAGAGTCGTCAGCCTTCAGTATATTTCTCGGATTACCAAGCCGCATGTCATTGGCTTGCTCAAGCTGCGCGCCTAATGATCGCCAAGGGGATTGCTGAAGTAATCTATCTAACGAGTGATTAAACAAGGCAGCATGAATATCACCTCTGTAGATTTTCTTCGCGATATGGACTTCGGGACCCGCAACAGCACCGACAGTAAGCATGGCCCCAGGATTGCCAATTTCAAATGGAATTGAAATGATAGGAAATTGTTCCTGCCACCATGAAAGCGGCTTTTCTTTCCCGGAAGCCAGCATGGGCACAGGTGAAGTGCCATTTGTCAGAACCCAACCAAGCTCCAGGTTCTTATCGTCTTTTATTATAGCCAGGTCAGTGCGTACCGATGCATCCCAATAGGTCGCAACACCCTTCATGGATTTACCTGGTGCCATTTCACCGAGTACGGGTTTGAGCTGAGTCTTATAGCCCTTCGCCCAATGTGGAAGTATATCTCGTGACTCATTCAACTGAGTAAGCGCCAAACCGGATACAACGAGGAAAACCGTACCAGCAAAGAGCAAGGAATTTTTTCTAGACAGCAATAACACACCAAGACTGAGGGTGGCTACGATCATCCAGCCTAGCCTGAGAGGACCACCCGCATATCCGAGCATCCAGGGTGACACTATAAAACCCATGACTAATCCAGATATTAATGCCACAGAAATCGTCCTGCCAGCCTTCCTCCCCTTCCCCGATAGTATTTTTACACCGTATATCCAACAAAAAAATGGGGGGATCAGGAGGAGTGCAATCAGCAAGAACACTGCAATCGAGCCAAGGGGAAGACTAAAAGGGATAATCAAACTGCTAGATGCCATCAACGGCGCCAAAGCAAGCCAGGGCACCGCATCACCTTGATTGTTACTTGACAAAGGTTTCTTGTTTCTTCTGTCAAATACAGCCATAGCAAGACTTCCAGCAGCGGTAATCATGCCTGGAACAACAAAGATGAAGTAGTGATCGAATATCAGACTGAAGAACTGCATCTGCGATATGCAGAACACAGCCAATAGACCACTACCGATTGTCACCACAGGCAGGGCCCACATCATTAGGGTTTTATTCCTGTTGCTTCGAAATTCCAAGTATACGTTTGCATTATTTCAACAAAAAGTCTCCTGTATAATCAGATATTACTGCTATATAACTACAGATGATTGAGAAATTTTCGCAAACGCGCTAAACACCAAATATCATGACATGCCGTGATTGGTCTCAAGATCTATCTGTTAACAGGATCCCGCCTCAACAAACACACCCCTTGCCTGCAGGACATCCCAAGATTTGAATGAAGATTAGCATTTTTCGTAGATAGCGAGTGGCCAAACGGAAGGTAGCCCCTGAATTATCCATCTGTCCTGATATCATAATATGTGTCTGTGATGCATATTGCGGCATCGATAGAATCAGGCACTCGCTTTACTACCTCATTGTTAAGGCCCCGCGGGCCGTCTCGACTCTCCGCTCATTATGCAAGTTTATCCCGAGGATGTAATTGACCAGGGAATCACCGGTGCAAAGCTTTTCGGCAACTTGAAATACTGAACCGTATCAGCGGGAAGACCCTGTATCCCCGAAAGTAGCGCCTAGCGTCATCCAGATTTCGGGATCACCGTCCCCACCCTTCAATAACTGCTTCGGAAAAATTGCTGCCCTCATAACCGATTGGTACCCAGCAACGTCTGTCCTTTTTTCTCATGGAACGCAGCAGAATGTTTTTCTTTGCCATGTGATGAAATTATTCAATAATCAGATGAGTTAATTATGAATGCACAATGGCAAAACATTGGAAATCTAACAAGACCGCGGAAAAACTTTCGTAATTAACCGCACACTATGCCAACCAAAGACTGACATATATATTATAATATAACAATATTATAAATCACTTCGTTAAAAAGAGAACCATTGCTAACATGTGTGTAAATTACCATTATTATTCGTGGCTATATGACCGAGACTGGCTTGACAGAAAGCGTGTGAATCGCGAGGATACGGTGAATTTTTACGCAGAATACTCGCATCCAGCGTCTAACTAATTACATACGCTGGAATTAAAAACCAAGTGTAAAAACTTCCTACTCGGAGGAGTTAGTCATGAGGCTGTTTTCACGCAAGGCGCTCGCGCTCGTGCTGTCCACTACTATTGCTGTCCCTTCATCCGTATTCGCCACCAATGGCTATTTCCTGATCGGTTATGGTGCCAAGTCCCGCGGTATGGGCGGCGTTGGTGTAGCCTACGGCCAAGATGGTCTGGCAGCCGGTGCCAACCCAGCGGCCATGATGGATGTCGATATCAGTGGCGCGATGCGCATGGACGTGGGCGCTGAACTATTTATACCAAATCGTTCCGCCTTTCATGACAGCGACACATTAGGCACTACGGACGAAAAAAGCGGAGCCAACGAGTTCCTCATACCCAGCATGGGCGGTATCTACAAATTCAACCGCAAGCTCACCATAGGCATGGCGGTCATCGGAAATGGCGCCAACACCCGCTACGACCAAACCGTCCCCGGAAAACCCAATTGCGTTAACGGCAACTCTCCGGAAGGTGTAGGGAGTTATTTTTTCAACTTCAACTGCAATGCTGACAGCCAGACAGTGGGTGTTAACCTCCTGCAGATGCAGATGCTTCCCAGTGTCGCCTATAAGGTCAACAAGAACCATGCCTTTGGCGCATCACTGGCAATCGGCATCCAGTCATTCCGCGCTTACGGTCTTGGCGCCTTTGAGGATCTCGGTTTCGCCGGCAAAGATGCCACCGGAACCAGCGGTAACGGAAATGACTTCTCATATGGCGCCGGCGTCAGATTTGGTTGGTTGGGGAAGTTTTTTGATAAGCGCCTCAGTCTTGGCGCCAATTATGCCTCACGCGTGTATATGACTGAATTCGATAAATACACTCAATTGTTTGCCGAACAGGGTGATTTCGATATTCCTGAGCATTTCGCTATCGGCCTGGCAGTCAAGGTAACCCCGAAACTAACCATAGCCGCCGATGTGCACAAGATTATGTATAGTGAAATTGCGTCAATCAGCAACAAAGGCCCCAATGTGAATGACAAATCAGACCTGAACCCTGCCTGCCCTGGGTTTGATGAACCCCGCTGTCTACTTGGCGGTGATGACGGTATGGGGTTTGGCTGGGATGATGCAACAGCGTATAAAATAGGTGTAAATTACGATTACAACAAGCAGTGGAGTTTTCGCGCCGGCTACAACCACGGTGAAAACGTGATTCCAGCCGATCAGGTCCTGTTCAACATGCTGGCACCGGCCGTCGTTGAGGACCATATCACCTTCGGTGCGTCATACAGGCCAAATAGCAACATTGAGTGGTCTTTCAACTACATGCATGCATTAGAGAACACCCTCCGCGGTCCCACGGCATATTCGAACCGGGCGCCGGGTGAAGACAATGCCGCGGTCTCCATGTACATCGACACGCTCGGTGTCAGCTTCGCCTATAAGATGTGAAGCCAGATCGATCATGAGCGGCAATATATAAATAAACAAGATTTCCAGGAGCATTCAATGATCAAGAAAACAGCAATAGCTACTGCCGTGGCGTTAATAACAGGGGCTGCAAGCATACATGCCGCTGACATGAGTAGCGGTACATTCAACATGCGTTCACCCGGTGGTACTTTGGTCGGTTCATTCGCTGACGTTACTGGCACTTATGACAGCATAGCCGGCACCTGGAACGTGGCGTCACCTTCTCCATTCTTCGGTGTGAACTGGACTGCTCATGACGGCGTTCTACTGGCTCCAGGGACCTATACCATTCCAACCATCGAAGGCGGCACCTTCACCGGTATCGTGGTGGGTCCTGATCAGGTAGGCGGTCACATCCTGTTCGACTATGGTCCGACCAAAAACATCGACGTGATAAATGTGTGGGATGAAGTCTGTATCCCACAGGCGACCTTTCTGGAATGTACGTACACTACTACAGACGGCCCTGCCGGAAATCCACCCAACCCGGACGGCATACCCGGTTATGGCATGTTGGATGGCGCCTTTCCGAGCTGGAACGCGGCCTTTGACTTCGTAGTGCCACTCCCCCTTCCAGGCGCTCCAACATTCACCACACCCGCTAATGTAATAATCCCTGATGAAACCTCGGTTACTGCCACACCTGCAACAGTACGGGTTTCCCTCGGGACGGTGATCGACGAGTCACCAGTCACTGCAATCGTCGAATACAGCACCGACGGCCTGCCTGTAACAGATACCGGCAAGGTCTGGATACCCGATGATGGCTCGTCGAATACAATAGACTTAAACCTGACTGAGACAGTCAACAACCTGGTTGTGGACTGGCGTGCAGTCGATGTTGGCGGAACGACCACAAGCACACAAAATGTACAAGTGATCATCAAGGACTTGACCTCGCCAATCATTACCGGCACGCCCGGGGATGCCGTTGTCGATGTCACCAGCACCGTTGAGTCGGTCTGCTTTGCAGGTACCAATACCCCTTGGGGGATGTTGACCGCCGACGATGCCATTGAACCCAATGTCACCATCGAATACTCCCTGAACAATTTCGATTTTACCACGGCAGATACGGTATCCAACTGCTCAAACCAGTTTGGCCCGAATGCAAACACCGTCTACTGGCGAGCCAGTGACAAAGCGGTAATCGATGGAGTGTCTACTCCAAATGTCGCCACCCATCAACAGACGGTGACACTGAACCTGCCGACCGGGATTGTCGGCAAGCCTTGTACCGTAGACTTGTCTCATGTCGGCACACGCCAACTAGAGGGTGCGTTCATCATGCGCGACCCGACTGGCGGCCTCGTTGGCGACAGAGACGATACGGTGACAGGCGAGATCGATACCACGGAACTGTGTATTGATTCCACACACGGAGTCTGCACTTTCGATAGCACAAAGCTCAAGACCGACCAGGCCTTCCAGGGACTTCTCTGGATTGCAGACCCTATCCATCTCTTCGGGGTAGGTGACTGGACCTTCGAGACCTGCCCGGATGATCCAAACGACAATTCCATCAACTGCGACAAACCGGACACCACGCTCAACCTAACGGTTCTAAGTGCGGCGGACAATATCAACAACCCAGGCATAGAGCAGCTAGGTGCACATATGCTGTTTGCCTGGGGCAATACTGAAGCCATTGATGTTGCTGTCGCATGGGATGTGGACTGTGGCGCGGCCCAGCTTACGACCACAGACCCGGACGGTGACGGCATTCTGGGTACCCGTATGGTGGACGGTCCGTTCGAGGGCTTCAATGCCGCCTTTGATGTAAGCGCCACGGGGGTAGACCTGAGTGGTAATGCAGTACCACTGATCGCAGATGGCGGTTACACGGTAACTATCCCGACATACCGGAATCCGGTGAAAGGTGCTTCACCCTTGCCTTTAACGCATACCGTTCTATCTGCAAATGAACTGCCAGCTGATGATGAGATGGTCAGTAACTGCAACGCGGGCGGATGTTTTGAGTTCGAGACAGATGGTGTTATCGCTGCATCAGATAACAACGGAAACTATCAGTTCGTTCAGGTGGTTCTACCGCTCAGTGGACCGACCCCCTGGTACTCGCTGTATCGTGTGATCATGGATCCTGTGAATGGTAACTGGCAAACATTCATTCCGGATGCACGCAATGAAGTGAAGTCTGCACCTCTGAATGAGGACGGTTCCTGCCCCGAGCCCGGTGCCGGCGATTACCGTGCTGCAGATGCCAACAGCAACCTTGACTACATGCTACAGCCGGATGACCAGTGCATACAGCTGACGATCGAAGATAACGGGATTTACGACAGTGACGATCGGACAGGCTTTGTCAAGGATCCGAGTGGTATTGCAGTGACGACAGTTGCACAGCCTAGGCCGGATGCAGACACTACCGGCGATGGTGGCTGCAGCATTACTGGCAAGGATATCAGCCCGTTACAACGCTCCGAGTGGGGGTTGCTGGCCGGCCTACTGGTCATACTGGGATTCTTCCGGCGCCACCGTTATCGTAAGCAGAGCTAGAAAACACTGCGACTCGGCCCGTTTACAAACGGTGCAGTCTGTATGACTGCACCGTTTTTTTATAGCCTTTAGATCCAGATGTTACCCTCGGGCAACAATCAATCGTCCTAGGTTTATCCTGATAACTGATAACTGATAACTGATAACTGATAACTGATAACACACATTGACGCTCCCTGCGAGATCTGCTTCAATCAGGTGATCATGGTTTTTTCAAGATCCATGAAGGATATATTGCTAATCATTCTCATACATTCAGGACCATAAGATGACTAGATTCCCAGCCATCCTGTTATCAATACTATTACTACCTGTGAATATTCTTCAGGTTTCACATGCTGACGAAGGTATAGCTAGCGGGGGTATCTACAAAATCCAGCCCGGCGATGTCCTCGAGATATCCGTCTGGAAGGAAGAGAGCTTGCTCAGGCAGGTACTGGTCCGACCGGATGGCGGGATGTCGTTTCCACTGGTTGGGGATGTTCAGGCGGCGGGCAAGTCCATAGAGGAATTACAGGGTGTCGTTACTCAGCGACTCACCAAATACATCCCGGACCCGGTTGTAACAGTATCTACCCATCAACTGAATGGAAACAAGGTCTATGTTATCGGCAAGGTAAATCGCCCTGGGGAATTCGTAGCCAACCGCTATATCGATGTAGTGCAGGCCCTGAGTGTGGCGGGCGGCATGACGCCGTATGCGGCCGCAAACAAAATCAAGGTACTGCGGCGGGAGAATGGGAAGTTGAAATCGATTCCTTTCCGTTATGGAGATATCGAGAAGGGTGAGAATCTTCAGCAGAATATTGTCTTACAGAGCGGGGATGTTGTTTTGGTGCCGTGATATCAAATGAGAAGTGAAGAGAAAATCCATAGGCCAAAGATAGCATATGGAATTCGGCAGGAAACGTGATCACACTAGAAGCAGGAAAACAAACATCTGTACCACTATCTGATTTGGTTCGGCTATCCAAGACGAGTCCGCAATAAACTCTCCCTGCCCTACCCTTTCCCAGAGGGAAAGGGTGTAGAATTCCTGTGCGCATGGCGCAACCCAGCCTGCATGGAAATCATATCCGTCTGGATCTCCATTCTGCCGGGAAATGCGTTTATACTACTGTTTAATTCAGGAACTTACTGATTATTAAAGGAATACAATTCACTATGCCTCTCACCAGTCCAAGAATAGTGGCCCTTATTCTCGCGATGGCAGTCTCGCTCCCGCTACAGGCAGCCGAATGGTCGGCCGAGCCAAAGCTCTCGCTGCGCACCGGTTATAACGACAATATCCGTATGACACGGCTACCGCATGACTCGGTCTGGGAGACCTCACTTGTGCCGTCAGTTAAATTCGGTGTGGCAAAGGAGAACCAGGGATTGTTCGGAAATGCCGATGTATTGGTGCGTCGCTTCTCGGGCGGCAACGATCGTGAGAGCAGTAATATTCTGGACCGGGAAGATGCCCACCTGGAGGTCAACGCCTATCACAAGACAGAGCGGGACAAATTCGCAGCCAACCTCAATCTCACCCGCGACAGCACGCTGGATTCCGAACTGGACGAGACCGGCAACGTCATCGAAGATCGCGCTACCCGTCTGAGGAAATCGATCAGCCCCTCGTGGACTCGTTCGCTGACAGAGAAAACCCGTCTGGATCTGGGCTATACATTTACGACGGTCGATTACTCCGATGAGATCGGGCCCGACAATCTGATCGATTACGACTACGATGTGTTTTCCGCCACTCTGGCTCGCCAGATGACACCGCGCATCCAGGGAATCTTGTCGGCCTCCTACAGCCGCTACCAGCCTGAGACAATCTGCGACTCGGATTCGGACACCCTGTCGCTGCAGGCCGGTATCTCGAGGACCTTCAGTGAGACCCTGTCGGCCTCGTTTCTTGCAGGCCGGCGCGAGACCACCTCGGATACCTCGTTACTGACAACCACTGGTTGTATAGTGAGCGAGGTCGAAAACACCGGCGCGGTCTACAGCGCCAGCCTCGCCAAGGTGCTGGAGACAGGCAAACTCAGCGCCTCCCTGTCGCGCGTTTCTACGCCAAATGGTCGGGGTGGACTGCTCGATACCACCAGCCTGGTGCTGCTGGGTGAACATAAATTTGCCGAGACACTGCGCTCCTCTCTGAAAATCGAGTTTTTCGACCGGGAGAGAATTGTCACAAGTTCTGGCGGAACATCTCAGGATGACAGGCAGTTTTTCCGGGTGACCCCGCGGCTTGCCTGGAGCTGGCGGCGGGAATGGGAACTGGCAGGTGAATACCAGTATGCGGAAGACGAACGCGATTCCAGTTCAGAGACTGCCACCCGCGATGCTGTCTATGTGACACTCAGCTACCGGCCCGCCAAGATCTTTGTATCCCGTTAGAAAATAGAGAAAATCTTACGGTCTTGTCGTATTTCCAGGACATAATACTTACCCGGGCACAGTAGTACCTTTGTACAGCTGTAAAGCCTGGTTTTCTTCAAGTATATTAACCCTTAATAGAAACAATTCCCTTACCATCGACGCTGACTGAAACGAGCACACCATGGCAGAACTTGCGCTAGAACAGACACTTGATCTCGACGATTACCTGGCCGCCTTCCGGCGCAGGGGTAGCATGATCACCTTCATAGCGGCATCCGTTTTCCTGCTGGGCCTGATTACCGCCTTTGTATTGCCACCGACCTACCAGGCCTCGGCCACCATCCTGATCGAGGAACAGGAGATCCCCTCCGAACTCATCCAGTCGACGGTAACCAGCTATGCCGCACAACGGATCCAGGTTATCAGCCAGCGGGTAATGACCCGTACCAATATGCTGGAGATCATGAATAAGTATGGTCTCTACGAAAGCGTACGCAACCGGAAATCATCAGAGCAAGCATTAGCAGACATGCGCAACGATGTCTCCATCGACATGATCAATGCCGAAGTAATGGACCCGCGTACCGGCCGTCCGCGGGCGGCCACAATCGCCTTTAAGCTGGGTTTTAAAGGCGAACAGCCCAATATGGTCCAGAAGGTTGTCAACGAATTGACCACCTTGTACCTGAACGAGAACCTCCGGACCCGTACCGAGAAGGCAGAGGAGACCACAGCATTCCTGACGGAGGAGTCCAATCGGCTCAGTGCTGAAATCACCCGACTGGGAACGGCGCTGACAGCGTTCAAGGAACGCAATGCCAACCGGCTACCCGAACAGCGTGACCTGAATTTCCAGGCCCTGGAACGGACTGAACGGGATATTGCCACAATTGACACCCAACTCAGCGGTCTGGATGAAAAAAGAATCTATCTCAATGGCCAACTCGCCTTGCTTGACCCTTACAGTTCAAGCGGTGTCATGAGTTCCGGTGCACGGCTGGAGGCACTGCGCACCGAATTCATCCACTTGTCCACCCGCTATTCGCCCGGCCACCCGGACGTGATGAGCATGAAGCGGGAAATCGAGGCACTGGAACAGGAAACCGGCCTGGGGCCATCGACTGCCGACCTGCAAGCCCAACTTTCCTTGCTCCAGCAGGAACTGGCCTCGCTCGAACAGAGTTACACCGCGGAACATCCGGATGTAAAAAGCCTGAAACGCCAGATCGCCACGGTCGAATCCGAACTGCGTAACCCGCCACCGATGCCGACCACCGCACCGGCCAGTGCGGATAATCCTGCATACGTGAACCTGCAGTCCCAACTGGCCGCCGCGAATACTGAAGCGCGTACCCTGCGCGCACGCCGGGCACAACTCGTTGCCAAACTCGCCGACTACGAGGAACGCCTGCTGCAAATGCCTAAGGTCGAGCAGGAGTACCGCGCCATCACGCGCGATATGGAGAATGCCACCCGGCGCTACCAGGAAATCAATGCCAAACAGATGACAGCAGAAGTGGCACAATCAATGGAACAGGAACGCAAGGGTGAGAAGTTCACCCTGATCGACCCCGCCATTCTGCCAGAAGAGCCGATCAGCCCCAACCGACCGGCGATTATCTTACTGGGACTGGTACTGGCGCTGGGTGCCGGCGTGGGTTCCGCCGCCTTGGCCGAGAGTACAGACTCCGCGGTTCGCGGTGCCAAGGGCCTGGTGGGCATCCTGAACACCGCCCCGCTGGCAGTCATACCCTATCTGCCCTCCGCCGCCGACATACGCAGCCAGGCTTCCCGCAAGTGGCTGATTATCGCAGCTGTAATCGGGGTAATTGCGATCGTCTTGCTGCTGCTCCACTTCCTGTACTCGCCGCTGGATGTCCTGTGGTTCCGCGGCTTACGCAAGATGGACAACATCGTGGGCAGTTGAACTCAAATGGTGGGGTGCCATTAAGTGACAGCCCCACTCTCATGGTATATAAAGATTATATACAGAACAATATATTAGGGAAGTACCATTATGGAACGCATCAAACAGGCATTGGAAAAGGCCCGCGAGGAACGCCAGATCAGGGGTGGCACCGAACCGGCTCCGACACCGGCCCGGACAGAAACTGGGAAAATTGAGTATGCCCAGACACAACCAGTATCACTGGACGTGGATGTGTTGCGCAGGAACCGCATCGTGACCGGCCTGGCGCCAGGACCGTTCACCGAGTCCTACAAGATGCTGCGCACCCAGATCCTGCAGCGCTTCAAGGAGAACAACTGGAACGTGCTGGGCGTCACCAGCCCGGGCGAAGGCGAAGGCAAGACCCTGACCGCCATCAATCTGGCCATCAGCATTACTCGCGAGGTCGAGTACAGTGTACTGCTGGTTGATGCCAACCTGCGTAACCCGCAGATGCTGGAACATTTGGGGCTACCACAGCGCAAGGGCCTCAGCGACTACCTGACAGGCGACGTCACCATGACCGAACTGCTGATTCAGCCCGACCCGATCGAACATCTGGTAATCCTGCCTGGCGGCACACCGCAGGCCAACTCGGGGGAGATGCTGAACTCCCCTAAGATGGCGGAACTGGTGCAGGGGATGAAATCCCGCTACCACGGCCGCATCATCATCTTCGATCTGCCGCCGGTGCTGACCTCGGCCGATGCGCTGGCCTTCTCGCCCTACATCGATGCGGCGCTGCTGGTCATCGAGGAAGGCAGCACCCTCAAACAGGACGTTAAGCGTGCCGTTGAACTGCTCAGAACCACCAACATCGTCGGTACGGTGCTGAACAAGGCCGACGTTTGACCGGATCTACACCCGGCGGCTCCCCATGTACGAAAGTTTTTACCACCTCTCGGAGAAACCCTTCACGCTGTTGCCGGATCCGGGTTTCCTGTACCTGAGTGACAAGCACAGCACGGCGCTGACCCTGCTGGAATACGGCCTCATGAACCAGGCCGGCTTCACCGTCATCAGCGGCGACATCGGTACCGGCAAGACCACCCTGATCCGCCACCTGCTCGACAACATGGACCGCGAGCACACGGTCGGGCTGATCTCCAACACCCACCGCGACTTCGGCGAACTGCTGCAGTGGGTACTGCTGGCGTTCAACCTCGAGCATACCGGCCTTAACAAGGTCGAGATGTACCAGCGCCTGGTGGACTTCATCATCGAAGAGTACGCCCACAACCGGCGCGTGGTGATCATCGTCGACGAGGCCCAGAACATGGCGCCCGAGACGCTGGAAGAACTGCGCATGCTGTCCAACATCAACGCCGACAAGGACCAGGCCCTGCAGGTGATCCTGGTCGGCCAGCGCGAGTTGCGCGACACCCTGCGTCGCCCCGACCTGGTCCAGTTTGCCCAGCGCATCTCGGTGGATTACCACCTCGAACCCCTGTCAGAGGAAGATGTGGTCGGTTATATCCGTCACCGTATGGAGGTCGCAGGCGGCGATCCGGATACCTTCACGGAGGCTGCCTGCCTCGCCGTGCACCATTTCAGCAACGGCGTGCCACGCCTGATCAACCTGCTGTGCGACACGGCCCTGGTCTACGGCTATGCCGAACAGCGCAACCGGATCGACAGCGCCCTGGTCACCGACGTGGCCCGCGAAAAACAGAAGGGCGGGATCTTTCCGGTCTATGCCAAAGCGGGACCGGCCACTAACGAACCGCCGCATGCAGAAACATCAACAAGCACAGCGTCGCCTGATTCGAATGCCAACGCCGCAACAACGGAAATGCCCGCACCGGCCAGGGCTGTTCCTGAGCCATCCCCGCAGGCAAACAAGGTATCGGTAGCCGAAGCGCCCAAGGCCCAGCCGGTAGCTGCAGCAGAACCCGCGGCGGCAGCACCGGCAAGGCCTTCACTGGTCAATGCAGTCCCTGAACCACGGCCGGTTCCGGGAAAACCCGGAACGGTGACGGCCGCCGCGCCCTGGATTACGACCGACCGGGAGCCGTCCCGGCCCCCACCGTTTCCGGTCATCAAGCCCGTGCCCTCACCCGAACCAGTGCGTGAGCCCGAGGCGGCTAAAAAAAAACTTCACGTCGCGCTGTGTTCCGTGAAAGAGGGCTTATTGGGCTACTTGTCGAGGCTCTTGGAAAGCCACGGTCTTGAGGTGGTCAGCAGCGGCCCCCTGAGTATCGACCACCTCGATACTATCGATCCCGGTGAAATCGATGTCCTGGTTATCAACATCAACAAAGACAATACCTATGTGCCCGCACCACTGAAGAGGCGCCTGGCGAAGTGGCCGGGGCCGGTTTACTACAATGACTCCACGGCCACTGCCATCAGCCTGCACCAGGGCGATGCGGAATTTGGTCGGCTGCTGTCGGAACGGCTGGTTGAGCTGACCGAAGATACGCTGGAACGCAAGGGAGCGACCTCCTGAGCGGTTCAGGGAAAGTCCTGCATGATTTCCCTTTCGCAGGCAGTTATCATGACTTTGTAGGAGCGCGCTGCGGGCGCGATCAAATCACTCCTCTCCCACCCAGCCAGGAAGGGTCCTACTCGGGCTGCCACCGAACAACACTTTCGCGTTTGCAAAGTGCTCCTACAGACCCAACACACAGTGCAGGAATGCCCCGCGGGTGCGACAATACCTTATGATCAAACCCACCATCCTCGTCGTCGGCGGTGCCGGCTACATCGGTTCCCACATGGTGCTGGACCTGCAACGCGCCGGCTACCCGGTGGTGACGCTGGACAACCTGTCCCGCGGACACCGCGAACTGGTGCCCGGCGGCGACTTCATTGAAGGCGACCTGGGCAACCCGGCCGATCTCGACACGGTCTTCAGCCGTTACCCCGTCAAGGCCGTCATGCACTTTGCCGCCTGGTCGCTGGTCGGCGAGTCGGTCGAGCAACCGCTGGCCTATTACCGCAACAACGTGGCCAATACCCTGGCTTTGCTGGAGGCGATGCAGCGCCACGACATCCCGCATTTCATCTTCTCCTCCACGGCCGCGGTCTACGGCGAACCCGAGAGGACGCCGATCACCGAGGACCATCCCTGCACACCCACCAACCCCTACGGTTCGACCAAGCTGGCGGTGGAACGTCTGCTGCAGGATGTCAGTCACGCTTCCGAGATGAGTTTCACTGCCCTGCGTTATTTCAATGCGGCCGGGGCCGACGCCGCCGGCAGCATCGGGGAGCGCCACCAGCCGGAGACCCACCTGATCCCGCTGATCCTGCAGGTGGCCACCGGTGAACGCGAGGCCATCAGGATCTTCGGCGAGGACTACCCGACCCCGGACGGTACCTGCCTGCGGGACTACGTGCACGTCACGGACCTGACCCAGGCGCACCTGCTGGCGCTGGAATCGCTCCTGGACGGTGGCGGCAATGCCATCTACAACCTCGGCAACAGCACCGGTTACTCGGTCAGGCAGGTCATTGACGTGGCCCGCGAGGTTACCGGTCACCCGATACCCTCCATCGTCTCCGAGCGTCGCGCCGGCGACCCGGCCATCCTGATCGCAGACTCTTCCCGCATCCGCGCAGACCTCGGCTGGCAACCACGGTACGAGTCTCTGGAAGAGATCATCCAGACCGCCTGGGCCTGGCACCGGAAAGAGGCGGGCCTGGGCGGGTAGCCGTGCATACATAAAGATATAGCCACGGAATCCACGGAAGAACACGGAAAAATAAAAGATCAACCAATTGTAAAAAGAAAAACGTAGGCTGCGTTATGCGCATCCTGCACTTGATGCATTGCCTGCCACTTATCCTACCTCTATGGATTTATGATTGGAAAAAACTCTGGTTAATCCGTCATTGCGAGAAACAAAGTGATGAATCAATCTCCTAACGATTGATTCCAAATCCCGAGATTGCCGCGCTCCGCTCGCAATGACGCGCTTTTCTGAGTAAATCAGGCCTTACTTAGAGTGTTAAAATGGCCTTTCCGTGGATTAAGTGGATTCCGTGGCAAATAGTTAATCGCGCCCCCGGACGCTCCTACAGCACATCATTCACTTCTCACTCTTTACGATTTTCTATTTTTCCGTGTTCTTCCGTGGATTCCGTGGCTAAATTCCATCTTTTCGATAGCCGCCATATACTCTGACTCCATGATGAACACCCACCACACCTGCAGGCTGTTTCTGCTGGCCGCCATCTGCTGGGCGGGACTCATCTATTTCCTGTCGGACCTGCCGGGCATGGACGTGATACCGCTGTTTCCCGGCCAGGACAAGGTATTACATGCGATTATCTTCGGGGTGCTGGGCTTCCTGGTGCTGGGCGCCATGCAGGCCAGGGCCAGGGGCTATAACCCGACCCAGGTCTGGACCG
>Ga0224512_10000314_pt1 | contig 51868 bp, 46 predicted proteins | sample SF_May12_sed_USG_4_FD_169103 | JGI IMG/M metagenome (GOLD analysis project Ga0224512, IMG submission 169103) | Sediment microbial communities from San Francisco Bay, California, United States - SF_May12_sed_USGS_13 | ecosystem: Environmental > Aquatic > Marine > Sediment | place: USA...
CCGTATTCCCCGACACACGAGCCGCCAACACCTTCGTGATCGCCGCCGTCAACGTCGTCTTCCCATGATCAATATGACCCATCGTGCCCACATTCACATGCGGCTTCGTGCGTTCGAACTTTGCCTTGGCCATGACGACCTGTTCCTTCCTTGGATTCCAGTTACCAGTTGGTTTGCGAGGTAGCGGCGACGTGGTGTCGCGACGCTCGGGAGCTCCATCCGCTCGCGGAGATCAACCCAGCGAGGCGGTGGCGGCCCGGTTGCCCGGGAGCTGGTGACGGAGTCCCGATGGGTGTATTCCAGAACCAGCCTTTCCAAACGCCCAGGCTAGCGCCCTTCGTCGGCGAAAACGTCGTTTTCGGCGATGGGTGGAACCCGGTGCTGCATGGCGCAGCTTCGACGGATCGACGCCCTCGTACGGGCCGTCATCCGGTGGATGCGCCGTCGTGAGGGAGCGATCCTCGGGCGGCCCGAAGGTACCCGAACGGGGTCTCGTAGCGAAGGTTGGACACGCGCGACGTGTAGACGTCGGCATAACGTTCGACCTGGCGGGCGAACAAGCTCTTGTCGTTGCCGGCCCGCATCAGCGGCCCCCAGTTCGGGTTGCCGAGCGTGGACGCCTCAGCAGCCAGCGGGGCGATCCGTTCATCCAACGCCAGCGCCCGGTTGCTCACCAGGTCGAGCTCGCGTCGCATCGACGATCCCCGTCCCGAGCCGTTGGATCCGTGCTGGACCGCCAGCCTCAGGTGAGCCTGCCGGCGGTCGATGGCGACCTTGTCCGACATCAGCGCCTCCAGTTCGCGCTGGTGATCGGCGAAGGTGATGGCGGCCCGGATCTCGGCCTCCAGCTCCCGGGCGATCAGCGCGGTTCGCCACCGCAGAACGTCCTTGGTGACGAGCACGTCGCCGAACAGGTGGTCACCGACATAGAGGGGTTGGCTGCCCGAGAGCCCGAGACTCTCCTCGACGATGCGGGCGTTACCGCCGAAGTAGACCGATCCGGCCTCCAGGAGAGCTCGGTGGGGTGCCAGCAGGGAGCGTTCCTCGTCGACCACCCGGTAGATCGGGTTGCTGCCCTGGAAGAATCGGGGTTTGTTGGCCGAGACGATCACGATGTCGAAGAGGTCCCGCCACGACTTGCCCGGCGGACAGTAGGGATCGACCGTGTGAGCCATCATCTGCTGTGTGTAGGCCCAGTCGGAGTTGGTGATCAGGAGCAGGTTCTTGCCGGCCGATCGCTGGTCGATCAGCGTCTGGACCACGTCGGGGTCGGGATCGATGAACCGGTCGGGGTCGGCGAGGATCTCGGCTTTCAGGGCGCCGTCGAGGTGGGTGTCGGCCAGGGCCTTGTCGACCAGACGGTACAGGTCGCCGTAACCGGACACCCCGTGAATCGGCGATCGGTCGTGGGTGTCGATGAGCTGACACCACAACGACGCCCGCGACAGCTCGAAGAGGGTGTTCATGAACTCGAAGCGGGGTTCCGACAGCTCGACGATCGTTTCGGTGTAGCGCCGACGCTGCTCCTCGAACGGCAGCATTCGCGTGCCGTGACTGGCCCGGACCACATAGCCGAATCGGGTGGCCTTGAGCAGATTGCCGGCCTCGAGGTCGAAGGTCAATCCGATGGTGAAGGCCTCGGGATCGAAGCGGAACGGCTCGACCGGCAGGCCCAAGTCGGCGAGGTTGGCCCTGGCGTGGCGGAATGCCGCCTCCTCCCACGCTTCGACCTTGTAGTGGATCAGCGTGTAGTCCATGTCGTAGCCGACGGCCTGGATCGATCGGAGATTCAGGGTGCGGTTGGCGAAGACCCCCCGCTCAGGGGGCGCGACAGGGAAATCGGCTTCGGCCGGCACGTCGCCGGAATACTGGGTGCCGTCGGACATCCCGGTCACCGTAGCGACCGGTGGTCCAAACCGTGGACCGCACAGTGGCCACCCCGGCGCAGCGCTCTGTTACGACTCCGTCGAACCCGAGGCTCCCGATCAGGTTTCGAGCCGCCGTCGCGCGATACTTGAATCACGGCCATCGGGCGGCTGACGTGAAGAGGTAGACGGTACGGGGTGGAGGTTAGGGGATGAGGCGCAGCAGCGTGACAGCGACGGGCGGGCTTCTTCTCGTGTTCGTCCTGGCTTCATGTATCGGCCGAGACGTCGGCGCCGACGCCGCGGCGGCGGCACCGGCCGCCGACCAACCGGCCATCACCTCGGCCGCGGCCGACTCGGAGGGAGACAGCGAGCCGACGACGGTGGAGTCGCCGGCGACCACGGCCGCCCCCGAGACGACGACCACCACCGAAGCCGATCCCGCCGAGGTACTGGGTCTGAGCCTGGCTCCGGCCGAACGGGGCGACAACGGCGACCACGTCGTCGATCTGCAGACCCGACTGAACGACATCGGGTTCACGGCCGGCCCCCCCCGACGGCGACTACGGTCGACGGACCGAACGGGCCGTCACCGCATTTCAGACGGTCGTCGGGCTCGTACAGACCGGTACGGCCAACGAGGCCACCATCGACGCGCTGTATCGGTACAGCTACGACGGCCTGGTTGTGACCGTCGATGACGAGGGGTCGAAAGTCGAGCAGTTGCAGGAGCTGCTGGCCACCGGCCCGTTCGACCCGGGTGCCCCCGACGGCGAGTACGGTACCCGCACCATCCAGGCCGTCTGGGCCCTGGAGAAGCTGGCCGGGATTCCGGTCGACGGCAACTGGGGCCCGGCCGACGACTGGGCCTTCACCCGCCTCCTCGACGGACGGCTCGGCACGCCGATCCATCGCCACGACGACCGATGGGTCGAGGTCGATCTGTCGCAGCAGCTCATGAAGATCTACGACCCGGGTGCGAACACGCCGGTCCTGATCAGCCACATCTCCAGCGGCAGCGGCGTCCCCTGGGAGAACGAGGACCACAGCGGCTCCTCGATCACCCCGAGGGGCAACTTCCACATCCAGCGCCGCATCAGCGGTTGGCGTGAGTCGAGCCTCGACATCGGACGGCTCTACAACCCGCTGTACTTCACCGGCGGCATCGCCTTCCATGGGGCGCTGTCGGTGCCGAACTACCCGGCCAGCCACGGTTGCGTTCGGGTGCCGATGCACATCGCCGAGTACCTGCCCGGCGAGCTCCCGAACGGCACGCCGGTTCACGTCATGGCATGATCGTGATCCGCCGGTTCCGGGGTCGGCCCGGAGGATGCGGTTGACCGCTTCGCAAACGGCGGCTCATGACGATGGCCGGTCGCTCGATGGCCCGATGGAAGACCTCGGCGGCGACCAGGGTCACCGTCACCGACACCACGATCGTCAGGAGCTGTTTGGCCACGGTCGGTTCACCCAGCAGCTTGGCCCCCACGACCAGCCCCGCTCCCAGGATCGGCGTGTGGATCAGATAGAGCGAGTACGACACGCGGCCGAGGAACTGTGAGGGCCGGTCGGCCAGCCAGCGGCCGAGGCGGTCCCGTTCGACGGCGATCCAGAGCAGCGCCGTCGTCGCCACCGACACCCAGGCGAACTGGCCGTCCCGGTCGGTGACGAGCGGGCCCATCGACAGCAGTGCCATGTAGAGGACGAGCGACCAGGCCGGGATCTGCCGCCGCCATCGCGCGAACAGGAGCACGCCGAGCATGAACGAATACCACAGCGGGGCAAACCAGACGGGTCGAGCGTCGTCTCCCAGCAACCCGAACGGCCACAGGAGCGAAATCGCGGCGGAGATTCCATAGAGGATCCGCAGTGTCGTTGCCGGTGGTCGGATGCGTCCGAGACGATCCTGGGCGAACACGAGGCCGGCGAAGGCCAGGTAGAACTGGAGCTCGATCGACAGCGTCCAGAAGACATCGTTGAAGTTGACGAACCCGAACAGCTCCTGGACGTAGACGAGGTGGGCGAAAAGCCGGGCCATGCCGAACGGTGTCCCGCCGGGGAGATAGTCGTGTCCGCCTTCGAGCGCCGCCCCCAGCGCGAACACCAACGCCACGATGATCGCCGCGTGGTAGGGCGGTGTGAGGCGAACGATGCGACGGAGCACGAAGTTGCCGACGTTGAAGCGCGGCCGGTCGCCGCTCGCCGTGATCTTCTGATCCGACGTATCAGGCCGTGTGGTCTCCAAGCTCGCTCGCAGCGAATAGGCGATGACGAGCCCGCTCAGCACGAAGAACACGGCGACCCCCAGTTTGCCCGTGCCCAATGCCTCGAGCAGCCACTGTGGTGTCCGGCCCAGCACCAGATTCGTTTCAGGACGTTCGATCTGCAGGTGGAAGAGGAGCACCGCGAACGCAGCCCAGCCGCGGATCCCGTCGAGAAAGGCGAAATGCCGTGCCGTTGTTGACATGATGTTCCCCTCCCGGTGCAGGTGGAGGCCGCCGAACCCCTGCGTGGCCAACAGTCATCCTAGAGGTTGGACCGGCGGTGTCGATCGGTGATCCTCTACCCTTGGCCTCGATGAGCGCAGCGCCGGTCGTTCGGGTCCCGGTGGCCCATGGGTGACTTCTCGCAGTTCGGCCGGATACCGACCTTGCACCGGTTGGGGGACCGGCCGGTCGAGGAGCTCGAAGTCGAGTTGACCGCCTGGTCGTCGACGACGCCGATGGCGTTGGTCATCCCCGCCCTGCTGTCGGAGCTCGACGGCCCGGCGCTGGGCCGGATCGTCGAGGAGCTGAGGTCGGTCGAGTACCTGGTCGAGATCATCGTCGGCATCGACCGGGCCGATCGAGCCGGGTTCGAACGGGCTCGGGAGTTCTTCTCGGTTCTACCGCAACGCCATCGGTTGCTGTGGAACGACGGTCCCCGGCTGCAGGCCCTGGACGCCGAGCTGCGGAAGCTGGGTGTGGCCCCGGTCGACGAGGGCAAGGGCCGCAACGTCTGGTTCTGCCTCGGCTACTTTCTGGCCTCTGGACGGGCGTCGGTTGTCGCTCTGCACGACGCCGACGTGCTCACCTATGACCGCCGGATGCTCGCCCGGCTGCTCTACCCGGTCGTTCACCCGACGTTCGGCTACGCGTTCGCCAAAGGTTACTACTATCGAACCGACGGTCATCAGCTGACCGGTCGGGTTGTTCGCCTGTTCCTCCAGCCGCTGCTTCGGGCGTTCACGACCGTGCTCGGTCCCAACGACTACATCGAGTACCTGGCCGGGTTCCGGTACCCGCTGGCCGGTGAGGCCGCAATGCACGCCGACGTCGTACGCAACATGCGCATACCCAACGACTGGGGCCTGGAGATCGGCCTGCTCGCAGAGGTCTACCGTCGATACACGCCGAGGCGGATCTGCCAGGTGCAGATCGCCGATGCCTACGACCACAAGCACCAGCGGCTCTCGGGCGACGACCCGACGGCGGGTATCCACAAGATGGCGATCGACATCGGGAAGGCGATGTTCCGGAAGCTGGCGATCGACGGCGCCGTGTTCACCCCGGCGACCTTCCGGTCGCTCAAGGCGGCCTACTACCGGGAGGCACTGGACCTGGTGGAGGTGCACCACAACAACGCCGTCATAAACGGGCTCCATACCGATCGTCATCTCGAGGAGCGCACGGTCGACGTGTTCGCCGAGGCACTCGTCGCAGCCGGCGAGGCGTACGTCAACAACCCGATGGACACGCCGTTCATCGCCAGCTGGGCCCGGGTCCTGAGCGCCATGCCCGATGTGTTCGACCGGCTGGGCGAAGCTGTGGAGGCCGACGCCACCGACGCCGTAATAGGGTAGATTTGGTGGACCGGCGGCGGTGCCCTCACCCGGCACCGTGGACCACCCCGGGCAAGGCGAGAACAGACAGGCGGGCACGTTCGACTTATGTACGATCTCGAGGCGGTGCTTCTCGAGGCACGAACGACCGGCACCGTGCCGGCCGATCTCCTCTCCTGGGCCGAGTCGACCGGTGATGCCCTGACCATCGCCGCCGCCTACGCCGTGACGGCCGTGGTCGACAGCATCGAGCTGCGTTTGCACGAGTCGCTCGCGGAGAACAACCGGGCGATCTCGATCTACGAGACCATCTCCATCGAGGACGCCCGCCTCGTCGACGGCGGCGATGTCGAGCATCGGGTGTTCCTCTGGTCGGCATACAACTGCCGAGCGGTTGTGCTCGATCGACTCGGACGGTGGGGCGAGGCGGTGCACGGCCACCGGCAAGCCCTCGCCCTGGCCGAGAACCTCGACTACGAGCGGGGAATGGTCGTCAGCGGATCCAACCTCGGGCGGATTCTCCTGCGTCACGACAGCCCGACCCAGGGCGTGTATCAGTTGCTCCACCCGGTCGTGACCGGTGAGGACGACGAGGGACGGTACACGACGCGGGTCCGGTCCCGGTCGATGGCCGAGTTCTACTACGCATGTGGTCTGCTGGAACAGGCTGCCGACAGCCTGGCGCACTACAACGACGTCCGGGAGCGCTTCCACCGCATCGACGTTGTGCGGGGTGCCAGCCAGCTGGCATACATCCGCATGGCGCTGGGGGATCTGGAGCCCGCCCGACGGCTCGTCAGCGAGATCGACCAACGTCGGATCGGTCGACGGCCAAAGGTCGCGGTCGACTTCGCCCCCGTCAAGGCTCGTCTGCTCGGTCTCGACGGTCGAGTGGATGAAGGGTTGGCGGTTCTCGACGTTCTCGCCGCCGACATGGCCGAGGCGGCGCTGCCCGAGACCGTGCTGTCGAGCATCGGTCATCCCGCCGTGGCACGGGCGGAGATACTGGCTGACGCCGGACGCCTGCGGGAGTCGTTGGCGATGATCGAGGCCGACCGGGTTCCGATCGAACGGGTCACCATGTCGCGGTTGCTCACCCTCCGGGCTGAGATCCTGGCGAAGCTCGATCGATGGGAGGAGGCGTTACTGGCCGGTCGGGAGGCGGAGGTTCTCCGCAGGCAATTCGACGTCGACGCCGACGAGTACATAACGCTGACCTTCCCCGATGGCTACCAGTACGACGGCGGTCGGCTTCGGGCCCACCTCGCCGACCTCTATGCTCGTGAAATCCACCTGCGGGATGTACTCGTTCATGATCTACGCGGCCACCTGGCGTCGATCCGGCTTGCCGTGGAGTCGGCGGCCGGAACGGCCAGGGCGGAGAACAGAGCGGCCAAGCTTCGGGTTCTCATGACCGCCGCCAACCGGATGGCGGATGCACAACGGAACTCGGTCGCCTATTTGCGGTTGGTCGAGGGTGACGAGCGGGCGACCCCCGCCGCCGATCTCGTCGCGGTGAACCTGGCCAACGTGGTCGACGGGGTGGTGGAGCGATTCGCCGGTCAGGCGTGCCGGAAGTCCGTCGAGATCCGCCGCCTCCCCTCGCCCGACGTTGAGGTTCGAGCAGACCGCAAGATGCTCGATGCCTGTCTCGGCAACCTGGTCGACAACGCCCTGAAGTTCACGTATCCGGGAACCACGGTCTCGGTGACGTGGCGAGTCGTCGAATCCGACGCCGATGCTCCAACCGACCGCAGGGTTGAGATCTCCGTACTCGACCAGGGCCCGGGGCTGACGTCGGATGATCTGGGCCGGATCTTCCGCAACGCCCAGGTTCTGTCCGCCCGTCCGACCGGAGGCGAGCCGAGCACCGGTCTGGGGCTTCAGATCGTCACGGGTTTCGTGAACACCATGGGCGGTCTGCTCACCGCCGACAACGACCAGGGTGGCGGCGCCGTCTTCACACTGAGCCTGCCGACCGACGATGACACGGTGCGAGGACATGATGCGTTGTTGCCCCGGCGGTCCTGGGCCGTCGAACGCCCGGGCGGATCGAACGACGTTACGGTCGACAGCGACGACGGCCGGAGTCGCCGATCCGTGGCGGCGCGTGTGCTCGTGTTCGACGACGATCCGCTGGTTCTGTCGATGATGTCGGAGATCGTCCAGGGGCTCGGAGCCGAGGTTCGCTCCGCCGGCAGTTACCAGGAGGCGTTCGATCTGATCCACGCCGGCCGGGCATTCGATCTGTTCATCCTCGACGTGATGGTCGACGGATCTCCCGTCGGCCTGCAGCTGGCCGATCTGGCGGTCTCGACCTATCCCGACGCCGAGGTGGTCCTCGCCACGGGCCTCGAACTCGACAGCGAAATCGGGGCGGGTGCCGGATTGAGCATCCTCCGCAAGCCGGTCCGCGTCAGTCAGCTGGAGCAACTTGTCCTCCGATGCGGCGGAGCGGCGAAACCCTCCTCCTCGACGTCGGCCGTCGCGCCCGATGTGCAACCCGACGTACCGCTCTCGGCCAAGGGGCGGATCCGCCTGGTGCGGGAGGTGGCCCAGGGGCGGGAGTTGGCACCGGACTGGCTCGACCGCATGCTGGCAGAGGGAGACGAGGCGGCACGCATCGACGCCCTGATCATCGCCGGTGTCCACGAGGGTGTTCAGGGACGGCGCCACCGCAGTCTGGAGCTGTGCCACGCCGCGCGTCGGGCGTTGACCGACAGCGGACGGAAACGGCCGATCGATCTGGTGTGGCAGCTCGACAACAACATCGGGATCATCTGCCAGGAGCTCGGTCGGCACGTCGAGGCCCGAACCGAGATGGAACGGGCGCTCGAGCTCGCGATCGACAACCGCTACGAGTACGGAATCCCGCGTTCGTCGTTGAACCTGAGCACCATCTACACGAGCCTCGGACTGCACGAGGCTGCGATCGAGATTCTGGGTCGGGCCGCCACCCGGATCGGAGCGGATCGACACGCCAGGGCCCAGCTGTTCATGGTGCTCGGCACGAAGCTGTGCGATCAGGGAGCGTTGCGACTCGGGATTGCCCATCTCCACCGAGCGCTCGACAACCTGTCGGCCGTCGAGGTCGACGACACCCGGTGCGCTCTCCAACACCTGGCCAACGCCTACCTGGAGATCGGTGACTACGAGAACCTGGCCGTGGTCGGCAATCGACTGAGTCAACAGCGGGGCCGCTTTGGTCAGCCATCGGTCGATACCGGCACCGTTCAGGCGATTCGAGCGGCCATCGACCTCGACAACGGCGATGTCGAGGGCGCACTCGAAGCGGCGGAAGGTGCTCTCGAGCTGCTGCATCGTGGCAGCTTCGTGGATCTGACCAGCGCCGCGTCGCTGACGACGGTCCGGGCCCTCGGTGCACTCGATCGGCACCAGACGGTTGTGGACCGCTGGGGCGATCTGGACGAGCTGGCGGTGGGTCTTCGCCGCCCGACGCTCCTGTTGGCCATTGCCGAGTCGTGTCTGGCGGTCGGCGCGTTCGAAGCGGCCTACCGCCTCGAGACCGAGGCCTACCGGCGCCGTCGCTACCGCAACCTCGGTTTGGGCACGCTCGTGTCGTTGGCCCAACAGCTGTCGGGCGGTCCCACCGAGGTGGGCGACCCGGCTCGGTCTTCCGAACGGGGAACCTGCGCCGACTTCGAGGAGTTCCGCAGCCTGGTTTCGGCGGTCGACGACCTCGGGCGGCGACTCGACGAGCTGGTTCGGCTCTCGACCGACGCCTTCGACCGGGCGGCGGCCGGGTCGCTGCCGGATCTCGGCGTGCTCGAGGAACGTGTCGAACTGCTGTCCCGAGCCGTCGTTGAACTCGGCCAGAGCGAGGGGCCTGTAGGAATCGCGGCGCCGATCGGCGGTCTCGAGGTGGGTCTGTGATCTAAGCTGGCTCCAGGAGCCAGTGATGTTCATTGAACCCACCTCGATCGACGGCCTGTACACCATCGACCCTGACCGACACGTCGACGACCGCGGCTACTTCGCCCGGGCGTGGTGCGTCAACGAATTCTCCGAAAACGGCCTGACGGCCGGGTTCGTCCAGAGCAGCATTTCCTACAACGCCAAGGCCGGCACGCTGCGGGGAATGCACTTTCAAACAGAGCCGTACGGCGAGACGAAGCTGATCCGCTGCGAGCGTGGAGCGATCCACGACGTGATCCTCGACGTGCGACCGGGTTCCGACACCTACCTGCAGTGGGAGGCCTTCCGGCTCGATCCGCTCGACGGACGACAGCTCTATGTGGCTCCCGGCCTGGCCCACGGCTTTCAGACGCTGGCCGACGACACCGTGGTGAGCTATCAGATCGACACTTTCTACGAGCCTGACCATGCCACCGGGGTGCGATGGGACGACCCGGCCTTCGGCATCGAATGGCCCGATGCGGCCGAGCGAATCATGTCGGACAAGGACCGGTCCTGGCCCGACTTCGAGCCATAAACGCGCCCGCCGCCCACCTCGAGATCTGCAGCAGGATCGTGGCACCACTGCGGATGCCACGACAACGGTTCAGCGGAGCCCGCTATGCCGGGCGAAGCAGGTCGGCATCGACCAGGGCGTCCGCCGCCGTCTCCAGGGCCTCCGTCGGCAGCCCCGACATGCGGGCGATGTCGTTGAGCGAGTGCTCCCCGTCGGAGTAGGCCAGCAGCCAGAGCAGCCCCATCTCCGTCGACTTCGAGTTCACGGCTCCACCCACCGCCGTGTAGAGCCCGCGGCGGCCGAGCTGGGGTTCGCCGTGAGGCTGGGTGTTGAGGTAGCGGGGCTCGGAGTCGACCGCCTCGACGGCCGCCAGGACCAGCTCGACGGTGTCGACCAACGTGTCGTCGTCGACGAAGTCGAGATCATCGGCCGACGTGTGGTACTCGGGATAGGTGCCATGCATGGACCGGCTCAGCCGGCCGACCGGTAGGTCGAAACCGGGGGAGCAGAACTGGCGCTCGTCGTAGCCGTAGGGGTAGTAGTCGATCACGGCGCCACCACGTTCCTCGACAAGCCTCGCCATCACCAGGTCCATCCGGCTCGAGCTCCGGCGCGATCGTTTGTAGGTGGCCGGGGCCCGGTCGCCCGCACCGGCGAGAACCAGGCCGGCCTTGATCCGTTCGGTGGTTCGGCGGTTGCGTTCCAGCCAGGTGATGGACCCGATCGTGCCGGGGATGAAAAGCAGCCGAAGGGTGTGACGCAGCGGTTTGGGACGATCCGACAGCCGCCTGGCCACCTCGGTCAGTGCGGCCATACCCGACAGGTTGTCGTTGGCCAGCGACGGGTGGCAGATGTGGGTTGACAGCAGGATCTCGTCGTCGGTCAGACCCGGGAGCACGGCCTCGCCGTAGCTCAGGTGGCCCGGCTCGAGCGTGGCGTCGATCTTCACCCGGTACCGGCCCTGGGGCAGCGCCTCGTACTGGCGGTGGGTCATGCACAGGCCCCACGCCTCCCGGTAATAGGTGGTGCGGTAGGGAATGTCGTCGGGCTGATCGGGCAGGGTGAACAGGTGGGGGCGCAGGTCGTCGAGGTCCAACTCGACCTCGGTCGGCACCGAATACGACACCACGTGGAGGTTCGAGTCGTCGGTCGTCAACACCCGGCCCAGCGGCCCGTCGAGGGTGGCTCGATTGAGGTTCCACTCCTTGGGCACCGTCCAGTCGAGCACGGGGGTCCCGGTCGGCACCTCGTGACGAAACAGTGTGGGTCCGTTGAGGGCCGCCTGCAGTTCTGCGTCGAGCAGATCGAGCGTGGCCCGCACCCCGTTGCCCGTGATCGATCGGCAGAGCGGATACGCCTGCTCCATGAACGCCCGCATCCGTTTGCGGCCGTCGGCACCAGCTGAAACCATCACACTCCTCCGTACCATCCCAGGGTTGCCGCCAGACCTTCGCGCAAGTCTACGGCCGGCACCCAGCCGAGAAGTCGCCGTGTCGCGTCGATGTCGGCGACCTTCTCCACTTCCCGGCTGCGGTCGGCGACGGAGCCGAACCTGGGCTCGACCTCGACGCCGGCCAGATCGACGAGTGTTTCCACCACCTCGCGAACCGTGGCCAACGATCCGGTGCCGAGGGGGACCGGGTCCTCGGCCGCCTCGCCGATACAGGCCCGGGCGATCCCCTCGGCAACGTCGCCGACGTAGACCCAGTCGACCAGGCGGGTACCGCTCGACAGCGCCGGCGCTTCGCCGGCCTGCAGCGATCGGATCACGTGGGGAATCAGCTTTGTCTCGTCGAGTTGGGCCGGACCGTAGACCATGAAGATCTGGAGGTTCACGACCTCGACCGGTGTCGCCGCCCGGTAGTAGTCGCCGTAGAGATGTGCGGCGGCCTTGCTCAAGGCGTACGGCGATGCCGCCAGCTGACCGGGCTCGTTCGGTTCCTCGAGCGATCCGGCGAGGAGCACACGACCGACGTCGAAGCGGCGGGCGGCGTCGAGGAGGTGCACGGCCGATGCCGTGTTGGCTGCGAACATCGGCAGGAGCAACTCGGCGTCGCGGGCGCCCTTGACCAGGCTGGCCAGGTGCACGATCACCTCCGGGCGAGCGGCTTCGACCGCCTCGGCGGTTGCGGTCGCGTCGGTCAGATCGGCGTGATGCCACGTGATGGGGGTGGCGAAGGTGACGGTCGGCTCGGCGCGGCGGGCGATGGCGTGCACCTCGGAGCCGACCCGGTGGAGCAGTTCGACGACGTGGCCCCCGATGAATCCGGTTGCGCCGGTCACGAGGATTCGTCGGTGCTCCAGCTGGTCGGTGGCGCCACCGAGAACCTCTCCGGCGCCGCTGTAGCCATCCCCGAAGATTCCCATGGGGAGTGCACTGTAGCCCTTCCTCGGATGGTCGGGTCGGAGGGATCCGCGACCAGGTCCCGGGCCCACCGTCCATTACGGGTTTGTGTCGGCTTGGCCTACCATGGACCTCGGATACGTAACCGGATGGACGTCGCTGGGGTCTTACTAGGTGGATTCGGACAGAACGAACGAACTCGTAGCAGCTGCGAAGGAGGGCGACCACCGCGCCTTCGAGGAGTTGGTACGACAAACCTATGCCGACACCTACACGCTGGCCTACCGGCTTGTGGGCGATGAGGAGGACGCTCGGGACGTGGTCCAGGAGACGTATCTACGGGCCCACAAGGGCCTCAAAAAGTTCCGGGGTGATGCCCAGCTCTCGACCTGGCTGCATCGCATCACGGCCAACTGTGCCAACACCTTCCTCGGCCGGCGCGGCCGTCATCGCCACGACGAGCTCTCCGACGATTTCGAACTGGCCGACGACGTACCCGACCGAGACCCGGTTTTTCAAGCCGACCTCGGGGATCTGCGCTCGAACCTGGTCGCTGCTCTGACGGAGCTGCCGCCCAAGCTGCGAACGGTCGTCGTCCTGCGCGACATCTACGACTTGTCGCATGATGCCATCGCCACCGAACTCGACATATCCGAATCCGCCGCCAAGGTCCGGCTGCATCGGGCCCGAAAGCGGCTGCGTGAATCGCTCTATCCAATGGGGGAGGAGCAGGCCCATGCCGTCTGAGAACTCGACCGGTCCAACCACAGCGCCGCTCCGGACCAACTGCGAGACCTTCAGTCTGCAACTGGCCGGAGCCGTCGACGGGGAAGAACTCGATCCGGCGGCCAAGTCTCACTTCGAGACCTGTCTCCGCTGCCAGGCCGAGCTGGCCCAGTACAAGAAGCTACTGCGGGCGCTCGCCTCGCTGCGCGACCAGCGCCTCGCCGTCGACGACACCCTCGTGAACGAGATCCTGCTGGCGTTGGAGCCCGGTGGCACCGTTCATCGCCTCCAACGGCTGAGTTCCGCGTCCCGATCCCGAAAAGCCGCATACATCGGCGGAATCGCCGCGGCCACCGCAGGCGCGGCCGGGGCTCTCGTGATCGCCTCCCGGCTGGCGGCCCGCCAGCGCCTGGCCAGCTAGTCTTCTTCAGGGAACATTGGAACGTCAGCAGGAGGAATGATGGTCATCGATGCCAAGGCGGAACGGCTGCGGAATCTGCCGCTGTTCAAAGGGGCCGACGAGGAGGCGATCGAGCATCTCGCTTCCGCGGCCGACGAGGTGACCGTCAAGGCCGGCCACACCCTGATCTCCCAGGGGAGGCACCATCAGGAGATGTACGTCCTGGAGAGCGGAGCAGCCGCGGTCGAGATCGACGGTCGGCTGGTGGCCGAGGTGACTGGCGGGGAGTTCGTCGGCGAGTTGGGTTACTTCACCAGGGAGCCGGCCAGCGCGACGGTCAGGACCGTCGACGAATGCAGACTGCTGGTCATTCCCTACAACCGGTTCGCCCAGATCCTCGACGACAACCCCAAGATGGTCCGGGCGATCGTGGCCGAGCTGGCGCAACGGCTTCAGGCGATCGACGACAAGCTCAAGACCATGAGGGCCTGAGGCTGCGTTTCGAAGCGCCGGCGGTCAAAAAACTGCGGCGGTTCCGGCCTGCCGGGCTGCTACCGTGTAGCTGCCGGTCGGCGATTTCGCCGAGCGGAAACCAAGGGCAGTAGCTCAATTGGCAGAGCACCGGTCTCCAAAACCGACGGTTGGGGGTTCAAATCCCTCCTGCCCTGCGTAGTTCTTACCGAACCGAGGCAATAGTCTGTAAGGAGTGGGTGGTCAACGGGACCACCTCTCGATGGCCTCTGGGGCCGGACCCGATCTGGAATACCTCTCGGTCCACGGTTCGCTCCGGGCGTCGGTTTGTCCGCCCACCGGCTCGACCGGCTTTTGGAGACGTACGCCGCAGAGACGCTCGACAAGGATCAATGACATGGCGATGAATCGCGAACAGCGCCGCTATCTGCAGAAGCAAGGCCAGATGGATAGCGAGGGCAACCCCATTGCGACCAAGCGGGACAACCGCCCGGTCCCGACCGAGCGCGTCACCCCCCGCGAATACGTCGGAGAAGTTCGTTCCGAACTGAACCGCGTCATCTGGCCAACCCGGAGCGAGGTGATCAACTACACCATCGTGGTGGTCATCACCTTCACGTTCGTGACCCTGTTGGTGGCCGGGCTCGACTACTTGTTCGCTGAAGGATTCATCAGCCTGCTGAGGGCTGGAACCGAGGGTAATTGATGAGCGATATCACTGAAACCACGCCTGGCGTCGAAGCCGCCGATGGCGCCGCCGATGTTTCGGCTGAGGCCGGCGACGTTGCCGCCGATGGCGCCGACGCCTCGGCGGACGGCACCGAGTCCGCCGCCGTTCCCGTCGGCGAAGCCGTGGTCGAGCCGGCCGTGTCGGTGACCGACATCACCGCCGGCTCCGCCGACGAGGAGGCCAACCAGATCGAGGACCCGGAGTCCGCCGCCGACGAGCAGGCCGATACCGCTGATGTCGCGGGCGACGACGAGGCGTCCGACACACTGGGTGCGGGGGCCGACGGCGAGGAAGGAGCGGGCGAGGACGGAGCGGAGGCCGAGGAGAGCTCCCGTCGCCGACGCCGCGACTCGCCCTACGACCGCCCGGGCCGCTGGTATGTGATTCACACCCAATCGGGCTACGAGAACAAGGTTCGCAGCAACCTGCTGGCCCGTACACAATCGATGAACATGGAGGAGCGGATCTTCGAGGTCGTCATTCCGATGGAGGACGTCGTCGAGTTCAAGAACGGCAAGAAGGTCATCGTTCAGAAGAAGGTCTTCCCCGGCTACCTCCTCACCCGCATGCACCTCGACGACGATTCGTGGTTCGTGGTTCGCAACACCCCCGGCGTCACCGGGTTCATCGGTGCGGGCAACAAGCCGTCGCCGCTTCCCCGCAAGGACGTCGAGAACTTCCTTGCCGTGAAGGAAGACGGCGACGACACCGCCCGAAAGGGTCGCCCCCGCCTCGAGTACACGATGGGTGAGACCGTCCGGGTCAAGGAAGGTCCCTTCGCCGACTTCCAGGGCGAGATCGTCGAGATCAACGAGGATCAACTCCGCCTCAAGGTGCTCGTCAACATCTTCGGCCGGGAGACCCCGGTCGAATTGCAGTTCGCCGAGGTGGCCAAAATCTAGAATCGGCGTTGCAAGTTGTCGCCGGCTGACAACCTCGGCACACTTGCACGTTGGTCTTTTGCAGCCCCACCAGCAGCGACCGTCGTTCGCTGGACAATCGTTTGAAAGAAATCCGATGGCCAAGAAGCAAGTACTAGCGGTCGTGAAAATCCAGATTCCTGCCGGGCAGGCCTCACCTGCTCCGCCTGTCGGGACCGCGCTCGGTCCCTACGGTCTGCAGATCATGGACTTCTGCAAGGAGTACAACGCCCGCACCGAGTCCCAGCGGGGGCAGATCGTCCCGGTCGAGATCACCGTGTTCGAGGACCGCACGTTCAGCTTCGTCCTCAAGACCCCGCCGACCGCCGAGTTGATCAAGAAGGCCGCCCGCATCGACAAGGGCGCCGGCGATCCGCTGCGGGAGCGGGCCGGTACCATCACCGACGCCCAGGTGACCGAGATCGCCGAGATCAAGATGCCCGACCTCAACGCCAACGACCTCCAGGCGGCGAAGCGGCAGGTTGCCGGCACCGCCCGTCAGATGGGCGTCCACATCCGCGGCTGAACGAGCCGCAACTTCTCAAGTCCGACTGGGAGGACCTAACCCACCGGCACGGGTTCGACGACGTCGAACCCGGTAAGTGCAGCCGCCCGCTGAGGGCGGCAAACGACAACGACAGGGAGCCGATATGGCGCAAGGAAAACGATACACCGACGCAACCAAGCGATTCGACCGGGCCCATCTCCACGGGCCGAGCGAGGCCATCGATCTCGTGAAAAGCCTGGCCACCGCCAAATTCGACGAGTCGATCGACATCTCGATCCTGCTTGGCGTCGATCCCCGCAAGGCCGATCAGATCGTCCGAGGCACGGTCGCCCTTCCGGCCGGCACCGGCAAGGACATACGGGTTGCGGTGTTTGCGACCGGTGAGGCCGCCACCGCAGCTGCCGATGCCGGCGCCGACATCGTCGGTGGCGAGGAACTGGTGGCCGAGGTCGAGGGCGGCATGCTCGACTTCGATCTGGCCATCGCCACACCCGAGCTGATGCCCCAGGTCGGCAAGCTCGGCCGGGTGCTCGGTCCCCGGGGCCTCATGCCAAACCCGAAGACCGGCACCGTCACGCCCGACCCGGCCAAGGCCGTCGAGCAGTTCAAGGGCGGAACGGTCGAGTACCGCACCGACCGCAACGGAAACGTGCACGTCTCGATCGGCAAGGCCAGCTTCGAACCCGACGGTCTGATCACCAACTTCTCCACCCTGATCGAGGAGCTCAACCGGGCCAAGCCGGCGTCGTCCAAAGGACGGTACATCAAGAAGGTCACGCTCTCGTCGACGATGGGGCCGGGCGTCAAAGTCGACCCGAGCCGTCTCGACGAGGTCGCCGTCCGCTGAGCTGACGTCGTTGGCTCCGCCCCTTTTCGTCGACATTCGGCGAGGCGACCACGTCGAAAGTCGTCACGAGGTCGATGCCGTCGTCGTCGATCACCAGGGCTCGATCGTCGGGTCGTGGGGCGAGGCCGATCGTCCGGTCATGCCCCGGTCGTCGGCCAAACCGCTCCAGGCGGTCCCCCTGGTCGACACGGGAGCGGCGGTCGCGTTCGGCGTCGACGACGCCGACCTGGCGCTCGCCTGTGCGTCGCACAACGGGGAGCAGGGGCACGTCGATCGGGTGCTGGTGTGGCTGGATCGCCTGGCGCTTGGCGCCGGTGATCTCGAGTGCGGGCCCCAGTATCCGGTGCACGAGTCGGCGTTCGTTGATCTCGTGGCGTCTGGTGGCGTGGCCGGCCCCGAGCACAACAACTGCTCCGGCAAGCACACCGGTTTTCTGGCCGTTTGCCGGCACCTCGACCTGCCGACCGCTGGGTACATCAAGCCCGACCATCCGCTGCAACGCAAACACGTCACACCGACCATGGAGGAGCTCTGCCGCTTCGACGCCAGAGCCCAGAACCCGTCGATCGACGGCTGCGGCATCCCGGTATGGCAGATCCCGCTGGCCGATCTGGCCAGAGGTTGGTCGCGGCTCGCCGACACCGCCGTGGGTTCGACGCTGCTCGACGCCATGATTGCCGAACCGTGGTTCGTGGCCGGTTCCGATCGCAGCTCCACCCGTTTCATGACCGATGCCCTCGAGCCGGTGGCGGCCAAGGCCGGCGCCGAGGGCGTCTACTGCGCCGTTCTCGTCGACAACCGAACAGCAATCGCACTCAAAGTGCGCGACGGTGCCGCCCGCGCCGCCGACGCGGCCATGGAATACCTCCTGGCCGGCCTGGGGGCGGTCGCCGCCGTCGATCACCCGTTGCACAACCGGGCAGGCACGCTCGTCGGTTCGATCGAGGTCACGGCGTGAGCGTCGCACCTGCGGAGCAGGTGCTCAGCGGTGTTTCGCCTGACGGCGAAACACCGCTCGTTGGAGCCACCTGTATGGGATCGGAGGTGGACCGTTGAGCAGCGCCCGGGCTCTCGTCGCCCTCGGTGCGTGGACGACACGACAATGGTTGGGGGCCGCAGTCGGGGCCATCGCAGTCGTTCTGATCGTCGGACTGCCGACCGACGTGATCCCCAATCCGGTTTTCGGTCGACCCATCTCGGTGACCTGGTGGTCCTACCCGGTGCTTGCCGTGACCGCGGTCCTCGGTGGACTGCTCATCGGAACCTACGTGCAGGCTCACCGACCCGACGCAGGTTCCGCCGACCAACCGCTCGACGCCGGAGCCGAACGGCAGGCGAAGACCGGTGGTGCCGCCGGGCTGCTCTCGTTCTTCGCAGTCGGGTGTCCGGTCTGCAACAAGATCGTGCTGCTGGCCGTCGGAACCGCGGGCGCCCAGCAATGGTTCGAACCCGTTCAGCCCCTCCTGGCGGTGCTGTCGATCGGGCTGCTCGCCTACGCCCTGCGGTCGCGCCTTTCGTCGACCGCCGACTGTCCGGTGCCGGTGCGCTCGTCGTCGACCTGATCAACGAAGCCGCTCGGCCCCCGGGGTTGGCAGCGGAACCTTTTGCCGCCATGGTGGATCTGATCTGGTGGATGCGCTCTGAGCGGAATGGGGCGTGCAGGAAGGCGGAATTCGGTAATGGCTCGGACACTCGTGATCACCGCGTCGGGGCGGGAATCGTTCACCGGACGACAACTGCAGCGGCTCGACCAACTCGGTTCCATCGACGGCGACCCGGTTGATATCGTCGGCCGGGTCGAGCCGTTGAGCGATGCCGAGTTCGTCCGGCTGGCACGACCCTACGACGTCGTGGCGTTGACCCGCCGCCCCAGGAAGTATCTGGATCGGGGCGTGTTGTCCCGCCTCCCGAATCTCCAGGCCGTGGTCGTTCACACCACCGGCGTGCATTGGGTTGACGTCGAGTATCTCACCGAGCGCGATGTCGACGTGCTTAGCCTCGGCGGCTATGCGACCGAGTCGGTCGCCGAACACACCCTGGCCGGCATCCTCATGCTCAGCCGACGAACCCATCTGAGCTTCGACCGGGCAAGAGGTCTGATCCCGGCCACGGTCTCGCTCCGGGGGTTCGAATTACGCAATCGCATCGTCGGGATCGTCGGCTACGGACGGATCGGACGACGGGTGCACGAACTCCTGGCCCCGATGACCACGAACATCCTGGTCCACGACCCGGCCCACAGGGCTTCGCTCGACCTGGCCACCGTGCTGGGCCGTTCCGAACTGCTGGTACTGGCCGCATCCAGTGACTATGGTCGAGCACCAATCATCGGCGCCTCCGAACTGGCCGTGACCTCGGCCCGATACGTGGTCAACGCGGCGTGCGACGAACTCGTCGACCACAACGCGGTGGTCGAGGCCATCAGGCAGCGACGAATCGACGGCTACGTCCTCGACGAATTCGACGAGACCCTGGCCGAGGCCGATGTCGAACCCGGCCGGATCGTCCAGACCATGCACACCGGGTGGTACTCCGACGAGGCGATGGAGCGGGGCAAGGAGGAGTGGGTCGGGATGATCGAACGGGCTGCGGTGTCAAGCGCCCGTTCAGGGCCGCCGATCGGGGAGCGTCGGGCGGCGTGAACCTCGACACGATTCGCAACCGCCCGACGGTGCTGATCGGGTTCCTGTGGTCGGCTCTGGTGCTGGTGTCAGTGGTCGCCACCTGGTTGGCCCGCCCCGAGTGGTGGACCTGGATTGCGCCGGAGGCTTCGCCGGCCCGCGACATCAACACCGCCATGCTGCTTGCCACGTCGGGCCTGGCCGGTCTGTTGTGGTGGCGGCGCTCCACCGACCGAGTGGTATTCGGTCTGCTGGCGGTCGGATTTCTGGGACTGGCGATCGATGAGCGGTTGGCGATCCACGAACGGCTTCGAGATCGGGTTCTCGCTCCACGGGGCGTCACGCTGCCGTTCATCCCGTGGGGGGAGCCGGGTGACATCGTGCTGGTGGTGGTGGCGATCGCCGGTCTCGCCATGCTCCGCTTCGTCCTGCGCGCCATCGCCGTCGACGGCCGTGCCCTGCCGTGGTTTGTCGCCGGTGTCGCCCTCGCAGTGACCGCGGTCGCCCTCGACACCTTGCCGATCGAGACCTATCAGCTTCGCAACGAGATCTACTTCCAATCCGGTGAGGAGGCCATCGAACTCGCAGCGGCGGCGTGTTTCCTGTCGGCGATGTTGACGGTCGTCGAGTCACGTTTCCGCCGATCCGCCTCCGTCCCCGACGTCCCGCTGACTGCGTCGATCTGACGGCTACTCAGCGTCCGGCGAAACCGGATCCCGAGTTGGGCGAAACCTGGACCGGAGCCGCCCCGGAAGCCGGAGGGCCGACACGGTCCAGGCGGGCCATGGCGAGCGCTCCGAGCGCCGGACCGGGGGCCAGCATCCCGAAGGCCACACCCCAGCCAGCGGCGTCGCGGACGAGGGGGACGAGAAAGATGGTGAACACGGTCAGGATGAAGCCGAGCGACAGCTGCAGGGTGAGCGCGGTGCCCATCACCCGTGGTTCGACGACCTCGGTGACGATCGTGGAGAACTGTGCACTGTCGGCCACCACCCAGAAACCCCAGAAGAGGGCGAGGGGCACAACCACGAACCAGGGGGCATCGACCAGGAAGCCGATGAACACCGCGGTCAGGCCCGACCAGCGAAGAGCGAGCCCGGCCGCCCGCGGTCGACTGACGGCGTCGCTCAGACGTCCCACATGGACGGATCCGGCGGCTCCGATGCCGATGGCGGCGAAGGCGGCGAACGACGCCGCCCGAGCACTCAACGATTCCTGGAAGAACGCCGCGATCCAGGCCCACATCGCATACAACTCCCACATGTGTCCGAAGTAGCCGGTGGACGCGAGCAGGAACCGTCGGTTGGTGGCAACGGCACGAACGTGGCCGAGCGAGATACGGGCCGGAGCGGAGCCGAAGGGACCGTCGCCCGCCACGAACTCGGCGATCAGCCCGCCGACCACGGTGATACCCGAAGCGATCGCCAGCGTTCCCTTCCAGTGCAGGCCGCCGAGACCGTTGATGAGATGGGGGAGAGCCGACCCGATCGTCAGTGCCCCGATCATCACACCGAGGGCCAGCCCCCGGCCGGTGCGGTACCACGACGACATCGCCTTCAGCGCCGGCGGGTAGACCGCGGCCAGCGCCGCGCCCGTTGCGAAGCGGGCGACCAGTCCCGGGCCGTAGCCGGAGGCCACGATGAGCAACCCGTTGGCGGTGGCGGCGAGGAGCGCGCCGGCGAGCACGAGCCGCCGGGGACCGAACCGATCGGCCAGACCGGTCAGCGTGATGATGAAGGCGCCGGCCACGAACCCGAGCTGGACGGCGATCACCAGCCAGGCCAGCGCCGCGGCCGACAGATCCCAAGCCACCGACAACTGCCCGGCGACCGCGGACGTCGAGAACCAGGGACTCATGGCCAACACCAGGGCCAGGGCCAGGATCAGAAGCTGTCTCCTGGCCTCGGCCGAGGTGTCATCCGCCGTATCGACGGTGTCGGAGGGCGCCCTCGGTCTCATTGCCTGGTCGTAACCGGACAGACCCCGGGGATCATTCCCGCCGGTGGGTTCTCGGCATCGGTGGCTCGGCCCTTGAACGATCTGATGCTCTGATGACGAAGTCGAGCGTTGGGAGTTCATCACCAGGATCGAACTCGAAGCGAGGCGCTCCGCGCCGGAGCCGCTAACCTTGAATGGTTGTTATCGCCGCCTCGGCCACATCTCCGGATGCGGGCGGGGCGGAACGAAATCGAATCCCCTCGCCAGAGACCTCAGGTGCCGGTCCGGTGCAGTCCCGCAGGTTGATCCCTGCAGGGCAGCCCGCAGGGTAAATCCTGGAATAGGCGATCGAACTTCTCCAATCCCCCTCGTTTATTCGGGCGGCGTGTTGGCTGCGGTTGATCGGCGAACTCGGGCGTCGACGACCGGTGGCAACATGTCATGTCCAACCGAGAATACGAGAGGAGGTGTGATGGACAACCCACGTCCGGAGAAGGTAGCGATCGTTACCGAGGTCAAGGAACGCCTGGAAAACGCCACGTCCGTGGTGGTCACCGAGTACCGCGGCCTCACGGTGTCCGAAATGCAGGAACTTCGTGGTCAGCTCCGTCCGAGCGGTGCCCGGTACAAGGTTTACAAGAACACCCTTGTGCGCCGAGCCGCCGACGAGGCCGGTCTCGAACTGGCCGACCATCTGGTCGGACCGACCGCCCTGGCTTTCGCCGAACCGCCCGAAGGTGAGGAACGAGGTGATGTGGTGAGCATGGCCAAGGCGCTTCGCGACTTCGCCAAGGCCCACCCCAACCTGATCATCAAGGGCGGCCTGTTCGACGGTGAGCCCATCGACGCCGACGGCATCACCGCACTGGCCGACATCGAACCCCGCGAGGTTCTGCTGGCCAAGCTGGCCGGGCTCATGGCTGCTCCGATGCAGCAGTTCGCCAGTCTGCTCCAGGCGGTGCCACGCGAGTTCGCCGGCCTGCTTCAAGCCCTCATCGATGAGGGCGGAGCGCCCGGGGCGCCAGCCGAGGCCGCTGAGAGTGATCCTGAACCGGAAGTTGCGTCAGCAACTTCAAGCGACGAGGCGCCGGAAGGCGCCGACGAAAGTCCCACGCCCGAATCCGACGGTGACAGCGAAGACGCGGTCGCCGATTCCGAAGAAGCCGGAGAAGAAGAATAATGTCCAAAGAAGAAATCCTCGATGCCATCGCTCAGATGAGCGTTCTCGAACTGTCCGAACTCCTGAAGGACTTCGAAGAGAAGTTCGGCGTCACCGCAGCCGCTCCGGTTGCGATGGCCGCCGCCGGTCCCGCCGCTGCCGCGGAGGAGGCCGAGGAGAAGACCGACTTCGACGTCGTGCTCACCGGAGCCGGCGAGAAGAAGATCCAGGTCATCAAGGCCGTGCGCGAGATCACCGGTCTCGGTCTGAAGGAAGCCAAGGACCTCGTCGAGAGTGCCCCGAGCAACGTGCTCGAAGGCGCCAACAAGGACGACGCCGAGGCCGCCAAGGGCAAGATCGAAGACGCCGGCGGTTCCGTCGAACTCAAGTAATTCCCCGTTCTGTGCACCCAGGCCCGGGAACCCGGGCCTGGGGCGCACAGTTGGTTTTGTGCGGTGTGGGCTCGGAAACCCGGGTCTGGGGCGCACACAACGAGTGTGGGGTAGGGTGTGATTCGACAAGAACCTTGACCTCGGGCAGAAATACTCGTAGTATTCGCGCAAAATCCGGTTGTCGGTAGAGTTCGCGCGGATATCCTTGTAAAGCCGTGCTTGCCCGTCTGTTCTTCATCACCGACAAAAATCGGTCTCCAGTTCAGCGCGTCCAGGCCCGGTCTTCCGCAGCGGGTGGCCCTCCGGTTGCCCGCTCTCGTGCTCAACATGTTGGTGGTGCCCCTTGCCTGCACGTACAGTCGCCCGCGACCGATATTCGTTCGGAAACCTCGACGAAGCGCTCGAACTCCCCGAGCTGATCGCCGTCCAAAAGGAATCCTTCACGTGGTTCCTCGAAAAGGGTCTGGCCGATGCCTTCCGCGACATCAGCCCGATCAAGGACTTCACCGAGACCCTTCAACTCGAGTTGGAGTTCGATCCTCACGACGAGGACCTCGAGCCGTACCCCAAGTTCACGGTCGAGGAATGCAAAGAGAAGGACATGACCTACGCGGCCCCGATCTTCGTTCGGGCCCGCTTCATCAACGCGCAGACCGGCGAGATCAAGGAACAGACGGTCTTCCTCGGCGACTTCCCGATGATGACCGACAAGGGCACCTTCGTGATCAACGGCACCGAGCGTGTCGTGGTGTCGCAGCTCGTCCGGTCGCCGGGCGTCATCTTCCAGCCAGGTGAGCGGTTCCGTCTGCGTAACCTGGCCAAGCACCAGATGGTCACCGGCACCATCCACCCCTACCGCGGTGAGTGGATCGAGTTCGACGTCGAGCAGAAGCCGGGCAAGGACCCGACCGCCGGCGTGCGTGTCGCCCGCAAACGTCGCCTGTCGCTGTTCACCATGTTGCGGGCCCTCGGCTACGACGAGGAGAACGCCCCGGGGTTCCTGGAGGCCTTCGTCCGCCACTTCGAGTTCCTCGAGGGTCAGTGGGAGAAGGATCGTGAGATCGCCCCCACCCAGGATGAAGCGCTCATCGAGATCTACAAGCGGGCCCGGCCCGGCGAGCCCCCGACCCTGGAGGCCGCCCGCACCTACCTGCGCAACGCCTTCTTCGAGAACCGGCGCTACGACCTGAGCCGGGTCGGTCGCTACAAGCTGAACCGCAAGCTCGGTCCGGAGATCGACAAGCTGGAGAAGTTGTTCCCCATGCTCGATCTCGACAAGCCCGAGATCGATCAGCCGGTCCTCAGCCGCTGCGAGGTTCTCGCCTCCGCCACCTACCTGTTGCACCTCATGATCGCCGAGCCGGGCTACCGCCTCGACGACCAGGACCACTTCGCCAACCGCCGTGTCCGGTCGGTCGGTGAGCTGATCCAGAACCAGGTGCGCATCGGCCTGTCCCGCATGGAGCGGGTTGTCCGTGAGCGCATGACCACCCAGGATGTCGAGGCGATCACCCCGCAGACCCTGATCAACATCCGACCGGTCGTGGCCGCCATCAAGGAGTTCTTCGGAACCTCCCAGCTGTCGCAGTTCATGGACCAGGTCAACCCGCTGTCTGGTCTGACACACCGTCGGCGCCTTTCGGCTCTCGGGCCGGGCGGCCTCAGCCGTGAGCGCGCCGGGTTCGAGGTGCGAGACGTCCACTTCTCCCACTACGGCCGCATGTGTCCGATCGAGACCCCGGAGGGTCCGAACATCGGTCTGATCGGCTACCTGTCGAGCTACGCCCGGGTCAACGAGTTCGGGTTCCTCGAGACCCCGTACCGCAAGGTCATCGACGGCAAGGTCACCGACGAGATCCAATACCTCACCGCGGATGAAGAGGAGGAGTACGTCGTCGCCCAGGCCAACGCCAAGCTGAACCCCGATGGCACGTTCCTCGAAGACCGGGTTCTGGCCCGGCGTTCGCCGCAGGCCGCCTCGCTGCGCGACCTGAAGCTCCAGCTCGAGCGTGACGTCTTCTTCGGTGCCACCACCGAGATCAGCCAGGTCCCCGCCGACGAGGTCCAGATGATGGACGTTTCGCCGAAGCAGATCGTGTCGATCGGCACCGGTCTGATTCCGTTCTTGGAGCACGACGACGCCAACCGCGCCCTGATGGGCGCCAACATGCAGCGTCAGGCCGTGCCCCTGCTGACCGCCGAGGCTCCCTATATCGGTACCGGCATCGAGCGCCGGGCCGCCTCCGATGCCGCCGACACCCTGGTGGCCGAGGAGGACGGTGTGGTGCTCGAAGCCGACGGCAAGTCGATCACCGTCGAGTACAAGGATTCGGGCAAGAAGATCCTCCGCCTGCTCAAGTTCGCCCGTTCGAACCAGGACACCTGCATCAACCAGAAGCCCCGGGTTGCCGCCGGCGACAGGTTCTCCGCCGGCGACCTGCTGGCCGACGGACCCTCCACCGACAACGGCGAGCTGGCGCTCGGCAAGAACCTGGTCGTGGCCTTCATGCCCTGGGAGGGCTACAACTTCGAGGACGCCATCATCCTGTCGGAGCGCCTCCAGAAGGACGACGTGCTCACGTCGATCCACATCAAGGAACACGAGATCGACGCCCGCGACACCAAGTTGGGTCCGGAGGAGATCACCCGCGACATCCCGAACCTGGCCGAGGACATCCTGGCCGATCTGGATGAGCGCGGCATCGTCCGGGTCGGCGCCGATGTCGGTCCCGGTGACGTGCTGGTCGGCAAGGTCACCCCGAAGGGCGAGACCGAACTGACCCCCGAAGAGCGCCTCCTGCGGGCCATCTTCGGCGAGAAGGCCCGTGAGGTCCGCGACACCTCCCTCAAGGTTCCCCACGGCGAGGTCGGCAAGGTCATCGACGTCAAGGTTTTCAACCGCGATGACAGCCACGAGCTGCCCCCCGGGGTCAATCAGCTGGTCCGGGTCTATGTGGCCCAGAAGCGGAAGATCTCGGTCGGCGACAAGCTGGCCGGCCGCCACGGCAACAAGGGTGTGATCTCCAAGATCCTGCCCGTCGAGGACATGCCCTATCTGGCTGACGGCACCCCGGTCGACATCATTCTGAACCCGCTCGGCGTTCCGTCCCGTATGAACGTCGGTCAGGTGCTCGAGTCGCACCTCGGCTATGCCGCCCGTTGGGGGTGGCAGATCGACGGCGAGCGGGTCGGTGAGAAGCCGATCCAGGGCACCGAGACGAAGACCCGCCCCTTCACCACCCCGGCCACCCTGGTCTCGACCCCGGTGTTCGACGGTGCGAAGTGGGACGAGGTCGAGCTGGCCGGCGACAAGCCGACGATCCAGTCGATCTTCGAGAACCTGAATCCCGAGTCGGTCGACGGCGAACGGCTCATTCAGCCCGACGGCAAGGCCATTCTGTACGACGGTCGCACCGGTCAGGCGTTCGACAATCCGATCATGGTCGGGATCATGTACATCCTGAAGTTGTCGCACCTTGTCGACGACAAGATCCACGCCCGGTCCACCGGTCCGTACTCCATGATCACCCAGCAGCCGCTCGGTGGTAAGGCCCAGTTCGGTGGTCAGCGCTTCGGTGAGATGGAGGTGTGGGCGCTCGAGGCCTACGGCGCGGCCTACTGCCTGCAGGAGCTCCTGACCATCAAGTCCGACGACGTATTGGGTCGGGTCAAGGTCTACGAGGCCATCGTGAAGGGTGAGAACATCCCCGAGCCCGGCATCCCGGAGAGCTTCAAGGTGCTCATCAAGGAGATGCAGGCCCTGTGCCTCAACGTCGAGGTGCTGGCCGAGGACGGCAAGGAAATCGAGATGCGGGAGTTGGACGACGAACTGTTCCGCACCGCAGAGGAACTCGGGATCGACTTGAGTCGCCCCGAGAGAGGATCAGATGAAGACGATGCAGCCCGCGCCGCCGGCGCGCGCAAATAGGTAGGGAGATCACATTGCTAGACGTCAACGATTTCGACCAGCTCAAGATCTCCCTGGCCACCGCCGGTTCCATCCGGATGTGGTCAAACGGCGAGGTCAAGAAGCCGGAAACCATCAACTACCGAACCCTGAAGCCCGAAAAAGACGGCTTGTTCTGCGAGAAGATCTTCGGTCCGCAGAAAGACTGGGAGTGCGCGTGCGGCAAGTACAAGCGCGTGCGGTTCAAGGGCATCATCTGTGAGCGGTGCGGCGTCGAGGTCACCCGCTCCAAGGTCCGGCGGGAGCGCATGGGCCACATCGAGCTGGCCGCCCCCTGCGTGCACATCTGGTACCTGCGGGGAACCCGCTCCTGGCTGGCCTACCTGCTCATGGGCACCGAGGCTCGTGAGGAGCTGAAGGCCAAGCAGCTGGAGAAGGTCATCTACTTCGCCGCCAACCTGGTCACCTGGGTCGACGAGGAGAAGCGCGACGCCGACCTGGCGAATCTCGAAGCCGAGCTGCTGGATGAGAAGGAGGCCATCAACAAGGAGATGGAGCTCCGTCTCGCCGAACAGCACGAGGACCTCGAGGAAGAACTCAAGGCGATGGAGGCCGACGGGGCCAAGGACACGGAGATCAAGGCCCGTCAGCGTTCCTTCGACAAAGAGCTGGCCATGACCCGCGAGCAGTACGAGATGGAGATCGACGTACTCGACCGGGCCTTCGACGAGTTCAAGGATCTCTTCGCCCGAAAGATCATCGAGGATGAGCTGCTGTGGCGGGAGATGGCCGACCGGTTCGGCGACTACTTCGAGGGCGGCATGGGCGCGGATGCCATCGCCCAGCTCATCGAGCGCATCGATTTCGACGAGGAGGAGGAGAAGCTCCGCCTCGCCATCGACGCCCCCGGCGACATGAAGCCTCTGTCGGCCCAGCGCAAGCAGAAGGCGATCAAGCGGCTGAAGATCGTGGCCGCCTTCAACAAGCGCGACGACAACGGCAACCGCCTGAACGACCCGCGGGCCATGATCCTCGACGTCGTGCCGGTGATCCCGCCGGAGTTGCGGCCGATGGTGCAGCTCGACGGTGGCCGCTTCGCCACCTCCGACCTGAACGACCTCTACCGTCGGGTCATCAACCGCAACAACCGCCTCAAGCGGCTGCTCGACCTCGGTGCTCCCGAGATCATCGTCAACAACGAGAAGCGGATGCTGCAGGAGGCGGTCGACGCCCTGTTCGACAACGGCCGTCGTGGCCGTCCCGTCACCGGGCCCGGTTCCCGTCCGCTCAAGTCGCTTTCCGACATGTTGAAGGGCAAGCAGGGCCGGTTCCGGCAGAACCTGCTGGGCAAGCGGGTCGACTACTCCGGCCGTTCGGTCATCGTGGTCGGTCCGACCCTCAAGTTCCACCAGTGCGGTCTGCCCAAGATCATGGCGCTCGAGCTGTTCAAGCCGTTCGTGATGAAGCGTCTGGTCGACCAGGGGCTCGCCCAGAACATCAAGTCGGCCAAGCGTATGGTCGAGCGACGCCGTCCCCAGGTGTGGGAGGTGCTCGAGGATGTGATCCAGGAGCACCCGGTGATGCTGAACCGTGCTCCCACCCTGCACCGTCTGGGCATCCAGGCCTTCGAACCGGTGTTGGTGGAGGGCAAGGCCATTCAGATCCACCCGCTGGTCTGCACCGCCTTCAACGCCGACTTCGACGGCGACCAGATGGCCGTCCACCTGCCCCTGTCCGCCGAGGCCCAGGCCGAGGCCCGGGTGCTGATGCTGTCGGCCAACAACGTGCTGTCGCCGGCCCATGGTCGCCCGCTGGTCACCCCGACCCAGGACATGGTCATCGGCTGCTTCTATCTCACCGAGATGGTCGACGACGAGAAGGGTGGCGGTGTCTACCGCAACATCGACGACGTCGAGCGGGCCTATGAGTCGGGGGAGATCCACCTGCACGGACCGATCACGTTCCGCCATCCGGATCTGCTGTTGACCCCGGCCAACGGTCAGGCCGCCGAGTACGAGCCGACGACCGCCGGTCGTGTGCTGTTCAACGAGGCACTGCCCGACGGCTTCTCCTTCATCAACAAGGTGGTCAAGAAGCGTGACATCGGCGAGATCGTCGATCGTCTGGCTTCGGGGTACCCCAAGGCGGAGGTGTCGGCCAGTCTCGACCGCATCAAGGACCTCGCGTTCCACTACGCCGCCAAGTCCGGTCTCACCGTCTCGATCGACGACGTCACGACGCCGCCGGAGAAGAAGGAGATCCTGGACCGTCACGAGCTGGAGGCCGAGAAGATCGAGGGTCAGTTCCGCAAAGGCATCATCACCGACGGTGAGCGACGCCAGAAGGAAGTGGAGATCTGGACCTCGGCCACCGACGAGGTGCGTGAGGCCATGGAGGTCAGCCTCCGGTCGAAGCAGTTCAACCCGATCGACATGATGGTCGGCTCGGGCGCTCGGGGAAACATGATGCAGGTCCGTCAGATCGCCGGCATGCGTGGTCTGGTGGCCAACCCCCGTGGTGACATGATTCCCCGCCCGATCAAGTCGAACTTCCGGGAGGGTCTGTCGATGCTGGAGTACTTCATCGCGACTCCGGGCGCCCGCAAGGGTCTGGTCGACACGGCGCTCCGTACCGCCGACTCGGGCTACCTGACCCGTCGCCTGGTCGACGTGGCCCAGGAGGTCATCATCAACGATCGTGACCCCTTCGAGCCCGGTCGCCCGGTCCGTGGTCTGTGGTTGGAGGACGTCAAGCCCGACGGCTACTACAACAAGGAAACCGGCGCTCCTTCCGACGCCTCCGATCCCGACGCCCGCCTGATCCGAACCTACCTGGAGACCCGTCTCTACAGCCGGGTGCTGGCCGATGACGTCGAGCTGGCCGACGGCACCGTGATGGAGCGGGGCACGATGGTCATGGAACCGGAGATGGAGACGCTTCGGGACGATCCGAAGGTCACCCGGGTCCGGGTGCTGTCGCCGCTCACCGACGATTCCCCGGTCGGCATCACCGCCGCCAGCTACGGCATGTCGCTGGCCACCGGTGATGTGATCGAGGTCGGCGAGGCCGTTGGTGTCATCGCGGCCCAGTCGATCGGTGAGCCCGGCACCCAGTTGACCATGCGCACGTTCCACACCGGTGGTGTGGCCGGCGGCGCCGACATCGCCGGCGGTCTGCCTCGTGTGGTCGAGCTGTTCGAGGCTCGCAGCCCGAAGGGCAAGGCCACGCTGGCCCGCATCTCCGGCACCGTTCGGGTGGCCGAAGACGAGGGCAAGGGCAAGGTCATCACCGTCATCGGCGACGACGACACCGAGGACGACTACATCGTTCCCCTGGCCGCCCGCCTCGAGGTGGTCGACGGTCAGGAGATCAACGCCGGCGACGCCATCGTCGACGGTCCTCGTGATCCGAAGGAGTTGCTGGAGATCCGGGGTATCCGCGAGACCCAGCAATATCTGGTGGAGGAGGTCCAGAAGGTCTACCGCGATCAGGGTGTGAGTATCCACGACAAGCACATCGAGCTGATCGTTCGGCAGATGACCCGACGGGTCGCCATCTCCGAGCCCGGTGACTCCGACTTCCTGCCCGGCGAGCGCTGCGACCAATGGCAGTTCGCCGACGCCAACAAGCGTCTGGTCACCGAGGGCAAGCGTCCCGCCGAGGGTCGGCCCGAGATCATGGGCATCACGAAAGCCTCGCTGGCCACCGACTCGTGGCTGTCCGCTGCTTCGTTCCAGGAGACGACCCGGGTGCTCACCGAGGCCGCCATCGAGGGCAAGTCCGACTCTATGATCGGCCTGAAGGAGAACATCATCATCGGCAAGCTGATCCCGGCCGGTACCGGTCTGCCCCGCCATCGGGAGATGACGGTCGAAGCCCCCGACTACCAGCCGATGTCGTTCTACTCCTCCGATGGCGAGGAACAGGACCCGGCGGCGTGGTTGGCTTCCATCGGTGCCGAACAGGCGGCGGCTGTCACGCAGCTGCCGACTGTGCCCGCACCCGGAGAAATCGGCTAGTCGAACCTTTTCCGAACCGAGGCCCCGGCCCAACGATTACCGGTCCGACACGGACCGGGCAATCAGGGCCGGGGCCTCGGTGTTTTGCGTTAGGCGACGCCGATCCCGGCCCGGACCGGAACGGCCGCCAGCTGGTTCGGATCTGGTGGATTTCACGCGCGCCAGGCGCGCGCAAAATCCACCAGATCTGTGGGACGGGGGGAGGGGTCAGAGCTGGGACGAGATGTCTTCGGGAGTGACTGGAGGCGCCCAGCGGTGGGTGACGGTGCCGTCGCCGTCGACCAGGAACTTCTCGAAGTTCCAGGTGATGTCGGGCGAGTCGCCCTTGCCCGGCTGGGCGGCCTTCAACAGCGTGTACAACGGCGCCTCGTCAGCGCCGTTCACATCGATCTTGGCGAACACCGGGAAGTTGACATCGTAGGTCGAGGTGGCGAAGTCGAGAATCTCGGCATTGGTGCCGGGCTCCTGGTTCCCGAACTGGTTGCAGGGAAAGGCCAGGACGGTTATGTCGTTGCTCTCATCGTTGTGGAGGACACGCAGACCTGCGTATTGAAGGGTGAGGCCTCAACGACTGGCGACGTTGACGATCAGGCATCGCCGACCGCGAAACTGCTCGAACGGAATCGGTTCGCCCGTGATCGATCGCATCGTGAGCGAATGGAATCCGTGGGGATGAAGGCTTGGCATCTCGCCGACGATAGCCGCCGGAGCGGGCCCTGGACGTGGCCGCTGGTCGCATTCGACAAACTGCTGCAGCTTGCCGCCCGTGAGACGACACCGGCAAGCCGGTCCGACTAGGCTCTTGACGTGCCCTCCCGTATCCCCAACCCCGAGGTCGATGCCACGCTCGACGTGATCGGCGACTGGGTCCGGTCGGGTGGGAAGATCAAGGCGTCGTTCGAATTCGACACGTTCGAGACGGCCTTCGACTTCATGACGGAGGTGGCGGCGGCGGCCGAGCGGCTCAATCACCATCCCGAATGGTTCAACGTCTACAACAAGGTCGAGATCGAGTTGACCACCCATGATCTCGGCGGCATCACCGACCTCGACCTCGAGTTCGCGCGCCTGATCTCGGACATGGCGAGCCGGCGATTGGACTCCGCCTGAGCCGTGCAGGGGGGCCGGTTTCGCCCGCATTCGACGGATACACTGGGCCACCATGTCGTACTCGACGGCCAACACCATAACGTTCTTTTTCGCCCTTCTGGCGGTCGTGGCGGCCGGCGTTGCCGTCGCCGTCCCCGTCTCGGCGCTGACCGGTGATCGTTTCCGCGTGATCGCCAATCTGCGCCCGATCGCCGTCGAACTCGCCGCAGCCGTGGCCACCACGGCGATGATCGGTTCGCTGATCCTCTCCGAGGCGATCGGCTACGTCCCGTGCCTCAACTGCTGGATTCAGCGGGGCTTCATGTATCCGGCGTCATTGCTTCTCATCGGCTCGGTGATCACCAGGCGGCCCGGCCCGGCCCGCCTCGCGGGCGGCCTCTCGGTACTCGGCCTCTGCGTCTCGATCTTCCACCGCTACGAGCAGGCGGTCGGCACCGAGATCGGGGGTCTGTGCGACGCCGCCGCCCCGTGCTCGACCAAGTACGTCAACCACTTCGGCTTCATGACCATCCCAACCATGGCCGGCTGCGGGTTCGCCGCCATCATCGCCCTGACCGCCATCTCCGTTTGGCGCCGCGACAACGGTGAGGACTCCGACGTGCCCGCACGGATCGAGACCGACGAGGATCCTCAGCCGGTCACCGGCCGATGACGATGTGGTCGAGATGGGAGGGCCCGAAGCGGGTCCCGGCTCGGCCACGGCTACGCTTTGAGGTTGGGCAAGCAGCCTCTCCGGACGAACTACCGTCTCATCCCAGTCAAGTCGAGAGTGAACCACATGGCTCAAACCAAAATCCCCTCCGTCAAGACGGCATCCGTCAATCCCGACGCCGGGTCGAACAGAATGTTCATGTTCGCCATCATCGGCATTCTCGTGCTCGGTCTCGCCGGTGTCGCCTTCGTCGCCACCCAACGGGACGCCGTGGACTTCGACGGTGAGCAGACAGGCGCCGTGGAACTTGACGGTAACATCCTGTTGCCCATGTCCGGCTCCGGCGTGAGCGCCGATCCGAGCTCCGACGCCGCCATCGGCCAGCCGATGCCCACGCTGGCCGGTACCGGATTCGACGACGAGGAGATCATCATCGAAGACGACGGCCGGGCGAAGGTCATCTACTTCCTGGCCCACTGGTGCCCCCACTGTCAGGCCGAGGTGCCCCGCATCGTCGATCTGATCGAGTCCGGCGGTCAGCCCGATGGGCTCGACATCTACGGTGTCTCGACCTCCGTCGATGCGTCGAGAGGCGGTGCCTACCCTCCCGCCGCCTGGTTCGATCGTGAAGGATTCGATGTTCCGGTGGTTCGCGACAATGCGGCCAACGACGCCTTCAACTTCTTCGGCGGGGGCGGCTTCCCGTACGCCGTCTACGTCAACGCCGACAACAACATCGTCGCCCGTAGCTCCGGCGAACTCGACCCGTCGACCATCCAGAACATCTGGGAGATCACAGCCGGGCAGATCGACGCCGAAGTCGGCTCCGAGTAGCCCTGTCGGCCGGAAGGCTGATCCGCCAGACCTCCTGAGCGGTCCGATCCACCGGAAAGCCACCCGAAAATGGGTGGCGCACTATGCATCGGTGGGGAAGATGTGCAAAGCTCTACACGTCCCCTCGAACGGGCGCGGCGCGGCTGCCCGCGCTGACGCCCGGGGACCCTTGCCTCGCCGCCCCTCGGTGGTGACCGCATCGAGCCATGAGCTAGCCAGTAGACCGCATCAAACCAAAGGGGGTCACATGCAGGTCGAAATGACCGTGAATGGTCGAGCAATGTCGGCTGACGTCGAGCCACGCACCCTGCTCGTCCACTATCTCCGAGATCATCTCGGACTCACCGGAACCAATGTCGGGTGCGACACCAGTTCCTGCGGAGCGTGCACTATCCACGTCGACGGCGAGTCCGTCAAGTCGTGCACCATGTTGGCCGTCCAAGCCCGGGGCGCGGAGGTGACCACCATCGAGGGTCTGGCCTCCAACGGCGACCTGCATCCGATGCAGCAGGCGTTCATGGAGTGCCACGGCCTGCAGTGCGGCTACTGCACGCCGGGCATGGTGATGGCTGCCACCTCGCTGCTGAACGAGAATCCGAAGCCGACCGAGCACGAGGTTCGTGAGGGCCTCGAAGGGAACCTCTGCCGCTGCACCGGCTACCACAACATCGTCAAGGCCGTCCTGTCGGCCTCCGGTCAGGGAGGTAGCTGATCATGACCGCCACCGAACAAGCACCCTCAGGTGCAAACATCGGAACCCGCAAGCTCCGCAAGGAGGATCCCAAGCTCCTCACCGGTGAGGGCAAATACGTCGACGACATCCACGCTCCTGGCGAGCTGTGGATGGGCATGGTCCGCTCGACCATGGCCCACGCCCGCATCACCGGGATCGACACCTCGGCCGCCGAGGAGGCCGACGGTGTTCACGCCGTCTACACCGGCGCCGACCTCGCCGACATGGGCCTGTGGATCGCTCCTCTGCCGTGCGCCTGGCCGGTGACCCCCGACATGGTCAACCCGCCCCACTATCCGGTCGCCAACGGCGAGGTCCACCACGTCGGTGAGATCATCGCCGTCGTGCTGGCCGATTCCCGCTACGGAGCGGCCGATGCCGCCGAGCAGGTGGTGGTCGACTACGAGCCGCTTCCCGTTGTGAGCTCGATTGCCGAGGCCCGCGACGGTGACGCAACGGCGCACGCCGACCTCGATTCCAACAAGGCCTACCACTGGCCGCTGGTTCCCGATCCCGATGCGCTCGAAGCGGCCTTCGCCAACGCCGCCCACGTCGTCAAAGCGGAGTTCGAGCAGCAACGGCTGATCCCGGCGGCCATGGAGCCCCGTGGTGTCCTGGCCGTACCGTCGCCCCACGGCGGCGACATCACCCTCTACAGCGCCACCCAGGTGCCCCACATCCTCAAGGTGATGGTTGCCGCCACCACCGGCATCCCGGAGATGAAGATCCGGGTCATCGCCCCCGCCGTCGGCGGTGGTTTCGGCGCCAAGCTCAACATCAACCCCGACGAGATCCTCGCCGTGACCCTGGCCACCAAGCTGGGTCGTCCGGTGCGCTGGACCGAGACCCGGTCCGAGGCCGCCTTCTCGACCCATCAGGGTCGGGGCCAGCTGCAGACCATCGAGGTGGCCGCCGACGAGAACGGCAAGATCGCCGGTGTCCGGGTTCACGTCGACGCCGACATGGGCGCCTACATGATGCTGATCACCCCGGGCGTGCCGTTGCTCGGCAGCTTCCTCTACACCGGCGTCTACGACGTGCCGGCGTTCGGGTTCACCTGCGATGGCTATTTCACCAACCTCACGCCGACCGACGCCTACCGGGGCGCCGGTCGACCGGAGGCCAGCTACGCCATCGAGCGGGCAATGGACCTCCTGGCGGCCAAGGTCGGTGTGGGCCCGGACGAGATCCGGCGCCGCAACTACCTGAACGGGGGAGCGGCGTTCGAGAACCTGGAGACGGCGTCGACCCTTGTGTTCGACTCCGGCAACTACGCGCCGAACCTCGACGCGGCCCTCGAAATGGCCGGTTACGCCGACCTGCGGGCCGATCAGCAGCGCCGCCGCGACGCCGGCGAATCGAAGCACCTCGGTATCGGTCTGTGCACGTACGTCGAGATCTGCGGGCTGGCCCCGAGCCGGGCGCTCGGTGGTCTCAACTACGGGGCCGGTGGTTGGGAGCACGCAACCGTGCGCTTCCTACCGACCGGCAAGGTCGAGGTGGTCTCGGGTTCGACGCCACACGGTCAGGGCCACGAGACCACGTGGTCGCAGATCGTGGGTGACAAGCTCGGTATCGATCCCGACGACGTCACCGTGTTGCACTCCGACACCGCCATCAGCCCGCTCGGACTCGACACCTACGGGTCCCGGTCACTGGCCGTCGGCGGTGTGGCCGTTGCCATGGCGTGCGACAAGGTGGTCGAGAAAGCCAAGCTCATCGCCGCCCACCAGTTGGAGGCCAACCCCGACGACCTCGAGTTCGAGGGTGGCGCCTTCACCGTGAAGGGCTCGCCCGACAAGACGATGCCCATCCAGGGTGTGGCCTTCGGAGCGTTCACCGCCCACAACCTGCCCGACGGCATGGAGCCGAACCTCCAGGAGCAGGTCACGTTCGATCCGCCGAACTTCGCCTTCCCCTTCGGCACGCACGTCTGCGTGGTCGAGGTCGACGAGGACACCGGCAACGTCGAGCTGCTCGACTATACGGCCATCGACGACTGCGGCAATCAGGTCAACCCGCTGATCGTCGAGGGCCAGGTCCACGGCGGCATCGTCCAGGGTGTCGCCCAGGCTCTCTGGGAGGGTGCGAGCTATGACTCCGAAGGCAATTGCCGGAACCCGTCGTTCCTCGACTACCTGGTGCCCTCGGCGGCCGAGGTCCCCAGTCTCAAGCTGGGGTCGACCGTCACGCCGTCGACGTCCAACCCGCTCGGCGTGAAAGGCGTCGGCGAGGCCGGAACCATCGGTTCGGCGGCCGCGGTGATCAACGCCATCTGTGACGCCCTGAGTCCGTACGGCATCGACGACATCGCGATGCCGGCCACGCCGGCTCGGGTTTGGAAAGCGATTCAGAACGCCAAGGGAGGCCAGTCATGATTCCGGCAGCATTCGACTACGTGGAAGCCGATTCGGCCGACGCCGCGATCGCCGCCCTCACCGAGCACGGTGACGAGGCCAAGCTCATGGCCGGTGGTCACAGCCTGATTCCGCTGATGAAGTTCCGTCTGGCCACCCCGTCGGTTGTCATCGACATCGGGCGGCTCGGCGATCTGAGCTACATCCGGGAGGAGGGTGGTCACGTCGCCATCGGTGCACTGACCACCCATCGGGCGCTGGAGACCAGCCAGCTGTTGAAGGCCCAGGCTCCGATACTGGCCCACGTTGCCTCCAAGGTCGGTGATCCGTCGGTTCGTCACAAGGGAACCCTCGGCGGGTCGATCGCCCACGGCGACCCGGCGTCGGATCTTCCGGCGGCGCTGCTGGCGCTCGGCGGTTCGGTGATCGCCAAGGGACCCAACGGCGAGCGGGAGATCGCGGCGAGCGACCTGTTCACCGGCTTCCTGGAGACGGCACTGGCTCCCGACGAGCTGATGACCGAGATACGGATCCCCAACGCTGCCAACGCCGGTTGGTCGTATCAGAAGTTCAACCGTCGAGCCCAGGACTGGGCCATTGTCGGCGTGGCCGCCGTCGTGCCCAAGAACAACGACCCGGCTCGGGTCGCGCTGGTCAACATGGGTCCGACCCCGATGACCTCATCTGCGGTCGAACAGGCCCTGGCCGGTGGGGCGAGCATCGACGATGCGGCCGCCGTGGCCGCGGACGGGACCTCCCCCCCGGAGGACCTCAACGGCGACGCCGAGTACCGTACGCATCTGGCCAAGGTGCTCGTGAAGCGGGCGCTCACCGAGGCAAGCTGACACAGCACGGCCGTCATCAACCTGAGCGGAAGCTGCAATCCACCGGCTGGTGGATTGCAGCTTCCGCGGAGTTCGCCGGTTTTGCCGCGGGCTGGTAGAATTACCCACGGTCGTTCGTGGACCCATCCCGGGGAGAGGAAAGGGGTGCGCCCACGAACGGCCTTCTGTCGTCTTGGGACGCTGAGCGCGCAAGCCGGGATTCATGCTCCGACGACCGCAACCAGTAGCCTTAACGGTTGTGAGCAATCGGAATACGGCAGCGTCGGACGTCATCATCGAACCCAAGTCCGTCGACGACGTGATGGCCGGTCTGGCCGACAACGACTACCTGGCCGATGAAGGTCTTGCCACCTCGATCTTCCTGTCCCTGAGTCTCGGCCGACCACTGTTCCTGGAGGGCGAGGCGGGGGTGGGTAAGACCGAGGTGGCCCGAGTCCTGTCCCGCTGGCTCAACGGCCGCCTGATCCGCCTGCAGTGCTATGAGGGCATCGATTCCGCCCAGGCCGTCTACGAATGGGACTACGCTCGCCAACTGCTCCACCTACGTACGGCCGAGGCAGCCTCCGAGAACCTCGACGCGGCCCAGCTGGAGGCCGAGCTGTACGACGAACGATTCCTGATCCGTCGAGCGTTGCTGGAGGCGGTCGACGCGCCTCCCGGACCGCCGCCGATACTCCTCATCGACGAGATCGACCGGGCCGATGACGAGTTCGAGGCGTTCCTTCTCGAGGCCCTGTCGGACTACAGCATCACGGTTCCCGAGCTCGGCACCTTCACGGCGAAGCAGCCACCTCGGGTCGTGCTCACGTCGAACCGCACCCGTGATGTGCACGACGCCCTCAAACGTCGCTGCCTCTACCACTGGGTGGAGCATCCCGACTTCGATCGGGAGGTGGCGATCGTCAAGCTCCGGGCCCCCGGCGTCGCCGACTCCCTGGCCCGCCAGGTCGCAGCGGCCACCGAGGCCATGCGGGGCTTCGGCCTTTATAAGCCCCCCGGTGTGGCCGAAAGTATTGACTGGGCGCTGTCGCTGGCAGCCCTGGGACGAGAAACGATCGACGAATCATCGGTGATGGCAACGTTGGGAACCGTACTCAAATACCGCGAAGACCAGGACCGGGTGGCCAACCACGGCATCCCCGACCTCGTCCGCAACGCGCTGTTACGCAGCGGTTGACGTGGAGCCGGTGGGAACCACCGACGAGGCGATCCTCCCCGTCGATCACGGCGAACGGTTGGCCGTCGGATTCTGTCGGGTGCTGCGTCGGGCCGGTTTGCGACTGCCCCCGTCGGCCACCATCAACTTTGTCGAGGCACTGGGCCTGGTTGGAGCCGAGACGCGGGATGCGCTGTATTGGGCCGGCCGCTCCACGCTCATCCACCGACCGGAGGACATCGCGCTCTACGACCGGGTGTTCTCCGTGTACTGGCAGAAACAGATGGGGGAGACGGTCAGCTTCGAGGGCACACCACAGCCGGTGGTGCTTGCGCTCGACCTGGGTGAGGACGATGAGCACGATGACGTGGGAGACGACGCTGACGACGGCGACAGCGAGATTCAGCCCGTGCGGTTCAGTCGCACCGAGATCCTGACCAACAAGGATTTCGCCGACTGCACCCAGGAGGAGCTCGACGAGTTGACCCGCCTGATGTCACGACTCGCGTTCACCACCAGCCAGCGCAGAAGCCGGCGTCTGACTCCTGCCAAGGGCCGAGGCGATCGCCCCGATCTTCGGCGCACGGTGCGATGGGCGCTACGTCATCACGGAGAACCGATGCATCGGGCCTACCTGGAGAAGGCCACCCGGCCCCGGCGCCTGGTGCTGGTGCTCGATGTCTCCGGGTCGATGGAACCCTACGCCCGAGCGCTTATCCGTTTCGCCCACGCCGCCGTCGTGGCCCGTGGTCGGACCGAGGTCTTCGCCCTCGGCACGCGCCTCACCCGCCTCACCCGTCACCTCACCAGCCGGGATCCCGACATCGCGCTGCGAGCCGCCCTACCCGAGGTGAAGGACTGGGCGGGCGGCACCCGCCTCGGCGAGGGCATTCGGGAGTTCAACGACGAGTGGGCCATTCGCGGTATGGCCCGTGGCAGCATCGTTGTGATCCTCAGCGACGGGTGGGACCGGGGTGATCCGACACAGTTGGGGCAGGAGATGCAGCGGTTGCGTCGAGTGACCCGCGAGCTGATCTGGGTCAACCCTCTCAAGGCCACGCCTGGTTATGCGCCGCTGGCGGCGGGAATGGCGGCCGCCCTTCCCCATGTTGACCGTTTCATAGAAGGCCACTCCTATGCCTCGCTCGAACAGCTGGCGATCATCCTGGCCGGCGTCGGCTCGGACCGGGTCACCGAACTGAGAGTCTCATGAACACGCCGCCACCGCTGGAACCACCCACCGGACCGCCGACGTCGGTGGCCGTGCCCGCTCCACCGCCCTGGTCGCAGCCGTCACCGTCCTCGGACCCGACCAACCCGCCGATGCCGCCGTTTCAGCAGGCGCCTCCTCCGGGAGCGCCGGCTCCGACCGGTCGACCGGCTCGCTACCGCCCTCAACGCCCCTGGTGGGGGTTCGGCGATGTCCTGCTCGGCGTGCCGTTCTTCCTGGCTCTTTCGATCGTCGGATTTGTCGTGGGGCTGGCGCTCACCGGCGTCGACGGGTTGCTCGACATGGCCGACTCGGGCGACATGTCGGCCCTCCCGCTCGGCATTCTCGCCTTCTCCCTGCTGTTCCAGCAGCTGGGGCAGGGTCTCTGGCCGATCATCGTCTCGCGGTGGAAGGGCCTGGGCCCGGCCGCTGATTGGCGTATCGCGGCCAAACCCCGAGATCTTGGCATCGGTGTCGGCATCGCCGCCCTCGGCCTGGTGGGGGCCGGCGTGGCGGGCATTGTGACGACCAGGCTGGTCGGCCTGACCGACGAGGCCGCCGCCGACAACACCCAGTTCCTGCGGGAGGCATCGGGTACCCCGTGGCTTGCCGCGATCCTGTTCGCGGCGGTGATCGGGGCGCCGATCACCGAGGAGTTGTTCTTCCGTGGCCTCACCCTCCGGGCGGTCGAGAAACGTTTGGGATCGACGTGGGCCGTCGTGCTGTCGGCTGTGATCTTCACCCTCCCCCACTTCACGTCGCCCGACTTGCGGGGCACGGCTGTACTGTTCTCGTCGATCTTCGTCGTCGGCCTGATCCTCGGCGCGATTACCGTGAAAACCGAACGGATCGCCGCCGCCATCGTGGCCCACATGATCTTCAACGGCGTCGGCGCCGCGGCCGCTCTCGGCTGGTTCGACCAGTTCGGCGTGTAGTTCCGCCCTCAGCGCGGTGGGTTTCGCCGTCGATTACCGTGTACGGACGGCTCGGCGCCGCGTGCCCAGTAGTCGAACCCACGTTGTGGACAACCGTGTCAAATGCCCGTTTCCTGAAGCCACTGGGTGAATCCGAGCGGCCGCTGACCGATGGGAGGTAGCCATGAGCACGAGTCCCGGCCCCGGTGATGCAGCCAACGATGAGCCCGTCGGTGTGCGGGGAATCGCTTCGGCGCGAGGTTTGGTCATCCTTCGAAGCCAGATGACGTTGGCCACCGTACTCATCGTGGCCACACTCGGATCGACCGCAACATGGCTTCTCGGCGACAACCGCCAGGAGTTCTTGGCCACCGGCATCTATTTCGTGCTCATTCCCGGTCTCCTCGCAGCCCTCGTCTCGCTCATTCCCCTTTCCCGAAATCAGACTGGGATGGGGCTGTTCCGAGGTACGACGATCGGCATTCTGGCCAGTGCGATCGTGTTGAGGGAGGGCTTCATCTGTGTCCTGATCGCCCTTCCCCTGGTCCTTCCCATCGCCGGACTTGCGGTCTACTCCGTGCGTTCGATCCGGCGAGGGCGCCAGCTGATGATCCCGTTGCTTCTGATCGGTTTGTCCGGTGAGGGCATCGTCTTCCATCCGCCGACGCACATCGACGTGACACGGGAGCGGACGGTCGAAGCCTCGTGGTCGCAGGTCGACGAGATCTTCCAACGGCCGGCCTCCCTGCCGACGGTCGAACCACTGCTCCTGCGGGCTGGATTTCCCACACCGATCGCGGTCGATGGCGACACCTCCCGAGTCGGTGATCGGACGATCGTGCGGTTCGACGGCGGCGGTCGACTCGAACTGGTGTTGGTCGAGCGAAACCAACGAAGCCTGACCTGGGAGGTTGTCAACGACACCACACCGATAGCCGGATGGCTGGCCCTCCGCCTGGTGACGGTGGAGTGGGATGATGCGGAGTGGGATGATGCGTCCGATCGGCGGGCCGACTCCACCGAGTTGAGGGTGGCGATCAGGTTCGAACGGATTCTCGCTCCGGCCTTCTACTTCGATCCGATCGAGAGGTGGGGTGTCGGCGAGATGGGCGACGTGATACTCGACATGATGACCCGAAGCCTCGACGTCCCACCGGCCCATGGCGATTCCCCGTGACGCGGCGCCGGTCCTGGTGGCGCTCGCCGCCGCCCTGGTGCCGGCCGTCTCCGCCTGGGCGTTGTGGCTTTGGCGCTGGCCCGATCGTGGCTTGCGCGGCGGGATCGCGCTGGCCGCGCTGTGGAACGCCACCTGGTTGCTGCCGGCGAACCTGCTGGCCGTCCAAAACGGGTTCTGGCACTACAACGTCGATGCGCCACGTCTTCTCGCATTGCCGATGCCATTGTGGTTCGGGTGGGTGGTGCTGTGGGGTGTCGTTGCTCCGCTGCTGCCACTTCGCCCAGCGGTGGTCGTCGGCCTCGTTTTCCTCGTCGACCTGGTCTACATGCCGCTTCTCGAGCCGGTCGTCGAGCTGGGGCCGCAATGGTGGCTGGCCGACCTGGTCATGGTCGGCGTGGTCGCCATACCCGGACTCTTCCTCGCCCGGTCGACCGCCAGCCGTACGTCATTGACGACGAAGGTGGTCCTTCAGGTCCTCTTGTTCGGGTGCCTCCTGGTGTGGGTGATCCCCGCCGTCGCCGCCGACCTTGCCGGTTCGGACCTCCGACCGTGGCCGCCTCCCACGACATGGGGTGCGGTCACGGTTGCCCTTGGCCTTGTCGCGCTTCCGGGTCTCACTGCGGTCGACGAGTTCCGGCTGGCCGGTGGAACGCCATGGCCGTGGGACGGCACAGCAAGGCTGGTTGGCTCCGGGCCCTACCGCTATGTCCGCTCTCCCATGCAGCTCTCCGGAATCGGGGTGCTCGTGATCATGGCGATCATCCATCGGTTGCCCATCGTCCTGATTGCTGCCGTCGTGTCGTCGTTGTACGGCCGACTGTTCTGTCGGCTGGAGGAGGCCGAGTTGGCGAGGCGATTCGGCACGGAGTGGCTGAGTCGGCAGGCCGAAATCCGTCGCCGGCTCCCGTCGTGGCGGCCCTCCAGAACCGGTGAAACGGCGGTGGTGTGGATCGATCTGGGCTGCCAGATCTGCAGACCGGTGGCCGACTTCCTCCTGGAGCGCGATCCGACCGAACTCACCGTGCGAGATGCCGCCGAACACCCGAAGCCGCTGAGCCGGGCTCGCTACGAGCGGGCCGACGGCTCGGTGTTCGACGGCGTTGCGGCAATCGGTATGACGCTGGAGCACCTTCATCTCGGCTGGGCGATGGTCGGATGGTTGCTGCGGCTCCCCGTTCTCCGATCGTTCTGGCAACTGATCGGTGACGCAGTCGGTTTCGGACAGCGGCCCGTCACCGGATCAACCCCCGCACCTCCCGGCACGGTCGGCGCCCCGCCGGATAGTACCGTTGGCGGCTGATGACCACATCAACCGGGGTCCTGCGGGCCGATATCGCCCCGACCATGGCCAAACTCAACCACGTGGTGAAGGCCGCCCTCGTTGCGTCGTTTGCCGTCGCCATCATCGTGCCGCCCGAAGCGGTGGCCGGCAAGGCCATGGACTTTCGGGCTCCGCTGTTTCTCGCCCCGGCCGTGAGACGGGTCGGTGGTGCCGGTGGTCTGGCATTGACCTACAGCGACACCGTCGGCGATCTGCTGCTGTCGAGTACCGGGGGTCTCGTCGGTTCCGTCCTCGGCGTGCTCTACCTCGGGCCCAGCGCGGGTCGCGTCAGCGGCGGCGTCTAGCCTTCGAGGCGCTGGGCGATCCGCAGACGGTTACCGTCGGGGTCCGTCAGCTGGATCTCCCGGCCCCACGGCTGCTCGTGGACGTCGACGCCGAACTCAGCGGCGATCTCGTCGACATCGTCGACCCAGTAGTAGACCAGCGTGCCCGGTCGAGCGTCGCCGGCGTGCTCGGAGAGGTGCAGGCTGTTGCCGTTCCGCTCCAGAAAGAGGTAGAGCGGGAGATCGGGGGCGAAGCGATGTTCGCCGACAACCTCGAATCCCAGCCGGGCATACCACTGAGCGGTTGCGTGGCCGTCCATCACCCGGAAGATTGGAATCAGCTGTTCGGCCATCCCCGCATCCTAGACTTCACCGCTCCAGTTGACGCTGCGCTCACTACCCTTTCCGGTATGACAGAGACTGCGCTGGAGCCCGTACCTGAAGACTGGAGTCGAGGTCTGGCTGTCGTGGCCCACCCGGACGACATGGAGTACGGCGCTGCGTCCGCCGTCGCCCGCTGGACCCGTCAGGGCAAGGAGATCGCCTACCTGCTCGTCACCCACGGCGAGGCCGGGATCGACTCGATGAGTCCCGAGGAATCGGTGGCGGCTCGGGCCGGGGAACAGGAGGCGTCGTGCCGGATCGTCGGCGTCGACCGGCTCGAATACCTGAACTACCCCGACGGCCTCGTTGTCGCCGACCTCGACCTTCGCCGCAGCCTGGCCGGTGCCTTGCGCCGGCATCGGCCGGAGGTGGTCATCGGTATCAACTTCCGGGAATCCTGGGGCGGACCGTCGTGGAATCACGCCGACCATCGAGCCGTCGGTGTCGCACTGCTGGACGCCGTTCGGGACGCCGCCAACCGATGGATCTTCCCCGAACTGGGCGAACCGTGGTCGGGGGTTCGTTTTGCCCTGTTCTCCCACAGCCTCGACACCACCCACGGCGTTGACGTGACCGACACGCTCGACGCGGGGATCGAGTCGCTTCGATGCCACAAGGCCTATCTCGACAACCTCGGGGCCGACGCCCCGGACCCCGACGAGATGTTGAGGAGTACCGCCGCCGCCGCCGGTCCACGACTCGGCGTCGGCTATGCCGTGCCGTTCGAGCTGTTTGCCTTCTGACCCTCGGCGCCGAGTGAGCTGACCGGGGCGAACAGCCGCTCGACGAAGGGATTGACGAAAATCCCGTTCGGGTCGGCTTCGGCCTGCAGCCGCCGGAACCTCCTGAACCGCTCGCCGTGCATGCGGGCGACGTCGTTGACGTCGAATGACTCGCACCACTTGCCGAGGTGAACACGGGCCTCGTTACCCCGAGCCCAGTCCTCGACGGCGGCGAAGTACCGGCCGACCGCGCCCGACTGATTGCAGCACAGGCACAGCCAGGCGGTCTCGCGGTCGACGCCGGCGCCCAACAGGGTCGTGTCGTGGCCCGCCGGGCTGAAGCGCACCTCGATCAGCAGGAACGGAAGCCTCCGACCGCTGCGGAATCGTCCGCTCCGGTAGAGGGCCTCATAGAGGTCGATCAGCTCCCGTAGACGGTCCCACACCTGCTCGCGGGGAACGGCCAGCTCCAGTTCCTGATGCAGGTGATATTGGGTCCGGTTGAACGCCTCATGGGCCCGGTGGACCAAAGCGATCGGAGTCTGCAGCCGCATCGCCACCGGTGCGGTCCACGGGAGGACGCCGAGATGGGCGGCGGCGTCGCCGACCACGGCTGCGGCCACGACGGCCTTCGCCTCGTTGAGGGCTTCCCGAATCCGCCCGCCGAAGGTCGGGGGGTTGTCGGTGCGGTCCCAGGTGTGCGCATGCACCTTGTCGGTGAAGGGGTAGGCGTAGAAGCTGACGTGGTCGTTCTCCTCCATGAGCCGGTCGAGGTTCGTGCGGGTCCAGTCGAGTGATCGGACGTCGGTCGACTGCACGAGGTTGAAGGCGTCGACGCACTGGACCGTCACCTCGGTGATGATGCCGACTGCGCCGAGTCCGCCGACCGCCGCTCCGAACAGGTCGTCGTCGGGAGCGAGAACGTGGACGGTGCCGGTGCCGTCCACGAGACGGAGCCCGACCACCTGGTCACTGAAATGGGCCGGATCCCGCCCGGTGCCGTGCACATCGGTGGCGAGAATGCCGCCGATGCTCTGCGCATCGTGGGAGGCGAGCGACCGGAGGGCCAGGCCACGATCCCAGAGCGCACCGGTCAGATCCCGCAACCGGGTCCCGGCCCGGACGGTGGCCCGACGGGTGCTCAGGTCGACGGCGACGATGCCACAGAGTCGGTCGAGCGACACGGTCAGACCGTCGCAGGCGAGGGCGTCGTTGAACGAGTGGCCGGAGCCGACGACCCGCACCGAGCGGGCCGAGCGGATCAGTTCGACCAGCTCCTCCTCGCTCTCCGGTTCGGCCCAGTCGACCCGATGGCGGCGGTCGCCCGACCAGTTCCGGTAGACGTCGCCGTGGCGGCCCCCCTCCAGGAGAAGCGGCTTTCGGCGCAGACCGGTGAGGTACAGAAGCGAGTTCGCAACCGAGCGGGCGCCCGATACGAGAAACGACGGATAGTGGATGAGGTCGACCGAACGGCGTGTCCGTTCGGTCGTCTTGTTCGCGGTTCCCAGCATGCCTTACAGACGTCGTAGCCAACCGGTCAGATACTTCTCTCGTCTTCATCGTATTCCGTCGACTGCGGCGGGTCGCAGCGATCTGGGCTGCGTCGCAGTGACGCGGCAATGCGAATGGCCGCCGCGCCGCCCCGCCAGCTACCGTCGGGTCCTGATGAGCCACGCACTCGACCCTTCACTCGACCGCTACGCGCCGTTCGACAGCCTCACCATCGACCGTCTCGAACCGGGCATCCTCCGGATCGTCATCGACACCCCCGGCCGGCTCAACGCGGTCGACGGCGTCAAGCACGCCCACCTTGCCGATGTCTGGACGGCGATCAACCGTGATCCCGACACAAACGTCGTCGTCGTCCACGGCGCCGACGGAGCGTTCTCGGCCGGTGGCGACCTCGGCATGATCGACGAGATCATCGCCGATCCGGCCTACCGGGCCGAAGTGTTCCGCGAGGCTCGGGATCTCGTCTACAACATCATCAACTGCTCCAAGCCCGTCGTGTCGGCCATCGAGAAGGTGGCGGTCGGAGCCGGTCTGGCCACGGCTCTCATGGCCGACATCTCGGTTGTCGGGCGGTCGGCCCGGATCATCGACGGTCACACGAAGATCGGGGTGGCCGCCGGCGATCACGTCGCCATCATTTGGCCGTTGCTGTGCGGGATGGCCAAGGCCAAGTACTACCTGATGACCTGCGAGCCACTGTCGGGCGAGGAGGCCGAGCGGATCGGCCTCGTCTCGCTGGCAGTCGACGACGACCAGGTGCTCGACAAGGCCTACGACGTCGCCCGTTCGCTCAACGACGGCTCGAACCAGGCGATCCAGTGGACGAAGCTGGCGCTGAACAACTGGTTGCGCATGGCCGGACCGACCTTCGACGCCTCGGCCGCGCTCGAAATGCTCGGTTTCGGGGGAGCGGACGCGGCCGAGGGCGTCGCCGCCGTCAGGGAGAAGCGACCCCCGAACTTCGCCTGATCTCCGGAACGGGTCGCCGTCCGCATGTCGACGAGCGCCTCGGTCCGAGCAGGACCAAAGACCCTAGCGAGGATCCGGGTTGATCCCTTAGTTAAGTAGACAACGACTCCAATACTTAGGGTAGGTAGGTCTCGGAATGTTGGCGCTCGCAGGGTTTCCCAACCTCCTGATCGTAGCGATGGCCACGGGCTTGGTCGCCGCGGCCGGGTGGTCACGGGTATGGGGCCGCAATGCCGCCGGTCGGATCAGCTGGCGGGACGCCTGGCTCAAGGCAGGGGTGATCACCGTCACCGCCATCATGCTGATCGTCTACCTGCCGGCCCGTGTGCTTCAAACCACGACCGTGGCGAATTTCAGCCGACCGGTCCAGGATCTGATCGCGACGGTGATCTGGGGCGTGGCGCTCCTGGCCGTCATCATCGGACTGGATCACCTCCGGAAGGCCAGGAGGGTCTGATGTCGGATTGGACCGACCTCGACTACTTCGACTCAAACATCCCGTGTCTGGCCGCCTGTCCCGTCCACACCAACGCCGGCATGTACGTGGCGGCCATCGCGGATGGCGACGATGAGCTCGCCTACCTGACCGCTCGACTCCCGAACCCGTTCGCCTCGGTCTGCGGGCGGGTCTGCGCCGCCCCGTGTGAGGACGCATGCCGCCGAGGCGAGATCGATCGCCCGATCGCCATTCGAGCCCTCAAACGGTATGTGACCGAGCAGTTCGGGCCGGAGTCCGGCGGTGGGTCACTGTGGACGAGGGTTGCCAGCCCTCCGGCGCGTCGTCGAACCCAATCCGTCGGGATCGTCGGCGGGGGACCGGCCGGACTGGCCTGCGCCCACGATCTGGCCCGGTGGGGGTACCGGGTCACGGTCTACGAAGCCACCGACCGCCTTGGCGGCGCCATGTGGCTCGGAATCCCCGAATACCGGCTCGACCGAACGGTGCTCGCCGCCGACGTGGCCGCCATTGTGGACCTCGGCGTCGAGGTCGAGTACAACACCAGGCTCGGTCGAGATGTCACCCTTGCCGACTTGCGCCGTCGTCACGACGCCGTCTTCCTCGCCATCGGCGCCACCCTGGGCCGCGGTCTCGACATCGACGGAGCGGACGCCGACGGCGTGTTCAAGGCCATCGAATTCCTGATCAACATGAATCGGGGCTTTCAGGTGACGATCGGTGAACGGGTGGTTGTGGTCGGCGGCGGGGATGTGGCCATGGATGCGGCTCGGACCGCTCTCCGCACCGCCGACTATCACCGTGACGCCGGCAACCTGCCGCCCGAGACGGCCGCTCGATCGGCGATGGAGGATGCCTTGGACGCGGCCAGGACCGCGGCCCGTGCCGGAGCCCGATCGGTCACCGTGATCTCGCTCGAGTCCCGGGAGGAGATGCCGGCCCACGACTTCGAGATCGAGGAAGCCGTGCTGGAGGGAGTGGCGATTATTCCCCGGCGAGGGCCGGCCCGAATCGTCGTCGAAGACGGCCGAACCGTCGGCGTCGAGACAGTCGGGGTGACCCGGGTCTTCGACGCCGACGGGCGGTTCAATCCCACCTTCGACGACGACGATCGCCGGATCATCGAAGCCGACACCGTGATCCTCGCCATCGGACAGGCCATCGACCTCGATGCGCTCGGCTCCGACGGTCCGGCCATCTCGACACGGCGGACCATCGCCGTCGACGACGAAACCGGGGCAACATCGGAAGCCGACCTCTGGGCCGGCGGCGATGCGGCCAAGGGCCCCCGCACGCTCATCGCCGCCATCGCCGATGGGAGGCGTTCGGCCGCCTCCATCCATCACAGTTTCGGGGGAGAGGAGGCGGATAGCCGGCCGGGGCGGATGGTCCGTCTCGACCGGTTCCACCGATTGACCGACACCTATGATCGCCTCGACAGGGTCGAGGTACCAACCCTGCCAACCGCTCGCCGGGTCGGTTTGGCGGAGGTCGAGACCGGCTTCACCCCGGAACAGGCCCGGTGTGAAGCCAACCGCTGTCTGCGCTGCTTCGCCAACATCATGCTCGACGTCGAGCGCTGCGTGCTCTGCGCCCTCTGTGCCGACGTCTGCCCGGTCGACGTCATCGCCCTCGTGCCGTCGGAGGAGATCGATCCGACGAGAGCCGGAGGCACGGCGCTGGTGCTCGACGAGACCAGGTGTATTCGCTGTGCGCTGTGTATCGAACGCTGCCCACCGGACGCACTTTCGATGGGGGTTTGGACTGGAGTGGGGGTGCCGCAATGGAACTGAAGGAGCGGACCGAAACCGGCGACTTGGCCCGGCCACCTGATCGTACCTACGACCCTGGACGGGCCGAGCCTGGCCTCTGGGCCCGATTTCGACGATCGGAGTTCGGGCGTTCGATCATCCGAACCCCGACTCGGGCCACACCGCGCGATCGGGCCGCCGGGCACTGGTCCAGCTTCTTCCTGCACATCTACCCGGTCAAGATGCGACGAGCCGAAGCCGGCTTTCGCTACTCGTGGTACCTGGGTGTGATCTCGACTGTGCTGCTGGGATCACTGGTCTTGTCCGGTATCTATCTGATGTTCTTCTACGTTCCGACACCCAACCAGGCCTACGTCAACATCCAGACGTTGCAGGTCGAGGTTCGGTTCGGCCAGTACATCCGCAACGTGCACCGCTGGTCGGCCCACCTGATGGTCCTGGCGGTGGCCGCCCATATGGCCCGGGTGTTCTACCGGGGAGCCCACAAGGAACCTCGCCAGTTCAACTGGCTGATCGGGGTGATCCTGCTGGTCTTGACCCTGTTGCTGTCGTTCACCGGCTACCTGCTTCCCTGGGATCAGCTCGCCTACTGGGCCGTCACCGTCGGGTCGGAGATGGCCGGCTATGCGCCCTTCATTGGCGACACCGTGCGGGAGATGCTGCTCGGTGGACCGACGGTGGGAGCCCCCACACTCCTCCGCTTCTACGTCCTGCACGTGGTGGTCCTGCCCCTGTTCCTCGTGATGCTCCTCATGATCCACCTGTGGCGATGGCGGAAGGATTCGATGCTCGATCTGGACCCATCGGGTGATCCGACCGAACCGGGAGGTGACGACCGTGCCTGAATCAGAACGGAATGGGCAACCGGTAGCGATCGGCGGGGGGCGCCGACTTCTGGGCATCGTGCCCGGGAAGCCGGTGGCCGGGGATCGCAAGCAACCCGATCGCCAGGATCTGGTGATGGTGTGGCCGCACGTATTGGTTCGCCACGCCGTCACCGCCATGGTCGTGATGGTCGTGGTGCTCTTGATTTCTGTGTTCTTCGATGCCCCCCTGCGAGCCGTGGCCAACCCGACGCTCACGCCCAACCCGGAGAAGGCGCCCTGGTATTTCGCCGCTCTGCAGGAACTGCTGTCCCACTTCCATCCACTCGTCGCCGGGGTGCTCGTTCCCGCTGCGGTGATCGTGGGGCTGTGCGCGCTGCCCTACATCGACACCAACCCGACCAAGCGACCCCGCGACCGAAAGGTGGCGGTGCTGGCCTTCACGGTGGTCATGGTGCTGTGGATCGTGTTGACCATCATCGGCTTCGCCTTCCGCGGCCCCAACTGGGAGTGGGTATGGCCGTGGGTCGAGTGGCATGGAGAGTTGTGAGGAGCGCCATGAACAACCGGATGAATCGCAGAGAGGTTCTGGTTCGGGCCTGGCAGGCCGGCGCGGCCCTGGTGGCCGGTGCCGGTGTCTGGACCACTTGGGACCTACTCCGCCCCGCGAAGAATTCGGGTCTGGGTGGACTGATTCGAACGGTGCCTCCGGAGGCTGTCGGCGATACCGGTGCCGTAGAGGTTCTGGCCGCGCGGGCGTTTCTGGTCCGAATCGACGGAGAAATCGTCGCTCTCTCGGAGACCTGCACCCACCTCGGTTGCCGGGTTCCGTTCTGTGAGTCGTCGAATCGGTTCGAGTGCCCCTGCCATGGGTCGGTGTTCAATCGGGCCGGAGAGCTGATCTCCGGGCCGTCGCCACGCGGTCTCGACCGCCACCCGGTGGAGGTGGGGGAGGACGGACTGCTCTACATCGACACCGAATCGAAGACACCCGGGGTGGCGCCGGGAACGTTCACCATCGATGAACCGAGCACAGGCCCGTCCTGTGCCACCGAAAGCGACCACTGATGCCGTCGCATCGCCGGAGCCGCTGCTCACCGAGTTCGGCTTTGCCGAACTCCTCGCTGGTGGTTTCACCTGGAGATCGATCGGGTTTTGGTGTGCGGTCGCATCGCCGGAGCTGCTGCTCACCGAGTTCGGCTTTGCCGAACTCCGACTCACCGGCGAAACGTCGTCCGCTGCTGATGGATGGATGGGACCGAAAGGTGGCCCGGTAATGCCGTACGGATACGCGACCGACTCCGAACTGGACGAATCGACCGATCGGGTGATGACGGCCGGTGCCGTCCTGATGCTCCTTCTGGTCGCCGCGTTTCCCTTCTATCTGCTCTATGAGCCGGGGGCCCGAGAGCAAGCTCGAAGCGTGCAGCACGACTCGCTGGTCGAGGAGGGCAGCTCGGTCTGGGCGTTCAGCTGTGGGTCGTGCCACGGCGAAGCCGGGGAGGGTGTCTCGGCCCCCGCTCTCAACTCTCGACA
>Ga0224512_10000315_pt1 | contig 51827 bp, 58 predicted proteins | sample SF_May12_sed_USG_4_FD_169103 | JGI IMG/M metagenome (GOLD analysis project Ga0224512, IMG submission 169103) | Sediment microbial communities from San Francisco Bay, California, United States - SF_May12_sed_USGS_13 | ecosystem: Environmental > Aquatic > Marine > Sediment | place: USA...
AAAACTTATAGTTGCCAACGACGACAACTACGCACTAGCTGCTTAAAAACCAGTAAATGCCTTCTGCCCGGATCGTGCCTGTGCGTCCGGATCGCAGGAGTCACCGACACAGGACCGCGGCGCGAGCATGTTCAGGGCTCAAACCGTTAAATCCTTACTGAACTGGCTGTGAGTTTTCCCTGCCCGTCGGGTAGCCTGCAGTGAGATTAAAGACGGAATAAGCATGTAGATCTCGTAGCGTAGGGCTTGCGGACGCGAGTTCGATTCTCGCCACCTCCACCAATCTCGATTAGGGCCGCCATTCTGGCGGCCTTTTTCGTGCCATCGTGATTGCACGTTTCTGCCCCGGTATAGACTAATGTCTTCGTGTGGGGCCGTAGCTCAGCTGGGAGAGCGCCGCGTTCGCAATGCGGAGGTCGGGAGTTCGATCCTCCTCGGCTCCACCATTTCACGGCGCCTCGCGCGTCAGAATCTCCCGAACTTTTGGCTCAAGTCGCGTTAGCCCACCCCGTTTGCCCAGTTCCATCGCGCTGGCGTCGTCAGCACCATTCATACTTGCGCGTAACGCCAACAATGCGCCAACCCGGTTGCCACTGGCGCAATGAACCAGCACCGGCTGATCATAGCCACTCAGCAGCTTGTCCAGTGCCCTGGCGTTTTCAAAACTGATGCCGTCACTACCGATCGGCAACGACAAATAGTCCATGCCCAAGCCCTCTACAATGGCTTGTTCGTCGATTCCGCGATCTTCATCGTCGGTCCGCAGATCGATGACGGCCGCATAGCCGCTGTCCGCAAATACCTTGAAAGAAACCTGATCGGGCTGTCCCGCGGACGTAATTCCATTGACGGGTTGCACAGCCCCGACTTCAACGACGCTCTGCAAGTCCACCTTAAGCGGGGATGCCGGGACAGCTTCGATGTTGCGCGCGCAAGCTGACAGCAAGGCCCAGCTGCAAGCGAGAAGCCAAAATACTTTTCTCATTTATCTCCTCCGATCTTCACAATAGCCTGGCCGACGTCGTCCGGCCGCGCGTCTCGATGTCGAGTGCCAACAGCGTAACACCGACGTCAAAGCGCGGGTAAAGGTACACTGCAGGCATGCAGATTACGGACGTCATTGCCACTGACCTCGACGAGGTCTTGCACCTGAACGACGACTCGGTACCGCATGTCAGCCGTATCGATTCGGCGCAGATGGAGTGGTTCGCGAGCAACGCACATTATTTTCGCGTGGTCAGACACGAAGGACAGCTTGCTGGCTTTCTGATTGGCTTGAGGCCAGGATTGCCCTATCGCAGCCCGAATTATCGCTGGTTCAGTGAGAACTACAGCGACTTCGCTTACATAGACAGGGTTGCCGTGTCGGCAACGGCCAGGCGCATGGGCATAGCCTCGCTGCTGTATCAGGACTTCGCCGAGTCCCTGCAGGGCGACGTCGATGTCATGACCTGTGAAGTCAATATTCGCCCGCCGAACGAATCGTCCATGCGCTATCACGAACAACAGGGCTTCGTTCGCGTTGCCTCGCAGGAAACGGAAGGCGGTAAGAAAGAGGTGGCCCTTATGGAGAAGCAACTTTGAGCAAAACAGATTCTGCGCGCGAATTCGACGTCATCGTCTGGGGAGCGACCGGCTTTACCGGCACGCTGGTTGCCGAGTATCTGATGCGGCAGTACGGCACCGACGGCGACCTGCGGTGGGCCATTGCGGGCCGCAATAAGGAAAAACTCGAGAAGCTGCGCAATTCGCTCGGTGTCCAGGCGGGAAGCCTCGAGGCCATTGTCGCGGACAGTTTCAATCAAGACTCACTGAGGGACCTGGCTCGTCGCACCCGTGTTGTTCTCACAACGGTGGGTCCCTATGCCCTGTATGGTTCCTCGCTCGTGGAAGCGTGTGTCGAGGAGGGTACACATTATTGCGATCTCGCGGGCGAAGTGCAGTGGATCCGAAAGATGATCGACCTGCACCACGCGCGTGCCAAACAAACTGGCGCACGCATCGTGCATTGCTGCGGCTTCGACTCGGTGCCGATGGATATCGGCGTGTGGTTTTTGCAGGACGAGGCAAAGAAACGATTTGGCGCATACTGCGATTCGATCACGCTATTCGTCAAGGCTACCAAAGGCACTGCCAGCGGCGGCACCATCGCAAGCATGATGAATCTCATCGAAGAAAGTCGTAAGGATCGCGAAGTTGCGCGGATACTCGTGCACCCTTACTCCCTCAATCCCGAGGGAGAGCGCCAGGGCCCGGATGAAAGGGATCAGCAAAATGTCGTGTATGACGAACACGCAGACTCGTGGACCGCACCCTTCGTCATGGCAAGCGTCAATACGAAAGTAGTCCGGCGCAGTAATGCCCTCGCCGCTTATCCCTATGGAAAGGACTTTCGATATCACGAGGCAGTGTTGACTGGCAAAGGCGTCACGGGTTGGACCAAGGGCACGATGATGGCCAACGCAATCAAGGCACTCATGATTGGCGCGTCCTTCGCGCCAACAAGAAAGTTGCTGCAGACATTCGTCCTGCCTGACCCGGGAGAAGGCCCGAGTCCGGAACTGCAAAAGACCGGTTTCTTTAACCTCATGCAGATCGGTGAATTACCGGACGGGACGCTGATCCAGACTCGAATCACGGGCGACCAGGATCCGGGCTACGGCTCCACGAGCAAGATGCTCAGCGAATGCGCCGTCTGCCTTGCGAAAGACGACATCTCGGTCGGTGGCGGAGTCTGGACTCCCGCTTCGGCCATGGGCGGCCTGCTACTCGAACGCCTCAGGAAGAACGCCGGCCTGACCTTCGAAATCCGCGACTAGTGTCCGGCGTCCGCCGAATAGTGCAGTGCCTCATCGTACTTCTCACCGGCTTCGATCCTGATTGGCAGGCGATTGCGCGGTGACGCCACGGGACAGGTTGAGAAATCGTTGAATGCGCAGGGCGGGCTGTACGACAGATTAAAATCCAGCACAGTCCGACCGTCGTCGCCCGGCGCCTCAGCGTAAAGAAAACGACCTGCGCCGTAAGTATCGTCACGGTTGGTAGCGTCACCAAACACGAAAAACAGCCTGTCGCCCGACGTATAGGCCTCAAGCTCGAAAGCCTGGCCGTCAACAACAAAATGCACGGTGCCCGGCGATTCCGGGTGATAGCCCAGCCCTTCGATGACGGTTTCGACGTTAGCGATCCTGGGTTTGTCGTATCGATGCAATATCGCCGGAACGCGCAGCGATGCATCCACGGGGAAATACGGCAAGGGCCCGAACGTAGCGACAAACGGATGCTCAAAGTCGCGCACCCTGACGGCGAAACGACCGTCGCGTTTAATCACCGTCCAGGCGAACGTACGATGCGTAATCTGCACTGGCGCGTCTGTCGTGTCGTCTGCGATCAGGATGCGCCGGACCGGCCGCTCGCCACTGTAAACCTCGATGCCCTCTTCTGCCGTCATCCGCACACCGTCTTCGGTGACTTCGAATACGCCGATTAGCGGCGCGGCTTTTTCGGGAAAGCGGATATCGTTGCCGGAATCGGAGCCAAAGCTGTAGGAACCCTCCTCCAGCCAGTACAGGCCAATCTGGTTAAGATAGCCCGATAGGTCCTTCAGCCGTTGCAGACGCTCGGCCCGCCAATCCAGCACCTCTTGTTCATGGGCGGCCGCATCAAACAAGGGCTCCGCCTGACCGCACGAGGCCAGGGCCATCAATAGCCCCGTTACGACAATCGATTTCTTCATTTTTCCAGCCAACTGTGCCATATCAATTCGGAGAACGGCTCTCTATAATCCGCCGCCTGCTTCCAGAGCCTTACCCTAATGCCTGATATTTCCAAGCTTCGCAATATCGCGATCATTGCCCATGTAGATCACGGCAAGACAACCCTTGTGGACCAGATGCTACAGCAATCCGGCACGCTCGGTCCGCGCGCGGCTGTGCCCGATCGTGTCATGGATTCCAGTGACCTCGAACGAGAGCGTGGCATCACCATTCTCGCCAAGAATACGTCCGTCAAATGGAATGACTACCGCATAAACATCGTGGATACGCCGGGCCACGCCGATTTCGGCGGCGAGGTTGAGCGTGTGCTGTCCATGGTCGACAGCGTGCTCTTGCTCGTGGATGCCGTTGAAGGCCCCATGCCACAAACGAGGTTCGTGACACAAAAAGCGTTTGCACAAGGCCTGGTTCCCGTCGTTGTCATAAACAAGATTGACCGCCATGGCGCGCGTCCCGACTGGGTGCTCAACCAGACCTTCGACCTTTTCGACCGTCTCGGCGCGACGGATGAACAGCTGGACTTCCCGATAATTTATGCGTCGGCGCTCAACGGATATGCCAGCGAGAATGCGGAAACGCGTAGTGGCGACATGACGCCGCTGTTCGAGACGATTATCAAACACGTCTCTCCGCCTGATGTTGATCCGGATGGTCCGTTGCAATTGCAGGTTTCGAGCCTCGACTACGACACATACGTTGGCGTGCTGGGTATCGGCCGCATCAACCGCGGCACTTTGCGAGCAAATGAATCGGTCAGCGTCGTTGCGCCGGACGGTTCCGCGCGGCGTGCCAGGGTTCTTGAACTGTTTGGTTTTGATGGCCTCAAGCGGCTACGCGTGGAGTCGGCAGCCGCCGGCGACATTGTCGTGTTCAGTGGCATCGACAAACTCGGCATATCGGATACATTGTGTACGCCGACCCACGAAGAAGCGCTGCCTGCCCTGTCAGTCGATGAACCGACGGTCAACATGACATTTTCGGTCAATAAATCGCCGTTTGCCGGCCAGGACGGCAAGTTCCTGACCAGTCGCCAGATTCGGGAACGCCTTGACCAGGAACTCAAACACAACGTGGCGCTGCGCGTCGACGAAACGGACGATCCGGACAAGTTCCGCGTTTCCGGCCGCGGTGAGTTGCACCTCTCTGTCCTGGTTGAAACGATGCGACGGGAAGGCTACGAACTCGCTGTCTCGCGACCGGAAGTCATCATGCATGATGTCGACGGCGAGGAGCATGAGCCGTGGGAGCAATTGACCGTCGACTTCGATGAGGCGTACCAGGGAACCGTGATGACGCGCCTTGCAGACCGTAAAGGCGAACTCGTGGACATGTTGCCGGACGGCAAGGGCCGCATTCGCCTGGACTACAGGATTCCAACCCGTGGCTTAATTGGATTTCGAACCGAGTACCTGACAGCAACGTCCGGCACAGGACTTATCTATCACGTACTCGACGAGTACGCGCCGAGAATTCCTGGAACCATCGCGCAGCGCAACAATGGTGTGCTCGTTTCGATGGTCCAGGGAAAGGCCCTTGCTTACGCGCTGTTCAACCTGCAGGAACGCGGACGCTTGTTTATTGGCCACGGCGCGCCGGTTTATGAAGGCATGATTATCGGCATTCATCAACGTCAGAATGATCTCGTCGTAAATCCGACAAAAGCCAAGCAGTTAACCAACGTGCGTGCCGCCGGCACCGATGAAAACCTGGTCCTGACGCCGCCGACACGTTACTCCCTCGAGCAATCACTCGAATTTCTGGACGACGACGAGTTGCTCGAGGTTACGCCAAAAAATCTGCGGCTCAGAAAGAAACTGCTCAAAGAAACTGATCGCAAAAGGGACTCGCGCAGGAAGGTCTCGTGAGTGGCGATGCAGCCGCCCTCGCGTTTGCGGACCTGCACCCCGATGACATTCTGGCCACATTGAGCGAAATGGGATTCGCATGCGACGGTCGATTCCTCGCGCTAAACAGTTACGAAAACCGCGTCTACCAGGTGGGCATCGAGGACGACAAACCCATCGTGGCCAAGTTCTACCGGCCGCAACGCTGGAGCGACGACGCGATTCTCGAAGAGCATGCATTCGCACTCGACCTTGCAAGCCAGGAGATTCCGGTAATCCCGCCGCTGGTACTCGCCGGAAAAACGCTGCACCACTCCGGGCACCATCGGCTCGCCGTTTACGCCTGCCGCGGTGGACGCGCGCCGGACCTGGATAACTACGATCTTCTGACTCAACTGGGCCGGCTGGTTGCTCGCATACACCTTGAGGGAGAAACCTCTCGCTTCTTGCACCGCCCGACCATAGACATCCACTCGTACGGCGTTGCCTCACTCGAGTACCTCCTCGACAACGACTTTATCCCTGATGACAACTGCGACGCTTATGAGAGCGTCGCCGAACTGGTACTGGATGGCGTCGAGGCATGCTTCGAGCGATCTGGTCACGTTCAGGAAATCCGCCTGCACGGCGACTTTCATCCCGGCAATGTCCTCGTTACCCGTGATCAACTGCATATCGTTGACCTCGACGACGCCCGCCACGGACCGGCCGTCCAGGACCTGTGGATGTTCCTGTCGGGTGACCGCGACGAGCAAACGCCACAACTCACAGCGTTGCTCGATGGATACCAGTCATTCCGGTCGTTCGATGCGCGGGAGCTGCACCTCGTCGAAGCCCTTCGCAGCTTGCGCATCATGCATTACGCAGCCTGGCTGGCACGTCGCTGGGAGGACCCTGCGTTCAAGCTCGCCTTTCCGTGGTTCGACAGTCGCCGGTACTGGGATGACCACGTACTCGCCCTGCGAGAGCAAGTCGCACTGATGCAGGAAGCCCCGCTGGAGTGGCGGGATTTCTGACTACTTCGAGGGCAAGCGCTGCTGTCGTGGCCGAATCTCGAATTGATTTATCCAGCGTGAGAACGTGCGCCGACTGAGTTCGTTCAGCGAACCTATCGAATCTGCCGTTTGCCGGCGTATTGTTTCGGCGTCGATTCTCCCCCGTTCTGCCTCGAGAGTCGACTGGTGGTCCGGAACGGTGAGCCATCGTTCGATCAACCGGCGACTGGCCTCCAGGTGAAACTGAAAGCCATACGCGTGTTTGCCATAGCGGAATGCCTGCACAGGACTGGCGTCAGAGCCAGCCAGGTTCACAGCCTCCGGCGGTAGTGAGATTCCGTCCTCGTGCCATTGAAACACCTCTTGACGCGGCGCAAATGATGCCAGCACGGGATCGTCAGTGCCAGCTTCCGTCAAATCAACATCATGCCAGCCAATTTCCCGCACTGCATTGCGCGACACAAATCCACCGAGCGACTTTGCGAGCAATTGCGCACCCAGACAGATTCCCAGTACTGACATTTCACTCTCCACAGCCTCGCGAATGATCTCTACTTCCGTAATGAGGTTCGGGTGGGTATCGATCTGGGAGGAGCTCATCGGCCCGCCGAGGACGATCAATGCCTCGTATTTCTCCAGGGTGGGCCTGGCATCAGGCTCGCGCCCGAAATTGACATAGCGTATGCGGAAGCCGGATTCCTTGAGCAACGGATCGAGCGTTCCGAGGGGTTCAAAAGGAACGTGTTGAAATACAAGAATTTTTGGTCTTGGCATCGGTGTTCGGCACTGGGCATGCGGGCATAACGCGTCGTCGACTTTATACCGGTAACGGACGGCCACGTGAACCCGATGTTGATTTGCACTGCGAATGCACTGCAACTAAAGTGAATCAGGATTAGAATCAGGGCAATTCGGCGGAACTCTGCGGGGCCGCAAGGTTCTGATATACAGTTCACCCCAAAATAGACGTGCGGATTTCATCCATTTGATCGCCAAGATACGTGCCACACTGCCTGCCTGTCTGCTCGTCCTGGCGCTTGCAGGCTGCAGCGCGAACGTGACGATGGACGAGCCTACGATTCCGGCACCGCGCATCGCGAAAATTCCTGTGCAGGTGGCACTCCGCATTCCCGAGGAGTTTGAAGAATTCGTCCATGAGGAGAACGTCCTCGGCAAAGAAGCCTGGACCATAAATCTCGGTCGCGCGAATGCGACGTTCTTCACGCAACTGTTCGGCTACATGTTCGACGGTTTGACGGTGATCGGACCCAATGATGACGCGCGTGATTTTGCATTTGATGCATTGATCGAGCCCAGTATCGATGGCTTCGAATTCTCGGTTCCGAATCAAAGCAAGACCGAGGCGTTCGCGGTATGGATTCGTTATCGACTCAGGATATTCGATTCGCAGGGCAACAACGCGTCCAACTGGACAGTCAGTGCATACGGCAAGAGCCAGAAACAGGGTCTCCGCGGCTCCGACTCGCTGCGAAGAGCGGCCGTGCTGGCGATGCGTGATGCCGCTGCGTTGATCATTCTGCAAATGGACAAGGCAACCGGCGTCAGCAGCTTGGCAGGTGGAGCGCTCGCCGAACCGTCAATCGAGCCGGCCAGGATGGCTGCCGAAACCGACGTGAATCCGGCACAAGACGAAGCCGACCTCGACTTCGGCGTCTTCGCTATTGGAGGAATTGAAGATGAATGAAAGTACTCCTCTGCTGCCCACCCGGGCGATTGCCGTTTTCGGACTGCTCCTGTTCTGCCTGGGCGGCTGCGTTACCTCGCGCGTCGAAAACGCCCGGGAAAACGTAACCGGGCTCAAGGAAGGCGAGGCCGTTGTCATCATGGCGAAAAGCTATCACCAGGGGAATGAAACGGAATCCGACTACGTCACTTGCATCGAAGACGCGCTGGGGCGTGGCTCCAAGGGCCTTCGGGTCATTCCCAGGCAGCAATTTGTCGACTCGCTGTTTCCCTGGTTCGAACCACGCACGGCGCCAGCCGAAACGAAAGGGTTAAGCACGTTGATGGCGCGGCCCGGCGTCGCTCAAATAGTGGAGGATCTCGGTGTCCGTTACATCGTTTGGCTGGATGGTGATACCGAGACGGTCGCTCAAGGTGGCAGCCTGTCCTGCGCTGCCGGCCCCGGCGGCGGTGGTTGTTTTGGTTTTGCCTGGTGGCAGAAGGACGCAGACTACGAGGCATCCGTTTGGGATCTGGACGGCTACGAATCCGCCGGCACCGTGACTGCCGACTTCAGCGGTACATCTTTCCTGCCGGCACTGGTTGTTCCGATTCCGCTCATCGCCCGGACGCAGTCCGCGGCATGCAAAGGTCTTGCGCAGCAGTTGAAAGCCTTCATCATTCAGTAAGGAAAGCGCCGTTCCTGCTGTTCGACTATCGCGGGCGCCCCGCCCGCAAGAAAGCATCTTTGTAAAACGGCGCATCCAGTGACGCTACCGTGACCGCGCGGCCGGACGATGGCGCATGGACGAAGCGCCGTCCGCCGAGGTATAGACCGACGTGCGACATCTTGCCTGCGATCTTGAAGAACAGCAGGTCGCCGATGCGGATCTCGTGTCGCCCTACGGCCGCTGTCGAGGACCAAAGTTGCCCGGTTGTTCTGGGCACATGTTTGCCGGCCCGGGAATAGGAATACTGCACCAGCCCACTGCAATCGAATCCACGAGGGCTGCTGCCGCCGTAACGGTACGGTACGCCGACCTGATCCACAGCGATAGCAGCTGCTTTCTCGCCGATACCGCCGTGAACTGCCGCCGAGGTGCCCGCTGGCGCCGGATACCATGTTGAAGCCGGGGTCGAGGAACACGCCGATGCCAGCCCCAACATGGTGATTGCTAAGGCAAAAATCCGAATAATGCGAGCTGGCTGCGCTATCATCTGAATCACTCTGACTCGCGGAACCCTTCTACCATACCGCATGGGGCCTTAATTCAATATGAACTGCATCTCAGGATTGGGAGCCGGCTCCCTGTCATCGGCACTGGCGGGCAAGCGCCGATGGGCACTTCTCCTCGCCCTCATTGCCGTTTCCGCATGCGACGTGGAATCGTCCGAGTCAGCCGATGCGTTGGCGGCCCGCGACTACGATGCCCACTACTCGGTCAAAGTCATTCCGGAGCAATCCAGCGTCGAGGTGCTGCTGGAAATTCGGCAATCGCGACACTTGCTGCGGGAACTGACTTTCACGTCTCTGCCCGACACACTGAGTGACTACAGCGGCAATGGTGAATTGCAGGTCAGTAACGGCACATTACGTTGGTTGCCGCCGGCAGAAGGCGGAAACTTGCGCTGGCGTGTGCACGTCGCACACCGACGAGGAAAGGATGGCTATGATGCGTGGCTGGGGCCCGCCTGGGGCATCTTCCGTGCCGAGGACATCATCCCGCGCGCAAAAACCCGAGCCCTGAAAGGTTCGACATCGAATACTACGCTGACTTTTGATCTGCCGCGTCGCTGGTCGGCTGTGACCGAGTATTCAGGTATCAGCGACCCGATCAGCGTGAAACGACCGGGCCGACGCTTTGACCAACCGACCGGCTGGATCGCTGTGGGTGACATCGGTGTCAGGCGCGAAAAAATCGCAGGCGTAAGAGTGGCGGTAGCCGGGCCACAAGGTCATGCCGTGCGGCGCATGGACATGCTGGCGTTACTTAACTGGACCTTGCCGGAACTGATCGCCCTGCTGCCGCAGCCTGTTCCGCGGCTGACAATAGTCAGTGCCGGTGAGCCTATGTGGCGAGGTGGTCTTTCTGCGCCGGCGTCTCTCTACGTGCATGCAGACCGGCCGTTAATCAGCGAAAACGCTACGAGCCCGTTAATGCACGAGGTCGTTCATACGGCGTTGTCGATACGCACGACTGAGGGCGCTGACTGGATTGCTGAAGGGCTCGCAGAATATTACAGCCTTGAACTGCTCGAGCGTGGCGGCGCCATTTCGACCAGGCGATACGGAATCGCCATCGCGGATCAGGCTGACTGGGCAAGGCAGGCCGATACGCTGTGCGGCGCAACTTCGACGGGTGCGACAACGGCCCTCGCCGTTACCGTGTTTCACGCATTAAACAAGGAGATCAAGGACAGAACCGGCGGCGCCAGCGACCTGGATGAGCTGTTGCGGCAGGTGCTTGTAAGCAGGGATCCGATCGACGTGGCAAAACTCAAGGCTGTTGCCGCCGATATTATTGGCTCGCCCTCCGACGTACTTCACATCGATAAGCTCCCGGGCTGCCCTAAAATAACGCCAGGCAATCACAGCAGCTGATACGGAACATGGATAGAAGTCACGACCTCGAACTGATCATACGATCACGCACGCCCATTATCGTGATTGAGTCGCAAGACGAAGCTCGCGTGCTTCAGTTGCTGCAGGCAATAGCAATCCGCAGTACCGCCGATACCTACGTGCCACTGTTTCGCTGGACTCTCACCGATGGACTACAGCGGCTCGACATCTCGCTCGAACCACAATCATTGAATTCGGCACCTACTGATGCACTAAAGCACATACGCGCAGTTTCCAAGCCGGGCATTTATGTCTTGCTCGACTTTCACCCGTTCATTGACGACCCCGTGCACGTGCGACTGATCAAGGATATCTGCATTCACTATAAAGCCGTGCAACGGCAGTTGATCCTGATCAGTCACACTATCAAGATACCCAGAGAACTCGAGATCTACTGTGCACGCTTTGAGATGGATTTGCCCTCCGAGCAGGAACGAGCGCGCATATTGGAACGCACTGTCAGCGAATACGGCAAAGAACGTCCGGGCCGTCGTGTCGAGATCGATCCAAAAGCACACCAGCTGCTGATACAGAACCTCGCAGGGCTCACCTACAGCGACACGGAGCGCCTGGCCCGAAACGCAGTCTTTTTCGATGGCGCCATCACACGAAACGATCTGCCTGGCGTGATGCAGGCGAAGTATGAATTACTCAACCGGGGTGGCGCACTGCAGTTCGAGTACGATACCGCGCATTTCAGCGACGTCGGCGGCCTTTCAAGGCTTAAAAAATGGCTGACGCAAAGGCGCCCCGCTTTCCGGCGCGATGCCAGCGCATCTCATCTCGACGCGCCCAAAGGTATTCTTCTCCTTGGTGTTCAGGGTTGTGGCAAGAGCCTCGCCGCAAAAGCCACAGCCGGAATATTCGGCGTGCCGTTATTGCGCCTCGATTTCGGTGCAATTTACGACAAGTACCACGGCGAAACTGAGCGCAAGCTGCGTGAATCACTGAAGACCGCAGACGTGATGTCGCCCTGCGTACTCTGGATTGATGAAATCGAAAAAGGTATCGCGGGCCGCGGTGGAGAAACTGGAACGACGCAACGCGTTCTCGGCACTTTCCTGACCTGGATGGCCGAACGCAAGAGCCAGGTTTTCGTTGTCGCGACAGCAAATGATATCAGCACACTGCCGCCCGAATTAGTCCGCAAAGGTCGGTTCGACGAAATATTCTTCGTCGATCTTCCCGGGAAAACGATCCGCGCATCAATCCTGGCTATTCACCTGTCCAATCGGAAGCAGCCACTCGGGAACTTCGACGTCGCGGCGTTGGCAGACGCTATGGAGGGCTTTTCCGGAGCCGAGGTGGAACAAGCCGTGGTTTCGGCACTGTATGCAGCGCACGCACAAAATCAAGCGCTGGCAACGGACCACATCCTGGAAGAAATCGGCCAGACACAGCCATTATCGGTCGTTATGCAGGAGAAAATTTCGATCCTGCGTGATTGGGCGGCCGGTAGAACGGTGCCCTGCGACTAGACACGGTTTTACTTAATTCATGGTCCTCACAAGGTCAGCGGTTGAGGTACACGCCACGCATGGTAGACTGTGTGTATGGCTAATGAAAACAAAAACATAAATGAATTAGTCTCGGACGATGACGACCCCACGGCAGAGTTGGAGGTCCTCAATTTTGAGGAGTTTGACCTGGCCGATGTCGAGCCCGAATCCGAGTCAAATACGTACGGATTCGACAAAAAAGACGACGAAGCTTCATCGTCCAGCCAATCGATACCCGAGCTAAAGTCCGACCTGGAGAAACGCACCCAGACGATCGGGCGGCTGCAGTACGATATTGAGCAATTGCGTGCGAAATGGCTTGGGCTGGAAACCGAAATCAAGGCACGCGAAGAAATCGTCAATAATCTCCTCGGGGACGTTGACGAGCTCAAAGGAGCACTAGCTCGCAAGGAGAAGCTGCTTAAAAAACGAGCGAAAACGATTAAGTCCTTGAAGTCAGAACTCCTTCAACGCGACGAGACGCATGCTTTGCTCGAGCAACAGCACGCCAAACTCACGCAGCAACTCGATGCGCAAAGTTCAACCGATGCCGACAACGTCTCTGCGCTCGAAGAGGCCAAATGCGAACTGGAGGAAATGCGCTCGAATCTCGAGACAGCCCAGGATGAAATAGCGGCACTCAAGACAGAGACTGCAGAACGCGACGAGACGCACGGGTTGCTTGTACAAAATCAGGCTGAACTCGCGCAGCAGCTTGACCAAAATGCTGTGGCACTCTCAGAGAATGAACTCGAGTTGGAACAAACTCGCGCGAATCTGGAGACTGCTCAGCAACGAATTGCGTTACTCAGATCAGAGAGTGGGCAGAAAGGCGAGGCTCACGAGCTGCTCGAACAAATGCAGGCAGAACTTGAACGGCAGCTCGCCGAAACCACCGCGACGCTCGAAGAAAGAGAGCATGAGCTCGAGAAAATGCGCTCCACGCTCTTGACCGTTCAAAATCAAAGCGCGGCCGAGCTCGTTCTTACGCAGCAGATTAGTACTGCAGCCGTTAAGGATGCAAAGGCGCAGGTCAGCCGGGCTGAAAAATACGCGGACACCCTGCGTTATAAATTACAGGAATTTGCCGAGTCTCAATCTCGATGGTCACAAGAACGCGACCGGTTGAATGAGACAATAGAACAGATACTGGAAGGCAATTGGTTTTTGTCTGAGCGACTGGACGCAACGAGCGCCTCGACGATCGAGTTGCAGGCGGCGATTAAGCAGCAGCACGAAGATCACGAGCAGGAAATCCATACGCTGCGTTTCGAACTGGGCAAAGCAAAGGATACCGTCACCGAAACCGACGAGCTGAACAGCCAACTTGCGTCCGACCTCATGGACAGCCACAACTTCAATCAGAAATTGGAGCGCATGCTGCGTGAGAACGACGAGGCGGCACAAGAGAGCATAAGGAACCTGGAGAAACAACTCAGCGAACTTACTCAAACGACTAAAGACCTGGAGCAGAAGCTCGACACAAAAAGCAACACAATTGGTGTCCTGTTGAGCGAATTGGCAAAGAAATCCGAGCAAATCGAATCAATCGGTGAAATCGAAAACGTAATCCAGGAAATCGACTATCGAATGTCCGAACGCTTTGATGATCGGGACGGGGATGAGAGCCAAAGCTCGGTCGCGGCACCAGAAAATAGCGATCGGGATCGGATTACACGCGTTCTGATTGGCGACTTCGGCAGCCAGGAACTGCGTTTCCCTCTGTTCAAGAATCGACTGACAATTGGCCGAAACGAAGACAACGACATTCAACTAAAGACCACGTACGTCAGTCGTCGCCACGCCGTCATCCTGACCGAGGGCGACGTGACCCGAGTAATTGACTGGGGCAGCAAGAACGGTGTTTTTGTCAATTCTGAGCGTGTTAAAGAGCACTTTTTGTCGAACGGAGACATCGTCGCCATCGGCGACGTTAAATTCCATTATGAGGAGCGCCCGAAACGGGACGCCTGACTTACCCCTTGCACGATTCCTCGCGAATTGTGAGGGCATTCACGGTCTTTTCTTGCCGGTTTGACTATGCTTACTTCCACTGACAAGGAATTGAGTCACGAGGATGTTGGGCACAGCCGCAGGGAAAGCAACGGGTCCTACCGCGGCGCGGCATGCGGCCCGTAACAAGAACGGCCTGATCTCCAGAAGAATCTGGCTGCCGAAGCTGCTTTATGATGCACTTCCCTACTTCTACCTGGCCTCCGGTCTCGCTGCCTTTTTTGCGACGCTATATATTTCAGAGTGGTTCTGGGTCTTGCCGCATTACCTGTTGTTCTCCCTCGTATGCATACATCTTGGCGTGATCGTTTATCGACGGCGTCATCGGAGCCTGGAGCAGCAGCCCGAAGCAGCCGATTAGACGAGTTTTGATCTCAGGCTTGACGCCTATTGACGGTTGCGCAACGATAGCCATCCCGTGCAGATGACGCAGGCACCGCCCGTGAGCGATAACCCGTCTTTTCTTAAGAAAACCATACGCAAAGAACTGGGTTTATTCGTCGGCCTGCTTTTCGTTGGCTTCGTGCTTATGCCTGTTGCGATTTTTTGGGTTGGACAAGACCTGTTCGGCGCCTATGGCGGCCAGGGCTACGGCGATTTTTTTGGCACTATCAGTGAAAAAATTCGCCGCGGCGACGGTGTCGCGTGGTTCCTGGTGCTGTCTCCTTACCTGGTCTGGCAGTGTCTGCGTTTGACGATAGTAGCCTGGCGCTATGCCGGCCGCGCGGCGAACCCCACCACCCCGGAATCAGACCTTGGTGCCTGAAACTGTGAGATGCGTCACATATTTGGTCTTGCATGTATCGCTAATAGACTAATTTCTATAGTAAAAAGCCGCTTTTTAGGGCATTCTGTCCAGTAGGTGGAAGCGGGATTGCCGTTGACCCGGCGCAATGGCGTCATTTACTGGCACATAAATTTGATGCTCGAGAAAATCAAAAACTGGTTGCAACATCATTTTTCCCCAGGAGAAGTGAAGAAGCCGAAGACCTTGAGTACGGCGGGCTATATTGGCGCACGCCGTCCGGGCGCGCCGAAAAAGGCCGTCGAGAAGCCCCCATCGGCCCCGGAAACTGTTGCAATCGAGCCGGCCGTTGAAGGCCGGATCGAGAGCCAGGGACCCGGCAAGAACGTCCTGATCCGCAATCGATACATTCGCGAAGACAGTGGTACCCACGAAACGCTCAAGATACTGGATGATTCGATCCTTGATACCGGCGAAGAGACCGGCTTAGATCCTTACAATACCGGCAAGTTCGATCGCTCGAAAAAGTGGGATCAGCGCTTTCGCAAGTAGCACCGGGCCAAATCCACACCAGCATGATAATCTGCGGCTCTCGTTTGACATGGAGCTGGTAACGACGTGAGCCTGCGTATCTCATTTGAGCTGGACGAAAGCGACCTCAAGCACTTTCAACTAATTATGGAAGAGGCCCGCAAAACCGCGGGCCGACTGGCCCCGGAAGACATTGTGGCTGGTGCCGAGCATCTGCTCAAGGACGTTGCAGAATCCAGTGCGCCGGGCTTTATTGTCGACCGCATTCGCAAGCTTCGGCTGATGATTGACATGCTCTCCGATGTCGAGTGGCGACTACCGCACCAGGAAGCTGCGCGCGTACTCAACGCCCTGGCGTATTTTGCGAATCCCGAAGACCTCATTCCCGACCATATTCCCGGGCTGGGTTTCCTTGACGACGCGATTATGATCGAACTCGTGGTGCGGGAGCTCAAACACGAGATCGAGGCCTATCAGGACTTTTGCGATTATCGTGACCGGAGCGTAAACGAGCGCGGGCAAAAGGCAGATGTCAGCCGGGCGGGATGGCTGCAAGACCGGCGCAAAGCACTACAGTCACGAATGCGTCGCCGCCGCAAAGGCCGCCCCCGGCTTCTCCGCTAGAACGTTGCCACGTCCGCTATGGCCAGTAGAAGCAGCCGGTGGCGATAAGGCCAAGCCACATCGCGCCCTGCGCCCAGAAACGCATACGATGACGTCGGACGAGGCTGTAGAAACTTGCAGCGGCTAACATGGTCATACTCAGGAAGACGACGAAGCTCTCGAGGAGCGGCTCGAACTCACTTTGCAGGCGCGGATAGTCATTACCGAGGACCAGGACAACGACCAGAACAGCTGCAAGACTGAATGCAATGGCAAAACAGGATCCCAGGATAATCAGGTTTATTGCTGTCAAAGGTCGCATCAAGTATTTTCCATAACGGTACAATTAACTCTTCAGGCAATGCGGATTATGGCGAATGTGCCCTTGATCCAGGGCCGCTGGACATCTAGCCTAGCTCAATTACCCGCGCCACAGAACTGTCTCTGGCAGTAATGGAGAAAATGTTGAGAAAAACAGAGAAACGCCGAATTCAATGGCTCACTGCCGCAGCCCTGACTCTGCTGACGCTGCAGGCCATTGGCAGCACAACGGCGATCAATGAAGATCAATTTCTTCATCCAGAGCCGCGTCACGAGAAAATTGGTGAACTTGTTACGCAGTTCATCCAGAAATCCCACTATATGCACATTGCCGTTAATGACGAATTGTCTTCGCGGGTAATGGACGTCTTCATCGAGTCCCTCGACCGAAACCGAATATATCTTCTCGCAAGTGACGTCGAGTATTTCAATACGTATCGACATGAACTCGATGACATCGTGAAAAGCAAACCCATGGACCCCGTGTTTGAGCTGTTTGAGTTGTATCAGACGCGAGTCCGTGAGCGACTGGAGTTCGCACTGACACAACTCGAATCCGAGCCGAACTACCAGCTGCAGGAAGAGTATGTGTTTGACCGCTCCGAATCTCCGTGGGCGTCCAGCACAGCAGAACTCGACGAAATCTGGCGGCAACGCGTTGTCAACGACGCATTGAATCTCGCGCTCGAAGACGAATCCTGGGAGAAAATCCAGAAAGTCCTCGCGTCCCGCTACACCGGTTTTATCAAGCGCCTCAATCAAGTCAACAATGACGATGTATTCGAGCGCTTCATGAACGCCTTTGCGCACACACTCGATCCGCACTCCAGCTATCTTTCGCCGCGAAACTCAGAGGAATATCGAATTCAGATGAGCTTGTCGTATTTTGGTATCGGCGCATCCTTGCAGACCGAAGACGATTTCGTAAAGATCGTCGGTATCATTCCTGGCGGCCCGGCGGCGATTGACGGCAAACTTCAACCGAACGATCGTATAACAGGCGTGGGCCAGGGTCTCGAAGGAGACGTTGAAGATGTCATTGGCTGGCGCCTTGATGATGTCGTTGACCTGATACGTGGTCCGGCCGATTCGATCGTTCGCCTCGAAATTATTCCTGCAAATGCTCCACCAGGAAGCCCGAAGAAGGTTGTCCAACTGATCCGAGACCAGGTGAAGCTGGAAGAACAAGCGGCCAAGAGCAAGATCGTAAAGATTCCGCGTGACGGGCGTGAATGGTCTATTGGCGTGATTGATGTGCCGAGCTTCTACCGCGACTACCGCGCGCTCAGTAATGGCGACAAGAACTACACCAGTACAACGAAAGACGTAAAGCGCCTTATTTCCGAACTCGAGGAAAAAGGCATCGATGGACTCGTGATCGACCTGCGCGGTAACGGCGGCGGCCACCTCACGGAAGCGACGGCCTTGTCAGGGCTGTTTATCGATAACGGACCGGTTGTACAGCTGCGCAATGCCAATGGTCGAATCAGCCGTCTCGATGACCCTGATCCGGTTGCCCGCGTCGCCTATAACGGCCCGCTCGCGGTACTGGTAGATCGCTTTAGTGCCTCAGCATCCGAGATCTTCGCGGCAGCGATCCAGGACTATGCTCGTGGCGTAATCGTAGGACAACAAACGTTTGGCAAAGGAACCGTCCAGAACCTCTATTCGCTGGATCAGTACCTGAGATCCGAGGACGAGACGGGATTTGGTCAACTCACTTTGACGATCGGCAAGTACTACCGCGTCACCGGCGAGAGTACACAGCATCGCGGCGTCGATCCGGATATCTCCCTGCCATCGGGCATCGATGCCGAGCTGTTCGGAGAGAGTGTCCGGGACAGTGCCCTGCCCTGGGATACGGTTCAGACTACCCGTTTCAGAGCAGGCAAACCGCTCGACAGCACGATTCAGTCGCTGACGGCAAGCCACACGGAGCGTTCAAAAGACGATCCGAATTTCCAGTACCAGGTGGACATGATTCGTGCAGCCGAAGAAGCCCGTTCGCAAAAGACAATCTCGCTGAATATTGACGCGCGTCGTGCCGTACGCCAGGAGGACCTCGAAAGGCGCCTGAAGCGCGAGAATGAACGCCGTATGGCGCTGGGCCTCGAGCCCGTGGAAAGTCTCGACGATATTGAGCAAGACGAACTGCCGGACGTGCTGCTCGACCAGGCGGCCAGCATTGTCACCGACCTCGCTACGATGCGGCAGATTGAGGCCAAACCGGAGCAAACAGCCCACGTTCAGCCCTGACCGGCGCGTCTTGCGAGCGCAAGATCGAGTGTTATACTCGGCTGCAACACCAGGGTGATTTCCGGCGGGTTCTCCGAAGCCGTCACGTCAGTGGGAGAGACCATGGCAGAACGGCGTTCAATGTCGAAACAGGGCAAGGCATTCGCGGCTGGCGCCGCGCTTGCGTTCTTTGTCGCCTGGCATTCCACTCCGGCAGTCGCATCGTCAAATACGCCGGTGGTCGGTGACGACGTCACCGAGTCTGCAAACGCGCTGGACACCTTGTCGCCGCCGAACGATTCGCTGGCGCCCAGAGTCGCGGCGGCATTCCGCAAAGTGTTCAAAGAACCGGCGACATCACTCGCCGACAGCGACGGCAAGCCTCTTGGCTCGCAGCGTCCCGTGATTACGACCCGCGTGCCCGGCATTTCCGACGAACAGCTGGCCCGGTACAAACGACAGATGTACCGCAAAGATATCTGATCTCGCGTCTAGCGACTCAGGACTTTCGCTATCCCAAAATAATTGTCGCCGAGAAGGTTGGCGTGTTGTTTTTCGACGATGCCGTTCGCGTCGATAGCAAACACCGTCGCTACCGTGTTTGGCACCGGCACAGCATCATGTTCATGGCGAAATTGAGCGTTTTCAGCGATCATCTTCGCTCGTTTCTGTAAGACCTCGGCCAGGTCGGACTCGGCGTCCTCTTCTCGCTTTTTCCGTCCGAGGAGCTTCAGGATAAGGTCACAGTCCGACCTGTTGCCATAGTTGATTGCACCAACACTTTTTTCGCCTGCTTCCTTCGCAAGTTCAACGAGACCGTCTTCTTCGTAATGAATGTACAAATGCTGCGCGAACGAAAGAATCATGAAATTGATGGACCGCTTCGTGCCAATGCCGAGGCCCTTCTGATCCGGTGGATCCATCCTTTGAACTGCATCCAACTCGTGCAGGAATTCCTGCTCCTGCTGCTGGCCAGCCTCCAGCCGCGACTGGATGTCAGTAATTCGCGCGGCTAGCGCCCGGCCACGAAACAGTTTGACGAAGCCATTCATGGTCATCAGTTTATGTCGCTCTGATTGAAGCTGGTCTTCCAGCAATTGCGACGCCATACGATGTTCACCGATTCGGCTTTCAATACGCTCTGTCTTTTGCTGGCGCTCCTGGTTCCATGACACAAGTGCCTTGTTATGGACACGCTGTTCGCGTTGCTGTTTGAGCTGTTCGGCAAATCGACTCAGCTGCTTGATGCAGTGTGTAGCCAGGCTACGCAGCTGGTAGAAAGCGACCACGTTGTGGACCCAGTCCGGGTCCAGCAGGAGGTTCTCCAGGTGAAGCAATTGTTGCTTGGCTCGAGCCGTATTCCCCTCGTGCTGTTTGATTCGATCCTGTAGCTGATACTTCTCATTGCGAAGGGCCGCAAATTCCTTTTTTAGCTCGGAACGATTCCGAAAGAGATCGACAAGTTTGTCCGTCTCCTGGGTATCAGTAGCTCCGCTCTTGAAAATTGTCGTCAAACTCGCCAATGCAGCGCCTCTTAACATAATAGATGCCGGGCAGTAGTCGTTCACTCGACTTAAGACTCAAGCCCATAATGACAATGGAATGACGGACAAACTCTGACCGAATCGACAGTTTCGGCAAAGAGTGACAGGCAGGTTTTTAGCGTTCGAGGACCAGGTGGCCCTGATCCGAGAGGTACTCAAGCCACTTGTTCAAGACGATATTCCGTTGCCACCGCAGGTCCAGTTCGCGGCGGTGTGCCCCGATGAACTGACGCAACGCAGCATGGCGTCGGTTCTGGTCAATACTCATCGCTTCGGCCACCTGGCCGTCGAGATAGACCCGTATCGTCATGTCCGGGTCTAACAGTAGCCCGTCATCGGTCTCCAGGTGATACGTCAATGAGAGCGTAACTGTGTAGCGACATCGCTCCAGTATTTCGATATACAGGTCGCAGTCACCAGCCACCCTGGACCGAAAACAGCCATCGAGTCTGTCAATTTCCGGAATGAGTCGCAGCAGACGCAGGTAGTTGCTTTCATAAAGCGTCATCAATCCAATAAAGCTGCGTGGCTTTACTATGGCCTGCGGAACCAGATGAGAATCGAGCAACATGCGGTCAATATAGCACGCGGCTCCGTCCTAATATCAGGGATGTACTCGGCGCTCAACACCGGTACTATTCAGGATTCGACTCGAGATTTCTTCTATAGAAAACTCTGTCGTGTCGACGTGCGGTATACCATAACGTCGAAAAATCTTCGCTGCCTCCCGCAGTTCGAATCTCACTTGCTGTGCAGACGAGTACTTGCCCAACGGTCGCCGTTCCTTGCGTATTTGCTGCAAGCGCTCGGGCGCAATTGTCAGGCCGTACAGCTTGTGCTTCTGTTCGACCAAAAAATCGGGCAAGGAACCATTTTCGAGCTCTTCGTCGGTCAACGGGTAATTGGCCGCGAACACCCCGTATTGCAGCGCCAGGTAAAGGCAAGTCGGCGTTTTGCCCGACCTCGAGACGCCGATGAGAATGACATCCGCCGCCTCGTAATTGCGACTGATACCACCATCGTCATTGGCGAGCGCGAAATTGGTCGCCTCCATGCGCCTCATGTACGTTTCGATATCGCTCATTCCATGAGCGCCGCCCAGCGCGAATGTTGGCGACGCCTCGAGTTCGTTTGACAGCGGCTCCAGGAAAGAGTCAAAAATATCGAGGTGCAGGCCCTCTGCGTCTTTCACAATTTCCCTGAGTTCCGGCTGCACCAACGTAGAAAAAACAATCGGCCGGAGGGCATGGCTCTTGCTCGCAGCATTGATCCTCTGCACAGCTTCTCGCGCCTTGTCTTCGCTATCTATAAATGGCAAAGTCATCTGCCGAAAATTCTGTCCGGTGAATTGCGTGATGAGACTATGTCCAAGGGCCTCAGCCGTGACGCCGGTCTGATCTGACAGGAAAAATACAGCGCGTTCTTTCATCGGTAGGATTCTCCATGTCCTGCCCAGGAACACAAGGGAGTATGTCTTGGAGCCATATGTCATCAAGCTCGAAGAGCTTGGCATGGACGACGTCGAAATCGTCGGTGGGAAGAACGCATCACTCGGTGAAATGATCTGTAAACTCAGAAGCCTCGGCGTTACGGTGCCGGGCGGGTTTGCAACAACATCGGCGGCTTACCGGGATTTTCTCTCCACCAGCGGGCTTGACAAGAAGATCGCCGGCATCCTGGATGAGCTGGATGTCGACGACATAGACGCGCTGACCAGCGCGGGCCGCAGCATCCGCAGCTGGATCATGGAGACAGCGCTTCCGGATGCCCTGATGGACGCTGTCCGCTCATCCTGGGATGAAATGAGCGGCGGCGAGGATATCGCGGTCGCAGTGCGATCTTCGGCTACTGCGGAGGATCTTCCCGACGCCTCGTTCGCCGGGCAACAGGAGACCTTCCTGAACGTCCGTGGCCTCGACAACCTGATCGATGCGATGCACCAGGTTTTCGCCTCGTTATTCAACGACCGCGCCATAGCGTACCGCGTTCACCAGGGCTTCGATCATGCTCAGGTGGCACTGTCCGTCGGTGTACAGACTATGGTCCGTAGCGACATCGGAGCCTCTGGTGTGGTGTTCACTCTCGATACAGAAACGGGCTTCCGCGATGCCGTTCTTATTACCTCGTCGTACGGCCTCGGCGAAACTGTCGTTCAGGGCGCTGTGAATCCCGACGAATTCTACGTCTACAAACCCGCCCTCGCCAGCGGCAAGCACCCGATTCTGCGCAAGAACCTGGGCAGCAAAGCCATCAAGATGATCTACAGCAATGATCCGACGCCTGGCAAGACTGTAGAAACGGTTGACGTCGAAGAGAGCGACAGTCTCGCCTTCTCGATCAGCGACGACGATATAATCGAACTGGCGAAGATGGCCGTCACCATCGAGAAGCACTATGCACGCCCGATGGACATTGAGTGGGGCAAGGACGGCAATGATGGCAAGATCTATATCCTGCAGGCCCGTCCGGAAACTGTTCAAAGCCAAAGCGGCCGAACCATCCAGCGTTACACGCTAAAAGGCAGGTCCGATATTGTCATTACCGGCCGTAGTATCGGGCACAAGATCGGCGCGGGTACGGCCAAGGTAATTCGCTCCGTCGCGGAGATGAATCGCGTGCAGCCAGGGGACGTACTGGTGTCCGATATGACAGATCCTGATTGGGAGCCGGTCATGAAACGCGCTGCGGCGATCGTAACCAATCGTGGTGGCCGCACCTGCCATGCAGCAATTATTGCGCGCGAACTCGGCATCCCGGCCGTCGTCGGTTGTGGCAATGCCACTGACCTCATCGCAGACGGGATGGACGTCACGATAAGTTGCGCTGAAGGCGATGAAGGTGTGGTTTACCGCGGCAATCTCGAGTTCGAACAGACCGTGATCGAGTTGGACTCATTGCCGGAAATCCCCGTAAAGATAATGATGAACGTCGGCAATCCTGACAGGGCTTTTGACTTTGCAAATATTCCGAACCGGGGCGTCGGCCTCGCGCGCCTGGAGTTCATCATCAATCGCATGATCGGTGTGCACCCGCAGGCTCTGCTCGAGTACGACGCACTGGAAGACGCGACACGAGCAGCCGTCGATGAACAAATGGCCGGGTATCCCGATCCGGTCGAGTTCTTCGTCAGCAAACTCACCGAAGGCGTCGCGACAATTGCAGCCGCGTTCGCGCCAGAACCCGTAATCGTGCGCCTGTCGGACTTCAAGTCAAATGAGTATGCCCATCTCATCGGCGGCCAGAAATATGAGCCCGACGAAGAAAATCCGATGCTCGGCTTCCGTGGCGCCGCCCGCTATCTCGCGGACAGCTTCCAACCCTGTTTTGAACTGGAATGCCGGGCATTGCGTCGCGTGCGAAACGACATGGGACTGACCAACGTGCAGGTCATGATCCCGTTTGTCCGTTCGGTGCAACAGGCCAGGGATGTTATCGACCTGATGGCGAAGAACGGCCTGGAGCGTGGCAAGGACGATCTCAAAGTCATCATGATGTCGGAGCTGCCGACCAACGCACTGCTCGCGGATCAATACCTGCAGTACTTTGACGGCATGTCGATCGGCTCGAATGACATGACGCAGCTCACTCTGGGGATCGATCGCGATTCGGCGCTGGTTGCCGACACGTTCGATGAGCGTGACGACGCTGTAAAAGCATTACTTGCCATGACCATTTCAGCCTGCAAAAAACATGGCAAGTACGTGGGAATCTGTGGCCAGGGACCGTCCGATCACCCCGACCTTGCTCGCTGGCTGCTCGATCAGGGTATCGAGAGCATGTCCCTGAATCCGGACACGGTCATCGAAACCTGGATGTTCCTCGCGGGCGAAACCGTTTGATGCGATTGGATCGTTCCTAGAATCGGTCGTAACGCGAGCGCCGCTGCCACCGCACACGCGGCAGCCAGATGCCGAGAAAAATGCCAACCAACAACACCAGCGCACCGGCCATGAACCAGTAGCGAGTCGTCTGGCTGCTGAGCTCGCGGTTTTCCTGCTCGAGTGTGTCCGCGCGAATCTGGGCTGCCGCCAGCTGATCCATCAGCGTTTTGTTCTGTTTGTCGATGGACAATACGTTCGCGGCCGTGCGTTTGATTTCCGACAGCTCTTTTTCCACGGCCGCCTTCGCGCGCTCGAGTTCCTTGATTTTACGGTTCGCGGAATCATACTCGGCCGTGATCCCTTTCATCTGGGCATCGAGTGAACTACCGCGCGAATTTGCGCTGGTCAGTTGGCTGCTTAGCTTCTGGAGTTGCTCGCGCGCGCTCGGCTCATTCATGAGATAGCGGCTGAGCACCCATCCTTCGGTTCCGCCCGGCGTGCGCACCTTTGAATAACCGGTGTCGGCATCCCGCTCCAGGACTTCGAGGCGAAGTCCACTGTCGATCATGAGCTGGATGGAGTTACTGGTGCTGGGACCGGTGCGCAGCGTGATTTCAAACTGGTCGCTTACCCACGCCGGTGCGGCGAATGCAGCCGCGGCCGCAAACAATGTGCACACCAATGCAACCCGTACAATCGTCTTCATCATATTCTCGTGAGCGGCCCGATCCGAAAGACGCAACTATAAGCCAAGGCCGTTCTTCTCGCCAGCCAACAATCAGTCAAATCAGTCGCTTATCGGAGACAGTTTCGAGACATTCTGCTCCCAGTTTTGACCGTCAAATGGCGTGATTTCGATGCGCTCTATGGTCTCCGGATCAAGGCAATTCACGTTTACGCTGACGCCGTCCGGATGCGAGCGCGGGATGTAGAACGACTTGACGCCACAGTGTCGGCAAAAATAATGCTTCGCGACACCCGTGTTGAACGTGTAGGTATTTAACTCATCCTCGCCCTGCAGCAATCGGAAGGCATCAGCAGACACGAACATATGCACAAAGCCCGACTTGCGGCAGATGCTGCAATTGCATTCGGTCGCATTAATAGCAGCTGGCGCATCCACCTCGAATCGCACCCGGCCGCAGTGGCAACCCCCTTTATGCGTAGTCATTGCGCGCTTGCCGGCGTCTTTTGCCATACAGCCACCAGGTTGTTGGACGGAACAGCGTACAAGTTTACACGCCGCAATCCACTTTCAGCGCCCAGCTTATCGAGCGCGTCGAGATCCCGTATTCCCATCGCAGGATCCCGCGACCGCAGATTGGCATCGAAATCGGCATTGCTTTGCGTATTGAATTGACCGGCCCGGCGGAACGGACCGTAGAGGATGAACAGGCCATGGGGCCGTAAGGCTCTGCCTACGAACCCGAACATCGCGTCGACCGCGCTTAAGCTCATGATATGCGCGGTATTTGACGAATAAACAACATCGTAGGATTCATCCGACACCTCGGCCCTCGTGACGTCGAGTGACAGCGGGCCGTGGACATTCGGTAATCCGGCCTCGGCAATCCAGGACCTGATGCCTTCGTGGTTTTCGTCGAGGTCGCTGGTCTGCCATTGCACGTCGACGAGTTCAGCGGCGAATCGAATGGCGTGCTGGCCTGTGCCAGAACCTATTTCGAGAACCTCGGTACGCCCCCGAAGCTCGTACTGCAAAACCTCGAGTATCGGCCCTGCATTGCGCTGGGCGTACTCGGCATAGGGTTTCTCAAGCATCGGCACCAACGGATTCCAGTGCTGCGGCATCCAGCAATTTATCGCGATACCAGGCGAGTTCCTCGATGGAATCGCGAATATCGGACAACGCGAGATGCGCGGACTCCTTGACGAATCCTTTAGCGACCGAGGGTGCCCACTGCTGTGCGAGAATCTTCAGAGTGCTGACGTCAAGATTGCGATAGTGAAAGAAGCGCTCAAGATTCGGCATTTCGCGCGCAAGAAATCGCCGATCCTGGCAAATGCTGTTTCCGCACATTGGCGACGCACCCTCCTCGACCCACTTTCGCAGAAATTCCAGCGTCGCGATTTCGGCGTCGCGCGCGTCAACCTGGCTCGCCAGCACACGCGCCGTCAATCCGGATTCGCCGTGCTGGCGCTGATTCCAATCGTCCATCGCATCCATGGTTGTCGACGACTGCCTGATGGCAAGAACCGGACCTTCCGCAAGTTCGTTGAGATACTTGTCCGTAACAACGGTCGCAATCTCGATAATGGTGTCCGTCTCGGGGCTTAGACCCGTCATCTCAAGATCTATCCAAATGAGGTTGCTCAAGCGATCTGCAGCTGAATTCGACATACACGTTTTATCCTGACAACGATGAACCGTCGTAGTTTACATGTCTTGGATGTGCAAGGCTGCCCGCTTGGCGGCATACTCTCAACGACCCAGGCAATCATCGTTCTGACATGACCCACGAATCGGCGACCGTTATCGCCACTTACAGCCGCCGCATGCGATTGCGACTTGCTAGCGGCAAAGAAGTCGACGCTCGCATCAAGGGCAAGCGCATCAAACCGGTATGCGGCGACCGCGTCATTGCCGAAGCGATCGTCAATGAACCTGACTGGCTGATCACGGCGATCACAGAACGTGATAATGAACTGACTCGTCCGAACATGCGCGGCCAGGTCGAGATTCTCGCCGCGAACCTCGACTATCTTATCGCCGTTGCTGCAGCCGAACCGAAAGCCGACTGGTTCATTGTGGATCGATATCTCTGCGCCGCCGAGCTCATGAACATCGCGGCCGCCGTTGTCTTTAACAAGATTGACATCGACACTGATGCATCATCGACCGCAGCAGAACTCGCAAATTACGCACGCATCGGGTACGACGTTGTGCAATGCAGTGCCAAACAAGGAGACGGAACCGCCGATATCGAAGAGCTGCTCAAGGGCCGCTTTGCAATCATCGTCGGTCAGTCGGGAGTGGGCAAGTCGAGCATCATCAATCATCTTGTCGGCGACGCGACGCAGCGTACCTCCGCCGTATCCGACAAGACCGGTGAGGGCCGTCATACGACCGTCAATTCCGTGGTGATTCCCCTGCCTGGCGGTGGGTCCGTTATCGATTCGCCCGGCGTCCGCGATTACGCCCCGGCGTTGGAGTCATCCAGTATCGCGGCAAAAGGTTTTCGCGAAATTACCGCGGCGGCGCAGCACTGCAAGTTTGCGAATTGCCGTCATTTGCGTGAACCCGGATGTGCGGTCAAAGCAGGCGTCGAAGACGAGACGATTTCGGCGCGGCGATACGAAAGTTACAAACGCATTGTAAACCTGACCGAACAGCTGTCTGACGGCCGCTACACCTAAGACCCTAGCCTGGCGGCCAGGTAAAAACGCGCCCACCCAACAGGTGCAGGTGGATGTGAAACACCGTTTGTCCGGCCGCTTTGTTGCAGTTCATGACAGCTCGGTAGCCTTCATCCGCGAACCCTTCCTCATGGGCAATGGTAGTGGCGGCCGTATACAGGCTGCCCACGATCGCGTGATCATCTGGCTCAATGTCGTTGATCGTCGCAATATGCTTGCGCGGAATTATAATTACATGCGTGGGCGCCTGAGGATTAATATCGTGAAATGCGATTGCGGTATCCGATTCGTAAACAATGTCGGCCGGAATGTCGCCATTTAGTATTTTGCAAAAAAGACAATCGCGGTTAGCCATTCAATTCTCCTCCTAGTCGACCGCCCGACGACCAAAAAATGCGTGCGACAGGGTGCCGCCGTCAACGTATTCGAGTTCGCCGCCCAACGGCACACCGTGCGCAATTCGACTTGCCTGGACTGCCTGCCTGGCCGCCAGTTCTGCGAGGTAATGCGCGGTGGCGTCACCTTCGACAGTTGGATTGGTGGCGATGATCAATTCCTTGACTTCGCCCTGGTGCAGCCAGTCTTCAAGCTGGCTGAGTCCCAGTTCATCCGGACCGATGCCATCCAGGGGCGATAAATGCCCCATCAACACAAAATACAGGCCACGAAATCCCGTCGCATCCTCGATGGCCATAACGTCCGCGGGCGACTCGACCACGCACAACTGCGAATCGTCCCGTCCGATGGCGGAGCAAATAGAGCACAACTCATGCTCCGTGAACATGCGGCAACGACGGCAATGCCCGATACCGGTCACCGCTTCCTGGAGCGCCGCTGACAGGGTTTTAGCCCCTTCCCGGTCTCGCTCGAGCAGGTGAAAAGCAATGCGTTGCGCGGACTTCTGCCCGATGCCCGGCATACAGCGGAGGCCATCGATCAGACGCACGAGCAGCGGTGAATAGGACATCGTCGGTATTGACTCAGAAAGGTAGCTTCATTCCGGGCGGCAATTGCATGCCTGCCGTCATGCCGGAGAATTTCTCCTGCACAGTCTTTTCGACTCTTCGAATTGCATCGTTAAAAGCGGCCGTGATCAGGTCCTCCAACATCTCCTTGTCGTCGCCAAACAGTGAATCATCGATTTGCACAGCTTGCACCTGATGCTGACACGTCATCGTAATGCGCACCATTCCGGCACCGGATTCTCCGGTCACTGAAATCGACGCCATTTCTTCCTGCGCCTTTTTCATGTCGGCCTGCATTTGCTGCGCCTGTTTCATCAACTGGCCGATGCCACCTTTCATTTTTGCTCTCCCAAGCTCGTACTCAATCTGACCGCGACGGATTGATCAGTTCAATCGATTCCGTCTTTACTTCCGCGCCAAAAATATTCTTCATTGCTTGCACATTAGGATCCGCTTCGAGCTTCTTCCTCTCGGCCTCCATGCGCTCGTCGGCCATGCGCGATTCTTCCTGTACAGGCGTTTCCGGCGTCTCGGCACCGACGGCGGATTCGATGCCGATCTCAACGCCGAGTCGCTCACCGAAATGTTGAGACAGACTCGTAGCAAGCGCGTCTTTTCGTTGCCTCGTCAACAAGGATTCCGATCTCGGGTCCAGGCCCAGGTAGACCGTGTTTCCGTCCCGGCGCAGAAACGCGCAGTTACTGGCTAGCAGGCGGACGGTGCCAGCAAGGCCAAGCTGTGCTACCAGCTGGCCCCAATCAGGGTCCTGCCAGGTTTGCGATTCAGCACCCGTTGCTGCGGCCGGGATGGCCCCTGCCGGCTTACGCTGCCGAGACTTCTGTGTTGTATCGGTGGTCTTGGATTCGCCACCTGACGGCACGACCAACTCGTGCGACGTCGGCCGGAACGCGAGCATCCTGAGAAACGTCATTTCCGCGCCGCTACGCGGGTCCGGCGCCAGGTGCAAATCGCGTCGGCCCATGATGGCGATTTGATAAAAAAGCTGCACATCGGCGGCCGGCAGAACCTCGGCAAGCTCCGCGTATTCCTGTTCGCCGATGTCGTCATCGCTGTCGCACGTACCAACGACATGGAAAACCGCAATGCGCTGCAAATCACGCGCGAGATCATCGAGCAGGCGCGAGTAGTCCGGAAAATGCTCGTCGATCTCCCGAATCGCGTCGATGATGCCTTTTGCGTCGTTATCGGCCAGCAATCGCAACAGCCGTGAGACGTACTCCCGGTCGATGGTGCCAAGCATCAACGCGACCTGAGCTTGGTCGACCTTGCCCCCGCAATACGCAATCGCCTGATCGAGCAAGCTGAGAGCGTCACGCATGCTGCCGTCGGCGGCCCGGGCCAGCAGCGCCAGCGCTGCCGCATCGAACTCAATCGACTCGGCGTCGCAAATATACGCGAGCCGATCCGAAATCAGGCGTGGTGTCATGCGTTTCAAATTGAATTGCAGACACCGGGACAGAACCGTCACCGGCAACTTCTGCGGATCCGTCGTCGCCAGCAGGAACTTGACGTGTGGTGGAGGTTCTTCGAGTGTCTTCAGGAGTGCATTAAAGGAACTCTTGGACAGCATGTGCACCTCGTCTATGAGGTACACCTTGTAGCGACCGCGCGCCGGCGCATATTGCACGTTGTCCAGCAGGTCCCGCGTATCGTCGACCTTGGTTTTGGAGGCAGCGTCGACCTCTATCAGGTCAACGAAACGCCCTTCGTCGATTTCTTTGCACGCACTGCATTCACCGCAGGGCTCCGACGTGACGCCCTTTTCACAATTGAGCGCCTTGGCCAGAATGCGCGCGATCGTTGTTTTGCCGACGCCACGAGTCCCGGTGAACAGGTAGGCATGGTGCAATCGGCCCGAGTCGAGGGCATTGATCAGGGCCTGGAGGACATGCTCCTGGCCGACCGTATCCGAGAAGTCTTTGGGCCGCCATTTGCGGGCCAGGACGAGATAGCTCATAGAACTTCAGCAGCCTGTGGGGCTCGGTGAGAATCGCACAGTGTAACGTAAGTGGCCCGCGTCAGCCGATTCCCGGCACCCGGCATCACCGCTACCGTTGCTCCCTTCCGGGCCTGGCGGAATTCACGGCTGACCGTCGCGGAAAAGCCGACGCGGACCGGCGGGGATTATCGCCGCTAGCTGGCCTCAACACAACGCGATTAACTGAAAATCCCTCAGCCCCAGAGGTGGCGGTCTTTTTCGATGACCTGTGAGGAAGAGCCTACGATCAGCGGATCCGGGCCGTGCAGGACGCGCTTGTTCTTGTTCGGATAATCAAGTTCCGAGAGGAAATGCTGCATGCAATTCAGGCGGGCGCGTTTTTTATCGTCCGATTTGACGATCGTCCACGGCGCATCCGCCGTGTCCGTGTAGAAAAACATGGCCTCTTTGGCATCGGTGTACTCGACCCATTTGCCCTGCGACTCCTGGTCGATCGGGCTGAGCTTCCAGTGTTTAAGCGGGTCAGCCAGGCGTTCCTTGAAACGCCGCTGCTGCTCTTCGTGCGTAACCGAGAACCAGTACTTGAACAGTCGAATTCCTGAGCGAACCAGCATACGCTCGAGATCCGGCACCTGGCGCATGAACTCGAGGTACTCCAGCGAATCGCAGAACCCCATGACGCGCTCAACGCCCGCACGGTTGTACCAGGAGCGGTCGAAGAAGACCATTTCGCCTTCAGTCGGCAAATGCTGGATGTAGCGCTGGAAGTACCACTGGCCCAGTTCGTGCTCCGTCGGTTTTTCCAATGCCACCGTGCGCGCCGCACGTGGATTAAGATGCTCCATGAATCGCTTGATTGTGCCACCCTTACCCGCTGCATCGCGCCCCTCGAAAATAACGATGATTCGCTGGCCCGTTTCTTTCACCCAGCTTTGCACTTTGAGAAGCTCGACCTGCAGCTCTTCCTTATGTCGCTCGTAGGCGGCCTTACGGATCTTGGTCTTGTATGGGTAGGTGCCGTTCCGGAACAACTCTTTGATCTGCTCTGGATCATGCCGCATCGTACCGAAGATATGTGCAGGGGATTCCGATTCGTCACTGGCGCCCGTATCCGATTTGGACATCGAAACAACAGTCTTCGGCTGGCCTTGTTTGCTGTCTGTCATGATCCCACTCTCACTAATGGTCAATATTAGTCGACATTTTCCGCCTCTTTTGAGCGGTTCAACATACGGAAAATTGCCTATTCACAACGATACGCGACGCCGCGCCGGCAGGTCCTTTGATTTTTTCGCGTGAAAGCGCGATGCGCACTGCCCCTGCTCGAGCCCGGCTTCTCCGCCCGCCAGACGCGCCCGGTTGCCGAGGCGCCACTCGAAATATTGGATAAATCATAGATTATGTTATAATTCAGAAAATTACATAACCTACCTAACGTAAAATCGATTAGCCTTTGCCTCGGGGGCCGGCGTACGCGCTACGCGAAACAGTCACCGCGACACTGGTCCCTGGAAAAATAATAAATACAGGACGGCAGGGAAATGTCAGAAAAAGAACGTTCATCCAAGTTCGCAATGCTCAAAGCAATAAGTAACCAGCGGCATCTGAGTGGTGAGGCCGACCGGTCAAACCTCAATGCTACGTTGGTAAAAAGCTCGCTCTGGAAAAAAAACACCCTGCAAAAGATCGCTCAATCGGCAGAGCCGATCACGACGCATGACGTGCGCACCGAGGGCGAAATTGCCTTGGACACAGAACGATCCGTCCCGCTAGGTGAGAATGACGATAGTGCTAGTCAAGAAGAGCGCAGGAAATCAGCAATTCTGCGAAGGCGCACCGAAGAAATCGAACGCTTGCGGCGGGAAATTGCGAAGCTCAACGAGGAAAATGCCAGGCTGACTGAACTTCATCAGAACAAACTCGATGCGCATCGAAACGAATTATTGGAATTCCAGCGGGCTTTCGACGAGTTCCAGCAGCAATCCGATCTGCTCTTGACCGAACTCGATCAGGACAACGAGCGTCTGCGGCTCGAATGCAAAGTCAATAACAAGCGGTCATTGCTCTGAGCCAGGGGATTGACGACGACGGCGTTTACGCAAGCTCGAGATTCTGATCGACCTTGCAGCGCTTATCGTGCACGGATCGCACGGCAGCCAGTCCGGGTTTTCGGCGGCGAAGCGCTCGACGATTGTTATGACTAGTATTGTTGTTTGAGGAAACCACAAAATCGTTGGAGTTGTGACCCATGCGATCACGTCGAACAGTACCTGTTTTTGTTTTCATTCTTTGCCATGCGTGCGTACCCGCTGCCGTTGCTCACTCGGCGGATGCTGTCGAAGCGCTCAGGGCTTGCGCGACAGTGACAGACCGGGATGCTCGGCTCACCTGTTACGACGAGCTGGGCAAGCGCCTGCTCGAGGAGGAGTCATCTGCACAAACGCCGTCTGCGAACGATCACATTCAAGCAGAAGCCGCCGAGACCGCGACGACGGCAGCGGTCCCACCCTCACTGCCCGCCGACCTCGGTGGAACTGCCTTTGAGAAAAAGGCAGGTATGCCTCAAAACAAAGGGCGTGTCACGTCCTGCCAAAAAGGCGCGGACAACCGATGGTATTTCTTCTTTGACAATGAGCAGGTCTGGAAAGAATCAAACACCGGGAGGTATCGATTCAAGGACTGCAATTTTATTGCGACGATTTCGAGAGACGGGTTTGGCTACAGGATGCAGCAAGAGGGCAAAACGAGAAAAATCCGGGTTACCCGCGTGCGATAGCTTCCGGTAATCGTGCTGTTCGCGCCGTCAATGGCGGCTGCGCCGCTACCTGACTCGAACAGCGTTCGAAGGCCCATACCCCAGGTTCCCGTACCGCTGATCCGCGCTGATTACGCGAGGTGGGGCGAGTCCAGTGCTTACGGTGCTCCCACAGCAGAACCATGCCGTCTCAGATACGCGTCACTATATTTGATGATACTTCTCGTTCCGAGGCGATCGCCGTTCCCGAACTCAGGTCCACGCGCCGTCACTTCGAACATTGCCCGGCCTATTTGTGTCGCTCTCACCGCCGAACCAACGGGCGCGAAGAACCAGTAGAGGAGATTCTGGCCCAGATTCGCTTCTTCTTTCGTTGGACCGATATAGTCCGGCCGGTAGGCGATCACGCGAAGTCTCGAACCTTGCGCCGCTTCGAAGAGCGTATTCTCCGCGCGCACTTTCTCGCGCGCCCACATCATGCGCGAATCGGCTGAAATATCGCTGGAGCTGATGTAATGAAATGAAATATCCGCCTTGTCGCTCAAGGCTAGCCATTCCTTGACGAATTGCACCGGGAAGTCGACATGGATCAAGCCGTAAGTTTCTTCATCAACGCCAACGCTGCTTGTGCCAATAGCCCAGTAGACAGCATCGGCCGTCGCAATTTGCTCGTGGAGTGCCGAATAATCGAGGTAATCCAGATGTAGCGTCATCTCTACCTTGCCCGAGGATATGCCTGCGTCGATTCGTGGCGTCGTACGCCGGGTAAAAACGTGAATCCTGGCAATGTCTGGGTCGGCCAATGCAGCTTTGAGGATGCCGTCGCCTGCTGTCCCGCTGGCGCCGAAGATCGCGACCGTGTGGTGCCTTGCCGGCTGCCCTCTGAGCGGCGCAGCTGTTTCGTCATCCAGCAGCAAGGAAATAAACAGGCCCACGTAGACGAGCGCGAATAAAACCAACGGTGCGAGGAAGATTGTCCGGACGCGAAGAAGTTTCATTACTCGAAATCTTAACATTTCAGACGGGCGCTAAGGCCTATCAGATTAGCGGACCGCTCGGGTGCTGAATTGACGCGGCGTATCAAGCTCGGTATCACTATCTCATGCCGCATTGCAAAAATTGTCAAACCAGGCTCGATGGCCCCTACTGTCCGACTTGCGGTCAGCGAAATATCGATCTCGAACGACCAATCTGGAGTCTGGTTCGGGACGTCGTTAAAGAGACATTCGAACTCGATGGGCGTGCCGCCCTGACGATCAAGACCCTGTTCCGCCACCCGGGTATGCTGACCTATGAGTTCCTCGCCGGTCGTCGCCGCACTTATACGCCACCACTGCGGCTCTACCTTGTAATCAGTATCTCGTTTTTCATTCTTGTCGCCTGGTTCGCACAAAGCGGCATTTTGCTCGAACCTGGACAGGATCCGGGCTTCGATGCCGCCGTCCAGGCACGTTTTCTGTCTGACGATTTGCCACGTCTGATGTTCATTTTGCTGCCCATGTTCGCGCTGCTTTTGAAGATCGTGTACGTCAGGCGACTGTACTTCGACCACCTGATTTTTTTGCTTCATTTGCACAGTGCGGCATACGTGATACTCGCAATGATGCTGCCGCTCGAGGAACTGGCCAACCGGCATACTGTTTTTATGATTTTGCAGCTTGTGCTGTTCGTCTACTTCCTTGCACATTTCATCATCGCTGTGCGCCGCGTCTATCAATCAGACTGGCTTGCAATCGCATTAAAGTCTGCCGTCGTGTTGTTTGGTTATATGATCGTAGTGTCCGTCGTGATCGAGAACACCAGCAACTTTAGGATCATCGCGGATTAGCCGAAATCACGCTTGCGGATATTGAGGGAGAGGGGGGATGGGCGCTTCGCGCCGTCAATTGCGACTGCGCCGCTGCCTGACTCCAACAGGGTGGAACGGCGCCATTGGCACCTCGCGCAGATATCACGCATAGCGACCGACATCGCTAATGGCTGTGTAATACAGCCGATGCGAACAAACGCAGTACATTGCTGTCAAGTGCCGCCACCGCCAAACATCGCCTCCTGGCTGAGTTCGCCCTGAAAGTCGAACGGGATCCTCTTACCTCTGAAACGACCCAGCTCAAGGTTACCGCTCAAATCGTATTTAAGCGTGTGCGTTCCCGGTAACTTCAGCAGCTGGCCCACGATCTGCACGACACCGGTACGGGCGATCATTGCGACATTGCGTTCTCCCCTGCCCGGAATAGTCACGGAGTCCGCTGTCCGGCCACTGGCCAGGCGACTGTCATTTACGTCGAGTACGAAATCGAGGCTGGAAACCGTGACAGCAAACCGGTTCGGGTTGACCACGGTCAGATCAACTCTCATGCGTTGCTCGAGCAGGCCACTCTCCAACGGCTGGATGCCCGCCAGGTATACCTCAGGTGTAACGACATCGCGTACCAAGCCAGCGCAGGCTGAAAGCGTGCCGAGTGCCAGGAAGGTAATCACCATTGCTTTTTTCATCATTGCGTCTCCATTAGCGGTTCTCGGAGCCGCTGGCGACAGGCCTGTAGGATTGCTCCACAGTAATCTTAATCAGCTCTCCGGGCCTCAGTGCGACGGACACGGGTAAGCCGTTGACGACCGCCGTTTCCTGCAGACTCCAACGGTCATTACTCCGCTTGACAAGGGCCTGCAAGCTTTCACTGGAGCGTGCGGCGACCGATCTCAATCGAAGCTCAGTGAAGGCCGTGCGCTCCTCTTCGTGGAGCGCACGAAAGCTCGCCGCGGCATTCCTGAATGTCCCCTGGTAGGCATTGAAACTCGCCAACGGCGTTGCGCCGGTAATGCGAACAATGCCTGTGGGAGTCTCAATCCAGGTGATCAGCACGTCGAGTTGCGTCTCCTGCGCAGTGGTGCTGCCAGCAATCTGGTAGGCCCGATAACCATGAATATTGGGTGCTGTCGATGCATTGACCCGCAGCTGATGCTCACGAATGAACTCCTCGCCGGCGAGGCGTGGATCGCGAGCTGTGCCCTGCAAGTGCATGGTTAACAGCGCCTGCCCGTCGGATGATTGCCCGGCAACGACTGTCCGTTGATTAACTACGGGCCAGGTGGCGGGAAATTGCAGAGCGAGATCCAAGCGCGGATGTAGAAACAATTTGTTCTTGAAGACGCCATGCGCGGGATCATTACCGACAATCAGGTCATTAAGTCGCGCGAGCATGCCAGCACGGTCGGCAATGGGCGGTTGTGCGGCGGAGCTGAGCTGGTCGGCGCGTCCGGTACTAGTCTGTACTCGCTCACTCAGCGCTGGATGGGAGGCAAAATAATCCGCTAGGGCACCGGAGTCACCGTGCAGCTTTGTATATTTCTCCAGAGTATCGAGGAATTTGGCCATTGCGATTGGCTCGTAGCCGGCGCGTGCCGCGAGTTGCTGTCCGACGGCATCGGCTTCACGCTCCTGATCACGACTGTAAGCGGCGATCAGCCCGGCACTGGCGATCTGGCCGATCTGGGACGCCGTCTCTGCGGCCTGTTCACCGCCGGACGATCCAGCCAGAATGGTGCCAAGTACGGTCAGAAGTCCGACACCGGTTACACGAGTCTGCCGCTGCGCTGCATGGCGGGCGGCAACATGGCCGATCTCATGACCGATTACGCTCGCGAGCTCGGCCTCGCTATTCACCAAGGCCAGCAGCCCACGGGAGATATAAATGTAACCGCCGGGCAGCGCGAACGCATTTGGCTCGATCATGTCGACCACGTGAAACTCGTATGGAAATTCCCTGCGCGGGGACTGCACAGCCAGCCGCTGCCCGATTTGATCTACATAAGAAACAACAGGCGCGGTCTCGATCAGTCCTATGGTAGTACTAACTTTGGCAGCCTCCTGGCGGCCGATCTCCATTTCCTGCTGGGTAGACATGAGCACGAGTTCAGATCGGCCCGTAACCGGATTAACCGTGCACCCGGCAATGACCAGAAGGGCCATCAGCCCCAGCACCGCTCTTAAGCATTTGTCTGAAAGCAAGAGGCACATTGCTTATTTCTCCTCGAGAGCGTCTTCGCCGCGGATACGTGTCAGGGTGAGCCGCATCCCGCTTTTCTGGGTGCGGCCTCAGCACATTTTAACGATATCCCAACAAATTCTGTTGGCAATACGTAGTATGTGAAATGGCGCAGCTGTGCTCCGACCGAACCCCTGGGATCGAACTCCACGAATCTTGCGGCAATACAAAAGAAGCCCCCTTGAGGGGGCTTCTTTTGTTACTGGCGAAGAGGGGGGGATTCAGCTCGCTCGCTTCGCGAGCTCCCTGCCAACATGCCGCTACGCGGCTGCGTTGGTCGAACAGGGTTCGAAGTCCTCAACCACACTCGGCGAGAAAAACAAAACGGGCCCACAAGGGGCCCGTTTGATTTTTCTGGCGGAGAGGGGGGGATTCGAACCCCCGGTACGGTATAAGCGTACACTCGCTTTCCAAGCGAGCGCCTTAAGCCACTCAGCCACCTCTCCGAATTCTGTATTTCGTACCCTGAATTATTTGCTGATTCCTGCCGAGGGCGGTAAGTCGATGCAAGGCGAGCCCGGCGGACGAAGCGGCGCGCCCTCGGCCTTCGGGATTGGCATCTCGGCAAGCTCGTTGAGCGGATCCAGGCCTTCGGGCACTTCTACCCGCTTTCCGGCAACCACTTGTTGATATCGCTGCGGCTCATCGCAGGTCTGCTTGATCACGTCGTCGCCGCCGCATGCCGACAGGCACGCCAGTATCGCCAGCGCGGCTATCAGTCGAACCATGGTCATGCCGTTTTCTCCCGACCGACACCTGCGCTACGCATCGCCGATCGCATTTGTTCATGATACTGCTCTGAGTATGGCGTCAGAGGCAGCCTTATATGCGGCTCTATCAGGCCCAATTCACTAACAGCCCATTTTACGGGTATTGGATTCGACTCGACGAACAGCGCCTTGTTCAAGGACTGCAACGTCTTGTCGAGCGCAATTGCTTCGTCATGCTTTCCAGTCAGCGCCAGCTTGCACAGGCGCGAAACCTGCTCCGGCGCCACATTACCGCTGACCGTTACAACGCCATGGCCGCCCTGCTCTATGAATGGCAACAGCGTGAAATCGTCACCGCTGTAGAGCATGAAACCTTCGCCGACAAGCGCCTGAATCTCCTTCAGCCGTTCGATACTGCCTGTCGCTTCCTTGATCGCAAAAATATTGTCGTGTTTCGCGAGACGCCCGACCGTCCCAGGCAACATGTCTGCCACGGTTCGTCCCGGCACGTTGTACAACATGACGGGCTTTTCCACAGCATCCGCAACGGCCGTGAAGTGCTGGTACAGGCCTTCCTGCGTCGGCTTGTTGTAATACGGCACGACAACGAGGTAAGCGGCTATGCCCGGATCAGCTACCGCGAGCGACAGTTCGATCGTCTGCGCCGTGGAATTCGATCCGGTGCCCGCGATGATCGGCAGGCGGCCTGCCGCAATTTCCACGGCCCTGCCAATCAGTTCTATGTGCTCAGATCGCCGCAGCGTCGCCGACTCGCCCGTTGTCCCCGCGATGACAAGTCCGTCAGTGCCGTGCTCGACATGGAATTCGATCAGGCGCTTGAGACTCGCGTAATCGACCCGATTATTGCCATCGAAGGGAGTCACAAGCGCGACCAGGCTGCCTTGGAACACAAATGTACCTCGCCACAAATGAGGCGGCGATGTTACTGTTCATGTCCGGTGCTGGCAAGGACTGTCGACCGGCAACAGAAGAGTCGGTTGCCCTGCGCCAGAAGGGCAAGACACCCGTGAAACTTTTTTGCAAAGTTGATTATTGAAAGATGTCACAACTTATTGTTATTTCAGCAGTTGGTACGGATCGGACAGGTGTAGTTCAGGATCTGACCAAAGTCATCCTGGCGTGCGGCGGCAACATCGAGGAAAGCCGCATGACGACGCTGGGTTCGGAATTCGCGATGTTGCTGCTGGTATCCGGCAACTGGCACACGCTGAATCGTCTCGAACAGGGCCTCGACAAGCTCTGCGAGGGCGATCGACTGACGATCGCGATCCGCAAGACGGACGTCACACCCGCCAAAGAAAACCGCATGCCGTACGCGGTCGATGTCGTCGCTCTCGACCAGCAGGGCATCGTCTACAACCTTGCCGAGTTTTTCTCGTCGCGCGACATTGAGATCGCCGACGTTGCGACTCGCAGCTACTCGGCGGCGCACACGGGCGCACCAATGTTCGCGGTGCAAATGGCCGTCAACGTGCCCTCTTCCATCCACATTTCCCAATTGCGCGAGGAATTCCTCGAGGTCTGCGACCGGCTGAACCTGGACGCAATTCTCGAACCCGTTAAGGCCTGATCCGGCGCCCTTCATAGAAAAACAAAGGAAAACACTATGAGTGCACCCAAACTGAACCGCGTCGTGGCCGATTTCACGGCCGAAGCAACCCGAAACAAGACGATACGACTCAAGGACCTGCGCGGCCAAAACGTCGTTCTTTACTTTTATCCGAAGGACAGCACCCCGGGGTGCACTACCGAAGGTCGCGATTTCGGTCAACTCCACACCAGGTTTCGGCGACAGAAAACGGTCATCCTGGGGGTCTCACGAGACAGCATCGCGTCACATGAAAAATTTCGCGAAAAGCAGGGATTTCCGTTCGACCTGATTTCCGATCCGGACGAGAAAGTATGCAAGGCGTTCGGCGTCATTCACGAGAAATCGTTGTACGGTCGCAAATTCATGGGCGTCGTGCGCAGTACCTTTCTCATTGACGCTGACGGAAAGCTCCGCAAGGAATGGCGTAAAGTCAAGGTCAATGGCCATGCCGAGGAAGTACTTCAGGCCGTCAAGGCATTATAATCCGGGGAACACCCGGGCTTGCGACAAGTCGGACACAGGTACACGCATCGTTGAACTTCTCACTATGATTGCAGACACCGTCAAACGCGCGTTTACAGCGCTAATGCTCGCGTCGCTGGTTTTTGTCACCGGTGCCGGTGCTGACGATATCAAACTGCCCGACATGGGCAGCCCGGCAGATGCCGTGTTGTCGACAAACGACGAGTCTCAGCTGGGCCGTATGATCATGCGCGATATTCGCCGCAGTGGCCAGGTAGTGGAAGACCCACTCGTGACTGAGTACATTAATGAAATTGGCAGTCGCATCGTGGCACAGACCAATGACGGCGATTACAAATTCACGTTCTTCGTCGTCGATGATCCCCGGATAAATGCCTTTGCCTTGCCTGGTGGCTATGTCGGCGTGCACACAGGACTCATCGAAGCCACGCGCAGCGAAGACGAACTGGCCGGTGTAATTGCGCACGAGGTGGCTCACGTCACACAACGCCACATCGCTCGCGCAATTCACGCAAATTCGCGACAGAGCATTCTCAGTACCGCAATGATGCTCGGTGCAATTATCGTGGCCGCCGCCGGGGGCAGTTCGGACGCGGTGCAAGGAGCAATCGCGGTTGCGCAAGGTACGGCAGTGCAGCAGCAGATCAACTTCACGCGAACCAACGAATACGAAGCGGATCGCATAGGTATCGCCGCACTCGCCGATGCCGGTTTCGATCCGTATGGCATGGCGTCTTTTTTCGAGGTCATGTCGAGACAGACTACGACCAGTCCGGAGATGCGTGCCCCGGAATTCCTGCGAACGCACCCGGTGACGACGGCGCGTATTGCAGAATCACGCAATCGGGCCCGCGACTACCCGGCGGTTCGCAGCGACGATTCAACCAGCTACGGCATTGCGCGTGCACGAATGATCGTCGCGCGCTTCGATACTCCGAAGGAAGCGGTCGCCTATTACGAGAAGCGCCCGTACGACAATCAGACCAATGTGGAACGCTACGGTCGTGCGGTCGCCTACCAGCGTGCCGGCCAGTATTGGGAAGCGCTCGATATTTTCCGGGAATTGCTCAAGGACGACAAATCCGTCATCGCTTATCACATCGGCCTTGGCCAAACACTGGTTGCCCTGGATCAACCGCGTGAAGGGCTGGAAATTTATGAACGCGCATTGGGACTGTTTCCGCGCAATGTGCCGCTCGTTCTCGATTATGGCGAGCGTCTTTTGCAGCTGGGCCAAGCCATCAAAGCGCATACGATGCTGCTGGACCTGATGAATAACATGCCCCCCACGCCCGAACAGGTGCGACTCATCGCCCGCGCTGCCAACGAAGCCGGCGAGAATGCCGAGGCCTACTACTACCTGTCCGAATACCGCCTGATGATCGGTGACCTGACCGGCGGTATTGGATACTTGCAACAAGCGCTGCGCCTTCCAGAATTGCAGGAAATCCAGCGCATTCGTTTCGAAGCCCGTATCGACTTCATTCGTGAATTCATGACAGAAGAGCAACTCCAGATGATGCAACGCAACAGGCCGGTCGGTATCGCCGTCCGTAACGGCAATTAGCCGTGCCACCGCCGCGTGACTTGCGAATCGTGCCCGCCGGCGCAGTCGTGTTGCTGGCATCTTTGCTGGGCGCCTGTGCGAGCGTTCCTGAAGACCAGCGCACGGACAGTGACCCGTGGGAACCCCTGAACCGAACGCTGTATAGCGTCAATACAGCCATCGACACGGTCAGCCTGAAACCCCTGGCCAAAGGCTATGACGCGATCTTGCCGAGGCCGGTGCGAAACAGCGTCAGTCATTTCATGGACAATCTCGTCACGCCGGCTTCAGCGGTAAATAATTTCCTGCAAGGGAAACCAGCCTACGCCTTTACCGAGCTCGCGCGCTTTGTGTTCAACAGCACGCTGGGAATTGCCGGCCTGTTTGATGTCGCCACCACCGGTGGAATCGAGGCACGTCAAGAGGACTTCGGCCAGACGGCGGCCGTGTGGGGTGTTCCCAACGGACCCTACCTTATGCTGCCCTTACTGGGACCCCGCACCTTGCGTGATGCGGTGATGTTACCGCTAGATATACTGTCGAACCCGCTGTATCACTACGAGGTTACCTCGGTTCGTGACAAGCTGACCGTGATTCGAATAATTGATCTGCGTTATCGCCTGTTGGCGATCGACAAACTGCTGGAAGGCTCGAAAGACCGGTACATCACGCTTCGCGAATCCTATTTACAGAACCGCGAATACGAAGTGTACGACGGCGACCCACCGGAGGACGATGCATTTCTCGACGAATTCCTTGAGGATGAATACTCCGAGGAAGGCGGAAGCAACTGATCAGGCTTCCGGGGCTTCGATAAATCCGGCCCAGCGTTCTCCGCGCGTCAGCAAGCGGTCCACTTCGGTGGTTTTTGCGATCGCCATGATGCGCTCTGGCATGCCGGTGAATCGAATCTCGCGCACGGTATGATTCGCCCACGTTACCCATTCGAGCAGCAAAGCCAAACCTGCAGAATCACTGTCCGTGACGCCCGAAAGGTCTATCTCCAGCTGCGAATGCTCCTCGAACGGATCCTCGCTTTCCTTCAGTATTCTCTCCGCCGTGTCGAAAGTCATTTCACCGCTAAGTGCAAAGCGGCCTTCGCCACGATCCTTGAGCGTGAAGTCATTCATCAGCACGCATGCCGGCCTCTCTTTCAAGGCGCGCAATGACGGCATCCAGGCTAGTACTGCGAATTTCGGCATCCAGCTCGGCACGAAAATTAGTCACGTACGAGACGCCTTCGATGACGACGTTATAAACGAGCCATCCTGACTCGCGTTTTACGAGGTCGTAATCGACCGCAACCTTGCTGCCATCATCCAGTGCGACCGTACTCCGGACTTTGGTGCGCGGCTTTGAAGCATCGCCGCGATATGGCATGACCGTGATCTTGCTCGGATCAAATTCGAGAATCCCGTCGGCGTAGCGACGCAGCAAGGCCTGGTAAAACGCTTCGATAAAGCGTGTCCTCTGTGCTTCACTTGCCGAGCGCCAGTGCCTCGCAAGTACCAGCTGTGCTGCGAACTTCCGGTCAAATCGGGGCAAGAGCATCTCATCGATCAATGCATACAAGGATTTACGGTCGGCGGCCAATTCTGCCTTTCGCCCGTCGAGCTTCTCGGTCAGCACGACCATAGAGTCTTCTATGACGGCGTTCGGTGAGTCTGCGGCGGCGCTCGCTAAACCGATAACGACAACAGCCGTTACTATTCCAAGAAGCAATGCAGCAACTGCTCGTCGCACGATCGGGTTCCTGTCCGTTTTAGTCTTCATCTTTTGAGCCGGCATTCACGAGAAATTTACCAATCAAATTCTCGAGTACGATGGCGGACTGTGTGAATAGCACTTCGCTGCCATCCTCGAAATAGGTGTCCGAACCGCCGGCTCTCAAACCAATATACTGGCTGCCGAGTATGCCTGAGGTCAGGATACTCGCATCGGAATCATCCGGGATCTGATCGAATTGACTGTCAATAACAAATTGAACGACGGCTTCGAGCGTCACCGGGTCGAACCGTACACTCGTAACACGACCAATCGTAACTCCGGACATTGCGACCGGTGCGCGATTTCGCAGACTGCCGATATTTTCGAAGCGCGCCTCCACCCTGTAGGTTTCGTCGGCCGAGAAATCATCGCCGCCCGTTGTTTGTGTTGTCAGGAAAAACAAGGCGCCCATGCCCAGCAGGACAAAAAGACCGGTGCCAATCTCAACTGAACGTGTCTGTTGCATTTTGTTACCTCAAAGCATCACGGCGGTGATCATGAAATCGAACACGAGCACCACAATAGCTGTAATAACCACGGTTCGGGTCGTCGCCCTGCCAACACCCTCCGCCGTCGGGACAGCATTATAACCTTCCCACACGGCGATCATGCTGGCAGCAACGCCAAAAACAATACTCTTGAAAATACCCTCGTTGATGTCGTGCATGTCAACTGTGATCTGGATTTGTTGCCAGAATGCGCCGACGTCAACGGACAGCAATTCAACCGCGACCAGGTGGGTACCGAATAATCCGACCATGCTGAATACCGCCACCAGGAACGGCATCGCAATAACGCCGCCAAGGAACCGGGGGACCAGCACTCGCGGGACCGGGTTCACAGCCATCATTTCCATTGCCGACAGTTGATCAGTGGCCTTCATGAGGCCGATTTCTGACGCCAGCGACGTACCCGCACGGCCTGCGAACAGCAATGCCGTAATTACCGGCCCAAGCTCCTTGATCAGGCCGAAGGCCGCAAACACACCGACCGAATCCTCGGCATTAAAGCGGGCGAGATTAGAGTATCCCTGCAGTCCGAGGACGCCACCGACGAAAAGCCCGCAGACCATGATAATGACCAGCGACAGTGCGCCCGTGTTGAATATCTGTTTGACCACGAGGTCGAAGCGACTTACCAGGATCCCGGGCGAGTGCCGAATCAGTCGCAGTGAAAAAAGCTGGAACGCACCGAAGGTGCGCACGAACTCGGCCGAGGTGTTGTACAAGTCGCGCAACAACGTTGTCACTCGGCGTCTCGTCCAAGCAACTGTTCCTCGTAATCCGGGGCGTGGTAATGGAATGCAACCGGACCATCGGCCATGCCATGCATGAATTGACGGACAAGCTCGGAATTCGCGGTCCGCAATTCGTCCGGGCTGCCTGAGGCTGCGACCTTGCCGCCGGAGATCAGGAAACTGCAATCGGCAACGGTTGAAACTTCGGCGACGTCGTGACTCACGATGATGCTTGTAATACCCAGCGTGTCGTTCATGCGACGAACCAGCCGCACGATGACCCCCATCGAAATGGGATCGAGGCCCACAAAGGGTTCGTCATAAATCAGGATATCGGGGTCCATTACCATTGCACGTGCCAGCGCCACTCTGCGGGCCATTCCGCCGGACAACTCCGACGGCATCATGTCGGCTGCCCCACGCAAACCTACTGCATGCAACTTGGTCAAAACGACATGCCGTATCAGTCGGTTCGTAAGTTTGGTGTGTTCGCGAAGCGGGAAAGCGACATTCTCAAACACGCTCAAATCCGTGAGTAACGCTCCATTCTGGAACAGCATCCCGAAGCGCTGTCGCAGCTGGTAAAGCTCGGCCAGGTTGAGTGTCGCGATGTCGACACCGCCGATGTGAATCGTCCCATGCTGCGGAATCAGCTGGCGCGTGATGAGCCGCAACAACGTGGTTTTACCCGTGCCGCTGGGCCCCATCAGCGCCGTGATTTCGCCACGCTTGATATTCAGATTCAGCCCCTCAAATATGACGCGGTGACCGCGCGAGTACTTGAGATCGTGTATCTCTATCAGGTTTTCGGAAGAGGGATCCAGGGGCTTCATTTGTTGTTTCTTTTCGGGCTCTTGGCGCACAGGCGCGCAGCTCCGCGACGCCGTAGCATAGCAAAATCAACCCTTCGGAGGCGCAAGAAATCCGCATTCACACTGGCTTGGGGCCATAAATAGGACTAAAATAGTCCTTTATTTGGCTGGAGCAGGAGCGAACGGTGCTCAGGATAAGCAAACTCACCGATTACGGTACGGTGCTGCTGGCCCATCTGGCGGCAAATCCGGCCGACGTCTGCAGCGCCGCGGACGTCGCGGCCGCCACTGGCATCGCATTACCGACCGTCAGCAAGTTGCTCAAGTCGCTGGCGAAATCCGGGCTGGTCACATCAACACGCGGCGCAAACGGCGGCTATGAGTTGTCACGTAGCCCGGCAGCAATAAGTGCGGCCGACGTCATCGATGCGCTGGAGGGGCCTGTGTCAATTACGGAGTGCAGCTCGATTGACAGCCTCTGTGAGCATGAAGGCGTCTGCAGTGTAGGTGGCGCGTGGCAACGTATCAATGTGGCGATCCGCCGCGCGTTGGACGATATCACCTTGAGTGATCTGCTCAAGTCCCAGAGTCCGGTGCCGCAATTCCATTTTGCGGGTATGCCGATCAGCATTGAAAACAAGAACTGAACCTATGGCCACAAAATCTGAAAACCTCGAAAGCCTTGTCAATCGGCGTTATGAACACGGCTTCATTACTGACATCGAGACCGACAGCCTGCCGCCCGGCCTCAATGAAGATGTCGTGCGCGCGATATCGGCGCGCAAGCACGAGCCGCCGTTCATGCTCGAGTGGCGGCTGCAGGCATATCGGCAGTGGCTCGAGATGAAAGAGCCGAAATGGGCTCATGTGCACTACCCGAAAATCGACTACAACGAGATATCCTATTTCTCTGCGCCCAAGTCGGATGAAGATCGACCTAAAAGTCTCGATGAAGTAGACCCGAAGCTCCTGGAGACCTACGACAAGCTGGGAATCCCGTTGCACGAACGCGCACGACTCGCGGGCGTGGCCGTGGATGCCGTGTTCGACAGTGTCTCGGTCGCCACCACGTTCAAGGAAAAATTGTCCGAGGCCGGTGTCATCTTCTGTTCTTTTTCAGAAGCTGTACAAAAACATCCCGACCTCGTGCAGAAATACCTCGGCACGGTCGTGCCACGACGTGACAATTTCTTTGCGGCCCTTAACGCCGCCGTGTTCAGCGACGGCTCATTTGTCTATATCCCGAAAGGCGTGCGCTGCCCAATGGAGCTGTCGACCTACTTTCGCATTAATGCCGCCAATACGGGGCAATTCGAGCGCACGTTGATCATCGCGGAAGAAGGCAGCCACGTCAGCTACCTGGAAGGCTGCACGGCACCGATGCGCGATGAAAACCAGCTGCACGCAGCCGTCGTGGAGCTCATCGCGCTCAAAGATGCCGAGATCAAGTACTCGACGGTGCAAAACTGGTACCCGGGTGACGCAAATGGTGTTGGCGGCATTTACAACTTTGTGACCAAGCGCGGTGATTGTCGAGGCGCCAATTCAAAGATCTCATGGACACAGGTGGAAACCGGATCGGCGATTACGTGGAAGTACCCGAGCTGCCTGCTGCGCGGTGACAATTCTGTCGGCGAGTTCTATTCGGTCGCTGTCGCCAACAACATGCAGCAGGCGGATACCGGTACGAAGATGATTCACATTGGACGCAATACAAGCAGCACGATTGTTTCCAAAGGGATTTCCGCCGGTCGCGCAGAAAACGCGTATCGGGGACTGGTGCGCGTCATGCCGCAGGCGCACGGCGCGCGAAATCACACGCAATGCGACTCGCTGCTCATCGGGAAACAGTGCGGTGCGCACACGTTCCCTTACATGGAAATCAAGAACCCGTCCGCCAGGGTTGAACACGAGGCAACGACCTCGAAAATTTCCGCCGATCAGTTGTTCTACTGCAGGCAGCGTGGCCTTTCGGAAGAGGACGCAGTCAATATGATTGTCAACGGGTTTTGCAAGGAAGTGTTCAAGGAATTGCCAATGGAATTCGCAGTCGAAGCGCAGGCGCTCCTCAACGTCAGCCTCGAAGGCGCGGTCGGTTAAGCAAAAGGTCAGGAATTCGAAATGCTTGAAATAAAAAATCTCAAAAGCCGCATAGGCGATTCAGAAATACTGCGCGGGCTGTCACTCTCGGTCAAAGCCGGAGAAGTGCATGCCATCATGGGGCCGAACGGCTCGGGGAAAAGTACCCTGGCTCAGGTCATCGCTGGACACGAGGATTACGAGGTCGTGGATGGCACGGTCACGTACAACGGCCACGACCTGCTCGAACTCGCACCCGAAGAACGCGCCCGCGAGGGAATATTCCTCGGCTTCCAATATCCCGTCGAAATTCCGGGCGTCAACAATGCCTACCTGCTGAAAGCTGCCGTCAATGCCAAGCGCAAACATCAGGGCCTCGGTGAAGTCGACGCATTCGAGTTCCTGAAGCTGGCCCGGGAAAAAATGGCGACGCTCGGCATGGACCCCAAGTTTCTGAACCGCGGCGTAAACGAAGGATTCTCGGGCGGTGAGAAAAAACGCAACGAGATTCTGCAAATGGCAATGCTCGAGCCCCGCCTGGCCATTCTGGATGAAACCGACTCCGGGCTGGACATCGATGCGCTCAAAGCGGTCGCCGCCGGCGTGAACGCGTTGCGCAGCCCTGATCGCGCCATCATTCTCGTGACGCACTACCAGCGCTTGCTCGACTACGTTGAGCCGGATTACGTGCACGTGCTGTCGCAGGGCCGGATCGTCCGCTCCGGGGACAAGTCGCTCGCCCTCGAACTCGAGGAAAAAGGGTACGAATGGGTTCGCGAGGCCGCAAACGCATGAAGCAAGCGTCTCTTTCCATCGACAGTCTTAGAGAAGTTGTCAAAACTTTGCCCGACAACGGGCTGACGCCATCCCGGGAGGCGGCGCTGGCGCATCTCGATGAGCACGGCTTGCCTACGTTGCGCGACGAGGACTGGAAATACACTGACCTGTCGCCGCTTGTCGATATCAGTAATCGCTGGCTGACCGCAGGCGGACAGCAACGGCCGCCCAAGCTGCCAAGCGCCACGATCGAAGCGGTTAAGACCTCGATCGATGCGATCTGGCTCGTGATCTCTAACGGTACGATCGATGAGCAATCCATAGGCGCCATCAAGCACAAGGGCATCGAGGTCACGCGGTTCAGCGACGCACCGTCCCCGTTCGTAATGTCCCGTCCACTGGCCGATCTCAACGCGGCGTTGCTGCAGGATGGGCTGCGCATTCGGGTTACCGGGCCGGTCGAAAAACCCGTCGCAATCCTCATCGTTGATCGTGCCGGTGAAAGTGTCGCTGTGGCGCAATCGTGCGTCGAGATTGAAGTTGCATCCGGCGTTGCGGCGGAGTTCATCGAGTACCACGCTTCGGAAGGCGACGCAGACCACTATGCCAACACCGTGTTGTCTATCGCCGTGGGCGACAATGCCGACGTAAATCACGTTCGTATTCAGAATCGATCGACCAGGCACGTTCAGACCGGCCGCACTTCGATTGCGCTCGGACGAGACGCCCGACTTCGCATGGCCAGCTACGATCTGGGTGGCCGTCTCATTCGTAATGACATCGACATCGACCTCAGCGAGCCTGGCGCGGACATCGCTTTCGACGGCCTGTACCTCGCCGGTGACGGTCAGCACATCGACAATCACACCCGGGTCGACCACCGCGTAGGCCCGGCAACCTCGTCGCAGGAGTATCGGGGCATACTCAATGGCAACTGCCGCTGTGTCTGGAATGGTAAGGCGATTGTGCATAAAGGCGCAGACGGAACCGATGCCAGCCAGGCCAATCACAACCTGTTGCTTTCCGATAAGGCGGAAATCGATACGAAGCCGGAACTCGAGATATACGCGGACGAAGTCAAATGCAGCCACGGCACGACCGTCGGTCAACTGGATGAAACCGCCCTCTTCTACCTGCGCACGCGTGGCCTCGACAAACGTCACGCTACCCAGGTTCTGACGCACGCTTTTGCCGCCGATATCGTCCTGCGTGCGCCCGTCGCCGGTGTCAAAGACGCGATAACCGCCATCGTAGAAGCTCGCCTTGCAGAACTCATTGAGGCCGATGCCGCAGCGGACTTGCTGTCATGAGCCATGCACAGCGACAACCATCCGTAGCAGCCGCCGACTGGCGCAAGGACTTTCCGATCCTTATGCAAACGGTCAATGGCCAGCCACTCGTGTACCTGGATAGCGCCGCATCGGCACAACAGCCCGCATCGGTCATAGACGCAGTCGCTCGTTACCAACGGGAAGATCATGCCAACGTCCATCGTGGCGTCCACACGCTCAGTCACCGGGCGACGGATGCCTACGAGGGTGCTCGGGACAAGATTCGCGATTTCATCAATGCCACGAGTCGATCGGAAATCGTATTGACCAGCGGTACTACAGAGTCGATAAACCTGGTCGCCCAGAGTTTCTGCCGCCCTCGAATCGGATCCGGCGATAAGATATTGATCACGCATCTCGAGCATCACGCCAATATCGTGCCGTGGCAGTTGGTCTGCGAACAAACCGGCGCCGAACTGATTGTGGCCCCGATCGACGACCACGGACAACTCGAGCTCGAGGCATTACGCTCAATGATGACGAACGATGTGTTCATGCTCGCCATCGGCCACGTGTCCAATGCGCTCGGTACCGTAAACCCGGTCAGGGAAATCATCGCGCAGGCCAAACAATGCGGCATTCCGGTCCTGGTTGACGGTGCGCAGGGCGTACCGCACATGCCCATCGATGTGCAGGACCTTGACTGCGATTTTTACGCCTTCTCTGGCCACAAGATGTTCGGCCCGACAGGTACAGGCGTTCTGTATGGACGCGAGACTCTGCTGGATGAGATGCCGCCCTACCAGGGTGGTGGTGACATGATCCTCGAGGTCAGTTTCGAGTCCACGATCTACAATGAACTGCCCTATAAGTTCGAAGCCGGAACGCCCAACATCTCTGGCGTCATTGGCCTGGGTGCCGCGATCGACTACTTGCAGTCTGCTGGCATGCAGCGCATCGCCGCCTATGAATCTGACTTGCACGAGTACATGCTGTCACAGCTTGGGCGCGTTGACGACATTCGCTTGATTGGCACGGCCGCCGACAAAGCCAGCGTCCAATCCTTTCTGCTCGGCGACATTCACTCACATGATCTTGGCACGATTCTCGATCATCAGGGAGTCGCTATTCGCACGGGGCACCACTGCGCAATGCCGGTGATGAAGCGCTTCGGCATTTCGGGCACGGCACGTGCATCCCTGGCTTTCTACAACAATGCCGACGATATCGATCGCCTGCTGGCAGCGCTCGAGAAAGCGAGGCAGGTTTTCAAATGACCGGCCATGCCGCCGTGACGCACGATATCCTTGACCTCTATCGTGAGCTGATACTCGATCATGCGCGCAGTCCACGGCATTTCGGCCGCCTGGAGAATGCCACCCATACGGCTCAGGGCATCAACCCGCTCTGCGGCGACAAATTGTGCGTTTATCTCTGTATCGACGACAATGAGCGCATTGAAGCCATTAGCTTCGAGGGCTCCGGCTGTGCCATCTCGGTGGCGTCGGCATCATTGCTCACCGATTCGATCATCGGATTGTCCGTCGACAAAGCAGAAGCCATATTCAGCGCGGTAACCAGGAGACTGACTCACGGCGGTACAGACGAGCGAGGCGATACGGACCTCGACCTCGACAAACCGCTCGAAAAAATCAAGGCACTCGACGGTGTGCGGGAATTCCCGTCACGCGTAAAATGTGCAACGCTCGCCTGGCATGCGATGCATTCTGCTTTACGCCAGGATGCGATGCCGGCTACCACGGAGTAAGAAGTACGATGTTTGGTCATAGCAATGAACCGTTCACCCTGTCACGCGACGTGGCCGCTATCATTATTCCGGCCGGTGAGCAGTTGACACTGCGGACTGGAACCGAAGGGTTCATCACGCAAGCCCTCGGCGGTAGTTTTACGGTTTACGTCGAAGGCAACCTGTTCCGCATTTCCGGCGCCGACGCCGATGCGCTGGGCAAGGACCCGGTGCCACCGCCACAAGTACCGGACAATGCAACCGACGCCGATATCGAAGCCGTAATCTGGGAACAATTGAAAACCTGCTATGACCCGGAAATTCCGGTCGACATCGTTAATCTCGGCCTGGTCTATCGATGCGATGTCAACGCGCTCGGCAACGGCCAGCGGTCGGTCAGCGTGGACATGACATTGACTGCGCCGGGTTGTGGCATGGGAGATGTTCTCGTG
>Ga0224512_10000316_pt1 | contig 51748 bp, 54 predicted proteins | sample SF_May12_sed_USG_4_FD_169103 | JGI IMG/M metagenome (GOLD analysis project Ga0224512, IMG submission 169103) | Sediment microbial communities from San Francisco Bay, California, United States - SF_May12_sed_USGS_13 | ecosystem: Environmental > Aquatic > Marine > Sediment | place: USA...
GCAAGGTCACCTTGCGCCGCACGCAGATGTATGAATTCCTGGATCGGCTGATCAACATCGCCATCCCGCGTATTCGCGACTTCCGCGGCATGAGTGCAAAGGCCTTCGATGGTCGCGGGAATTACAGCATGGGCGTACGGGAGCAGATCATCTTCCCGGAGATCGACTACGACAAGATTGATGCCTTGCGTGGCCTTGATGTCACGTTTACGACAACCGCTAAAACGGACGAGGAAGGCCGTGCGCTGCTGGCCGCGTTCAACTTCCCGTTCAGGAACTGAGGTAGCAAAATGGCCAAGAATTCAATGCTTGCCCGCGAAGACAGGCGCGCCCGAACCGTGAAAAGGTTCGCCGCCAGGCGTGCCGAGCTGAAGGCGATCATCAAGAGCCCCAGCAGCTCGGACGAGGAGCGCTACAATGCACAGCTCAAGCTGCAATCCATGCCGCGTGATGCCAGTCCGTCGAGGCAGCGCAACCGGTGCCGTATTACCGGGCGTCCGCACGGCTACTACCGCAAGTTCGGCCTGGCCAGGAACAAGCTGCGCGAGGCCGCCATGCGTGGTGATATCCCCGGTCTGGTCAAGGCGAGTTGGTGAACGATTATGATGACTGATCCCATAGCAGATATGTTGACGCGCATCCGCAACGGACAGGCCGCCGGCAAGATGACGGTTTCCATGCCTTCCTCCAAGCTGAAATGTGCAATTGCACAGGTCCTCAAGGGTGAAGGCTACATAACGGATTTTTCCACTGATGATGCAACGGGCAAGGCGGTGCTCACGGTGACGCTTAAATACTATGAAGGCAAACCCGTCATAGAGAAAATCCAGCGTGCCAGTCGTCCCGGTTTGCGCCTTTACCAGGGCAAGGACGAACTGCCGAAGGTACAGGGTGGTCTGGGTGTCGCCATAGTCTCCACCTCGCGTGGCGTGATGAGCGATCGCCAGGCACGCGCCGCCGGTGAAGGCGGCGAGATTCTTTGTGTAGTCAGCTGATCGGGGAATCAAGATGTCCAGAATTGCCAATATGCCGGTAACTGTTCCATCCACCGTAGAGATAACGGAGGCTGGTCAGATGCTGACCGTCAAGGGTCCCAAGGGTACCCTGCAACACCGTCTGCACGAGCAGGTGGCGCTGACGCGCGAGGAGGCTGAACTCAGAATCAGCGCGCGCGATGAATCCAAGGAGGCCGTGGCGCTGTCGGGTACCACGCGGTCACTGGTGCACAACATGGTTACCGGTGTCGTTGACGGTTTTGAAAAAAAGCTCCAGCTGGTCGGCGTCGGTTACCGTGCCCAGGCCAAGGGCAAGGTGCTCAACCTGACGCTGGGTTTTTCGCACCCGATCGACTACGAACTGCCCGAGGGTATTACCGCCGAGACGCCCAGTCAGACCGAAGTGGTCATCAGCGGGATCGACAAACAGCGGGTTGGCCAGGTGGCTGCAGAGATCCGCGCTTTCCGCCCGCCCGAGCCTTACAAGGGCAAAGGGGTGCGTTATTCCGATGAGGCGGTGGTCCGGAAGGAAGCCAAGAAGAAATAGGCAATATTATGGATAAGAAAACTTCACGTTTACGTCGTGCCCGGAAAGCCCGGGCGCACATCAGGGAACTGGGCACCACCCGTCTGTGTGTGCACCGTACGCCGCGTCATATCTATGCGCAGATCATTGCGCCGGAAGGTGACAAGGTGGTGGCGAGCGCTTCCACCCTGGACAGCGATGTCCGCAAGGATGTCAGCAAGACCGGTGGCGTGGCAGCCGCGACAGTCGTGGGCAAGGTGATCGCCGAGCGCGCCAGGGCAGCCGGCATTACACAGGTCGCGTTTGACCGTTCCGGATTTAAATACCATGGCCGTCTCAAGGCGCTGGCTGATGCAGCGCGTGAAAACGGCCTCGAGTTCTGAGCAAGGGTTCTGATATGGCAAGAGTAGATGCACAACCGCAAGGTGATGGCCTGCTGGAGAAGCTGGTCACGGTCAACCGCGTAGCCAAGGTGGTAAAGGGCGGCCGGCAATTCGGTTTCACTGCACTGACGGTTGTCGGTGATGGCGAGGGCCGGGTCGGTTTCGGGTACGGCAAGGCACGTGAAGTGCCGGTGGCTATCCAGAAGGCCATGGAGGCCGCGCGCAAGGACATGAAGACCATTAACCTCAACGGCGGTACCCTGCACTACCCGATTACCGCACGCCACGGTGCTGCCAAGGTCTATATGCAGCCGGCCTCGGAAGGTACCGGGATTATCGCCGGCGGTGCGATGCGTGCCGTGTTCGAGGTTGTCGGTGTGCGTGATGTGCTAGCCAAGTGTATCGGTTCAAATAATCCGATTAATGTGCTGCGTGCCACCATGAACGGCCTGGAGAATATGCACTCTCCCGAAGAAGTGGCCGCCAAGCGTGGTATGTCGGTGCAAGAGATCCTGGAATAAGTCATGGCTGGAAACAAGAAAGTGAAGGTTACGCTGACCAAGAGTTTCAGTGGTCGCCTGCAGAGCCACAAGGACACCGTGCGCGGGCTTGGCCTGCGCCGGATCCGTCACAGTGTCGAACTGGACGATACGCCGGAAATACGCGGCATGATCAACAAGATCTCTTACATGTTAAGGGTCGAGGACTAGATAATGCGCCTGAATACATTAAAACCGGCAGCGGGCAGCAGGAAGAACGCCAAGCGCCCTGGTCGGGGTATCGGTTCCGGTCTCGGCAAGACCGGTGGCCGGGGCCACAAGGGCCAGAAATCGCGTTCCGGCGGCTTCCACAAGGTCGGCTTCGAAGGCGGCCAGATGCCGCTGCAGCGCCGCCTGCCCAAGGTCGGGTTTACTTCCCGCAAGTCCCGTGTCGCGGACGAGGTTCGCCTGCACGAACTGGGCAAGATCGATGCGGAAGTCGTTGACCTTGATGCCCTGAAGCAGGCCAACCTGGTTTCCCGCAACATCAGGAGCGTCAAGGTGATTGCCTCCGGCGCCATCGACAAGGCGGTGACGGTGCGTGGTATCAAGGTAACCAAGGGTGCCCGGGCTGCCATTGAGGCAGCCGGGGGCAAGATTGAGGATTAAATGGCTCTAGGTCCTTCCATTACTGATGCTGCCAGCGGTATCGGGCAGACGAAAGAGCTGCGCCAGCGGCTCTTTTTCGTCATTGGCGCCATAATTGTCTTCCGGATTGGTGCCTTTATACCGTTGCCGGGCATTGACCCGCAGGTGCTGGCGGCCCTGGTCGAGCAGCAGCGCGGCACCATCCTGGAGATGTTCAACATGTTCTCCGGTGGCGCCCTGGAGCGCCTGTCGATCTTCGCGCTGGGGATCATGCCGTACATTTCGGCATCCATCATAATGAACCTGCTGACCGTGACGGTACCGTCGCTGGAGCAGCTGAAGAAGGAGGGTGGTGAGGCCGGGCGGCGCAAGATCACCCAGTACACCCGCTACGGGACCGTTGGCCTGGCCACCATGCAGGCATTCGGTATTTCATCGGCATTGCAGGCCCAGCAGATCGGCGGCGGCGCCCTGGTGATCAATCCCGGCCCCGGATTTGTCCTGACCGCGGTGGTCACGCTGGTCACCGGAACGGTATTCCTGATGTGGCTGGGCGAGCAGGTGACCGAGCGCGGTGTTGGCAACGGCATCTCGATTATTATCTTTGCCGGTATCGTGGCCGGCCTGCCATCGGCCATCGGCGGCACGCTGGAACTGGCGCGCACCGGCGAAATGAACGCGCTGATGATCCTCGGGCTGTTTGCGCTGGCGATCGCGGTTACCGGCTTCGTGGTGTTCGTTGAACGTGGCCAGCGCCGTATTACAGTGAACTATGCCAAGCGTCAGCAGGGGCGCAAGGTCTATGCGGCGCAGAGCAGCCATCTGCCCCTGAAGTTGAACATGGCCGGCGTTATCCCGCCGATCTTCGCTTCCAGTATCATCCTGTTCCCGGCCACCATGGGTAGCTGGGTCGGCAGCACCGAGGGCATGGGCTGGCTGAAGGACATATCGGCGACCCTGTCACCGGGGCAGCCCCTGTACGTGATTTTCTATGCGCTGGCGATCGTGTTCTTCTGTTTCTTCTATACGGCGCTGGTGTTCAATGCCCGGGAGACGGCGGACAACCTGAAGAAATCCGGTGCCTTCATACCCGGCATACGCCCGGGTGACCAGACGGCCCACTACATCGATGGTGTTATGAGCCGTCTGACGACGGCCGGCGCGGTCTATATCACGCTGGTGTGTCTGATGCCCGAGTTCCTGATCCTGTACTGGAATGTACCGTTCTATTTCGGCGGCACCTCGTTGCTGATTATTGTTGTTGTGGTCATGGACTTCATGGCCCAGATCCAGGCGCATCTGGTGTCACACCAGTACAGCGGCCTGATGAAAAAGGCCAATCTGCGAGGCCAGGGCGGTGCCGGCCTGCTGCGTTGAGCGGCCGGATGTTTAATCAATCGATAGGGTAACTGACATGAAAGTGCGTGCTTCGGTCAAGCGAATCTGCCGTAACTGCAAGATTGTGCGGCGCAAGGGTGTGGTGCGGGTCATCTGCAAGGATGGCCGCCACAAGCAGCGCCAGGGCTGAGCCCCGGACAGGATGCAAGACCTTGAAAACCCGGAATATATCAACGCCGGTCCACGGAGACGGGATCCGTCCCTGATGAAGGCGCAGGCCGTTGTTTGTAATTGATTTTCTGATGACCAGAAGCTATCCTTACGCCCTTTTCGCGGCGCCCCGGGCGCCCGCAATGCTGGAGATGAAGTAAATGGCACGAATTGCCGGAATTAATATTCCAACACACAAACATGCCGAGGTTGCCCTGACGACAATCTATGGCATCGGCCGGACCACTGCGCGCAAGATTTGTTCGAACTGCGGCATCAGGCCGGACATGAAAATCAAGGACCTGAGCGATCCCGAGATCGAGGCGGTACGTGGCGAGGTTGCCAAGCACACCGTCGAGGGTGACCTGCGTCGTACGGTCTCCATGAACATCAAGCGCCTGATGGACCTGGGCGCCTACCGCGGTATCCGGCACCGTCGCGGGCTGCCCATGCGCGGCCAGCGCACGCGTACCAATGCACGTACCCGCAAGGGGCCGCGGCGGCCGATTCGCAAGTAGCGGTTTCAGCACATCAATCACTATCCAAGTTAACAGCTAACCAGGTAACAGAAGCATGGCGAAGGCAGCTACACGAATACGCAAGAAGGTGAAGCGGGATGTCTCTGACGGGATTGCCCACATTCATGCCTCATTCAATAACACCATCATCACGATCACCGATCGTCAGGGTAATGCCCTCGCCTGGACCACGTCCGGCGGATCGGGGTTCCGCGGTTCGCGCAAGAGCACGCCGTTTGCGGCGCAGGTTGCGGCCGAGAAGGCGGGTGCGATCGTGAAGGAATACGGCATGAAGAACCTGGAGGTCGAGGTCAAGGGTCCGGGACCGGGTCGTGAGTCTGCCGTGCGTGCCCTCAACAACGCCGGTTTCCAGATTACCAACATTACCGATGTGACGCCTATTCCGCATAACGGCTGTCGTCCACCCAAGAAGCGTCGCGTCTAGCGCAGGAATCGAACATGGCAAAGTACACAGGATCCAAATGTCGCCAGTGTCGCCGGGAAGGCGGCAAGCTGTTTCTCAAGGGCGAAAAATGTTTTACCGCCAAGTGCGCGATCGAGAACCGTCCGTTCCCGCCCGGCCAGCACGGCCAGCGGCGCCAGCGACTGTCTGATTACGCCACCCAGTTGCGCGAGAAGCAGAAGCTGCGGCGCATCTATGGCGTGCTGGAGCAGCAGTTCCGCAACTACTACAAGCAGGCGGCACGCATCAAGGGATCGACCGGCGAGAACCTGCTGCAGTTGCTCGAGGGTCGCCTCGACAACGTGGTCTATCGCATGGGGTTCTCGTCCTCGCGCAGCGAGGGTCGGCAGCTGGTAAGGCATAATGCGGTCAGCGTGAACGGCAAGCGCGTCAATATTCCTTCGTTCCAGGTGCAGCCGAGTGATGTCGTCACCATCAACGAAAAGGCGCGTTCCCAGCTGCGCATACAGTCCGCCCTGGAACTGGCGCAGCAGCGCGGCATTGCGGACTGGATCGATGTGGATGTCAAGAAGATGGAAGGCGTCTACAAGTCGCGGCCGGAACGCGGCGAATTGCCGGCCGATATCAACGAACACCTGGTCGTCGAACTGTACTCGAAGTAAGTAACTGAGGAATTATCCATGCTTGGAAAGGTCAGTGAATTCCTGAAACCGCGCATCGTCGACGTTCAGGTCGCCAACGACAAACACGCCAAGGTCACGCTGGAACCGCTGGAGCGCGGTTTCGGTCACACCCTCGGTAACGCGCTGCGACGCATCCTGCTGTCATCGATGCCGGGTGCCGCGATCACCGAGGTGCATATTGACGGTGTCCTGCACGAGTACTCGACCATTGAGGGCGTGCAGGAAGATGTCATCGATATCCTGCTCAATCTCAAGAAGGTCGCCCTGCGCATGCACAACCGCGACGAAGCCACCCTGACGCTGAGCAAGAAGGGGCCGGGCACGGTGACTGCCGGGGACATCACTGTCGATCACGACATCGAGATCGTGAACCCGGACCACGTCATTGCCAACCTGACCAAGGCGGGCGAGCTTTCCATGAACCTGAAGATTGCCAAGGGACGTGGTTACCAGCCGGCCACTGCGCGCCAGAGCGAGGAGAGCGAGAGCATCAGTATCGGGAACCTGCGGCTGGATGCCTCATTCAGCCCGGTCAGCCGGGTTTCCTATACCGTGGACCGCGCCCGTGTCGAACAGCGTACCGATCTCGACAAGCTGATTATCGATATAGAGACCAACGGCACCGTCGACCCGGAAGAGGCGATCCGCCACGCGGCTACCATTATGCAGGACCAGCTGTCGGCGTTTGTCGATCTCCATGCCCGGTCCGAGGACAAGCCGCAGACCATGGAAACAGACATCGATCCGATCCTGCTGCGCCCGGTGGATGACCTCGAGCTGACCGTGCGTTCCGCCAACTGTCTCAAGGCCGAGAGCATCTATTTTATCGGTGACCTGATTCAGCGCACCGAGGTTGAACTTCTGAAGACACCGAATCTGGGCAAGAAGTCCCTGACCGAGATCAAGGACGTGCTTGCCACCAAGGGTCTTTCACTGGGTATGCGCCTGGAAAACTGGCCACCACCCGGATTGAAAGCAAATGCAGCGGTCAACTCGACCCAGTTAACAGGTAGCTAGAACAATGCGTCATCGCAAGTCTGGACGGCAATTAAACCGTAACAGCTCACACCGCAAGGCCATGTTCCAGAACATGGCCGTGTCACTGTTGCAGCATGAAGTGATCAAGACCACCCTGCCCAAGGCCAAGGAGCTGCGGCGCGTGGCCGAGCCGCTGATCACCATGGCCAGGAACGATAGCGTGCACAAGCGCCGTATCGCCTTCAGCCGTCTGCGTGACCGTGACACGGTCACCAAGCTGTTCAATGAGCTGGGCCCGCGTTACAAGGACCGCCCCGGCGGTTATCTGCGCATCCTGAAGACCGGTTTCCGTGCCGGTGACAATGCGCCGATGGCCTACGTCGAGCTGGTCGACCGCCCGCAGGACGGGGCCGGTGAGGCCGATCTGGGGCTGGACTGACAGCGGGAGTGTCCCTGTCAAGCCAAGAAAAACCGGGCCTTGCCCGGTTTTTTTTATGCCCGCAGAAGAGCCTCGCAGGACGGGTCTGCCCGCGGCAGGGAGCCGGCCCGCGGCTGCGGCCCCGGAACCGGCTGCTATACTTTTGCGGTAATCGGCCAGGGAAGAGGGGGCGATGAATGTTCTGTCCATCCACAGGGATGCCGCTTTGCCCGGGGCACATCCGCCATGGGGTCGCTGCCGGCACCTGTCTGCTGCTGGCCCTGCTGAATCCTTTGGCCCGTGCCGCCGAGCTCGCCGAGCTTGAGATCAGTGAAGGCGAGGGGGTCTACCGTATCAGCCTGGTCATGCAGGTGCAGGCCCCGCCGCATAACGTGTGGCGTGTGCTGACCGATTACGCGCGCATCTACCGGCTGAACCCTGCCATTACCGAAAGCGAGATCCTGCCCTCGCCGGACGAGGGGGTGGTGCGGGTCAGGACCCGCCTGCTCGATTGCATCGCGTTCTTTTGCAAGGAAATCGACCGGGTCGAGGATGTGCACGAGTCGGGCCCCGATGGCCTCCAGGTCACGATCGTCCCGGCCTTGAGCAGTTTCAAGTCAGGGAGCGCCGAGTGGCAGATACATGGGATAGGGGGTCATAGTCAGGTACTCTATCAGGCAGAGATGGAACCGGACTTCTATATTCCACCGCTGATCGGCAGCTACTTCGTCAAGCAGAAACTGCTTCAGGCCATGATGGCGAGTCTGGAACGGATTGAATGCATCGCACGAATCCAGGCGGGTCTGGACCGGAATCCCGTGCCGGATCCGGCCAGGATGGCGGATGCGGCAACCTACCCTCATGCCGCGGACGCGGCTCTTCTGGAAGGCGGGGATCCAGCCGTGGTCACTCGCCCACCGGCTGCCGGCAGCGGAGGCGGCAGGTATACCGGCTGCGCCCGACCCTGCACTGTTAATGACCCCTCATGCCAGCGATGAATCACTGTCCCGTTCTGTTCTGTGTGATGCTGGCCGCGCTCCTGGCAGGCTGTGCCAGCCAGCCGCACATGAGCTTCCAAAGGGATGTCTATCCGATCCTGGAAAACAACTGCCTGGTCTGTCATATACCCCCACAAGGCAAGGGCTACCTGAAGACCCGCCTCAGCATGCTGAACTATGAGACCCTGATGCAGGGTACGCTCTACGGGCCGGTGATCCAGCCGGGTGACAGCCGCCGCAGCATATTCAATATGCTGGTGGAGGGCCGGGCGGATCCCTCCATGCGCATGCCACACGGACGCGCCGAACCGCTTACGCCGGAGGAGACCCGGGTGTTGCAACTATGGGTGGACCAGGGGGCCCGCAACAACTGATGCCGACCATCCAGTGAAGGCCCGGACGTGATCGTACTGTTTACCGACTTCGGTCTGGAGGGGCCCTATAGCGGCCAGCTGGAGGCCGTATTGCAGCAACAGGCGCCCGGGGTGCCGGTCATCCGGCTGTTTTCCGATCTGCCGGCCTTCGACATCCGGGCGGCCGCCTACCTGTTGCCGGCCTATGCGGCCGGTTTCCCGCCGGGGACGGTATTCCTGTGTGTGGTCGACCCGGGTGTTGGCGGCGAACGCCCCGGGGCCGTACTGGAGGTGGACGGGCGCTGGTATGTAGGCCCGGACGAGGGGCTGTTCGAGCTGCTGGCCCGGCGCGCGCGGACCGTGACTTACTGGCGCCTGCCGCCGGCAGCGGGGGTCTCGAGCAGCTTTCACGGCCGCGATGTGTTTGCACCGGTGGCCGCGCACCTGGCGCGTACCGGGATGCCCGGATCCGGGGCGGCGGTTGCGGAGCGCAGCCCCCGCTCCGACTGGCCGGACGAACTGCACCAGGTGGTGTATATCGACCGGTTCGGCAATGCCATCAGCGGGGTGCGGGCCACGGCGCTGCAAGCGGACGCGCTGCTGGAAATCAACGGCCATGTGCTGCATGCGGCACGTACCTTTTCCGATGTGGCCGGGAGCGAGGCGTTCTGGTATGCAAACTCCAGCGGGCTGGTGGAAATTGCCGTGAACCGGGGGCGGGCCAGCGAGCTGCTCGGGGCCCGGACCGGCATGCCGATTGTCCTGCGCCGCCCCTCCGGCTGACGCCGGGCTGCCGAGGCCGGGATCAGCCGGCGGCGCGTCTTTTCCGGCGGCGCGGTTTCAGAACATTCTTGAGGAAATGCCCGGTGTGCGACTGCCTGTTGGCAGCGATGTCGGCGGGCGTGCCGGTGGCCACGATGTTGCCGCCGCGGATGCCGCCTTCCGGTCCCAGGTCGATAATCCAGTCGGCGGTCTTGATGACATCCAGGTTGTGTTCGATGACGATGACGGTGTTGCCGTGATCGCGCAGGCGGTGCAATACCACCAGCAGCTGGGCGATATCGTGAAAGTGCAGGCCGGTGGTCGGTTCGTCGAGGATGTAGAGGGTCTTGCCGGTGTCGCGCTTGGACAGTTCGCGCGCGAGTTTAACGCGTTGCGCCTCGCCCCCTGACAGGGTGGTCGCATTCTGCCCGAGCTTGATATAGGTCAGGCCGACATCGATCAGTGTCTGCAGTTTGCGGGCCACCGCCGGGATGGGGCTGAAGAAGGGCAGGGCGTCTTCCACCGTCATCTCCAGTACCTCATGGATATTCTTGCCCTTGTAGCGCACCTCCAGCGTTTCCCGGTTGTAGCGTCGTCCCTTGCACACATCGCAGGGCACGTAGATATCCGGCAGAAAGTGCATCTCGACCTTCAGCACCCCGTCACCCTGGCAGGCCTCGCAACGGCCTCCCTTGACGTTGAAGCTGAAGCGTCCCGGCCGGTAGCCGCGCGAGCGCGCCTCCTGGGTGGCGGCGAACAGTTCACGGATCGGCGTGAACAGGCCGGTGTAGGTCGCCGGGTTGGAGCGCGGGGTTCGGCCGATCGGGCTCTGGTCGATATCCACGATCTTGTCGAAGTACTCCAGTCCGCGGATGTCCTTGCAGGGCGTTCCGGACTCGGCGGCCCGGTTGAGGACCTGTGCCGCGCGCGGGTAGAGCGTGTCATTCACCAGGGTCGACTTCCCGGAGCCGGAGACCCCGGTCACGCAGGTCATCAGGCCGACCGGGAATTCCGCGGTGACTGCATTCAGGTTGTTGCCGGTGGCGCCTTCGATGACCAGTACGCGCCCCGGGTCGGGGCTGTGGCGGTGCCCGGGTATCTCGATGCAGCGTTTGCCCGACAGGTACTGGCCGGTGAGCGAGTGTCCATCGGCCATGATCTCCCCGGGGCGCCCCTGGGAGACGATGTGGCCGCCGTGCACGCCGGCGCCGGGCCCGATATCGACCACGTGGTCTGCACTGCGGATGGCCTCCTCGTCATGCTCGATCACGATGACGGTGTTGCCCAGGTCACGCAGGTGGGTAAGGGTTTTCAGCAGGCGCTTGTTGTCACGCTGGTGCAGGCCGATGGAGGGCTCGTCGAGTACGTACATAACACCGACCAGGCCGGCGCCGATCTGGCTGGCGAGCCGGATACGCTGCGCCTCCCCGCCGGACAGGGTTTCCGCGCTGCGGTCCAGGGACAGGTAATCCAGGCCGACATTGACCAGGAAGTTCAGCCGCTGGTTGATCTCCTTCAGGATCTTGTCGGCAATCTCGCCGCGCTGGCCCTTGAGATGCAGCTGGTCGAATAGCGCCCGGCTGCTGCCGACCGGCAGGGCGGTGATATCGGGCAAGGACTTGCCGGCCACGGTGACGTGGCTGGCCGCCCGGTTGAGGCGTGTGCCACCGCAGTCCGGACAGGGCTGGGTGCCGAGATAACGTGCCAGTTCCTCGCGCACCACGTTCGATTCGGTCTCGCGGTAGCGGCGCTGCATGTTCGAGATGATGCCCTCGAAGGGGTGGCTGCGTTCCACGCTGCCACGGCGCTCGTTGAGATAACGGAAGCGGATGACCTCCCCCTGGCTGCCATACAGCAGGATATTCTGGATGTCCCCGGGCAGTTCGGCGAAGGGGGTCTCGATATCGAAGCTGTAATGTTCGGCCAGCGAGGTGATCAGCTGGAAGTAGTAGGCATTGCGCCGGTCCCAGCCGCGCACTGCGCCGCCGGCCAGGCTGAGCTCCGGGTGGGCAACCACGCGATCGGCATCGAAGAACTGGCGCACGCCGAGGCCGTCACATTCCGGGCAGGCGCCTGCCGGGTTGTTGAAGGAAAACAGCCGGGGTTCCAGTTCGGTCAGGGAATAGCCGCATTCCGGACAGGCGAAGCGGGCCGAGAAGACCAGTTCCTCATTTTCGTGCTTGTCCATCCAGGCGATGCGCGTCAGCCCTTCCGATAGTTGCAGTGCCGTTTCGAAGGACTCGGCCAGGCGCTGCTGGATGCCGGGCCGGACCTTGAAGCGGTCGACCACGGCTTCGATGACATGCTTGCGGCGCAGGTCGAGCCTGGACGGCTGGTCGAGTTCCACGACCTTGCCGTCAATGCGCGCGCGGACAAAACCCTGGGCGCGCAGTTCCTCCAGCACCTGTTGGTGTTCACCCTTGCGCGCCCTGACCACCGGGGCCAGCAGCATCAGGCGTGTGCCCTCCGGCAGTTCGAGTACATGGTCCACCATCTGGCTGACCGTCTGGGCCTCCAGCACGCTGCCGTGCTCGGGGCAGTGCGGGGTGCCGACGCGCGCGAACAGCAGGCGCAGGTAGTCGTAGATCTCGGTGATGGTGCCCACGGTGGAACGCGGGTTGTGCGAGGTCGATTTCTGTTCGATAGAGATCGCCGGCGACAGCCCCTCGATATGATCGACGTCCGGCTTTTCCATCATCGAGAGGAACTGGCGCGCATAGGCCGAGAGCGACTCGACATAACGGCGCTGGCCCTCGGCGTAGATGGTGTCGAATGCCAGCGAGGATTTCCCGGAGCCGGACAGGCCGGTGATCACGATCAATTTGTCGCGTGGCAGGTCGAGATCGATATTCTGCAGGTTATGGGTGCGTGCACCCCTGATCTGTATGGTGTTCATCTGGTTTCCGGCGAAAACGGCAACCTGTTAATATACGGCGTTTTCACGGTCGCAGGCAAAGAGGTTAAAAAGTGAGCCAGGACTCCGGGTCAGTGACCGGTATGAACCGTACCGAATTGCGGGCGGCCTTTTCCCTGGCCGGTGTATATGCCCTGCGTATGCTGGGGTTGTTCATGATCCTGCCGGTGTTCGCCCTGTATGCCGGGGAGCTGGAGGGCGTGACCCCGGCGCTGACCGGGCTGGCCATCGGCGCCTATGGCATCACCCAGGCGCTGCTGCAGATCCCCGCCGGTCTGCTGTCCGACCGCATCGGCCGCAAACCCGTCATCATCGCTGGCCTGCTGGTGTTCGCCTGCGGCAGCGTGGTCGCTGCCCAGGCGGAGTCCATCCTGGTGGTGATCCTCGGCCGTGCCCTGCAGGGGTCGGGTGCCATTGCCGCCGCCGTAATGGCGCTGACCGCCGACCTGACGCGTGAACACCATCGCATCAAGGCCATGGCCCTGATCGGCATGAGCATCGGCCTGTCGTTTGCCGCGGCGCTGATCCTGGGGCCGCTGCTGTATGACTGGGTCGGTGTACCGGGGATCTTCTGGATCACCGCCGCGCTGGCGCTGGGTGGTGTGGGCGTGGTGGCCTTCATCGTGCCCAGGCCGGTCGCCCTCCAGGTACACCGGGAGGCCGAGGCGGTGCCCGCGCAATTCGGCCGGGTGCTGCGCAACGCCGAGCTGCTGCGGCTCGATTTCGGCATCCTGGTGCTGCACACCGTGTTGACCGCGACCTTTGTGGTTATGCCGCTGGTGCTGCGTGACGGGGTGGGCCTGCAGGCCGACCGGCACTGGGGTGTCTATCTGCCGGTCCTGTTGTGCTCGGTGCTGTTCATGGTGCCTTTCATTATTCAGGCGGAGCGCAAGGGGCGGGTGAAGCCGGTATTCCTGGGTGCAGTCGCCGTGCTGGCACTGGCGCAGGCCGGCCTGTACCTGCTGCCGCTATCGCTGGTCACGGTGATCGCCCTGTTGTTCGTGTTTTTTACCGCCTTTAACCTGCTGGAGGCCATGCTGCCGTCACTGGTCTCGCGGGTTGCGCCGGTCGACTGCCGCGGGACCGCGATGGGTTTCTACTCCAGCTCCCAGTTCTTCGGTGCCTTCCTCGGTGGCGTCCTGGGCGGGTTGGTGCAGGGCTGGTTCGGGCTGCAGGTGGTGTTTGCTGCGGCCGCGCTGCTGCTGCTGTTCTGGCTGGCCACGGCGATGCCGATGCAGCCGCCGCGCAAGCTGGCCAACTATGTCCACAGGATTGACGCGCGGGACACGGCCGACGCCGAACGCATCGCGCGGGAACTGACCGGCCTGGCCGGGGTGGCCGAGGCGATTGTCATCCCGGAGGACGGGGTGGCCTACCTCAAGGTGGACAAGCAGCTGTTCGACGCGGCCGCCCTGCCCTGAAACGGCTGGGCCGTGAAGGCAGGATTACATAGATCGGCTGCCCCCCATCGCATAGAATAGAGGCCGGAGACACCTGCGCTGAGCGTTCGCGACAGCGGGGTGCGGACCACAGGGAAAGTGAATGGATACCCAGAACAGGAGAGCACAATGGCACGAGGAGTAAACAAGGTAATTCTGATAGGCAATCTGGGCAGGGACCCGGAAGTCCGCTACATGCCGAGTGGCAACGCGGTGGCCAATGTCACGCTGGCGACGACGGATGCCTGGAAGGACAAGCAGAGCGGCGAAAAGCAGGAACGCACCGAATGGCACAATATCGTGTTCTACAACCGCCTGGCCGAGATTGTGGGGGAGTACCTGAAAAAGGGATCACAGGTCTACGTCGAGGGCAGGCTGCAGACCCGCAAGTGGCAGGACAAGAGCGGCAATGACCGCTACACCACAGAGATCATCGCCAGCGAAATGCAGATGCTGGGTGGTCGCGGCGGCAGCACCGGTTATGGCGCTGAACCGGCCCCCGCGGCTGCACAGGCGGCCACGGACAGTGGTGGATCGGGGGGTGATTTCGATGATGACATCCCGTTCTGAAGATTGCCTCCGGCATTGATGTCATGAACAAGGCCTGCCCAGCAGGCCTTTTTTCTACCCGGCGTGCACGCGTGGCCGCTGCCGGCCTTTCATACAAAACCGCTGCACCCCTTCATTTATGTACCAGCGCTGAAACAAACCCAACATCTTGGGTTTGTTGCCCGGATATAATGCCTGGAGAGTGGTAAATCCAGGCCGCCATGCCCCCCGGGCGGGGGCATAAAAATTTTTAAGTTCGCAACTTACTGTAGGTAATTGCAGCAAGCACTTGATTTACAATTTATATGTTTAAGGTGTTGCCTTGCGGAATTCAGAACCTGAGCTAAGTTACTGCCCGAAAAGGAGATTCTTTTGGTTTTTTGCTTGACAGAAACGATCCTCACTCCCTATAGTGTCGCAAAGTGGGGAGCAGTGGTAATAAATGGGGATTTGGGGAGCTTAGGGGGCAAAAGTGTTTCGTGGTGGCAGCACAGTCAATCTGGATGTGAAGGGGCGGCTGGCCTTCCCCACCCGTTACCGGGCAGTGCTGGAGGAGCGCTGTGAAGGACGCGTGGTACTGACCGTCCACGACGACCGCTGCCTGCTGCTGTACCCCTACCCGGACTGGGACGAAATCGAACGCAAACTGGTCCGCCTTCCAAACCAGGACAAGCGCACCCGTACCTTGCAGCGCATGTTGCTGGGCCATGCCACCGAACTCGAGATCGACAAGAGCGGCCGGATCCTGATTCCGCCGCGCTTGCGTGAATTCGCCAGTCTGGACAAGCGGGTGGTGCTTGCCGGCCTGGGAAACAAATTTGAAATCTGGAATGAACAGACCTGGGAACAAAATTGTGGTGAATGGGTGTCAGATGAGCGCGATAGCGGCGAGCTGCCGGACTCACTGGGATCACTGACGCTCTGATTCATGGTAAGGGATTACACACACCAGCCGGTACTGCTCGACGAAGTGCTGGAAGGGCTCGATATACGGGTGGATGGCGTGTACGTGGATGGAACCTTCGGTCGTGGCGGGCATGCGGGGGCCATTCTTGGCAGGCTGGGACCGGAGGGCAGGTTGCTGGCGATGGACAAGGACCCGGAGGCAGTGCAGTCGGCCGAAGAACAATACGGTAGTGATCCACGATTCGAGATAGAACAGGGTGCATTCACGATGCTGAGTCATCTGGTTGCGCAGCGACAATTGCAGGGACGAATCAACGGCATGTTGCTGGACCTTGGCGTTTCCTCGCCGCAGCTCGATGATCCCTCGCGTGGATTCAGTTTTTCCGACGACGGCCCGCTCGACATGCGCATGGATCCCGGTACCGGCATCAGTGCCGCACAGTGGCTCGCGCAGGCCAGCGAGTCCTCCATCAGCGATGTACTCAAGACCTATGGCGAGGAACGCTTCGCGCGCCGCATTGCGCGCGCACTGGTCGCGGCACGCTCCACCGCGCCTGTCCAGACAACCCGCCAGCTGGCGGAACTGGTTGCGGCGGCCGTGCCGGTACGCGAGAAGAACAAGCACCCCGCCACGCGCAGTTTCCAGGCGATACGCATCTACATCAATCATGAACTCGATGACTTGAAGTCGGTGCTCGCGCAGGTGCCGGATATCCTGGCGGTACACGGTCGGCTGGCGGTGATCAGCTTCCACTCCCTCGAGGACCGAATGGTGAAGCGCTACATTCGCCGCGAGTATCAGGGTGAGCCATTGCCACCGGATTTTCCTCTGGCGGGCCTGGCCCACCAGCCGCGCCTGCGGCCTGTTGGCAAGGCCATTCGTGCGGGTGCCGCAGAGTTGGCCCGCAATCCGCGCGCCCGCAGCGCGGTCCTGAGGCTGGCGGAGCGCCTGCAATGAGCATGAAGCCGATGACGACGCTCATCCTGCTGCTGGCCGTCATCGTGTCATCGGTGGGAGTGGTATATGCCCGTCACCAGAACCGCATGCTGTTCGTCGAACTGCAGGCACTGAGCTACGAGAAGGACCGCATGGATGTCGAGTGGGGCCAGCTGCAGCTGGAACAAGGCACGCTGACGACCCACGGGCAGGTGGAGCAGGCGGCGCGTACCCGCCTGGGGATGATCAATCCGGTACCGGATAGCTTCGTAATCGTGAGGCCATGAACAGGAACGCAACATTTTCAGTGCAGCCGGGCCGGCGCGTACTGCTGATCCTGGCCATGCTGCTGGCGCTGCTGACGCTGGTGTGGCGTGCCGTCGGACTGCAGGTCCTGGACAAGGATTTTCTGCAGACCCAGGGCCAGGCGCGCCACCTGCGCGTGGTAGAACTGCCGGCGCATCGCGGCATGATCCTGGACCGTCACAAAGAGCCGCTGGCGGTGAGCACACCTGTCGAGTCTGTCTGGGTCAACCCGCAGGAACTGGAGAGCGTGCAGGAAGGCATCTCCACGCTGTCACGCCTGCTGTCGCTCGATCGTGACGACGTGCAGCAGCAGCTGGCCCGGAATGTGGAGCGCGAATTTGTTTACCTGCGCCGTCACATCAGCCCCTCGCTGGCTGCGCAGGTCAGGATGCTGGACATACCGGGCGTATACCTGCAGAAGGAATACAAGCGCTATTACCCGGGTGGCGAGGTGACCGCACATGTGGTCGGCTTCACCAATATCGATGATGTCGGTCAGGAGGGGCTGGAGCTGGCCTACGGGGAGTGGCTGCGCGGCGAGCCGGGTGCCAAGCGGGTGATCAAGGACGGCCGGCGTCATGCAGTCGAGGATGTGGAGAGCATTCGTCGCCCGCATCCCGGCAAGGACCTGGTGCTGAGTATCGATCGCCGCATCCAGTACCTGGCCTATCGTGAACTGAAGGCGGCCATGCAGGAGCACAAGGCGCAGTCGGCATCGGCGGTGGTGCTGGACATCGAGACCGGAGAAGTGCTGGCCATGGTCAACCAGCCGTCCTACAACCCCAACAACAGGCAGCAATTGCAGCGCAGCAAGTTGCGCAACCGTGCGGTCACCGACGTGTTCGAGCCGGGTTCAACGATAAAACCGTTTATCGTCGCCGCCGCACTCGAGGGCGGGCGCTACGCCCCGGATACACCGGTGGACACGGAACCGGGCTGGTTGCGGGTCGGCGTGAACACCGTCAAGGATGTGCGTGATTACGGCAAGCTGGATGTCTCAGGCGTCATTCGCAAGTCGAGCAACGTGGGTATCACCAAGATCGCCCTGTCACTGCCGGCCGAGCGTATCTGGTCGCTGCTGTCTGATCTCGGCTTCGGTGTCCAGACAGACAGCGGGTTTCCGGGTGAGGCCTCCGGGCTGCTGGTGGGTTACCGCAACTGGAACCCGATCGAGACGGCCACCCTGGCATTCGGCTACGGCATCTCGGCGACCCCCTTGCAGCTTGCCCAGGCCTACGCGGTCCTGGGGGCGGAGGGGGTCAGGCGGCCCGTCAGTTTCCTGCGCCAGGATGCCGCGCCACGCGGTGAACGGGTCCTGCCGGCGCGGGTGGCCAGGCAGCTGATGACGATGCTGGAGGAGGTCACCGGCCCCGAGGGTACCGCCCTGCCCGCACGCGTGGCCGGTTACCGTGTGGGGGGCAAGACCGGCACCGTGCGCAAGTCGATTGCGGGTGGCTATGCGGATGACAAGTATCTCGCGGTGTTCGCCGGTGTGGCCCCGGTTACCCGGCCGCGCCTGGCGATGGTGGTCATGGTGAATGAACCCGGCAATGACGAGTATTACGGCGGCCAGGTGGCGGCACCGGTGTTTTCGCGGGTGATGTCGGGTGCGCTGCGTCTGATGGCGGTACCGCCGGATAATTACCCCGTGCTGGAAACCCGTAACGAGACCCCAGGAGAACCGGCATGATGACGGCAAAGGCGCTGATGACAGACCATAGCCTGTCGGGCCTGCTACATGGCCTGACCGAGGCATCGATCAGGCAGGAGGTGGCACTTTCGGGCCTGGCGCTCGACAGTCGCAAGGTGCAGTCGGGTGACCTGTTCCTGGCCGTGGCGGGCAGCAGGACCCATGGCCTGCACCACGCGCGTCAGGCCATCGCCCTGGGTGCGGCCGCCGTGGCCTGGGAGCCGGCGGCCGACGAGCCCGGGCTGGCCGAACTGGCGGCCCTGTTGCCGGTGCCCGTTATATCGATTCGCGGGCTCAGCCGACTGGTCGGCCTGATCGCCGATCGCTTCTATGGCCACCCCTCGCACGGCCTGTTCGTGATCGGCGTCACCGGCACGGACGGCAAGACCTCCTGCAGTCATTACATCGCCCAGGCGCTGGACAGCAGCGACCGCCGTTGCGGCGTGATCGGCACCCTGGGCTACGGCCTGTACAGCGAACTGAGCACCGCCACCCATACCACACCGGATGCGCTGACCATGCAGCAATCCCTCTACACCATGCAGCAGAAGGGTGTGCGCTGCGTGGTGGCCGAGGTCTCCTCGCATGCCATGGACCAGGCGCGGGTGAGCGGGGTGGACTTCGATGTGGCGGTGCTGACCAACCTGTCGCGCGACCACCTCGACTATCACGGTGATGTGGAATCCTATGCCTGGGCCAAGCGCAAGCTGTTTCACAGCAGCGGGCTGCGCTATGCCGTTATCAATGCCGACGATGCCTTCGGACGTACCCTGCTGGATGACATACCGCCGGGCGTGGCGCCGGTTGCCTATCGTCTTGAAGGCGAACCCTACCGGACCCGCTACCCGGCTCAATGGGTCATCGGTAGCAAGCTGAAGCTGGATCTCGGCGGCATGTCCCTCGAGGTACGTACCCCCTGGGGCAGCGGCGTGCTGGAGAGTTCACTACTGGGGCGTTTCAATGCCAGTAACCTGCTGGCCTCGCTGGCCAGCCTGTGCGTGTCCGGGCTGCCGTTTGAGGAGGCCCTGCTGCGCCTGGCGCGCACGCGCACCGTGCCGGGGCGCATGGAGCGTTTCGATATGGGACCCGACAGGCCCCTGGCGGTGGTGGACTACGCGCATACCGCGGGCGCGCTCGACGAGGTGCTGAAGGCCCTGCGGGTTCATTGTGAGGGGAAACTATGGTGTGTGTTCGGTGCCGGCGGCGACCGTGACCGCGGCAAGCGGCCGCTGATGGCGGCGGTCGCGGAGCGGCGTGCAGACCGGATCGTGCTCACGGATGACAATCCGCGCAACGAGGATCCGGAGCGCATCATGGCCGATATCTGCACCGGACTGGAACATCCCGAACAGGTTCGCATCGAGCACGACCGGGGTGCCGCCATCAGCGATACCCTGGAAGAGGCCGGTCCGGACGACATCGTGCTGATCGCCGGCAAGGGTCATGAGACGGTGCAAATCGTCGCTGGCAAGTCGCTGCCCTTCAGTGACCGCGAGCGCGTCATGGCAGTGCAGCGGGAATGGGCACGATGATGGCGATGCAGCTCTCGGAGGCCGCGCAGGTGCTCGATGGCCGTTGTGTCGCCGGCGACGTTTTCTTCCGCGGTGTCAGCACCGACACCCGTCAGCTCCAGGCGGGTAACCTGTTCGTGGCGCTGCAGGGGCCGAATTTCGATGGTCACGATTATCTCGATGCGGCGCGCGAGCAGGGTGCCGCCGCGGCCGCTGTCAGCCAGCCGCGGGAAACCGCGCTGCCCTTGCTCGAGGTAGCCGATACCCGGCTGGCGCTCGGCCGGCTGGCGGCCAACTGGCGCAGCCGTTTCGAGCTGCCGCTGGTGGCGATCACCGGCAGCAACGGCAAGACCACGGTGCGCGCCATGACCGACGCCATCCTTTCCCGTGCAGGCCGCACCCTGTCGACCCGCGGCAACCTCAACAACGATATCGGGCTGCCGCTGACCCTGGCGCGCCTGTCCGCGGATGACCGCTACGCGGTGATCGAGATGGGCGCCAACCATCCGGGCGAGATCGACTACCTGGCACGGATTGCCCGGCCCACGATTGCGGTCGTTACCAATGCCGGCCCGGCGCACCTGGAAGGTTTTGGCGACCTGGAGGGCGTGGCCCGGGCCAAGGGCGAGGTGTTTGCCCGACTGGCTGCGGGGGATACCGCGGTGATCAATGCCGATGACCGCTTTGCCCCGTTGTGGCGCGAACTGGCCGGTGCCGCGCAGGTCATCGATTTCGGGTTGCAGCAGCCGGCCGCGGTACAGGCCGACTGGGAAGGCGATGTCAGCGGCAGCCGGGTGCTGCTGAAGACGGCCCGGGGCGAGCTTGAAGTCCAGCTGCCGCTTCCCGGGCGGCACAACGTCATGAACGCCCTGGCCGCCACGGCCGCGGCCCTGGCCGCCGGCGCGGATCTGGAAATGGTGCGCCAGGGACTGGAATCGCTGGCGCCGGTCGCCGGGCGTTTCAGCGTCCGGCGCCTGCCCGACGGGGTGACCCTGATCGATGACAGCTACAACGCCAACCCCGAGTCACTGCAGGCCGCGCTCGACGTGCTGGCAACGGCGCCGGGTGAGACCTGGCTGGTGCTGGGTGACATGGGCGAACTGGGTGTGGAGGCGGAGGCCTTGCATCGCGAGGCCGGTCGCCGGGCGCGCCGTGCGGGTATCGACCGGGTGTTCGGACTGGGTGAACTGGCGCAGGCGGCAGTGGACGCCTTCGGTGACCAGGGTATGGCCTTCGACACGCTGGCTGCGCTGCTGGTGACGCTGGACGGTTTGCGCCACCCCGAACTGACCATCCTGGTGAAGGGCTCGCGGCGCATGCGCATGGAGCGGGTTGTCGATGCCCTGGGGAGCGGTGCCCGGAACCCATCCAGCCAGCCGGAGGCGCGCCACTAATCATGCTTGTCTACCTTGCGGAATATCTGAGTCAGTACCACAGCGGCTTCAATGTCTTCCAGTACCTGACCCTGCGCGCCATCTTCGGTGTGCTGACGGCCCTGTTGATTTCGTTTGTCGTGGGTCCGGAAATGATCCGCCGCCTCGGGCATTACCAGATCGGCCAGACGGTGCGTAACGACGGGCCGGAAACGCACCTGGTCAAGGCCGGTACGCCGACCATGGGCGGGGCGCTGATCCTGGTTGCCGTGGCCATTGCCACCCTGCTGTGGGCGGACCTGTCCAACCGTTATGTCTGGGTGGCGCTGCTGGTCACCCTGTTGTTCGGCGGTATCGGCTGGGTCGACGACTACCGCAAGCTGGTACTGAAGAATTCCGCCGGCCTGCCGGCCCGGGTGAAGCTGCTCTGGCAGTCGCTGATCGGTCTCGGGGTGGCGCTGTTTCTGTACCTGACGGCGGTGACGCCGGCCGAAACCACCCTGATCGTGCCCTTCTTCAAGGAGGTGGCCATCAATCTGGGCTGGCTGTATGTCGTGCTGACCTATTTCGTGATTGTCGGATCCAGCAATGCCGTCAACCTTACCGACGGCCTGGACGGCCTGGCGATACTGCCGACCGTCCTGATTGCCGGTGCGCTGGGGATCTTCGCCTACGCCACCGGCAATGTGAAGTTTGCCGTTTACCTCGGTATTCCCTACATCCGCGATGCCGGCGAGGTCGTGGTCTTTTGCGGCGCCCTGGTCGGTGCCGGGCTCGGGTTTCTCTGGTTCAACGCCTATCCGGCCATGGTCTTTATGGGCGATGTGGGTGCCCTGGCCCTGGGGGCGGCGCTGGGTATTGTCGCCGTGCTGGTGCGCCAGGAACTGGTGTTCCTGGTCATGGGCGGGGTCTTCGTGATGGAGACCGTGTCGGTCATCCTGCAGGTGGCCTCGTACAAGCTGACCGGGCGCCGGATATTTCGCATGGCGCCCCTGCATCATCACTTCGAGTTGAAGGGATGGCCGGAGCCCAGGGTCATCGTGCGCTTCTGGATCATCACGGTGATCCTGGTGCTGGTCGGGCTGGCGACGCTGAAGATACGTTGAACGCACGGGAGTTCGGGCAGCGGATTCGGCGGGCGCAGTGCAGACGGAAATTAACTGAGGGCGGTTCGGGGTTTCAATGGCAGTTCCGGTTTCGATAATGGCAGACATGATCGACAATGCGTGCAGGACGCTGGTGGTCGGGCTCGGCAAGACCGGCCTGTCGGTGGCGCGCTACCTGTCGCGTCACCAGGTGCCGGTGGCCGTTGTCGACAGCCGCGCACAGCCGCCCGGCCTGGAAGAGCTGCGCAAGGAGCTGCCGGCCGACGTCGCCCTGTTCCTGGGTGGTTTCGAGGAGCAGGCCTTCGAGCGGGCCGAACGCATCGTCGTCAGTCCGGGAGTGTCGATACGGGAAGCGCCGATCGCCGCGGCCGCCGCGCGCGGTGTGCCGGTCATCGGTGATATCGAACTGTTTGCGCGGGTCGCCCGCGCCCCGGTGGTGGCCATTACCGGTTCCAACGGGAAAAGCACGGTCACTACCCTGGTGAGCGCAATGGCCCAGCAGGCCGGCAAGGTCGTGCGCACCGGCGGCAATATCGGTGTGCCGGCGCTTGATCTGATCACGGACAGCGAGCCTGACCTCTACGTGCTCGAGCTTTCCAGCTTTCAGCTGGAGACCACCTGCTCACTCAGGCCCGCGGCAGCTGTAGTGCTCAATATCAGTGCGGACCACATGGATCGCTACCCCGATCTCGCGGCCTATTCAGCGGCCAAGCAAACGGTTTATCGCAACGCGGCCGTACAGGTGGTGAATGCCGATGACCCGCTGGCCGCCGCCCTGGCGGATACGGGCCGGCGGCAATTGCGCTTCACCCTTGGTGAGCCGGCCGCCGGCGAGTTCGGCGTGCGTGATCACCGGGGGGCGCAATGGCTGGCGCACGGCGCGGAACGCATCATGCCGGTGTCGGCCATCCGCCTGGCGGGCCACCACAACGTGGTGAACGTGCTGGCCGCCCTGGCACTGGGGGATGCCATCGGCCTGCCGGTGGACGCCATGATCGAGGCGGTCAACGAGTTCCGCGGGCTGCCGCACCGTATGCAACTGGTCACAGTGCATAACGGAGTGCGCTGGTATAACGATTCCAAGGGCACCAACGTGGGCGCCACGCTGGCCGCCATCGACAGCGCGGAGGGTGCCGTCGTGCTGATCGCCGGCGGTGATGCCAAGGGGGCCGACCTGGAACCGCTGGCGGCGCCGCTGCAGGCCAAGGGTCGCGCGGCCGTGTTGATCGGCAAGGATGCCGCGCGGCTGCAGGCCGTCCTCCAGGGCCATGTGCCGGTCACGCTGGCCACGGACATGGCGCAGGCCGTGGCGCTGGCCGCGGAATTGGCGCAGCCCGGTGACAGTGTGCTGCTGTCCCCGGCCTGTGCCAGTACCGATATGTTCCGCAACTTCGAGGAACGCGGCGACGTCTTCATCAGGGCCGTGCGGAGGCTGCTCGCATGATCCCGGCTGCGGCACGCCAGGCCAGCGTAACCGGCGCCAGTGGCATGCGCATGCCGCGCCTGGATTACTGGCTGCTTGGGGCTGTGCTGGCCCTGGCGGCGCTGGGGCTGGTCATGGTGGCGTCGGCATCGATCACCCTGGCCGAGCGTGAACTGGGACAGCCGTTCTACTATGCCATCCGCCAGGGAATCTATATCTGCCTGGGTACCCTGATCGGCGTGGCCGTGTACCGTGTGCAATTGCGGTGGCTGCAACAGGGCAGCCTGGTGCTGCTGGTCGGCGGGCTCGCGCTGCTGGTTGCCGTGCTCATCCCCGGCATCGGCCACGAGGTCAACGGCAGCCTGCGCTGGATCAACACCGGTCTGTTCCGCCTGCAGGTCTCCGAGCCAGCCAAGCTGATGATCCTGATTTACCTGGCGAGCTACCTGGCGCGTCACGGAGAAGAAGTACGTACCCATATCTCCGGTTTCATCAAGCCGCTGGGCCTGCTGGTGCTGGCCTCGCTGCTGTTGCTGCTGGAGCCGGACTTCGGCGCTACCGTGGTGCTGGTGGCGACCGCCATGGGCATGATCTTCATCGCCGGTGTGCGCCTGCTGCAGTTCAGCGGCGTACTCGGCCTGGCCGGCCTGGCGCTCACCGGCATGGCGGTCTCGTCGCCCTATCGCATGGAGCGCCTGACCACCTTCCTGAATCCCTGGGCGGACCCCTTCAACAGCGGCTTCCAGCTGACCCAGTCACTGATTGCCATAGGTCGCGGCGAATGGTTCGGCGTCGGTCTCGGTGCCAGTATCCAGAAGCTGTTCTACCTGCCGGAAGCGCACACCGATTTTGTGTTCGCGGTACTGGCCGAGGAGATCGGCTTGCTGGGTGTGTTCATTGTGATCGCGCTGTATGTGCTGCTGGTGTGGCGCGCCTTTGCCATTGCCGCGCAGGCGGAGAAGGCCGGCAATGCCTTTGCCGCCCTGCTGGCATACGGCATCGGTATCTGGTTCGGCCTGCAGAGCTTCATCAACATGGGCGTCAACATGGGTCTGTTGCCCACCAAGGGATTGACATTGCCGCTGATGAGTTATGGCGGTTCCAGCATGGTGGTGATGTGCGCCGCGGTGGCCCTGCTGCTGCGGGTCGACTACGAGACCCGTTGCACCGTCAACGGTCTGCCCGCCAGCGGCACGGCCCCGGCACGCTACCGGGGGCGACGCGCATGATGCCGGCCGCGGCCAATCGCCGACCGGTGCTGATCATGGCGGGTGGCACCGGGGGTCATGTATTCCCGGCGCTCGCGGTGGCCGACGAACTGTCGAGCCGGGGCGTGCCTGTCTCCTGGCTGGGTACCCGGCGCGGACTGGAGGCCAGGGTGGTCCCGGCGGCCGGTTACGTGCTGTCGTCGATCCGGGTCTCCGGTCTGCGCGGCAAGGGACTGCTGCGCCTGCTGATCGCCCCGTTCATGCTGGTCTTCGCCGTGGTCCAGTCCGTAATCATCTTCCTGCGCCTGCGTCCCATGGCGGTCCTGGGCATGGGGGGCTTCGCCGCCGGCCCGGGGGGGCTGGTGGCCTGGTTGTTGCGCTGTCCGCTGGTCATCCATGAGCAGAACTCGGTGGCCGGTCTGACCAATCGCCTGCTGGCGCCGCTGGCGCGTTATGTCCTGGAGGCCTTTCCCGGCAGTCTGCCGGCGGCTCGTCATGCCGTGCATACCGGCAACCCGGTGCGCGCCGCGATTGCCGCCCTGCCGGAACCGGCCCGGCGCCTGAGCGAGCACACCGGGGCGCTGCACCTGCTGGTGATCGGTGGCAGCCTGGGAGCCGAGGTATTGAACCGGGTGGTCCCGCAGGCCGTGGCGCGCCTCCCGCTGGAGGCGCGCCCGCAGATCCATCACCAGACCGGCCGGGCGGACGCCGACGCCGTGCGCTCACGTTACCGGGAACTCGGCAGCGAGGTACGGGTGGAGGCCTTTGTCGAGGACATGGCCGCCGCCTATGCCTGGGCAGACCTGGTGGTGTGCCGTGCCGGCGCCCTGACCGTGGCGGAGCTGTGTGCCGCCGGTGTGGCGTCGATCCTGGTGCCGTTCCCCCATGCCACCGACGACCACCAGACCGGCAATGCCGGCTACCTGGCCGACGCCGGGGCGGCCGTGCTGCTGCCGCAGCCGGAACTGACGGCGGAACGGCTGGCCGAACGGCTGGCCGCCTACAGCGCCGACCGGCCGGTCCTGCTGGAGATGGCCTCCCGGGCACGGGAACTGGCCCGGCCGGATGCGGCCCGCCAGGTGGCCGGGTATTGCCTGCAGGCGGCCGGTCAGGCGCCCCTGCCCGGCACAACGGGAGGTGCGGCATGAGTCTGCCGGAACGCCCCACGGCCGCCGCGCAGCCACAAGGCATGGGCCGGGTGCGGCGCATCCACTTCGTCGGTGCCGGTGGCGCCGGCATGGGCGGTATCGCCGAGGTGCTGCATAACCTCGGCTACGCGGTGAGCGGCTCCGACCTGCGCGAGAATGCAGTCACCCGGCGCCTGGCCCGGCTGGGTGTCCAGGTCTGGATCGGCCACGCTGCCGAGCACGTGGCCGAGTGCGATGCCGTGGTGGTGTCCTCGGCCATCGCTGCCGACAATCCCGAACTGGTCGCGGCCCGGGAGCAGCGACTGCCGGTGGTACCGCGTGCCGAAATGCTCGCCGAGCTGATGCGCTTCCGCTACGGGATCGGCGTGGCCGGCACCCACGGCAAGACCACCACCACCAGCCTGATCGCCAGCCTGCTGGCCGAGGGCGGGCTCGATCCGACCTTCGTGATCGGCGGCCAGCTCAACAGTGCCGACAGCCACGCCCGGCTGGGCGACGGCCACTACCTGGTGGCCGAGGCCGATGAGAGCGATGCCTCGTTCCTGTACCTGCAGCCATCCATGGCCGTGGTGACCAATATCGATGCCGATCACCTGTCGACCTACGAGGGGGATTTCGAGCGCCTGCGCCAGACCTTCGTCGAATTCCTGCATCACCTGCCGTTCTATGGCCTGGCGGTGTTGTGCCTGGATGATCCCGAGGTGCGCAACGTCCTCGGCGAGGTCACCCGGCCGGTGATCACCTACGGGTTCGATGCGGATGCCGATGTGCAGGCCACCGACCTGCAGCAGCGCGGCATGCAGACGCATTTCACGGTGCGCCGTTCCGCGCACGCCGACCTTGCGGTGATCCTCAATCTGCCGGGTCGTCACAATGTCCTGAATGCCCTGGCGGCCATTGCGGTGGCCTCCGAGCTGGGGGTGTCCGATGCCGCCATCCAGCAGGGACTGGCCCATTTCCAGGGCATCGGCCGGCGCTTCCAGGTCGGCGGCGATGTCCTGACCCCGGCCGGCAGCGTGCTGCTGATCGATGATTATGCCCATCATCCGCGCGAGATCGCGCCGACGCTGGCCGCGGTACGTGCCGGCTGGCCGGGACGGCGCCTGGTGGTGGCCTTCCAGCCGCACCGCTACAGTCGCACCCGCGACCTGTTCGATGACTTCACCCAGGTGCTGTCCGAGGTGGATGTGCTGCTGCTCGGCGAGGTGTATGCGGCCGGCGAGGTACCCGTCAGCGGTGCCGACGGGCGCGCCCTGTGTCGCGGTATTCGTGCGCGCGGCCATATCGACCCGGTGTTCGTGGAACACATCCAGGAATTGCCGCAGTTGCTGCGGGATATCCTGCAGGACGGTGACGTGCTGCTGACGCTGGGTGCCGGTGACATCGGCGCCGTCGCGGCCCGGCTGGCGGATGAGCTGCAGGCGGCCGGAGGAAGCGATGACTGATACAGGCCGGTGGCAACGGGGATGATGGTGGCCGAACAGACACCACAGTGGCGCGGCGAGTTGCACTATGACGAGCCCATGGCGGCGCATTGTTCATGGCGCACCGGGGGTGCGGCACGGCGTTTTTACCAGCCTGCCGATATCGCCGACCTGTGTGCCTTCCTGCGTGACCTGGACCGGGACGAGCCACTGCTGTGGCTGGGGCTCGGCAGCAACCTGCTGGTGCGTGATGGCGGCTTCCCCGGCACGGTGATTGCCACCTTCGGTGCCCTGGCGACCTTCGAGTGGCTGGATGACCAGACCCTGCGTGTCGGCTGCGGCGTGACCTGCAGCAAGGTGGCGCGCCTGAGTGCCCGGGCCGGGCTGGTCGGGGCCGAGTTCCTGGCCGGGATACCCGGCACCATGGGCGGCGCGCTGGCCATGAATGCCGGTGCCTTCGGCGGCGAGACCTGGACCTCGGTCGTGGCGGTGGAAACGGTGGACCACGAGGGGCGCCTGCACACCCGTCATCCGGACGAGTACCGCATCGGCTACCGCAGCGTGACGGGGCCGCAGGGCGAATGGTTTGTTGCCGCACAGCTGCGGCTGGAACCCGGAGATCCGGCGGCGGCGCAGGAGCGCATACGCAAACTGCTGGCGCAGCGCGGCGCAAGCCAGCCAACCCAGCAGTACAGCTGCGGTTCGGTATTCCGCAACCCGCCGGGTGATTTCGCCGCACGCCTGATCGAGACCGCGGGGCTCAAGGGGACCGCCATCGGGGGTGCCGTGGTCTCGGAGAAACACGCCAACTTCATCATCAACTCGGGCAATGCCAGTGCAGCGGACATCGAGGCCCTGATAGGGCGGGTGCGGGAGCAGGTGGAACAGGTGCATGGCGTGGTGCTGGAAACGGAGGTCCGAATCGTGGGTGACAAGGCAGCGGCTGGATCCGGCGATGGGTGATACGGATAAACACAATGAGGCGGGATTCGGCAAGGTGGCGGTGTTGATGGGCGGGCAGTCGGCTGAGCGCGAAATCTCTCTGCAAAGCGGGATGGCCGTGCTGCAGGCGCTGCAGGTGGCGGGCATCGATGCGCATGGACTGGATACGGCGGAGCCGGGCCTGGTGAGCGAACTCTCCGGCGGTGGCTATGCACGCGCCTTCATTGCCCTGCACGGCCGCGGCGGGGAGGATGGCGTCATGCAGGGGCTGCTGGAAATGCTCGGCCTGCCCTACACCGGCAGCGGGGTGCTCGGTTCCGCGCTGGCCATGGACAAGCTGCGCACCAAACAGGTGTGGGCAAGCGCGGGTATACCGACACCGCCGTTCACCGTACTCGCTGATCTGGCCGAGGTCGCTGCCCGCAAGGATGCCCTGCAATACCCGGTGATCGTCAAGCCGGCGCACGAGGGTTCGAGTATTGGTATCAGCAAGGTCGATGCCGCCGGGCAGCTGGCGCATGCATGGGAACTGGCGCGGGAATACGATGACGAGATCATTGCAGAGCAGTGGATCTCGGGGAGGGAGTACACCGCCGGGATCCTGGGGGATGAGACCCTGCCGCTGATCTGCCTGGAGACGCCCAACACCTTCTATGACTACGCGGCCAAATACGAGGCCGTAACGACGCGCTACCTGATTCCCTGCGGTCTGGCAGGGGAACTCGAGACACGTCTGCAGGCACAGGCGCTGGCCGCCTTCCGCGCCCTAGGGGCAAGCGGCTGGGGGCGGGTGGATTTCATGCTGGATGCAGATGGCCGGCCCTGGTTTATAGAGGTCAACACCGTGCCGGGACTCACCGATCACAGCCTGGTGCCGATGGCCGCGCGTGCGGGCGGCATGGATTTTACCCGGCTGGTCTGCCGCATACTGGAAACCACACTGGTGCAGCCGGCTGTTGCCAGCGGAGGGCCCGATGCCTAAGTCCCGGCGCCCGACCCTGCAACAGGCCCTGGCGGCATTCGTTCAGGCGCATTTTCGTTCCCTGACCGGCCTGCTGTTGCTGACGTTGCTGGCGATCTCGGTCTTGCAGGGCGTGGAGTGGCTGCAGGACCCCTACCGTTTCCCGCTGCGCGTCGTGGAGATCGAGGGCGAGTTGCGCCATCTGCAAAAGGAACCATTGCAGCGGAGCCTCGCCCCGCATATCACGGGCGGTTTCTTCAGCGTCGATGTTGCGGGTATCCGTGAAGTGGTCGAAGGCCAGAGCTGGGTTTATGAGGCGCGGGTCCAGCGGGTCTGGCCGGACATCCTCAGCGTGACCATAGAGGAGCAGGACCCGATCGCCCATTGGGGTGAGGACGGTTTTCTGAACCGCTACGGTGAGTCTTTTGTTCCCGTTCATATGCCCGAGTTGAGCGGCCTGCCGCGGCTCTCCGGCCCGGCCGGGCATGAGCGGACGGTGCTGGAACAGTACCAGGCCATGGCCAGCAAGCTGGCCAGGTTGAACATGCAGGTCACCCGCGTGGTCCTGGACCAGCGCCGTGCCTGGCATGTGGAACTGGACAACGGCGTGATCCTGGAGCTTGGACGCACGGATACCCGCCGGCGCCTGCAACGTTTCGTGCAGACCTACGATGAGGTATTCGCGGTACGCCTCGATGAACTGCGGCGTGTTGATCTGCGGTACAGCAACGGTTTTTCGGTTGACTGGCGCCAGGCGTCGACAACTGTGGATGAGGGCAAGGGTTAGGCAGATGCCAAAGAAGAGCGAAAAGAACCTGATCGTGGGTCTCGATATCGGGACCTCCAAGGTGGTTGCCATCGTGGGTGAAATCACCCCGGAAGGCTTGATCGAGGTAATCGGTATCGGGTCGCATCCATCGCGCGGCCTGAAGAAGGGAGTGGTCGTCAATATCGAGTCCACGGTGCACTCGATTCAGCGCGCCATCGAGGAGGCCGAGCTGATGGCCGGTTGCCAGATTCACTCGGTGTATGCCGGGATCGCGGGCAGCCATATTCGCAGCCTGAATTCACACGGCATCGTGGCGATCAAGGACAAGGAGGTGACCGCGGGTGACGTGGAACGGGTGATCGATGCCGCGCGTGCCGTAGCCATTCCGGCAGACCAGAAGATCCTGCACATCCTGCCGCAGGAATTCCTGATCGATAACCAGGAGGGCATCCGCGAGCCGGTGGGTATGTCCGGGGTGCGGCTGGAGGCCAAGGTGCACATGGTCACCGGGGCGGTCAGTGCCGCCCAGAATATCATCAAGTGCGTGCGCCGCTGTGGCCTCGAAGTCGACGACATCATCCTGGAGCAGCTGGCATCAAGCTACTCGGCCCTGACCGAGGACGAGAAGGAGCTGGGTATCTGTATGGTGGATATCGGTGGCGGTACCACCGATATCGCCGTGTTCACGGAAGGGGCCATCCGCCATACCGCGGTGATTCCGATTGCCGGCGACCAGGTTACCAATGACATCGCGGTTGCCCTGCGTACGCCCACCCAGTTCGCCGAGGAGATCAAGATCAAGTACGCCTGCGCCCTGACCCAGATGGCCAGCTCCGACGAGAGTATCGAGGTCCCGAGTGTCGGTGACCGCCCGCCGCGGCGCCTGGCGCGTCACACCCTCGCCGAGGTCGTGGAACCGCGCTACGAGGAGCTGCTGTCGCTGGTGCAGGCGGAACTGCGGCGCAGCGGGTTCGAAGACCTGGTGGCTGCCGGCATCGTGTTGACCGGCGGCAGTTCCAAGATCGAGGGTCTGGTCGAGCTTGCCGAGGAGGTGTTTCACATGCCGGTGCGGCTGGGTGTACCCCAGTATGTGACCGGCCTGGTGGATGTAGTGCGTAACCCCATTTACGCAACCGGAGTCGGTCTGTTGCTGTTTGGCCATCACAATCGTGACCAGCGTGCGCTGGATGCCAGGCTGGGGAAGGGCTTGCGTGGGGTGTGGGACAGGATGAAGGGCTGGTTTCAGGGGAATTTCTGAGGGGGGTGCGACGGGCTTATATGGTTTTTGATGCGGGCTGCAATCGTAAATTAATTGTTTTCACGTTTACTCAAAAGGAGATACATCATGTTTGAACTACTCGATTCATGCGGACAGAACGCGGTAATAAAGGTTATCGGTGTTGGTGGGGGGGGCGGTAACGCTGTGCAGCATATGGTGGAGGCAAACATCGATGGCGTGGATTTTGTCTGTGCAAATACCGACGCCCAGGCATTGAAAAACATGTCGGCTCGTACCACCCTGCAGATCGGCAGTGGCATCACCAAGGGGCTGGGTGCGGGGGCGAACCCGGACGTTGGGCGGCAGGCCGCGCACGACGATCGTGACCGGATCCAGGAAGTCATCGAGGGCAGTGACATGCTGTTCATCACTGCCGGCATGGGTGGTGGTACCGGCACAGGTGCCGCACCGGTGGTGGCCCAGATCGCCAAGGAGCTGGGTATTCTCACCGTGGCCGTGGTCACCAAGCCGTTTCCCTTTGAAGGCAGCAAGCGCCTGCACGTGGCCCATAACGGTATCAAGGAACTGGGCCAGTACGTGGACTCCCTGATCACCATCCCGAACGAGAAGCTGTTGTCGGTGCTCGGCAAGCAGATCAGTCTGCTGGATGCCTTCAGGTCGGCCAACGATGTGCTGCTGGGCGCCGTCCAGGGCATCGCCGAACTGATTACCCGTCCCGGGCTGATCAACGTCGACTTCGCGGATGTGCGCACCGTGATGTCCGAGATGGGTATGGCCATGATGGGTTCCGGTTCAGCCAAGGGCGAGGAGCGTGCCCGCGAGGCGGCCGAGGCGGCTATCGCCAGCCCGCTGCTGGAGGACATCAACCTGATGGGGGCCCATGGCATTTTGGTCAACGTCACGGCCGGCATGGACCTGGGTATCGGTGAATTCGAGGAGGTCGGCAACACGGTGAAGGAATTCGCCTCCGAGAATGCCACCGTGGTGGTGGGTACCGTGATCGATCCGGACATGCGCGACGAGTTGCGGGTGACGGTGGTAGCGACGGGCCTGGGCGAGCAGGGTGTCAAGACCGCCGACAAGCCGGTATCCCTGGTGCACAAGAACAAGAACGGGGAGGTCGACTACAACAAGCTCGACAAGCCCACGGTGATTCGCCAGCAGCCGCGCAAGGTCCCGGTCGCCGGCAACCAGGCGGAAGATCTGGCCTACCTGGATATCCCCGCATTCCTGAGACGCCAGGCCGACTGAGCCTGGCAGGGACAGCAGAGTCCTGGCCGGCAGGCCGGCCAGCCTGACGGTAACAGCCATAGGCAGAGCTTATGTAAAGATTAAGTCAATACATACCGGCGTCATCAGATTGACGTATTTGAGGCTCATGATGACGCATTTCTAGGCAGGGTGGTGCGGCTGTGATAACATCGCGTCGGCTTTTCTGGTACTTGTCAGAGTAAGAAGGCAGCCTTAACAAAGGGATAATGATGCCATGATCCGGCAACGTACACTCAAAAACGTCATTCGCGCGACCGGTGTGGGACTGCACACCGGTGAAAAGATCTACCTCACCCTGCGACCCGCGCCGGCAGATACCGGTATTGTATTCTGTCGCGTTGATCTGGACGTACCTGTCCAGATCAAGGCCAGCCCCGAGAATGTCGGTGATACCCGCCTGTCCACGACCCTGGTAAGCGGTGATGTCCGTATTTCCACGGTGGAGCATCTGCTGTCCGCGATGGCCGGGCTGGGGATTGATAATGCCTATGTCGACCTGAGTGCGCCGGAAGTACCGATCATGGATGGCAGTGCCGGTCCGTTTGTGTTCCTGATCCAGTCGGCCGGTATCGAAGAGCAGGAGGCCCCCAAGCGGTTTATCCGGATCAAGCGACCCGTCCAGGTTGAGGATGGCGACAAGATTGCCCGGTTCGAGCCGTTTGACGGGTTCAAGGTCGGTTTCACCATAGAATTTGACCACCCGGTATTCAAGACGGATACCCAGCACTCCGAGATCGATTTCTCGACCACCTCGTTCGTCAAGGAAGTCAGTCGTGCGCGCACCTTCGGTTTCATGCGTGAAATCGAGCAGTTACGTGCCCGCGAGCTTGCCCTGGGCGGCAGCCTCGATAACGCGATCGTGCTGGATGATTACCGGGTGCTGAATGAAGACGGATTGCGTTATCGCGATGAATTCGTCAAGCACAAGATTCTGGATGCGATTGGTGACCTCTACCTGCTTGGCCACAGCCTGATCGGTGCATTCGATGGCTATAAATCCGGGCATGCGCTCAACAACAAATTGCTGCGCACCCTGATGCAGGATGAATCGGCCTGGGAGCAAGTGACATTCGAGGATGTCAGCGAGGCTCCGATTTCATTCATTCAGCCGGTTCCGGTCAGCTGAGCGGATCCCTTTGTACAGGCCGTCCCTGTCCTGATCATTCCTGACCGGGACGTCTTCTGCGACTGGCAAGTCTCATTAATGCCGCCTTGAGTCCGGAGTCAGACACACTGTGCGCGGTCTGTTGCAGGGCATCGGCATTTCTGGCTGACAGCTGACGGGGCCTGGGCAGGCCGATTTCGGCCACCGGCGGGGACTCCGGCGGCCGAACGCGCACCTGAACTGTGCGCACCTTCACGGTCGGATGGTCGCGCAGCTGTTTTACTAGCTGGGGGATATGGAAACGCAGGCGCGCGGCCCATACGGGGGAATCGGCAGCCAGCACCAGGGTTGCATCACGCAGTGACAGGACCCGGCTGTGGTCGCTGAGGGGTGGTGGAATATGGCGGTCCAGCAGCCCGTCCAGCTCCCTGAGCGCCCGGGCATCGGCCAGCAGGCGGGATGCCGCGCTCCTGCCGAGCAGTTTGCCGATTCGTGCGGGGACGTTGGTACGCATGATTGACTCAGGAAAATGGTGACGTTGCCGTTATATGAATGATATGAACATCATACTGTTTACCAACAAGCGCGGACAGGTCTGGAGCTTCGATTTTGACCTGGTTCGCCTCATCGTGGCTTCCGTAGCCGGCCTGGCGCTGATCTGCGGGGTTGCCCTCTATACCGGGTTTCGTCTGGGTGGAGACGAGCTTGTCTACCTGGAAGAGTGGCAGGGTGTCGTCCAGTCGCAGCAGGCGGAGATCAGTGAGGCCCGTGATACCGCCCAGGCCAACCTGAATGCACTGACGTTGCGGGTCGGACAGATGCAGGCCCAGATGCTGCGCCTGAATGCGCTCGGTGAACGGCTGGTCCAGGAGGGCGATTTCGCCGAGGGTGAATTCGATTTCTCCATCCCGCCGGCCGTGGGTGGTCCGCAGGATGTGACCGGACTGGAATCCACCGAACTGACCGACTTCATGGGTATGCTGAATGGCCTGATGGTCGAACTCGATGACCGCGAGTACAAGTTGACCGTGCTGGAGAGCCTGCTGATGGACAGGAGCCGGCGTGAACGTGTCATGCCTTCCGGCAGGCCTGTCGGAAGTGGCTGGTTATCATCGAAGTTCGGCAAGCGTACCGACCCCTTCACCGGCAAGCAGGAGCATCACGACGGCGTCGACTTTGCCGGCAAGGAGGGTTCCGAGGTGGTGGCCGTCGGTGACGGCGTGGTCAGCTGGGCTGGCAAGCGGTCCGGCTATGGCAACATGGTCGAGATCACCCATGGCGATGGTTATGTGACCCGCTACGGTCACAACAAGGAGCCGCTGGTCGAGGTCGGTGAGACGGTCAAGAAGGGCCAATTGATTGCCTCGATGGGCTCGACGGGACGTTCCACCGGACCGCACGTCCATTTCGAGGTCCTGCTCAACGGCAAAACGGTCAATCCGGGCAAATATATCAATAATTGATTGCGGTACCCCGTACGGGCGTATTGCCCGGCGTTCCCTGTATACCAGAATCCTTCATGCAATCCGCCGCTTAGGGTATGATGGCGGACTCGATTCCTATCCTTGAAAATCACAGTAAACATTCATGGCACTCAATATTGTTCGCAAGATATTCGGCAGCCGGAACGACCGGCTGCTGAAACGCATGTCACGGGTTGTCGAGCGCATCAATGCGCTGGAACCTGAAATTGAGGCACTCACGGACGCGCAGCTGCGCGCCAGGACCGACGAGTTCCGCCAGCGCATCGAGGACGGGGCCAGTCTCGATGACCTGATGGTCGAGGCCTTTGCGACTGTCCGGGAGGCCTCGCGACGGGCGCTGGACATGCGTCACTTCGACGTGCAGCTGATAGGCGGCATGGTGCTGCACGAAGGCAAGATCGCCGAAATGCGTACCGGTGAAGGCAAGACCCTGGTCGCCACCCTGACGGCCTATCTGAATGCGCTGACCGGCAAGGGCGTACATATCGTTACCGTCAATGACTACCTGGCAAGTCGTGATGCCGAGTGGATGGGCAAGGTCTACGAATTTCTGGGCATGAGCACCGGCGTGATCGTGTCCGGACAGTCCTATGAGGAAAAGAAGGCCGCCTACGATGCGGACATCACCTACGGGACCAACAACGAGTTCGGATTTGATTACCTGCGTGACAACATGGCCTTTGCTGCCCAGGACCGGGTGCAGCGCAGCCGCAACTTCGCCATTGTGGACGAGGTCGACTCGATCCTTATCGACGAGGCGCGCACCCCGCTGATCATCTCCGGCCCGGTCGACGAGCGATCGGACCTGTACGACAGTATGGATGCCATTGTACCCGGGCTGACCCTGCAGGAGACCGAGGACGGCCCGGGCGATTACACCCTGGAGGAAAAGAACAAGCAGATCTACCTGACCGAGAGCGGTCATGAGCACGTGGAGCAGTTGCTGATCAGGAACGGCCTGCTCAAGGAGGGCGAGAGCCTGTACGACGCCGCCAACCTGATTCTCATGCACCACCTGATGGCGGCCCTGCGCGCCCACCTGCTGTTCCAGAAGGACGTGGACTACATCGTGCAGGACGGGCAGATCGTGATCGTGGATGAATTCACCGGCCGCACCATGCCGGGCCGGCGCTGGTCGGAGGGGCTGCACCAGGCCGTGGAGGCCAAGGAAGGGGTGCCCATTCAGAACGAGAACCAGACCCTGGCGTCCATCACCTTCCAGAACTATTTCCGTCTCTACGAAAAGCTTTCCGGTATGACCGGCACCGCCGACACCGAGGCCTTCGAGCTGCAGCAGATCTACAGCCTGGAAGTGGTCGTCATCCCGACGCATAAAGAGATGGTGCGTGACGACATGGGTGATCTGGTCTACCTCACCATAAACGAGAAATTCAATGCCATCCTCGAGGACGTGCGTGATTGCCAGAAGCGTGGCCAGCCGGTGCTGGTGGGTACCGCTTCCGTGGAGTCCTCCGAACTGCTTTCGGGACTGCTCAATAAAGAGGGTGTCAGGCACGCGGTGCTGAATGCCAAGCAGCACGAGAAGGAGGCGCACATCGTCGCCCAGGCCGGGCGCCCGGGCAATGTCACCATCGCTACCAACATGGCGGGTCGCGGCACGGATATCGTGCTGGGTGGTAACCGCGAGGTGGAAATCGCCGAGCTCGGCAATGCGGATGAGGCGAGCATGCAAAAGATCACCGAAGACTGGCACAAGCGTCATGACCAGGTGATCGCGGCCGGCGGGCTGCACATTATCGGTACCGAGCGCCACGAGTCACGGCGTGTCGACAACCAGCTGCGCGGCCGCTCGGGTCGCCAGGGTGATCCGGGTTCCAGCCGTTTTTACCTGTCGCTGGAGGACAACCTGATGCGCATCTTCGCCTCTGACCGGGTGTCCGGGCTGATGCAGAAGCTCGGCATGCAGGAGGGTGAGGCCATCGAGCACCCCTGGGTCAGCAAGGCCATCGAGAATGCCCAGCGCAAGGTCGAGGCGCACAACTTCAACATCCGCAAGACGCTGCTGGAATTCGACGACGTGGCGAACGATCAGCGCAAGGTGGTCTACGAACAGCGCAATGAGCTGATGGAGACAAATGATATCAGCGACACCATCAAGGCCATCCGCCAGGACGTGGTCAATGATGTGATCGGTTCGTATATCCCTGCCGGGAGTCTCGATGAACAATGGGACGTGGCAGGCCTCGAAGAGGCATTGCTGAAGGAATTCGGCAGCGAGCTGCCGATCAGCGAGTGGCTGGATCAGGATCACGAACTGCACGAGGAGACCTTGCGGGAACGCATCCTGGAGGCCATGGAAGCGGCCTACAGCGAGAAGGAGCAGCGGGCCGGGGTCGAGGTCGTCAGGCACTTCGAGAAGGCCGTCATGCTGCAGGTACTGGACGTGGCCTGGAAGGAGCACCTGGCGGCCATGGATTACCTGCGCCAGGGGATAGGTCTGCGCGGCTATGCCCAGAAGAATCCCAAGCAGGAATACAAGCGCGAGGCCTTCGAGATGTTCACGGCCATGCTGGACCGGATCAAGCATGACGTGGTCGGTATCGTGTCCAAGGTCCAGGTACGCGAGGAAGCCGATGTCGAGGCGGTGGAGGAGCAGCGTCGCAGCCACGCCCCGAAGCAGTACCATCATGCCGAGGCAAGCGCCATGGGCGGGCAGGGCGAGGGGTCGGCTGAGGCCGAGGAAAAGGAACAGGCCCACACCCCGTACACGCGCCAGGGCCGGAAGGTCGGGCGCAACGAGCCGTGCCCCTGCGGTTCCGGCAAGAAGTACAAGCATTGCCACGGCAAGCTGAGCTGACGGTGTGGATTTCGAATCAGATCCGGTATTAAGTCCTCACCGCAGAGGCGCAGAGGCGCAGAGGGCGCCGAGAAAGCAAAACAAATCATGTCTGCCCTGAGTGCGGACATTGATCCCGGATCAATACTAAAATCTGATTTTTCTGGAATTATGAATCTGTATGCTCAGCGTTCTCGGCGTCTCTGCGGTTTCGTTATCTTGTTCGTATACCAGCTGCGAGGCCTGATCCGTGTTGCCTGAACTGTATCCGGTGCCCGGCTTCCGGCTGGGAACTGCCTGTGCCGGCATCAAGATGCCGGACCGGCGCGACCTGGTGGTCATGGAGCTGGCCGAGGGTTCCAGCTGTGCCACGGTGTTTACCCGCAATGCCTTCTGCGCCGCACCGGTGACGCTGGCGCGCGAGCACCTGGCAGCCGCTGCGCCGCGCTACCTGCTGGTCAATACCGGAAATGCCAATGCCGGTACCGGGGAACAGGGGCTGCGCGCTGCGCGTCGCTGCTGCGAGGCGCTGGCGGAAGCGGCCGGCTGTGCGCCCGAGGCCGTGCTGCCGTTCTCGACCGGGGTAATTGGCCAGTCCCTGCCCGTGGCGAGGATCGAGCAGGGTATCCCGGTCGCGAATGCGCAGCTGTCCGATGACGGCTGGCAGGATGCCGCGTACGGAATCCTGACCACCGACACCGTCCCCAAGGGGGCTTCGCATCGCCTGGTGATCGACGGGCACACTGTCACGATTACCGGTATTGCCAAGGGGTCCGGCATGATCCGGCCCGACATGGCCACCATGCTGGCCTTTATCGCCACCGACGCCGCTGTGGATGGCGAGGTCCTGCAGGCCTGTCTGAAAGGCGCCGTGGAGCATTCCTTCAACCGCATTACCGTCGACGGTGACACCTCGACCAATGACGCCTGTGTGCTGGTGGCCACGGGGCAGGGCAGCCTGCCGCGGATAACGGACACCGGCGAACACTGCACCCGGCTTGCCGCCGCAATCGCCGGAATATGTGTGGAGCTGGCGCAGGCCATCGTGCGTGACGGCGAGGGCGCCACCAAGTTCGTCACCGTGGCCGTCGAGCAGGGGGCTGACTGCGATGAATGTCTCAAGGTCGCCTACACCATCGCCCATTCGCCGCTGGTGAAGACGGCGCTGTTTGCCAGTGACCCGAACTGGGGCCGCATCCTGGCCGCTGTCGGCCGCTCCGGCATACCCGACCTGGACCTGCAGGGAGTCGACATCCACCTTGACGATGTGTGCATCATCCGTGCCGGCGAACCGGACGCGGAGTACACCGAGGCGGCCGGGCAGGCGGTAATGGACCGGGACGCCTTTACTATCCGCGTTGCTCTCGGGCGCGGCGAGTTCTTCGAGCGGGTCTGGACCTGCGACCTGTCCTACGACTATGTCCGGATCAACGCAGAGTACCGTACCTAGGCGGAACCGCCGGCCTGTCGACCGTGCCTGCCGTAACGGTGGCATTGTCGTGTTGTGCTAAGCTCGCGCCATGTCGCTGCGTCGCCGGTTGCTGAATCTTCTTGCGGATGGCCATTACCATTCGGGGGAGGCACTGGGCGCGGCGCTGGGTGTGAGCCGGATGGCCGTCTGGAAGCAGGTGCGCGCCTTGCGCGAGCACGGTCTGCCGCTGGAAGTGGTGCGAGGCAAAGGCTATCGGCTGCCGGACTCATTCGAGTTGCTGGATGCCGGGGCCATTCAGACCGGGCTCAGTCCGGCCACGCGGGCGTGGATGGCGCGTATCGATACCTTCCTCGAAATCGATTCGACCAGCACCTGGCTGCGTCAGCAGGCCCTGGACGGGGCACCTTCCGGGAGTGTGTGTCTCGCGGAAATGCAGCATGGCGGGCGCGGGCGTCGCAACCGTTCGTGGGTCTCCCCGTTTGCCGCCAATCTCTATCTTTCCCTGTTGTGGCGCTCCGATGCGGGTGCCGCCGGGCTGGGCGGGCTCAGCCTGGTAATCGGTGTGGCCCTGCTGCGCAGCCTGCGTGCCTTCGGCATTGATGCTGCCGGGTTGAAGTGGCCGAACGATGTGCTGGTGGACGGTGCCAAGCTGGCCGGTATCCTGATCGATGTGGCGGGGGAGAGCAGCGGGCCCTGTAGCGTCATCATCGGAGTGGGCATGAATGTTTCAATGCCGGATGCAGCCGCTGCCGCTATCGACCAGCCCTGGACCGACCTGTCCCGCTTGACCGGGCGGCAGCGCTTTCCCCGTAATCGGCTGGCAGCGAGCGTGCTGGATTGCAGTTTTTCCGCGCTTAGGGAATTCGAACAATCGGGCCTGGAGTCTTTCCTGGACGAGTGGCGCCAGCATGACCTGATCGACGGTCGCGAGGTCAGCCTGCAATTGCCCAACGAACGTGTTCGGGGGCGCGCCTGTGGCGTGGATTCTGCTGGTGCGTTGCTGCTGGAAACGGCAGGCGGGCACCGGCGTTTCGCCTCCGGCGAGGTCAGCCTGCGGGTGGCGACATGATGCTGCTCGATGTCGGGAACAGCGCGGTGAAGTGGGCCGTCGAGGAAAACGGGCGCTACACTTGCCGGGGCTATTTTCTGCGCCGTAACCGGGTTTTTGCCGAACTGGCCGATGCGGCCTGGGGGCAGCTGCCGGTGCCGGATGGCGTCGCCGTGGCCAATGTGGCCGGGCAGGAGCTGCAGCGTGAAATCAACGACTGGGTGGCGGCCCGCTGGCAGCTTTCGCCTTGCTATATCCGCGTTGACGAGGCGGCGGCGGGGGTGGTCAATGCCTATACCGACCCCGGGAGGCTGGGTGTCGACCGCTGGGCGGCGCTGGTGGCGGCCCGCCACGCGGCACCGGGCCCGGTATGTGTTATCGACTGCGGGACCGCCATCACCATCGATGCGCTGGCCGCAGACGGACGGCATCTGGGCGGCATGATCGCCCCCGGTCTGAAGATGATGAGGCAGACCTTGTCGGGTGATACCTCGGACATCGGGCCGCAACCGGGTGTGCAGGGTACGGGCATTGGCTGGTTCGCACAGGACACGGCACATGCCGTCAATATCGGCGTCAGCTACATGGCAGCTGCGATGATCGACCGGGTCCTGGCGGACATCTTCGCCGAGTTGGGAGAGCAGAGTGAAATGCTGATAACCGGGGGCGACGCCGGCCGCATACTGCCGCTGCTGGGCTGGCAGCCGCACCACGATCCCGATCTCGTATTGAAGGGGATCGCCATACTTGTCGGAGAGGAAGCATGCGTTATGTGATCTATATGCTGGTGGTCGCAAACTGCCTCTATTTCGCCTGGAATATGACCGGGGATGCGCCGGATGCAGAAGTCGTACATGTCCTGCCACCATTGCCCCCCGAAGTCCGTTCGCTGACAACAGTTCAGGAAGGGGGTGCGGGTAGCGATTCGGCGAATGTATCCGACCTCGAGAAACTGACCGCCGGACAACCCCCAGGGGCGGGCGTACCTCTGAGTTGCCACGCGCTCGGCCCGTTTATGGTGGCAGCGGAGATGCAGGCAGCCAGTGAGCGACTCGGGGAGCTTGGTTTCGAGTCGCAGTCGCGCAGCAGTGATGTACAGAAGCAGATCGGCTACTGGGTCTATCTGCCTACACTGGGTCACGAACAGGCACTGCAGGTGGTGGAGGTCCTCAAGGAGAACAAGATCAAGGATTATTTTGTTGGTGCGGAGGATTTTGTTTCACTGGGGATCTTCCGGGAACTCGCCTCGGCGAACAAGCACAGTGAGCGGATTCGTGAGCTTGGTTTCGAGCCGCTGATAGAGCCGCGCTACTCCACGCTTACCGTCCACTGGCTGGATCTGGAGAATTTCGATGTCTCGACAGCTCGGCCGATCCTGGAGAAATACCCGGATATTCGCCTCCAGGAACTGGCTTGCCGGTGAATTGCGATGGCCACACGGATTCACTAGAATACGCGCCTGATTTACCTTAATACGCTGGCGTAGCTCAGTTGGTAGAGCAGCTGATTTGTAATCAGCCGGTCGGGGGTTCGACTCCTCTCGCCAGCTCCATTTAAACAACCAGTTACATAGCCGACGCATGCCATCCCTCTGCTCCGGTCCAAGGGTCAGTACCCTTAACAAGCAATTTCCGCAACCGGAACAGCCCCGGTCCTCTGGGACTTTTCCGGGCGGGTATTTGCATCAGGCGAGGAACGGTACGGGGCGCAGCAGGAATGGGCGCCGCCGGGAAGGAACGGTCAGTCCGCTTGAGTCGGGCATGAGACGATTGCAGCTAAAGGATGCCCGTCATCTATTGTCTTAGTTGATCTGCATCAAACATTCCCGGCCAGAACGGCTGGTAGTATTGCCGAATCCTTGCTGTGCGAAGCAGTGTGATTCGGGCAGGAGTTGATGATATTTCATTTTCGAGCAATCAAAAAATCCCGGCAGGAGGTCAACACAAGAGATCTGTTAAAGGAAATATACGGAGCTGAACATTCATTGATGAATATCAAGGAGTAGTCTCTTGATGAAAAAGTGCAATAGCTGTTGCCTGTTAAGGGCGAATATATTTTTCTATCTGCTGGTCTTTTCCGGCGTGCTTGCCGCGGCAGTCGATGCCAACTGGACCCAGAGTTTCCTGTCATCCGAAGACTTCATGGCCTACGTCTTTCCATTGGCCGGGCTGCTGCTGTTCGTCGGCATTATCGTGCTTTCCCAGCTGAAGGAGTCTTGCGATATGAATTGACGGGGTCCGGTTTCCTGCGTAACCAGTCGCGTTCGATCATGGCAACTGACAGATGCATATAGGTTGTTGTCCGGGGTGATTACACCGCAGGGCCGGCGGGCGTCCGCAGACATCGTATGGCCTGACAAGTAGGTACAGATGATCGTGGCGATGAGACGGTCCGGTGTATTACGCCGGCCTGCAACAGTGCGATCAGATCAAGGGCAAATGAGGGCACCGGTGCGGGTGCCGTCTTGCTGTGTACCCCCGGTGGAGGCATAGTAGGCACGCCTGACAGAACCGGCAGGAGTCCAGCATGCGGCAAATACGCAGACATTCCGATCTGAACTGGTGTCACCTCTGTGGCAGGCAGACCGATGACCAGGTGGATGTGTACTATCCCGAGGATGCCAGGCAGGCAGGCCAGTGCACACCAAATACGCGGTATGTACGGATATGCGCCTTGTGTATTGCCGAGATCTCCGCTGCCCGCGAGGAATAGAAAATCCTTGGGTGGACGGGTGGAGGTTCTGTCCGCGGATTTTGCTGTGAAAAGGTATGGCCGGATTCGGCCGGGTCTGACTGGCGTCAGTTTGCCATAATCCAGGTTTCCTTCAGGCCCAGCTGGCGTTCCACCGCGGGTGCCATGGTTCTGGCTGCCTGGAGGGTGTCAAACCCGGCAACACGCACCCGGTAGATGGTGCGGCCGCTCACATGTGCGCTCACCATTTCCGTAGCAATGCCCTGTTTCTGGAAAGACTCCATCTTCCTGGCTGCAGTCTGCCTGCTCACGTAGGACGCAAGGTTGATTGCCCATTTGCTTTTCCCTTTTGAGGCCCTCGCAGCCGGGTTCTGATCCGGCGGTTCTGTAGTTGTGCCGGTTCCGGGTACTTGCGCCAGGGCAGTGGATGTCGGGGGCTGCGGACTTGCCGTGGGTACGCTTGCAAGGGGCTGGTGTTGCAGCGCGGCAGGGGGCTCGGTCCTCAGGGCCTTGTTGGCCGCAACGATGGTGTTTGTGTCATTTGTCAGTGCGGCCAGCGAGTTCGACAATGCGTCCAACCGTGATGTGGTCTGTGCAAGACTTGCTTCTATCGTTCCCAGACGATCCACCTGGGGGTTGATGACCTGTGCCAGCTGCTGTTCGATTTTCAGAAGGCGGTCGTCGTGAGGCGCAGCTGCCTGGACAAGACGTTGCTCCAGTTGAGCGAAGCGGGCCTCGTAGGCATCCTGGGTCTGTCCCAGCCACAGTTCCAGCTGCTGCAATTTTGCTTCGTATGGCCTGGCGGCGAGATTGGTGCCCCCCTTGCCTTGTGACGGGGTCTGCACAAGACGTTGCTCCAGTTGTGCGAAGCGGGCCTCGTAGGCATCCTGGGTCTGTCCCAGCCACTGTTCCAGTTGTCGGAAGCGTTGTTCGTAACTGTTGGGTGGGGCGCTGCGGAGCACCGCTCCAGTGCGGGTGTTCGCTGCCGTGGGCTCCGGGTTGTCGGTCGGCTGGAGGCCTGATGTGTACATGAACGCCAGGAACAGCGCCGATAGTACCAGCGTGAGAATCGAATATCGGACCAGACTGTGTGACAGATTAATTTGCATGGAATTTTCAGGTCCGATCCCTGTTCTCGATCCTGCCCGGCCGGTCCGGGAATTGGTAAGGATTTTACCTGATTTCCGGACCGTGCGCACAGCTTGATGTTTGACGTATTGGTGCATACATTAGGCCCATTCCGCTGAAGTTGTACCCGGGCCCTGGCTCAAAGGGATTGGCACCCTTGAAAAACAGCTCCTGGAGCCGGCGTATTGCCGTGGGGTCTTGGGGTCTCCCGGCAGGTGTCACAACAGGATATGAAGGTTTAAGGCAGCAGTAAGAATGGACCTTGGCGAACCGGTTGATCAGTCGCTTTGTGGCGGGCATGAGGTGATCTCACGCCCAGGGTGCTGGTCCCTTTTTGCCAGGGGGAACACTGATTGATTACACGTACCTGAAAGGGTGAGTTATACGCACCGGAAAGACACTGCCAACTATTGATTCATGGTGTACAAGTGCACCCTACGGATAATGCAAAACCTGGATACCGTGCCTTCATCAAATCATCAGAGGATCCTAAGCCTTTGAATGGCAAACGCACTCGGGATCGGCAGACATGAACAGGGGCGGTCAGCAACACCTGTGGATTAACAGGAGGCATCACCGGGCTCGCGTAGACCTGCCCTGTGAATTGTGTCTGCCGGGAGGTGGTTCGGTGCCTGCCCGTGTCCTGAATCTGTCAGCTGGCGGGCTGAAATTCTGTTGCGGGCAGGATGCCTTGTTTGACCTGCTTCCGGAAGGCCAGAGAATGCCGGGACAGGTAGCCGGGATAACTATCGGGATTTGTTTGCAGTTTCCATCCGGCGACGCCCCGCATACAAGGTTGCGGGTCAAAGTGAGCGTTGTTCACACCGAGCGACTCGCCCAGGACAAATACCACGTCGGTGTGCAGTTTATCGACCTGAACGAGGCCTCGGCGCGGGCGGTCGAGGACTACGTCGAGAAATACAGGGACCTGCAACGGGCCTGATGCTGTCCCGGAACCCGGCCAATGCGATGCAGAAGCGGGGCTTGCGGCGACCAGTGTCCTGATCGCCGCTTGTGTTTTGCAGCCTTCAAATTGATGTAGTTAAATTAATGCTTCAAAAACCAATCAGCTCGGCATGGAGTCCGCGATTCCTGGCGGCATCAACAAATGCCATGGAATTGATGGCATCCGGATCATATTCGATCAACATCAGGTGTGGCTTTTCATCATGATAGGCGGCGGCCACGACGCCACCCATGCCTAACAGGATATCGCGGAAACTTTCGCGTTCAGCGTGCGTGGTTTCTTCGTCGATGTGGAAAGTGACTTCTGCTAGCTTGGTACCCATCCTTATACCCTCCTCATTTTGCAGCCTGGCCAGAAGGTATCGTTAATCTTAGTCACAAACAGGGATTCCTTCCTTAATCTGGATTAATTAAATCCCAAACTATCCCCGCCAAACGCAGGCTGGAGGCCGGCTGTCCGGTCCGGTTATTCAAAAAGGACCTGCTATTTCAGCTTTTGATTACATTCCGATAAGCTACAGGACTGGCGGCCGGGTTCACGCTAGTGGTTATGGGAATAGAGTCCCTCCATGTCACGGTTCCGCCTCTCAGCCAGTTTCCGGTGATATGCATGCCAGTCTTTCTGCCACGCGCTGGATCCATTGACGAACACCAGCAGGATCAGCGGGCCGAACACCAGGATTATGGGGATCTCGAGCGGGATATGATTGTAGTCGAGCAGCATGATCAGTGCCGTGCCGGCGGCATACAGAAACAGCATGCCGCCTGTGAATATCGCCCTGATGATATGCGACAGCAGGGTCAGAATCGTGGGTGTGTGCAGGTTATTTTTATACCGGGTCCCGCCTGCCCGGGGTCTTTTTCTCGTCATTATAGGATTACCTGTCATGTTGATGTGCTTTTTTACAGGTCGTCAGTGACAGGGTAGGCAGCAGGGCCTTGCCAGTCTATTGTCCTTAGGTACGATTTTCGAGCCGGGTACTGTCGCTGATAGCGGGAATGCCAGCTTAATCAGTCGGGTGGGCGTCGTTACCAGCCCGGGACTGACGGTTTGTACGCACTAGTCAATATGTATTAGTTTCATTCCCGGATTTATCTACTAGTATGATAGGTTACGAACCGAACCGGTTATTGTCGCAGGATCAAGGCCTGAAGAAGTATGGAAAGAAGAAAAAACCAGGACCGGCGCAGCGGATCCATCAACATGGAGAAATCATTTCCATGCAATCGTCGCCGGATGCCGGACCGACGCCTGAATAATATCTCCGTTGAGTGGATACCCGCTGAAAAGGCCGTCAACAATCCATTAATCCGTTTGATCTTCTGGAAGTCATGATTGCTCGTTGCCAGGTCGCAGGCATACCCGCATGCTGGCGAACATGATTGAGCAACTTGTTGTTACTGGAGGTATCATGTACACGTCAGGGGGTAGTAGTGTGCGGGCCGAACAGGTTGGGAACCGGTAAAGCCGTATTTGCCCCTGGCTGTTTTACAGGCAGTGCTTGTCGATCTGAGCAAGAGAGGAGACCCGTATGACAACAACATCCGAATTAACCCAGCAAACACCTGAGGCACTCAACGCGTGGTTTGACCAGCGCTTTGCCGAGAAAATGGCAGAGCGTGAAGAGAATGCGACCCCCAGGATTTCCATCATGGTGACCAAGGGTACGCTTGACTGGGCCTATCCCCCTTTTATTATCGGTTCCACGGCCGCGGCAATGGGCTGGGATGCCTCGCTGTTTTTCACCTTCTACGGGCTGGCGCTGCTGAAGAAAGACCTGAAGCCCAATATCAGCCCGCTGGGTAACCCGGCGATGCCCATGAAGATGCCATTCGGCCCGCAGTGGTTCCAGAGCATAGAGTGGAATATGCCCAACCTGCTGATGGCCGGCATTCCGGGTTTCGAGTCACTGGCGACCACCCTGATGAAGAAGACGGTGAAGAATCACGGTGTGGCCACGATTCCTGAACTGCGGGAACTCTGTATCGAGGCCGATGTAAAGCTGGTGGCCTGCCAGATGACCGTTGACCTGTTTGGCTGGGAGCAGGATGAATTTATCCCTGAAATTTCCGAATGGGCCGGTGCGGCCACCTACCTGGATAGTGCCAAGGGGGCCGATATCACCTTGTTTGTGTAGAGTGAGGGCATAAAGCGGCTGTTTATATAGCCCGGCGTCCCCCGGTCCGTTGATTGGGCTCAGCTAGCCCGGGGCGATTGAACATCCGGGATGGGCAGTGGCAATCCCGGTATGTGCCGCACTTAACTGTCGGTCGTTCCCGCCCCTTTGTTGATGGCGGCCAGTTGCCTGATCAGCTGCTCCAGGCCGTCCTGGCGAATGGTGCTGGTAAATGAGGTCCGGTAGTTGGTCACCAGGCTTATCCCCTCGATAGCCACGTCATACACCTTCCAGCTGCTGTCCGTGCGATGCAAGCGGTAGGCGATGCTTACCGGGGCCCCGCTTGCCGGTTTGATCTCGGTGTGCACCGTTACCCGGGTGTCGTTTTCATTCATGGTGAAAGGCAGGTAGACGATCTCTTCGTCGGCATATTCCGCGAGTGCGCTGCCGTATTTGCGTACCAGCAGGGAGCGAAACTCATTAATGAACTGATCGCGTTGCGGGTCTGTCGCGCGTTGCCAGTATTTCCCCAGTGTCCAGCGTCCCATGCGTTCGAAATCGAAATGCGGGAGGACAATTTCGGAGACCAGTTCGTAGAGTCGCTCGGGCTCCTGCTCAATGGCCGTTTTTTCCTCCCGTAGCCTTACCAGCATCTGGGTGGATGTGGCATATACCAGGTCCTGGGGCGACTGGCCGGGGAAAGCAGGGGGGCCGAATGTCAGCAGGGCGAGTGATAATATTAATGCGAGGTATGGTCTCATCTGTTCATCCTTCCGCTGTCGCAAGGCGTGCATCATGTGCGCCGCAGGTTGCAGTCATTTCCAGAAATCAGGTGCCTGCATGCATCCTGGATCGTACCGGGGGAATTAATCTGCCATGTATTCATTCCCTCGCTGTAATTACAGCAATTAACATGCCAGCCTATCGAACGGGTCGCTGCCGGATAACCTGTCTACAGGGAAGGCGGGCCGCATTGGGCAAGGATGCAGGCAAGCCAGGGTTTCAGGTAAAAATATTATAGAAACATGAAGTTATGTATACAGTCCGGATCCTGCAGGTATCCATGCGGCCCGTGTCGCAGGCAATTCTCCCGGCCGGTCGTGTCCGCTGCATCGGTGGCCGGTGGCCCGAAGGCGTTGCGGGGACTGATGCGCGTGCCATTCGTAGTCAGTTAGCGACAGTATATTCATATCATAATCAATAAGTTAGACAACTGTTCGCTTTAGCCGTAGGGTTTCGACGACAAAATGAACCCGTTACACGCCGATTCCCTGGCCGCGGTACCCCGTCAATCCCCTGTCGGTGCATGCCCGGCGGGTTTTCGCGTGCATTGGCATAGCTATTGCTTATCCCTTTGGCAGGCATGTGCCTGAAACGACAAATCGACATAGAGGATGTAAATATGAAGAAATTGATGATGATCGCCGCCCTGGTTTTTGCTGCTCCCTTTGCCTTCGCCGACAGCGAGATGGCTACGGACGCCACTGCTGCGGCGGATGCCACCGCTGAGGCCGTCGCCGGTACGGCAGCTGAAGCCGTTGAGGTTGTCGACAAGGGAACGGAAGCGGTGATCGAGCAGCCGGAACTGTCCCAGGCAGAAACCGCCGCCACGACACAATAGCAGAGTAGTCGAGGGGCCCTGGTACCGCTGTCCCCCCCGCCAGGGTCCCTTTTTTTATTGTCTGGTGATGATCTTCACCAGGCCACAATAAGCACTTCCCCCCTTACCTGTTTCCCCAATTGTAAAAAATGGTGTCCCGTGATGTCGGGGTGTCATGACACTGCTATTATCGGCGGCCGAATTTTTACCATTTAAACGGGACGCTTCTGTTCTATGGTCAACTGTCGTCTTGTAGCGTGAAGATCGCTATTGTTCAAGCGAAGCCGGAACCGCTGTTTGCCGGGCCTGCCGTGCAGGCACCCGGCTGCTGGCCTGTCGACCACTGACAGGAAACAAGCCCACCCCTGCTTTGGCCTCTTGACCTGACCGGGTTTTTTTAAACAAAGGAGATGAGTGTGAAGAAATTGACAGGTTTGGTGTGTGTGTTGTGCGTGTTTTTCACGGGCCTGCCCGCGCTTGCGGACGAGGTGTACCTGGCCAATGGTGACCGCGTCAGCGGCACGGTAGTCAAGAAGGCGGGGGATGTCCTGACGGTGATGACGGAGTTTGCCGGCGAGATCGGGATAGCCTGGGACAAGGTCGTCAGCGTGTCCACCGAGGCACCGGTCGTGGTGCAGCTGGATGACGCGACCCTGCTCACGGGGACGCTGGCCAGGTCCGGTGACGGCAGTGTCGGTATCGCGGGCAGTGGGCTGGTGCAGGCCGGCCAGGTCCCCGTGGCGCAGATTGCCATGATCAATCCGCCGGCACCGGAGAACGGGGTCAAGCTGAGCGGGCGTGCGAATGCCGGTGTCTACATCGCCAAGGGCAACACCGACAAGGAGGCCTACCACGGCGATATCGAGGCCGTGGCACGCACCAAACAGAACCGTTTCACGGCCGGCGCGATCTACAACCAGGCGGTAAATGACGGTGTGGAGAGCGAGAACAATGCCACGGCCTACCTCAAGTACGACCACTTCCTGACTGAAAAGTGGTACTCCTACGCCAATGCAGTGCTGTTCAAGGATGATTTTGCGGACCTGAATCTGCGCAGCTCGCTGGGCGTGGGTGCCGGCTACCAGTTCATGGAGTCGGAGCTGACCAACCTGTCACTGGAGGGTGGCCTGTCCTACGTGAACGAGGACTTCGACCTGGCGCCGGATGACAGCTATCCGGCAGCGCGCTGGTCACTCAATTACGACCACTTCCTGTATCCGAACAGGCTGCAGTTCTTCCACTTCCACGAGGGTCTGCTGGGGCTGCAGGATACCAAGGACATTATCATTATTACGCGGACCGGCCTGCGCGCCATGCTGACCGACAATTTCACTGCCACGGCAGAGGTCGATGTCGACTGGGACAACACCCCGTCGCCGGGCAACGACCGGGTGGATACGCGTTACCTGTTCAATCTGGGCTACGGCTGGTAGCGCCTGTCCTGACCGCGTATTGGGGAGTTCACCCTGCCAGCGTCGCTGGCAGGGTGCACATTTCATGGCCCGGATGATGCTCGTGCTGGAGCTTCAGGTCCGGGCGGCGGACGCGTAACGCCGCTGCACGTACTCGTCGACCAGCTTCTGGAAGTCTGCGGCGATGGAATCACCCTTCAGGGTCACGGTCTTTTTACCGTCCACGTAGACCGGTGCCACCGGTTTCTCACCCGTCCCCGGCAGGCTGATGCCGATATTGGCATGCTTGCTTTCCCCCGGTCCGTTGACCACGCAGCCCATGACGGCCACGGTCATCTCCTCGACACCCGGGTATTGCCGGCGCCATTCCGGCATCCGGCTGCGCAGGTGTCCCTCGATGTCCTGGGCGAGTTGCTGGAAGTAGTGGCTGGTCGTGCGGCCGCAGCCCGGGCAGGCAACGACGGCCGGGGTGAAATGCCGCAGTCCCATCGATTGCAACAGTTCCTGGGCCACGATGACCTCGCGGCTGCGGTCACCCCCGGGTTCAGGTGTCAGGGAGATACGAATGGTGTCACCGATACCTTCCTGCAGCAGCACCGACAGGGCGGCCGTTGAAGCCACGATGCCCCGACTGCCCATGCCGGCCTCGGTCAGGCCGAGGTGCAGGGCATAATCGCAGTGTTTAGAGAGTTCGCGGTAGACCGCGATCAGGTCCTGTACCCCGCTCATCTTGGCCGACAGGACAATGTGGTCGCGTCCCAGGCCGATGGACTCCGCCTGGGCGGCACTTTCCAGCGCCGAGGTCACCATGATCTCGTGCATCACCTGGTGTGATTCCCTGGGTTTGCTGCGCAAGGAATTCTCATCCATGAGCCGGGCGACCAGTGCCTGGTCGAGGCTGCCCCAGTTCACGCCGATGCGCACCGGCTTGTCATAGCGGCAGGCGGTTTCGATAAGGGCAGTGAACTGCTCGTCACGTTTCTTGCCGCGACCGACATTACCGGGATTGATACGGTATTTGGCCAGTGCCTCGGCACACAGGGGGTGGTCCGCCAGCAATTTGTGCCCGTTGAAATGAAAGTCGCCGATCAGCGGGATATCCAGGTTGGCCTGCAACAGGCGTTCATGGATCTCGGG
>Ga0224512_10000317_pt1 | contig 51665 bp, 41 predicted proteins | sample SF_May12_sed_USG_4_FD_169103 | JGI IMG/M metagenome (GOLD analysis project Ga0224512, IMG submission 169103) | Sediment microbial communities from San Francisco Bay, California, United States - SF_May12_sed_USGS_13 | ecosystem: Environmental > Aquatic > Marine > Sediment | place: USA...
CACGATAACCCACCATTAGAATACTTTAGCCGCAGATCACGAGAAGAAACTTGTCAGAGAAACTGTCATGAATTGCCGACTTCCGCTATTGGCCGATTTCTGCCGAATGCCAGCACAATAATTGATGAGATTTCTCGTCTGCTTTTGGCGCAAAAGCAGTCGTCGATTCTGAAAAGCCGAAAATCATGCCTTCGACGGCTGCTTAAGAGGGGATAGCGGAAATTTCGGGTGTTGCATCGACCGGTTGAAATCGCAAGGCCATAGCTGCCACCCCCAATCGGCACAATTTGAGCACCGCGATCGCGTCAATTGGCGACCACCGCAATTTACCAGGGTATTTCTTCACCTTTATGTGACAGGAATGTGCCGGTCCGGTCGAGGCCATACTTGCTGATCACGTCGATAACCATTGCCGCGCTGTCGGCGGCGCTTAGCAGCGGAAAATCAACACCGGCACGGTTCAGAGCCAGCTGCATCATTTCGGTATCTACGGCGCCTGGCGAAATCAGTGCAACAGTAATTCCTCGTGGTTTCAGCTCGAATGAGTTCGAGCGCATGCCCATGTTCAGCGCCGCCTTGCTCATATTGTAGAAGACGATACTGGAACTGCGCAGTGTCGAGATAGAGCCCTGGCCGCTCGTGATGGCGACGATTTTCTTCTGGTCACTGCGTGCAACATGTTCGATGAATGCTTCGGCCATTTTCATCGGACCGGTGACATTGGTCGCCAGGATGCGATGCATAAGCTCGTAGTCGCGTGCACCGAATTTCTGATCGTTCGGTTCACCCAAAACAGCTGCATTGTTCAGCAGTACATCGATTGGCTGACCATTGAGTTTTTTCGCGAGTGCGTCGATCATCTCGTGATCGAGAACATCGAGCTGTTCAATGCTTAGTTTCGGGTGCCGGGCAGCGATGGCCTTCAGATCGTCGGCCGCTTCCGGGCGGCGCGCCGTAGCATAGACCTGCCAGTCCTGCTGCGCATAATTACGCGCCAGTTCCAGGCCGATCCCGCGGTTTGCGCCGGTAATCAGAACGGTGGGCGACTCTTTTGCAGTGGCCCGGCTCACAGTCAAAGTCTGGGCTGCCAAGCCGGCCGCAGCTCCGGCGAGGAGCTTGCGACGTGTCAGAGTATTTTTGCTGTTGTCATTTACGTCGTTAGTCATTTCTTCTCTCCGGTATTGTTCTGGGCTGATCGCAGAACGCATTACATGATTCGGGCTCTGATTATCTCAAAAGACTTCATTTCGAACGGCGTGGCTTTCGGGGCTGACCATTTTTATCAGTTAGACTCGTATTTCTCACCGGGGATAGACATGGCATTGATAGCGATGAAGTGGAGAGGTGATATGAGCGCGACACGGGTTTCGGATTTCCGGCTTTTCGAGGCTTGCGGCGCATTGCTGGTGGTTGGAGTGATGCTGTTCGCCTGGAACGTCGCGGCCGCTGAAACGGTCGGCATCATTGGCACCGGCAGGGTCGGTGGGGCGCTGGGGCCGCAGCTGGCCCGGCACGGCTATAAGGTGGTTTACGGTTCGCGCGAGCCGGCGGCGAAGAAAGTGCAGGATCTCGTTGCACGAACGGGACCCGGTGCCGTGGCGACTTCGCAGAGAGAGGCAGCCGCGCAGGCCGATTTTGTGCTCCTGGCCGTGCCATGGTCGGCGACTGAACAGGTTTTGAAAGGCCTCGGAGATCTAAGTGGCAAGGTTCTTCTTGATGCGGTCAATCCATTGCAGCGGGCCGATGATGGTCTTTTGGAAATTGCCGTGTCGACGTCGGGCGCGCTGCACGTGCAAAGCTGGGCGCCGGGGGCGGCCGTGGTCAAGGCCTTCAACACGGTCAATTATCTGGTGATGGCCGACCCGGCGACGGCGGGCGGTCCGGTCACGGTGCCCCTGGCCGGCGATGATCCGGTCGCCAAGCAACGGGTACGCGAGCTGGTCGAGAAACTGGGATTCGAGACGGCAGATGTCGGGCCGTTGCGCATGTCGCGTGAGCTGGAAGGCATGGTGGTGCTGCACCTGGTGCCGATTTTGCAGAAGCGTCCCGAGGATCTGTGGGAATATTACTTTCGCGTTCATCCAAAATGACGGGAACGGGGCATCCCGACACACTGGCATCAGGCTTTTTTGTATAACATCAGGGCATTCAGCGTTGGATCGCCTGCCTGATATAGCTTTACGCCGTCCGAGATAAAGCCATAGCGTCGGAGCATAGCGTCGAGCGTATCCAGAGAATAGAACGCTCTGAGTTCGTCCTGATTGTATGCCCAGCTCTCATTGGTGCCCATGTTGAACACATCATGGGCCAGTGCGACCATTTTCCACATGGGTTCGTTGTGCACGTCGTGATCACGAAGGATCATGCTGGCGCCGGGTTTCAAGGTATCCCGGATAGACGTGATGAATTCTTCCCGCAGTTCGATCGGACAATGATGAAAGCCGATGTATACGGTCGCCAGGTCGAGCGAATTATCCGGGATCACGGCGCCGAGCTGGGACTGATAGTAGTGCAGGTCGATAAATGTGCCGGCCTTGGCGATCTGGCCACGATCTATCATGTCCGGCACGGAATACGTGGCTGGCACGGGGCCCAGGAAATAGCGTTCGCCGCTGATCTCCAGTGCTTCTTCGAGTGAATCGAAGTAACGGCCGGTCGAGCCAACCTCCAGATAGCCTTCATGGTATGGCTTTTCTGGAAGCAAACGCGTCGTCTGTGCGGCGATGACCTGTTTTTGCCTGGCAAGGGCCGGCAATCCGTAGGTCAGCTCCGAAAAAAAAGGTCGGATAGAGCCGATTTGCCGGTGCAGTTCGATGTAAATATCCCGGTCGTTCGCGTGTTGCGCCGTGACCTCTTTGATGAGCCGATGCAGGTCGGCTTCGGGCTGCAGGTGGAATACATTCGTCAGAAACCTGTAAAAGTCATTTCGATAGGCTTCATTGCCATAAATGTAATGAAAATTACTTTCGTCTGCGGAAAGTTCGGTGACGGACTCGTCGGCCGACAAATGTCTTACGTTAATTGCGGCTAGAAAGGCGCTGACGGCCGTCATGAACCGTCTTCTAGAATAATCCATGCTATTACTCTAATATACCGCGGGATTTGATTCATAGTATCAAATCGCGTGTGCGCCCAACGCTATTCCCGAAATACCCAGCAGTGAGATTTCTCAATGCGCCGGCTCCTTATATTCATCGCTGTTTTCATAGGCCTGCTCGCTATAGTCACAACGATTGTTGTGCAGTCCAGTGGTGATGAGGATTTCAGCTGGCCGGCGGATGACAATGTCGTCAACGACATTACAGGACTGAACCGAATACGCGTCGCACGTGTAATCGTTCCCGACTCGGTAGAAGACATTTCCGCTGCAATCGCCAGAAGCACCGGCCCGATCTCTATTGGTGGCGGCAGGTTTAGTCAGGGCGGACAGATTGCCTATCCGAACAGTCTGCATATCGACATGCGCAGCCTGGATCAGGTCATAGCATTCGATGCGGACAAAAAAGAAATCACCGTTCAGGCCGGTATCACGTGGCGAAAACTGCAGGAATATATTGATGCCTCGGATTTGTCGGTCAAGATCATGCAGACCTATGCGAATTTCACCGTGGGCGGTTCGCTGAGCGTTAATGTTCACGGGCGTTATATCGGTCAAGGTCCGCTGGTGCATTCCGTAAATTCGATCAAGATGGTCATGGCCGATGGAAGCGTCTGGCCGGCGAGTCGCACCGAGAACGCAGAGTTATTCTACGGCGCGATAGGCGGTTATGGTGGGCTCGGTGTCATCGTCGAAGCGACGCTGCAGCTGGCGGACAACGTCAAAATTGAACGAAAAGTAAAGTCGATGCCGATTAGCCGCTATCGGGATCATTTTTTCGCAACGGTCAGAGACGATCCGGATGTTGTTCTGCATAACGCCGATATTTATCCGCCGGATTATGAGAACGTTCTCGATGTCAGCTGGTATAAAACCGAAAAACCGTTAACCATCGACGATCGTTTAATAACCACCGACGAGGGATATTTCTGGGGACCGCTGGCTGCCGAGTTTGTCGCCAGCTTCGATATCGGCAAGAAAATCAGAGAAAGTTTGATCGACCCGGTTTATTACGGCAGCGACCGTGTAGTCTGGCGGAACTGGGAGGCGAGCTATGACGTTCGCGAGCTTGAACCGGGCGATCGGGCAAAAACGACTTATGCCCTGAGGGAGTACTTTATCCCAGTCGAGAATTTTGACGCCTTCGTTCCAAGAATGCGTGAGATTTTTTACCGGCATCAAGCCAATATTATCAATGTTTCAATTCGTCACGCGCGCCCGGATCCCGATACGCTATTGTCCTGGGCAAATTCTGAAGTGTTTGCCTTCGTTGTTTACTACCGGCAGGGCACTGATGCGGCGGCAAAGGAACGCGTCAAGCGCTGGAGCGTTGAGATGATCGATGCGGCAATCGAGGCCGGCGGCACCTACTATTTGCCATACCAGATTTTTGCATCTCCGCAGCAATTCCTCGCGGCATATCCGCAGTCGCCCCGATATTTTGATTTGAAAGACAGGGTCGATCCAGCTTATCGGTTCAGAAATAATTTATGGTCTCATCATTACCCTGTTCTGCAGGATCCGTTGAAGAACAAGGCAGCCACCATTCCGGATTATTTTCGCGGCGAGGAACAGACGTTTTTGACCATACCGGAGTGGTATCTGGTATTTAATCCGGTTGAATATGCCGACTTTCTCGAAGCCGGCGAGAACCCCAGTGATTTCCCGTTTATGGACAGCATCGATGAATACTGGTCGCTTTATGACCGGGTCATAGCGATCAGCGCCGCCGGGGGTTATCCGGAGAATTCAGAGTATATGACGATGCTCAAGGTGATTGGCATCAGCACCACGGTCGAGTATCTGTTTAAGAGTCTTTATGAGAATACTATTGGCCGCTTTACGCGATGGACTGCGGGTGGTGAAGATACCGGTGAAGACAAAATTATTCAGATGGCGAACCGGGCTTATAGCGAACTCATATTCGAACGAGCATGGTACGAATTCGATTTCTGGTCGTGGGTCGCACGCGTTTGGCGCGAACCGGCGCTCGCTGGTTCGAACATGATCAGAAAATATGAAAGAAAACTGTTTTTCACGGTTGAGTATGGATTCAAGACTTTATACGCGAAACTCATAGCCTACGCTGCCAGGACAGCGTATCAACCAGGGGATGGATTAATTTACCTGACTGCAGACTACGAGGAGTCCGAAGGCTTTGCCGGCATTGGACTGGGAGAGGTCGTTGCCGTTTCCGAGGACGCCTATTTGCTAGCCGTACCCAGATGGGGTGAGTTTACTAAAACGATTCCCGTGCTGGTCGCCGGCGGCTTCGATTTTCGCGATATTTCCGGAAACGACAGAATAGCTGTATCCGTTATCGTTGATAGCGAGACGGGCTTTGACACCAACTATGCAGATCTCTTATTCAGCTCGAATTTGGTTTCAGAGCCTGCGTCATCTCGTCTGGTTATGCTGGTGCCGGTGCCAAATCTTCGCGAGTTTGTTATCGAAGTCCGCGGGAAAGGATACCAGCTCGAACATATTTACGATTATTAGGGCACATCGGTTTTTGTTCTATGCATGTGCTTCGACGCGGGTGTTCAAATAATGTTGCGTCACCAAGGCGCCAATCATATCGCCCTCGACGTTGACAGCCGTGCGAATAGTATCCAGAGGTCGCTCTACGACGAGCAGGATGCCAATCGCTTCCAACGGGATACCGGCACCCAGTAAAACCATTTGCATGCCGGCCATTGAACCCGATGGCATCCCGGGTGCGCCGATCGACGACACCATGGCCATGAAAAACACCGTGATCATGGCAGTGGTACTGAGGTCGATGCCAAACAGATAGGCCAGGAAAACCGCAGCAATACCTTCATACAAGGCTGTGCCGTCCATATTCATCGTGGCGCCCAGTGGAAAGACAAAACCGGATACCGTTTTAGACACGCCCAGCTCTTCCTCACTGGCCTGCATGCTGAAGGGCAGGGTGGCGGAACTCGACGCCGTAGCAAACGCGACCATCAGTGGCTTGCTGGCTTTACTGAAAAATTCCCTTGGCCCGACACCGGCAAAAAGTTTGGCAATTAGAGGCAGTATCACCAGGCCGTGCAGTAATGTCCCACCGACGACGACGGCACAAAACCCCAACAAGGAATTCAGCAGCGTACCGCCACTTTTCAGCGTGATCTCAAAGATGATTGCGTATAGACCAAACGGAGTGGTAAAGATGACCCAGTGGACGAGCTTGTTCAGCATCTGGTTGATGTGACGAATTGCCGTGACCAACGGGCTTTCAGCAGGAACGGCCAGCAGTAAGGCCAGACCAAGCATGAATGCGGTGGTTGCGATACCGAGGATATTTAAATCGGCCAGAGCGGCGAATGGGTTGGTGAACGCTGTTGCCAGAAGTTGTTGAATGACCCGCACCAGCGAGTCACTGTTCTGATCAATAAACTGCGTTGGCGCGACATAGGTGGTGCTTTCGGCGAGTTTTTCAATCGTGATCTGCTCAACGTTCCCGACCCATGGATGAACAAAGAACACTGCCGTCAAACCAATACAGATGGCAATAAAGGTAGTGCTGACGTAATACAGTATGGTGACACTGCCGAGTGTCTTGAGCCGGTTGGCATCACCGATACTGAGCAAACCACCAATCAGTGAAAAGAAAATGATCGGCGCGACGAGCATTTTCAGCAACGCCAGAAAAGTCGTTTTCAATAACAGGATGAGTTCGTAAAAAGCCGGCGGCGCATCTGTTTTTGCCCAATCCGGATCGCCGAACAATAACGCGGAGACATACCCCAGGATGCCAGCCACGGCGACCCAGAACGTCATGTTTTTGATGAGCTTTTGAAACACGTATCGCATTACTATCCGGATTTGATGGCAGTTGTGCAAACCCGGAGACTGGGGTCTGGCAGGCTTTCGCCTGACCAACGTGGTGACTTTTACTTGATTAAGAAGTTATGTGTCGGGCTGCGCCTGCAGCGCGGCCCGTTTGCGGCGTTCTATCCATTGCTGGCCGACAATCCCGCCAATAATCAATAGCAGGCCGATCATCGTGCTGGAGTAAATTTGTTCGCCGACGGCATAGTGAATGACCAGCAGCGAAAAGAACGGCGTGATATAGATGAGACTGCTGACTTGTGCGGTGTTACTGGCCAGTTTGAGGGCCTGTAACCAGCAGACAAACGCGAGCGCCATCTCGAATGTTGCTATATAAAGTGTTCCTGCAAGGCCACGCAGACCAGGAATTGCAACGCCATCATTGAACGCGGCGAATAGCAGCAAATAGGCGACGCCGAATACGAAATTACAGAACAGGCGGCAAACCGAGTCACGCTCGTCCTTACTGCTGTAAATCCAGTACAAGGCCCAGATGACGGTGCTGCCCAGGGCCATACCAACGCCCGCGGGATTCTCGAACCGCATCGAGAGTGGCGCACCGCGTGTCGCAATGATGATGACGCCGAGAAAACTGACCAGCAGGAAAAGCACGGACGACGCGCCAATTTTCTGCCGCAGAATGATAATCGACAGCAAGACCAGCACGATCGGCCAGGCGAAATTTAGCGGTAAGGCTTCCTGCGCCGGCAACCGGTCATAGGCTTCAAACAACAGCAGGTAATACAGGAACGGATTGAGTAGCCCAAGCACCGCGGATAGCCCGAAGTCCCGGCGGGTCCAGCGGCGAAATTCCGTTTTTTTCGGGCTCAAGAGGACAATCACGCCGAGCAGCAACATGGCAAACAGCGACGAGTAGAACAGCAGTTCGAATGGCCCGACGTGACGCAGCGTCAGCGCAAAGGCCGATGCGACGGTCGACCAGAAAACAATTGTCAGCGCGGCGTAGCCGAAGGCTTTCCCGTCATTGCTGGCCGGCCGCACATTCATATCGCCTGCCCTGGCTGCACTGGAAGTTCGCCGCATGTCGCTTTAGACTGAGATCCTTTAAACCCTGCGATAATCATTGCATGGCAAAAAACGCCCAGCAACACTCGTCACGCAAGCCTCTGGATCAACGGGAGGACGCTGTAAAACGGATCCCCGTGGAGATCGTTCCATACGAGCGCGCCTATCGCGATGCGTTCAAGCGTCTGAATATCGAATGGTTAGAAAAAGATTTCTGCGTCGAAGAAATCGACGAACGCGTTTTATCGGATCCCGAGGCCTATATTCTCTCGAATGGCGGGTTTGTTTTTTTCGCCAGGGCCGGCGCGCATATTGTCGGCACGGCGGCGCTGATCAAAGCCGAAAATAATCGTTATGAGTTATCCAAAATGTCTGTGACCGATGCGTATCAGGGTCTCGGCATTGGGCGAAAATTGGCGGAGGCGGCGATCCGGCAGTTTGAAGAAATGGGGGCCCGCGAGTTATACCTCGAATCGAACAGCCGGCTCAAACCGGCAATCAGCTTGTACGAATCGCTGGGTTTTGTGCACCGCCCGGCAAGAGCAGATTCCGAGTACAAGCGAGCCGACGTTTACATGTTGTATCGCCCGCGCCAGAGCACACCAATATCAACCTGAAGGGGCACCGCCTCGCTGTCGCCATTGGACCCCAGTCTGGGCTATAGTCTGCGGATAATAAGATCCGAGACTGTTTGATGCGCCACATGAAACACCATATTTCCGGTATTTTTTCTCATCTGTCTGCTGCATTTTTGGCGGCCGCATTACTGGCTTCGACGGCCTCGGCCCAGGCTATCGTCAAATATGACTTTGCCCTCGAGATCGAGCCAGACAGCCATGCCTTGTACGCGACGGCGCGGATCAATTTGCCGCCTGAACTGGCTGGCCAAACGGTCGAATTTCTGTTGACTGACGCGGTCGAAATTACCAGTTCCGAGCCGGCGGTGAAACGCATTGCAGCGGACGGCGCCGAAGGGTTTGTGGGGATAAACGGTTCGAGTGTGACACTGACCGAAACCGGTCATGTTGCCCGTTATCAACTGCGCGTGCCGGATAGTGGCGCACCGTTCGAATTACGTTACGAAGGCAACGTTAATTTTCCGCTCGGAGATATGAAGGAACAGTACACGCGCGGATTTCGCAGTACCTCGGGAATTATCAGTGACGCGGGTATTTATCTTGCAGGAAGTTCGCTCTGGTATCCGTACTTCAGCGATGAGCTGATCAGTTTTCAGTTGACCACCAACGTCCCGGAAGGCTGGCATGTGATCAGCCAGGGCAACGGCAACTCATGGGACGCACAGGGCACGGCGCGTTGGGACTCGGGCGGAGCCGTTGATGAAGTCTATCTCGTCGGCGGTCCATTGATCCGCTATTCAGAGCCCGCCGGTGCTGTTACAGCTGAGGTCTATTTGCACGAGAAGGACGATACGCTGGCCAAACGCTACCTGACGGCGACCGCTCAGTACCTGGCGATGTATCGAGATCTGATCGGTCCGTACCCGTATGGAAAGTTTGCCCTGGTGGAGAATTTCTGGGAGACCGGCTATGGCATGCCGTCTTTCACCTTGCTGGGACCGCAGATCATCCGCTTTCCATTCATCCTGACGTCCTCGTATCCGCACGAAATCCTGCATAACTGGTGGGGCAACTCGGTTTTCGTCGATTACCCAACCGGCAACTGGTGCGAGGGCCTTACCGCTTATATGGCTGACCACCTGATGCAGGAGCAGCGCGGCGCGGGCGCGGCGTACCGGCGCGATACGCTAAAAAAATATCGGGACTTCGTAAAAGAGGATCGGGATTTCCCGCTGAATGAGTTCCGCTCCCGGCACAGTGCCTCGACAGAAGCGGTGGGTTACGGAAAAACCCTGATGGGTTTTCACATGTTGCGTTTGCAACTCGGTGATGAAGTTTTCAAGCAGGGTCTGGCGCGCTTTTATCGAAGCTTCCGCGGTAAGAAAGCGCGTTTTAGTGACGTGCGGGCGGAACTGGAGCAGGCCAGCGGCCTGGACCTCGAGTCTTTTTTTCAGCAGTGGGTCGACTGGACCGGAGCGCCGAACCTCGTTGTGCAGAGCGTTACCGTCGAACAACGCTACGGTGAATACCAGCTCCGCGGAGAACTTTTACAGCAGCAAAGTGGACCCGCCTATGAATTCGATGTGCCGCTGCATATTACGACGGTTGACGGCTTTGATACCGCTTGGGTGCGGCTTACGGGGAAGTCGACAGATTTTGTAGTCAGCACGTTAACGCAACCTTTGCTGCTCGAGGTGGATCCGGATTTCGACATGTTTCGTTTGCTGGATCCGCGCGAGGCAGCCCCGTCGATTGGGCAGATATTCGGTGAGCCGCAGATTCTTGCAGTGGTGCCGTCGTCCGCCACTCGGGCAGACATCGCAGGTTATCGTGAACTGGTTGCCGCCTGGCAAAGTGACGTACATGAAATCACCGTCGTGCTCGATACGGAAGTCGACTCAATTCCGGAAGATCAGGCAGCCTGGCTGTTTGGTATCGAAAACCGGCTGGCGTCGGCGCTGTTCAGGTCAGGTTCCGGTCTGGACTTGCGTGTCACGGACGAGGTCATTTCGGCCCAGGGTCAGGAGATTCCACTGCGGGATCATTCCGCCGTGCTGGTTCGCAGACACCCGGCAAATATGAGCAAGGCCATTGGCTGGATCACGGTGGATCCAACCGAGGCATTCCCGGGTATCGCGACCAAGCTACCCCACTATGGTAAGTATTCGTTTCTAGGGTTCCAGGGGACGGAGCCGGCCAATAGCGCGAAGGGCGAGTGGCTCGGCACGGACTCGCCGTTGCGGGTCGATCTGCGTGATGAAAACGAGCGCGCGACTGGACCATTGGTTACGGCGCGCGGACCCGAGCGCGCCGCCCTGGCCGAGTTGCCGCCGGCATTTTCGCGCGAGCGCATAATGACACATCTGTCCTACCTTGCATCTGCAGAGCTGGAAGGACGTGGTCTTGGCACAGTGGGCCTGGAAAAGGCCGCCGATTATATCGCTGTGCAGTTTGCGGGCGCGGGTCTGACGCCGGGTGGCGAGGACAGCAGTTTTTTTCAGCAATTTCGTGTCGAAGAAGGCGAAGACGGCAAGCCTCACGACGTCCGCAACGTCATCGCTTTTATTCCGGGTAGCAATCCGGATTTCGACGGTCAGGCCGTACTCCTGACGGCCCACTACGATCACCTCGGCCATGGCTGGCCGGACGTTCGCAGCGGCGATGAAGACAGTATTTATTACGGCGCCGACGACAATGCCAGCGGGGTGGCCGTTATGCTGGAGCTTGCCAATGCATTTTCCGAGGCGCCAGCTCCGCAGCGAAGCATTGTGTTTATTGCTTTTACGGGCGAAGAATCGGGCCTGCAAGGCTCGCGTTATTTCGCCGAGAATCCCCAGCCCGTGCCGCTGGACGGGATTATCGGTGTCGTCAATCTCGACACGATCGGCCGCCTCGAGGGAAATGATATTTCCGTGTTCGGTGCCGGCACCGCCACCGAATGGCCGCATATCTTCCGTGGCGTCAGTTTCACGGTCGGCGTCGGCTCGCAGGCCATTACCACGCCGATGGCCGCATCGGATCAGCAAAGCCTGGTCGACAAGGGAATTCCGGGTGTGCAGATCTCAACCGGCGCAAATCTCGACTATCATCGCCCGACTGATACCGTGGACAAGATCGACGATGTGGGTCTCGTCAAGATCGCGACATTCGTCAAGGAGACTGTTGCCTACCTCACCGAACGCCCCGAGCGACTGACCGCGACGCTGCAGGGCCAGACCGGTTTGTTGCCGCAACGAGCAGACGCGGGGGATAACCAGGGGCGCAGGGTTTCTGTTGGCACCGTGCCTGATTTTGCATTTGCAGGCCAGGGCGTGCGCGTCGATGACATCGTTCCGGGCTCTCCGGCGGCCATCGCCGGGATCCAGGCCGGGGATGTTCTCGTGGAGATGGCCGGACAGCCGATCACGAGTCTTCAGGGCTTCACGGATCTGCTGAAAACGCTAACAGCCGGTCAGCCGGTGCCAGCAACGATCGAGCGTAACGGCGATCGTATGACAATGAACGTTACGCCGACGCCCCGCTAGATGTAATAACTCAGACTTAATCTTACCGGCCCTGTTAGGTTGGCAACTCACTGGTTCACCGATGCCAAACAGTCGTGACCTGCCCAGGCCTTTTCTGCGGTATACCCTGTGCAGGGAATAAAGCGGACCGCAGGGAGCCATCCCTGCACAGGGTATACCGCAGAAAAGGCCGAATGCCTGGCAGAGGATTTCGGTTGGCGGACATCGGCTATTGCGGATATGTGCCATAGTTCGCGGCAGGCCCCCTGAGCCTCGTTCCTTGGGATGGCTCCCTGCGGTCCGCTTTATTCCCAAGGAACGAGGCTCTGGCGACCTGCCTCCAACAGTGGGTTTGCAGAGTCCGTTTTTCGCTCGATCGGACACTGTCTGTCCGATGAGATCTGAGTTTTCACAGCTAGACAAGCAGATAATTGTGCATTCAGGCCGCCAATCCGGCGCTGGATTGGAGCCTTCTTACTTCAGCCGCGGATCCTGAATATCCATTTCCTTGACGCGCGCATAGAACTCGTCGAAATCGGGTTTGACAAGTTTTTCCGCCATGGCCCGCACATAGGTGTCGGGACCGAGCGGACACTGAGCGTAGAGACTCTGGCGCCAGCCATCGTCCCGTAAGTTATAGATCGACAGCACGCGGTCGAAGCCGTGTCGCGGCACGCCAATCGGGCCCGGAACCTTTATCTTGATTTCGAACCAGTGATCGTACAGCGCCAATGCGACGCCGGGGGCGAGTTCTTTCACCCATAACTTCGAATAACCCCAGCGAAACGCATCGAGACCCTTCTTCGGCGGGAAAATATATTTATCGAGTATGTCCCAACCGATCATGACGTCGTATAACTCCTCCGCGACATACATCGGCGTGGGATCCTGCCGATCCCAGATTTCGGCCGGCAGGCGCCACCACTCCTGTGCATTCCAGATTTCCTCGGTGCGCTTGAGTACGGCGTCGATCTCTGCAAGCAGTTTTTCGTCAGCCGGCGGGTAGGTGAGCGGAGCACTGCGGGTGTTATGCGATCCTGCCGATGCGCTCGAGGCAGCGCCAGCCAGAAGTGTTGCGCCGACGATTGTTGCGAGGACCTCGCGGCGGTTCAAGCCATCATCATTGCTGTCTTCCATGTTCGATTCCTTTTTCTTTGACCAGCCTCCGAACCTGCCGTTTCTGCGGACGCATGTCAATCGGCATGCGAGCCGGCGGCAATTTCGCCGCCAGATTGCCGTCAAATGTTTAGTGAACAGGCGTAAGATATGGACAAGCAATCCATCCGGAACCGGGGGAATCTAAAAATGACAAAATTCAGACTGACTGCTGGTGGGTTCACTGCCGAAGACTTCGAGCGCTACATACACGTTCGCCTGGGCGACGGTGACCCGGTTTACTGGTACGCGGTAGGTGACGGGACGACTTTTCCGGATGGCAATATGTTCGTCCGCAACGAGGGTTACGACACCGGGCGCTTATACCAGTTCGACCGTGCCCGTTCCGAAGCGATCGGCTTGACGCGCAAGTTTATCCTGATGAGAAACGCACAAACGGGTGAGATATTAAAAGGGCCGGACGGCCAGCCAGCCTGGGTTAGCAACTTCACGTATCAGTTATTCAAGATGCGACTGCAGGATGGATTTCTGACCTACGAGGCGCAGCAGGGTGCCGGCGACTTCCTGAATATCGCGACCGGCGGCTTGAACCGCAGCGAGATTCAGAAACTCGACGGTATGACGATTTATACAACACCGATCAACTACACCATGCCCGTCGATCAGGATGCCAATAAATGGGAGCCCGTCTGGGAAACATATGACTTCATTGAGCGACAGCATAATGGTCAGCCGAGCTACGACGGGTTGTGGTCTGGCGGATTTCCGTTACCGGAGTTTATGGGTGGCGGCCGCAGTAGCATGCACGCCTATTTTCATCGTTATGATCGTTATGCAGACTTGCCGGAATCCATTCGCGCGTTCGTCAATGAGTATGCGCCGCTGTGGCAAGAGCCGCCGTTCGATATGGATGAGATTCGCGAATTACAAATATAGCGTGCGCGGACTACCGTTTCTAATTGGATGTCGCGTTGGCGCAGCTACTGCAGGGCAGGCAATACCCTTTCGCCGATTAATCTGAGCCCATCCATCGGGTCGTCGAACAATCGCAGGGAAAGTTCGGTGAGACCGCTTTTTTTGAACGCCTGCAGGCGCTCGAGTTCCGCGTCCAGGTCATCAAGATCGCCGGCGGAAGACATGCCGGCGATGAGCCGATTGACGAGATCTTCAGGCACACCGTCGATTTCACCACTGCGTGTCCAGTAGGCTTTGAGAAAATTCATCCAGTTGTCGAGGATCAGCTGGACTTCATCATCATCTTTCGTGAACACGCGAAGTTCGTCTTCCATCTTGGCGACCACGGCGCCGCGCCAGATCAGTTCCCGGCGAGCTTCATACATCGAAACGTCTCGATCTTCTTTGATGTGCCAGGCCCAGAAGTTGCCGATACGGAACTCATCGGCGGGTTTTTCGCGTTTCGCGAGCCCCGCGCGAACATTGTTCATCGCCGCGGGCATCATCTCGACGGTAAAGTCGCTGACCTGGATCCCATCAGCGACCCGTGCGCCCATGCGGATCATCTGCGGGCCGCTGCAACAGCCATAAATCAATGGATCGTCCGAACTTGCATACGCCATTTGAAATGGACGTGAAACCTGAAACATTTCGCCGTCGTACGAATAGACCATCTCGCCGGAACGGGCCAGTTCGATCACGTCGATACACTCGCGAACGCCGCGCACGCGACGCTCCGGATAGCGGACATCCTTTTCGCTTTTGAATGGCCACATCGGCGCGTCCTTACTGAGCTTCCAGCCACAGGCGCCGAGTACGCCGCCGCCCCCGCTAACCGCCAATATGGCCCGACCGTCGGCGATCTCGTTCAGCGTCAGAATGGAATTCGCCATTTTCAGCGGATGCATTTCCCACGGACTGACGGCGAGTGGGCCAAGAAGGATTCTGGAAGTGGCCTGCGCCACGGGAACCAGTGAAATGAACGCATCCCAGTTTTGATGGTAGTTGCTGGACCACATCGCACGAATGCCCAGTCTTTCAGCCTCGATGCCCAGTTCCACCATCTGCTGTGGACTGGCGTCACATTCAAGAATAATGTCGATATCCATTTGCTGTGATATATCGTGCGCTTTAATTCAGAACCGCGTTCGTCAACTCTATATCCGCCGCCTGCCAGATCGCATTGAGTTGCTCTTCAACCTGGCGGGCCTCTTCTGGTTTGCCCTGCGCCAGCAGACTTTGATGCAGGCCGTAAAGTGACCAGCCATTATGCTTATAGATTTCCAGGTCGCGGCGGAATACTGCTTCTGCTTCTGCGGCGGCATTGGTTTGCATCAGGGCTGCGCCAAGGCGCTGGCGGATCGGGTAATACCAGTAAGGTGGCTCGACGTAGGGCAGAGCGTCTTCCTTTTCGATCGCAACCCTTAGCAGAGCGATGCCAGCCTCTGCATTACCGCGAGCCAATTCAATTCTTGCCGCAAGTTCCGTGCGTGCGATCGTGGAATTGCTCCTTCCCAATATGAACAGAATTTCACGCGTATCTATGAGCTCGCCGGCGAGAATTTCGTCAACTGCAGTGAGCTCCGACTCAGCTTTATCCAGATTTCCCTTGGCGATATGGGCAAGGCCCTGTGTGTAGTGCCACATGGCCGATGCGTAGGGCCAGCTTTCGGGCGGCGGTGCTTCCGCGAGAATGGCATCCCACTCGCCGAAACGGGCGTAGGCGAGCAGCGGAATAGGGACGAAGTACTCGACCTCCTTGAATTCCTCCACCTGATCCAGAGGCAGCACCCCATATATTTTTTTCGCCGCTTCGATCGACGTTTGACGTCGGCCTTCCATTGCTGACGTGTACCAGAGGAAATGAATGTTGTGCGGATAATACGTCGCCGGATAAAAGCCCTGCGCTTTACATTGGTTGATATAGGACTCATCAGCGGCGGCGGCGAGTTCATTCGCCAGGGACGCGTCGGCATAACGTCCAACGCGCAGATAAATATGGGCGGGCATATGCACGAGATGTCCGGCGCCGGGCACGAGATTTCTCAGGCGATCGGCATGGGGTTCCGCGCGCTCCGGCGCATCGGTTGCTTCTACGGCATGAATATAGAGATGGATAGCGCCCGGATGCTCAGGGTTTTTTGCCAATACAAACTCCAATGCATCGATGACTTCAGTAGTTTCGCGTTTCGGTGTTCCATCGGCCTCGTAATACTCCCACGGCATCAGATCCATCAGTGATTCCGCGAATAAGGTCCGGACCTCGAGGTCATCCGGAAACTGCGCGGCGACCTCGCGCATCGCGTTCGCATAGGCTGCGTCGAGCTTGACCCGGTCAGAATTTGATTGCGGATCGTAACGTGCCGTCAGCGCCACTATGAGGGCACGCTCGACCGGCGTGCTGGCGGCCGATTTCTCGAGTGCGAGTTGAGCGGCCGTATAGGCGGCCGAAATATCAGCGTCGTCCATGGCTTTATTGATGTTCGGGCCGAGCGCGACTGCCTGACCCCAGTAACACATCGCGCACCCGGGATCGAGTCGCGCGCCTTCCTTGAAGGCTCGAACGGCTTCGTGGTGATTGAACCCATAGGCCAGATTCAATCCCTGGTTGAAGTATCGTTGTGACAGTGGGTTGTTGCTTGAAATCTCGTATTGGTGGTTTCCTAAATCACCGAACAGCGGCGCGCCAATCTGCTCGACTGGTGCAGCTTGATCGTCGCCGGAGTTATCACTCGGCCCTGAACAACCGCCAATGGCTGCCAGCAATACCACCAGCATGGCTCGTTTAATCATTCTCTTGACCTCATCTGGAAACATGCGATAAACGCAGCTTAGCAAATATGTCAGGGCTCAATATTCTATCGGGCAGCGCAGATCGGCATGGACTGCCAATGCGCGGCTGATGGTCGCTAGCCTGGAATTCGTTGCACGATCGCTGAAAAAAGTTCGGCATGATCTGGTATTAATATAGCGGGACCGGAAAGCGGAGTCTGAACGCCATGAATTGCTATCGCTGTGGGGCCTCACTGGCCGACATATCTCTTCCATTTTCGCGTCTGGAAGAATGCCCCGCCTGTGCTAATTATCTGCATGTATGCCGTATGTGCATATATTTTGACTCCGGCGTGCCAAAGCAGTGTCGCGAGGACGACGCCGAGGAGGTGCGGGAGAAGGAGCGGGCCAATTTTTGCGATTGGTTCAAGCCGAATGCATCAGCATTCGATGCTTCTTTCTCGACGTCAGAGGTCAAGGCCCAGGGTGCGCTCGCGTCTCTGTTTGGTGATGACGAGCCCGCAAAGGGCGCAGATGATGATCTGAGCGACGCCGACAAGTTATTTAAATAACGGGATTGGTGCTGATCGCTGCTTTGACGCAGCCCGCGGTCACTGACGCTAACCCAAGCCAGACGGGCTGAGTCAACGCGCTAGCGGTCTTCGGTCAGAACAACAGCGTCAGATTTGATCGCATCTGACCGGCTTGTAATCACTCAGACTTAGATTTGCAGACACTGTACGACGGGTATCGCCTTGGTTCGTCGATTCCAAACGGTGTTGCCCTGTCCAGGCCTTGTCTGCGGCATACCTTCGCTGGGATGGCTCCCTGCGGTCCGCTTTATTCCCTGCGAAGGTATGCCGCAGACAAGGCCGAATGCCTGGCAGAGGATTCGGTTGGCGGAAATCGGCTATTCCGGATAGGTGCCAGAGCTCCCGGCAGGCCGCCCAAGACTCTTTCCTTGGGATGGCTCCCTGCGGAATAATGGGGACAGTCCCCATTATTCGGACCCTGTCTGTCCGAGCAGATCTGACGTTTCACAACTAGCTGCCGTCGGTGTTGAGCTTTTGCGCTTGCTGGATGACGTAGGCCTGGATCGCGCGCGCATCATCGGTATCGATAACCTCGGACCAGGACCGCATGCCCCGATCTTTTAGCGCACCGCCAATGACGATGTCGACCCAGGCTTCGTGCACCGAACGATTGGCATAGCGGAGGTCCGGCAATACACCGTTTCCCTCGACACCGAGCCCGTGGCAAACATAGCAATAAGTTTCATAGAGTTCTTTTCCACGCGCGATGGTGACCACCCCGGCGCCCGACGGCGGCGGATCTGACGCGGGCACATATCGTTCAGGACGGGGCAGGGTTGCGTTGCCTTCGAGCTTGAAGGCCAGTAAGCGATTCACATTTTTCACGCCCTGCCAGGCGCGCGCCATCGGGCCGCCAAGCAATCCGGCGCCACCACCACGACCTGCCATCACGGCAACGTATTGCTCACCATCGACCGTGTAAGTGACGGGTCCGGCCATGATCGACGTGCCGGCGTCGAATGACCAAAGTTCTGTGCCGGCATCGGCCTGATACGCACGGAAATGACCGGAAGACGAACCCTGGAAGACCAGGTTACCGGCCGTTACCAGCGTACCGCCACCCAGTTCATCCTGAGAAAGTTTCCACGCCGCTGATTGTTTTATGGGGTCCCAGGCGATCAGGTAAACGCCGAACCGGACTTTCGGTCGGTTTCCCTGAGGATCCAGAGCGTCGAAGTTGGTGATGCCCTCGGTTATGCCGGTATTCTGATAACCCGGCTCATAGCGAAAATCTTTGTCCAGTTTGTAGATACCCGGCACATCTTGTGCGGGGATATAGGCCAGGCCCGTGATGGGACTGAAGGACATCGGGTACCAACTATGACCGCCCGAAGGGCCCGGCACAATCAGACGTCCCTCAGTGCCGTACCTGGCATGCGGATATTCGACCGGTCGGCCGGACTGCAAATCGATATGACTTGCCCAGTTCACCGCGGCGTAGGGCTCGGCGGAAAGCAATTCTCCGCTTTTCCGGTCAAGCACATAGAAGAAACCGTTCTTGGGTGCTTGCATCAGCACCTTGCGAAGCCGGCCGTTGATCTCGAGCTCGGCCAGGATAATCGACTCGGCGGCGGAGTAATTCCACGATTCGCCTGGCGTCGTCTGATAATGCCAGACGTACTCGCCCGAATCGGCGTCGAGTGCCACGATGGATGACAGAAATAAATTATCGCCGCCTGCCGGACTTCGCTGCTGTTGACTCCACGGCGTGCCGTTACCGACGCCGATGTATAGCAAGTTGATCTCCGGATCGTAGGCCATCGAATTCCAGACGGTCCCGCCGCCGCCGGTCTTCCACCATTCGCCGGTCCAGGTTTGGGCCACCCGTTCCATGGCCGCCTCACCATCATGGTCAAATCCCTTTGACGGGTCGCCCGGAACCGTAAAGAAGCGCCAGAAGCGGCGGCCGTTGTTCGGGTTATAGGCGCTGATATAGCCGCGCACGCCGAAATCAGCCCCGCTATTGCCGATGATCACTTTGCCGTTAACCACTCTTGGTGCACCCGTAATGGTGTATGGAAAACGCTTGTCGGTGGTTTGCATCGCCCAGCGCTTCTTGCCGGTCGCGGCATCCAGTGCAATGAGCCGCCCATCGAGGGTCGCGAAAAAAACCTTGCCGTGCCACGCGGCAACGCCTCGGTTGACCACGTCGCAGCAGGCATAGGCGGCCCAGTCACGCGGCACCTGCGGATCATAGGACCAGAGCAACTCGCCGGTCTGCGCGTCGATGGCGTATACCGTGCTCCAGCCACCGGTGACGAATATCATGCCGTCGACAACGATTGGCGTGGCTTCAATGCCCCGCTTCGTAGGTAGTTCCAGCATCCAAGTCAAACTCAACCTGGAAACAGTTTTAGCGGTCACTTCTGCAAGCGGGCTAAAGCGTTTTTCGGCCCAGCCGCGGCCGTGACTGAGCCAATTGCCGGCTTCTGCTGTATCGGCGGCAGAAAGTCTTTCGTGGTCTACGTTTGCGACCTCCGGCGGGCGATTTTCACAGCCCGTCAGCAGCCCGCAAACGGTCAGAAATACCGCAAATCGGGTGATCGTTGTGGGTGTGTTCCGCTGCATTTGGTGTGCTGTGACCCTGGTTTTGAATTGACATGCAGGTATTATGCTGCATAGAATATGCAGCTAATAAACTGCATAAAGGTGCCCTGTGGACAAGGTTTTTGCGGCAATCGCCGACTCGACCCGACGGCAATTTCTGGACCGACTGCTTGCCGACCAGGGGCAAACTCTAACGGAATTAATCGCTGGTCTTGAAATGCGTCGGCAATCCGCGACCCGGCATTTGCAGGTTCTCGAGGATGCCGGGCTCGTCGTCGTGCAGTGGCATGGTCGACAAAAACGTCATTTCCTTAATGCAGAACCCATTACAGACGTGCAGTCGCGCTGGTTCGCCAAGTTTTCCAGGAAGAAAACCGCGTCGGTCGTGAAACTGAAGTTCGGCAACAAGAAAGGCAAAAAGGATTAACTGCGATGCTATCCGCGTCGTACCATCAGTTCAAGCGAAGACATCCCCAAGTACCGTGACCCGATGCATCTCGCGCGCCTCCGTGTAGTCGCGCACCGCGTAATGCACAGTGCAGCGGTTGTCCCACATCGCAATCGAATTTTTCTCCCAATAGAACCGGCATTGCAGCTCTTTCCAGTCAAGGTGTTTGAATAGCATCTCGAGCATCGCGTCGCTTTCCAGCGGGTGCAGTCCGACAATATGAGTCGTCGTAAGCTGACTGATATAAAGCAGCTTTTTGCCGGTCTCCGGATGAATTTTTACGAGCGGTTGCTCGACGGGCGGCGCTTTTTGGAAAGTGTTCCAGTATCGCTCCGCGCCGCCTTCTGACTGTAGCTCCTGTCTTCGATAGGTATTCGTGACATCGTGTACCGCTGTCATGTCCTGGATGATTTCTTTCATGCGATCCGACAAAGTGTCATAAGCTTTGTAAAGATTGACCCACATCGTGTCACCACCCCGCGACGGAACCTGCACACCACGTAAAATCGCTGCCAGCGGCGGATCGTTTGTATAGCTGAGGTCGGGATGCCAGGCATTGGCAAGACGCAGGTTGTCTTCTGCGCCTGACTCTGCCCATAGGCGGATGATCTCGTCGTGGCCAGGCAGGCTTGGAATGAACGGATGTATGTGCAGATCACCGAAACGTAGCCCGAAAGCGATCTGTTGATCCGGAGTGATTTCCTGGTCGCGAAAAAAAATTACCAGATAATCGAGCAATGCCTGTTTGATTTCAGTATAGGTCTCGTCATCCAGTTCTTCGGCAAGATTGACTCCGTGAATTTCTGTGCCCAGTGATCCGGAAATGGGGCGTAGCTTTATTCTTTGGTAGGACATGATGTACTTCTCTGCCTATACTCAGCGAACATTTTACCGCTCTCGGAGCGCCAATGCTAAAGCATAATGTTTTGATCCGATTCGGCGGGAGCTGTTAAGTTGTATGGCCGGCTGACGGCGAGGCACAATGTGCGACGGGGGCGATAACTGGTGCTTAGAAACAATGCGAACAGCTGGGGTTGGTTATCCCGCGGCCTTCACTGGGCGGTCGTGTTACTGATCGTCGTGCAGATTCCGGTGGGTTTCTGGCTCGTTGACGCCTATGACGCCTATAAAGAGACCTATGCCGATGACACGATGGTCATGCGTCTGTCAATGGTGCATAACACGATCGGTTTCCTCGTATTAATTATTGTTGCCATAAGGTTACCGTGGCGGCTCGTAAACCCAACACCGGCATTGCCGGCGGCACTTGTTACTTACCAACGATTCCTGGCCAGGCTGACGCACATCTTCTTATATGTGTTGATGATTATTTATCCGTTATCGGGGTGGAGCGCTTTGTCGGCCTACGAATTCGAGTTTCCAATTTTTTTCTTCGGCTGGGACAACGTGCCGGGCATCGTGCCTTCGGTTCCCGAGGGTGAGATGTTCGATTATCCGTTCTTTGCCGAGATCCATCGGAGCCTGTGGCGCATTGGTGGCGTGATTTTAGGCCTGCACGTCACTGCGGCGCTCTGGCATCAGTATGTTGCGAAGGATGGCGTACTGCAGCGGATGTTGAAGGGCTCAGCATCCGTTTGACCATCAACCAAGCTAGCTAATTATTCTGGATTACGCCTGATATTCTGGAACTGGCGTGCGGATAGATCCGGACTACAGGCCCCAGGTCTTGCGCAAAAATCGCTGCAGATCTTGCAGGGACTGCTCGTGGGCAGCCTGGTTGCGACCGATCGTATAGCCCTCGCTGTGAGCGCAGCCATTCATGGCCAGCACCGCGGTTAAGGTGTGATCCATCGAGTAACCGGTCGTCACTTCAATGGATTCCCCGTCGGTGGTCCAGCGCAGCAGACAATCACGCATGACCAGCGCCCCTTCCTCGAATTCTTGCGGATATGGGTTATCCCAGCCGTGGCCTGCCCCTTCGTAAACCTTCAGTTCGACGTCTACATCCATTTCCTGCAGGCGCTGTTGAAAATCGCGACAGCCCGGGATCGACATCGATTCGTCTTTCTCGCCCATCATGATCAGTAACGGGCTGCCCTCGACACGGAAGTCATCAAACTCGACACGGCATCCGCCGTAAAACATCGCATAGGCCGAGAACCGCGGACCGTCTTTGCCGAGCACGTTCTCGATTACCGGTTCGAACATCATATACAGCGTCGATCCCGCACCAAGTGAAAATCCCGTCACACCAATGCGCTCGGTGTCTATGAACGGGTGCGCCTGCAAGGCCAGCAAGGCACTTAATCCATCCGCCATCTGCGTGAAGATTGGTGCTTTTTCAAGCCGCTCGAGGTAATCGTCGGTGGTCTTGAGGTTCCGCGCGACAAAAGTATCAACGGCCAGGCCTGCAACGCCCATGCGCGCCAGTTCCATGGCCAGGTTGACGCTGCGTCCGGACCAGTCGCCACCCGAGCCGTGCAGAATAACCATGGCCGGTACCTTGTTCTCGGCAGAGGCCGAATCCGGCAACACTAGAGTGCCGCCGGTAGTCTGGTGAACGGCATTAATGCCGCCATCGACGAAATCTTTGCCGCTTTTTGCGTTGAACGATGCAAAGCCGACGATCCCATACGGGTGCTCATCGAAAGAGGTTGGATAGAAGACATCGACGACCGGCTCCGATGATGGCCAGAGATTGATCAGGCCGACCAAAGCCAGGCCCACCAAAATAAAAAAACCGATGCGTTTTAGCAGAGTCACAGGCTCATGATAAATTGATTCGCCAAATTTTTCTCGCATCCGATCGATCAGTCTCGAATGCGCAGGGCTCACCAATTTTCCATCGTGAAAAGTCAGATTTGATCGGACAGACAGTGTCCGATGACGCGCAAAAACAGACTCCGCAAATCCACCGTTGGAGGCAGGTTGCCAGAGACTCTTTCCGCGGGAATAAAGCGGACCGCAGGGAGCCATCCCAAGGAAAGAGTCTCTGACAACCTGCCGGTAGCTCTGGCACATCCTGCAATAGCTAAATAATCGTCGAACCGAAACCCTCTGCCAGGCTTCGGCCTTGTCTGCGGCATACCCTTTGCCGGGATGGCTCCCTGCGGTCCGCTTTATTCCCCGCAAAGGGTATGCCGCAGGCAAGGCCTGGAAAGGTCACGGGCGTTTGGCATCGGCTAACTCATGCGTTACCCACTTTACAGGGTCTGCAATGTTAAGTCTGAGTGAGCACAATTCAATCTTTGTCGTGGTCGCCGGTTAGCGGCACGAACCTGACCGGCAGGATCTCCTGACGCGCTATTTTTCCATTGCTGTCTTTTTCAACGAGCACCAACTGTTGGCCTCGTGCACCACTGTGCAGCGGGATGATCATCCGGCCGCCTGGCTTGAGTTGTTCCAGTAATGGCGGCGGCAGTTCATCCGCCACGGCCGCGACGATGATCGCATCGAAGGGCTGTTGTTCCGGCCAGCCGTGGAAGCCATCGCCAATCCGCACCGTGACATTTTCGTAGCCGAGTCGCTCCAGGCGGATCCGCGCTTCCAGACCCAGCGCCTCGACGATCTCAATCGTGTAGACCGTAGCACAGATTTCCGCGAGGATCGCGGCCTGATATCCGGACCCGGTGCCAATGTCCAGCGCCTTGCAGCCCGGTTGCAGTTCCAGCAGATCGGTCATGATCGCAACGATATAAGGCTGCGAGATCGTCTGGTCGTGCCCGATCGGCAAGGGCCGGTCTTGATAAGCTCTGCTGCGTAACCATTCCGGTACGAATTCGTGCCGCGGCACCTGTCCAAGCGCTGCTATGACAAGCGGACTCAGCACTGTCTTGCCGAGATATGAACTGGTTTCGCGCACATGATTTTCTATGGTGCGGACCAGGGCCTGTCGGGCTTCGGCATATTGCCGCTCGGCGTCATCCGGTGGTTGTTGCGCCGAGGCCTGAATGGCCGCATCAGGCCAGGCGAAAGCCAGAGCAACCGCTATGGACGCAAGCATTAAAGCAGGCATGGCGTATCGAAACTTGGTGAAGCGGGTGCGCATCGAAATCAGGCTAAGTTTCTGGATGGATTGATCATCTGGATGATCTCATGATAAGTAAAAAATTCTAAAATTGCTGCCGGCTTATTTCGTTGCTGCGGCTTGGCGAGCCTTATTTCGAGCCTTGGCTGAGTATCGATGTTTGGCAATGGGCACCGCCATGACGGATACTGTTGCTCATGCTGTTGCCCGTCCATGAATTCGTAAAGCCGGCTAGCCTTGCGGAAGGCCTGGATGCGCTGAACTCGGCTTCCGGCGAGGTGAAGCTGATCGGCGGTGGCACGGATGTTGTGTTCAATATGCGTGGCCGGTTGTTTCAGCCGGACATTTTATTGTCCGTGAAGGATTTTCCGGAATTGCAGCTCGTCGAGGAACTGCAGGACGGCGCGGTGCGAATGGGGGCCGGGTGCCGGCTGACGGATCTGGAGCGGCACCCGCTGGTAGCGCGTTTTCCCGGCCTGGTCGCCGGGTTTCGCGCCGTGGCATCGAGACATATCCGCAACATGGCAACGCTGGGCGGGAATCTGTGCCTCGATACACGCTGCTGGTATACGAATCAATCGGCGGAGTGGCGGGATGCGAAGGGACCGTGCCTGAAGACCGGTGTCAATGTCTGTTTCGCGATAAAGACCTCCGAAACTTGTGTGGCTTTGAATGCCTCGGATACGGCACCGGCATTGATCGCAATGGACGCCGTCGTGACGCTTGCCAGTGCCGATGGCGAACGTGCGGTGCCGTTGGCCGAGTTCTATACAGATGATGGCATCGCGCATACGGTGCGGCGGCCGAATGAGATTATGACTGCGGTGACGGTGCCGCCGTCATCGGCGCCAATGGTTTATATCAAGGAGACTGCGCGCAAGGGCAATGATTTTGCGTATGGCACGATTGGCGCGCGCGGCCCTGCTGAGGATACTGGCCACGCCGGTCAGACCAGGCTGGTGCTGGGTTCTTTAACGAGCAGGCCGACATTGCTCGAAGCACCTGCAAAGATTATCGACGAGCACGGTTTAACCGCAGATGCGATCGATGCAGCGGCAGCCGCAACACGCGATGAGCTGGGCGCGCTGACCAATCTATACACGCCAGCGGCTTACAAGAGCCAGCTGGCGAGGTCCCTGGTGCGCCGCGCGTTGACGAATTTACAGGAGCAGCTGAGATGAGTCGGGGGGGCGGTAAACGGGTCATGAACTTGACCGTCAACGGGGATGATTACGAGATATTGGTATCCCCTCGCCAGACGCTGCTGGATGTCATTCGTGATCAGGTTGGATTGACGGGCACCAAGGAGGGTTGTGCCACGGGTACCTGTGGAGTTTGCACGATCAACAATAGTAACGGTGAGTCATTACTGTCCTGTATCACGCCTGCGCTCGAATGGGATGGGCAGTCCATCACGACGGTCGAAGGGCTCGAAAGCAACGGCGAACTGGACGCGATTCAGCAAGCATTGCTCTCGTATGGCGCCGTACAGTGTGGCTTTTGTACGCCGGGTGTCGTCATGTCGGCAAAAGCGGTCGTAAACGGCAATCCGGCGCCTACCGAAGAAGAAATCAATGACGGTATGGCTGGCGTACTGTGTCGTTGCACCGGGCACATCAAAGTGAAAGAGGCTATTCGGCATGTTGAGGAATTCAAGCGGCCCACGGACTCATGACCAGCATACCGTCCAAGCAGGCATACGCGGTCATAGGCAAGCGCCAGGAACGCCTGGACGGATTTGAAAAAATATCCGGTCGATCGTTGTTTACTGACGACGTGAAACTGCCCGGCATGTTGCACGGAAAAATTTTGCGTTCCCCGTACGCCCGTGCGCGGATTATGAGCATCGACACTTCTAAAGCAGAAGCCTTGCCGGGCGTAAAGGTTGTCGTCACCGGTAAAGATGCGCCTGACCTGATGTTCAGTGAGTTTCAGACCGTCTTTGCCCAGCACGTCGTGAATTATGTCGGTGAAGAGGTTGCGGCAGTCGCGGCTGCGGATTTGCTGACTGCAGAAGATGCCGTCGGCCTGATCGAAGTTGAGTACCAGCCACTCGATCCGGTTTTCGATCTTCGTCAAGCCTTGAAATCGGGTGCGCCGCAAATCTATGCGCGTGCACCGGGAAATATAGGGCCAACCCACGAACAGGATTTCGGCGATCCGGACAAGGCATTCGCGGAATCTGATGTGATCGTCGAAGACGAGTTCAAGTCACCCGTTCAGCATAATACCCTGGCCGAGCTGCACGTCGCGCTTGCCGATTTCTCGGATCCGAGGAAGCTGCACATGTATACGCCGACTCAAAGTTCGGCGATGTACAAACTGCAGCTGGCCGAGGCGTTGGGTTTGCAGGAAAGTCAGGTACGCATCGTTTATCAGAATATCGGTGGCGCGTTCACCGGGCGGGGGCGGGCCAAACCCCATCATTTTATCGCGGCCGTCCTGTCACGCAAGGCGGGCAAGCCGGTCAAGATCAAAGCCACGGCCGATGAAGAATTCATTATGTTCCGCGGTTCCGGCGACACTTTGTATAAGTTCCGTACCGGCGTAATGAAGGACGGAACCATCAAGGCACTGGAAGTGGATGCCACCTTCGACTGCGGCGCGCACTCTGAATTTGCTTTGATTCTCTGGCTGCCGGCGCCGTACATCAATTGGCTTTACCGGATCGATGCGGCGCGTTACAGGGGTCGATTCGTGTTCACGAATACGGTTCCCAAGGGCTCGCACCACGGCGGCATCTTCGGCCGCATGAGTTCCGGCTGGATGCAGCATTTGAATCGGGTTGCCGAAACCCTGGGTATGGATCCGGCTGATTTTCATTGGAAAAATGCAGTGGAGCAGGGTCACATAGCGATGGAGGGCAGCGAATTCGCCAGCTGTGGTCTGAAAGAATGCATCGAGAAGGCCACCGAGCGGGCCGGCTGGAAAGACAAATATGGAAAGCTGCCGAAATACCACGGTATCGGCATCGGCATCGGTGCACAGGCTTCCGGCTCCAAGGGCGCCGATAACGACACGTCTGCGGCGATGGTCAAGATCGCCGACGACGGCATCGTCACCTTATTCACCGGGATTCCCGACATGGGGCAGGGTTCGCACACCGTCATGAGTATGATCTGTGCCGAGGTACTTGGAACGGTTCCCGAGGACATCCGCATCGTGCAGGGCGATTCGGATATCGTGCCGTTTGACTGGGGCGCATTCTCTCAACGTGGAACATTCATGACCGGCAATGCCGTCAAAGCGGCGGCCGAGGATGCTCGCCAGCAGCTCGCCGAGATCGCCGCGCGCGAACTGGATGCTCAAACCGGTGATATCGTGTTCCATGCTGGCTCTGTCTCGGTCAAGGATTCGCCGGATAAGGGCATGAGCTTCCGGGACCTGGTCTACAAGACACTGCACAGCGCAGAAGGCCGCTTTGTCATGGGGCGTGCTTTCTATAATTCCCCGAAACCGTTCGGCGCCATGGCGTTTTCATTCGGTTGCCAGGTCGCCGAGGTCGAGATCGAACCTAAAAACGGCGCGGTAAAACTATTGAAAGTGACCGCTGCCCACGACATCGGGCGGGCCATTAACCCGCTTGCCGTCGAGGGGCAGTTGGATGGACAGGTTTTTTCCGGGATGGGCCAGGTGCTGTATGAGGAATGTCGCGTCGAAGATGGACTGGTTTTGAATCCGTCTCGCCTCGAGTACAAACTACCCCGCACCTATGAACTGCCGGCAGTGGAATACATTCTGGTTGAGACGATCGATCCGTACGGCCCGTTCGGCGCGAAGGAGGTTGGCGAGGGTCCGATCGTCGTCAGCATGTCTGCAATTGCATCCGCCGTCGCTAATGCGATCGGCGCGCTCGTACCGGAAATTCCGATGACACCATGGAAGATCTTGCGCATGTTGCGAGCGAAGGAAAAAGGTGTCGATCAGTTCGACAAGAATTGGTCGGAACAGTTTGAGAAAATTTCCTGATACCGGCTTGGTCTGGCAGCTTTGGTGCAGAACCGCAGCCACGCGTCAATGAAAGTTCCGGTACGCATCGCGGCGGCCTGGGGACTCGGTACCTTTGCAACGACGACCATGCTCAACGGTGTGTCGGTCGTGTTGCTGTATTTTCTCGTAACCTTCGTCAAGGTCGAGCCCGTCATTGCCGGCGCCATGCTGTTCGGCTCCAAGCTGCTGGACGTGTTTACCGATCCGCCGATGGGCATTCTGAGCGATCGAACCCGCTCCCGCTGGGGCAGACGGCGCCCGTATTTATTGGGTGCATCGCTGTTCTGCGGCCTGTCTTTTGCGCTGTTGTTCAGCGTTCCGGAGTCTGCCGGAAATAGCGGCGTGTATTTGTATGTGAGTCTCGCCCTGGTGCTGTATGCGTTGTCGTACACGGTGTTTCAGGTGCCGTACATGGCGATGCCGGCGGAGATGACGAGCGACTATCATGAACGTACGCGTGTCATGTCCTGGCGGGTCGTATTTATGACGCTGGGCAACATGGTCGGTTCTGCTGGCGCGCCCGGCCTGGTCAAGCTCTTGGGTGAGGACCGTGCAGCGTATGCCGATATGGGCTTGATTATCGGCGCTCTGATATTTGCGGCCATGTTGATCTGTGCTGTGGGCACGCGTGGCGCTAAATTTACGACCGCGGATGAAATTACCGTGCCGTTTGCCGAGCAGATTGGCTGGCTCTGGCGTAACAAGCCGCTGCTGGTGTTAATGGGCATCAAGATCGCGATTTATACGGGCATCTCATCGTTCGTTGCCGTCATGCTGTTCTTTATCTACAGCGTGTTGAAGAAAGGCCCCGAGGTCCTGGTGGTCTATAGCCTGGTTCAGACGGCCTCGACCATCGCATTTACGCCCGCGTGCGCCTGGCTGTCGCGCCAGATCGGCAAGAAACCTGCTTATGTGCTGTGCCTGCTTGGATTTGCTGCCGGACTGATGACCTGGTTGTTGGCCACTCCCGATGAATCCATGTGGGTGCTGGCTATTAGGGCACTGTTCATTGGCGCATTTGCGGCCGGCTCATTTTTGTACGGTAATTCGATGCTGATAGACACGTTTGCATACGACTATAAAATCTCCGGTATGCGCCGGGAAGGGGTGTTGTCCGCCGCATTCAGTTTTGTTGAGAAGGCTTCGCTCGCACTGGGGCCGCTGCTTATCGGCGCGTTGCTGTCGGGTATGGGATTCGATAAAGACCTGGACCCGACGGAGGACCAGACGCCTTCGGCCGTTCGCGCCATGTACATCGGATTTATCTGGATCCCGGCAGGCTGCCAGTTGGTCGCCGCAATGCTGTTACGATTTTACCGGCTAAAAAAGAGCGACCTGGAAGGTCGCTCGGTGAATATGCCATCTGTCGGGGGAGGATGATGGCATTAAAAAATCATTGACGGAATCGTCGCCATTGGAATGATCACGGCGACCAGTGTCAGAATGACTTCTTCGAGTTTGCCGAACGACGCATTGCTCAGAAAATTAAACACCTTGGTTCTCCTCGTAATCTCTCGTGTTTGCGATGTTGAGATATTACGGGGGCAGGGGCGTTAATACATTGCACGTCGGTAACAGTTTGTATCAAATTGTCACAGCGTAACTATTTGATTGTAAGAGATTAATCGTACCTGTACTGGGGCCCCCAGCCGGCCGGACCTTCCGGCAGCAAGTCAAACAGATGCCACGCCACGCAGAAGTCATCGCCGGGCCCAAGGCTCGCATCGGACACGCGCTCAACGCGATCGCCGCTTTTCTTGAATACCGAAACCCCGGGTTGCCAAGGGCCACCGGTATCTTGCGTGCTGTCATCGCGGTAGCCCATATCATCCGCGAAGCTGGTCCCCTCGTGGCTGACCATACGGAATCGCCAGCCACGGATTTCGGAAAATTTTTGTTGCGCATCAGGGGAGTCCGGCGATGAGACGACAAACGCGGCCCGATTCTCGAGGTGATCCAGCAATCCGTTGAAACCATCGGCCCAAAGTGTGCAGTAGCGGCAGCGTGCACCCATGTTGTGGATCATAATCAGGGAATCGTGCCGACCGAACAGGGCAGACAGGGTAATCGGGCCATCGGGTGTCGAGAATTCGTAATCGCCAACTGCCTCGGGCTCTATACTGGCTTGGATTTCCCTCATCTCGGCACGCAGTTCAGCAATCCGCGCGCGATATTCATTGAGCTTTTGGGTAGTCTCTGCATAGTGCATGTTGGACCTCCTGCGAATGATTGGTGGTATGGTGCAGATAGCTTGTTCAGTGATTTGAAAAATATTCTGGTTGATCGATATGGCCATTGCAATCGGCATTGATGGGTGCAAGGGCGGCTGGTTCTATTTCCTTTTTGACGAGGGCATCTGGAAGTTTGGTGTCGAAGAGACCATCACCGACATTTTGTCTGCTGTGCAAGGCGATGCCCAGGTGCTGGTCGACATCCCGATTGGCTTGAAGGAACGCGGTAAAACCGAGCGTGAATGCGATTTAGCGGCTCGCGAGATGCTAAGGCCAAAGCGCCATTCCAGCGTATTTCCGGCGCCCTGCCGGCAGGTTCTGCAGATCGACAGCTATGAACGCGCTGCGGAGAAGAATCAAAAAGTGACGGGGCGAAAGCTGTCGCGGCAAACCTGGGGTCTCGTGCCGAAGATTCGCGAGGTTGATGAGCTGTTGCGACGTTACGGTCAGGCAAAAGATTTCGTGCGCGAAGCGCATCCGGAACTATTGTTTCGCGGTTTGGCCGGCGGGCCGATGTCCCACAACAAGAAGACACGGGAAGGATTCACCGAGCGGATGACGATACTGCAGTTGTTCGAACCGGATGCCAAGAGCCTGATCGCCACGGCGTTTCTGACGCATGGCGGTTTCGAGGCTTCACGGGATGACGTGGTCGATGCATTTGCACTCACCATTTGTGCGCAATATCCAGCCCGACTAAAAACCCTGCCGGAGAATCCGCCGATGGATCCAAAAGGATTGCCGATGCAGATGGTTTATCTGACTCTGTAGAAATGCTCATAGGCGAGACGGTGAATGTCATTGGACTGCCCCGACAAACGCATTCACCCGGGTCTGTCTGCATGCTCCCGCGGTCCAGCCGTTAGCGGTCTGCCTGCCGGGGCAGACATTTCTGTGCACTTGCGCACATATCAGCGCTGATGATTGCCACCTTGTCACTGGCAGATTCGCCAATTCAGCGATAGGGTTGCCGGCATGGATAACCGACACGACCTGAATGTCATTCTCAGTTCCCGGGTGCCGATTGTGCTGGTAGAAAGCCTGGATGAGCGGCGCTTCCTGGAATTGCTCAAAGATATGGTGAGTGGGGCATTGGGTGGCCGGCACCGGCCACTGTTTCGCTGGTCGGTGACCGAAGGGCTGCGGCGCATTGATATCGAAATGGATGCGCAGTTGCACAACGCCGACCCGACCAATGTGTTGAAGCATATTCGAGCAGTGGAAAGCCCGGCGATCTATGTGCTTCTCGACCTGCATCCGTACCTTACAGATCCCGTCCACGTGCGACTATTGAAAGATATTGCCGTCAATTCGCCTGATGGCTCACGAACGGTCGTTCTGTTGAGCCACGAAATAACCATGCCGCCGGAACTGGAGCGGCTGTCGGCGCGTTTCACGATGGCGCTGCCGGATGAAAATGAACGCGCCATGATTGTCGCGCGGGTCGTGCAGTCCTGGAATGACGAGAACCCGGGTTCGGCTGACGTCGATCCTAAAGCGCAGCAGCTGCTGATCAACAATTTAGCGGGTCTGACGCGAGCCGATACCGAGCGTCTGGCGCATAACGCAGTTTTTGCGGATGGTGCGATTGCTGCCAGCGATCTGCCGGAAGTTATGCAGGCCAAATATGAATTGCTGAACCGCCAGGGTGGGTTGTCCTTTGAATACGAGACTGCCCGGTTTTCAGACCTCGGTGGTTTGAAGAATCTGAAGCTCTGGCTGAAACAACGTCGCCCGGCACTGAGTGGCGCAGTCAAAAACCTCGAGCCACCGAGAGGCATGATGCTGATCGGCGTGCAGGGTTGTGGAAAGAGTCTGGCCGCGAAAGCGGCCGCCGGCATCCTGAATGTGCCCTTATTGCGCCTGGATTTCGGCGCTCTTTACAACAAATATCATGGCGAGACCGAGCGAAATCTGCGCGAATCGTTGCAGCAGGCCGAAGTGATGAGCCCGTGCGTGCTCTGGATAGATGAGATGGAGAAGGGGCTTGCCACGGGATCGGGCGACAGCGGCCTGTCGCGGCGCATTTTGGGCACCTTTCTGACCTGGATGGCGGAAAAAGCCAAATCAGTGTTTGTCGTTGCCACGGCCAACGATATCTCCCAGCTGCCGCCCGAGCTGGTGCGCAAGGGTCGCTTTGATGAGATATTCTTCGTGGATTTGCCGGACGCACAAACTCGCGCCAAAATCCTTCATATTCACCTTAAAAACCGTGAAATTGAGCCGAAAAGCTTCGATCTTGTTCAATTGGTCGCAGCCAGTGACGGTTTTTCCGGGGCCGAGATCGAGCAGGGCATCGTATCCGCCATGTATGCCGCGAGTGCCCTCGGGCAGCCGGTCGCCACGGCGCACGTGCTGGCTGAATTCCGGCGGACTCGCCCGTTATCCGTGGTGATGCGTGAGAAGGTTCAGGCGCTTCGGGACTGGGCCGCCGACCGCACGGTTGCCGCCGATTGATCTTTGTCCAACCCCGCGATAAGCCGAATCTGGTGCTGGCTGACGGCTGCCTTATCTCGTATGCAGTTCGACGATATCTCCGTCTGCCACCCGATGTTCCGGGCCGACCTGCTGGCCGTCGAAAACATCCTCGCCCCATACCCGCGCATAACGCAGGTCCTGGGCAAAATCTTTATGCACGAGCCGCGCAACGTCGAGAATCGTTTGGCCAGCGCGCACGGTGAAAGGCTTTTCGCGCTTAAAGGGTTTGCCGGGCGTCTTCGTATACACACGCACGATCTGCAGACCCCGGAATAGTAAGGCTCCAATTTGATCGCAACCTTGTCCGGTCGTTGCGGAACAGGCGACGGCCGGGAAGCGCACTTCGAGCAGCTCTTCGAGAATTTTTACTTCATCGGGATCCGGATCAAGGTCGCTTTTGTTGGCGACCAACATAGTCGGCAAATCTATACGAAACGGGTCAGGCTCATCTTCGCTTTGCCCATCGCTGAGCTGGTCAGCGTCCGATCGAGTAATTTGCTCGAATCCCGGCCATTGTTCCAGCAGAAAAATCTTCTTCTCAGTCAGTCGCCGCAGGATGACCGGAATCTGTTCCACGCATTCCGGGTCACTCAGGTCCACCACCAGGAGTGCGCCATCGGCGGGCTGCAGTGCGTTGACTATCCAGGTTTCCATGAAGTCAGCCGAAACCGGAGGAAGATCAATCAGCTGAATATGAGTATCTTCAACCGTCAACATACCCGGGATAGGTAAGCGGGTGGTTAACGGGTAAGGGCCGATGTCGGTCTTTGAGCCGGTCAAACGGGCATGCAGGCTGGACTTTCCGGCGTTAGGAGGACCGATCATTGCAATTTGCGCCGCGCCCTCGGAGCGAATGGAGTGGATGGGCCCGGCACGTTTGCCGCCTTTGCTCGGTCCAGCCAGTTCCTCGGTCAGGTCCTTGATGCGACTTTTGATATCCGCCTGCAGATGATCCGTTCCCTTGTGCTTCGGGATGGTGCGCAGCATCTCCTTCAGACAATCAAGCCGGTCCTTGGGTTCGCGTGCCTGTCTGAAGGCTTCTTCTGCTTTTCGATAATCTGCAGTCAGGTTCGCGGGCATCTTCTGATTATTGAGGACATTTGCCGTGAATGCACTTAGAACCGGTCTCACCATCCCGCATGGTCGCGTAGCTGCTGCGTGTGGGGTCTTGCACCGCTCGGGTGAGCCAAATGGTGCGCCTTACATAAGCGCCGAAACATGCCGGTCTTTGTGAGCGCCTTCATGGCGCCTGCGGAGCGATTGGTTATAGGGTGTCGCCTAACCTGATGCAAGGGATGGGCGTGGCGTCTCACGGCCGGGATCTAGCATGGAACCGCGGTCCATATGCCATGAAGCGCTTGCTCCTGAGTTCGGGTGACAAGGGCCTCTCTTTTAGGGAGGCCCTTGTTTTTTAAGGTTTTTGTTCGTTAATTCTTCGCATGGGCAGCATCGTCCGTGATGCATTCGCTGGTCCGCAACGTGCTGGTGGTGGCTGCGCTGGCAGGCGCGCGCGGGCGAAAAAAAAGGGGCCGATTGGCCCCGCGTAATAAACAGAAGATGCGCCATGAATTCTGTTGCTGTTGGTCCGCAGCATGTCCGCCACAGGTTTTCGCTGGCAGTATGACAAGCAAGAGTTATGCCAAGTAAATAAATTCAAGGACTTGTACAAAGCGGGGCGAGGTCATTTGTCACGACTGTAAAGAAACTTCGTTGCCGGTTGATAATCGACGCGATGTCGGCTTAGTTTCTTTTGCTCAATGGACAGCCGGTTACAAATGTTATTGAAGGTCTTATCTTAGCTGAACTTAGTAAAGTGCTCGAGAACTTGTGATCGCGACTGTAAGAAAGTCTGACAGCACAGATCGATCTGGCAAAAAGCTGGCGGAATCAGGGGCAAACTGCGGAATGATATTTGTTCTGGTAAAGGGTTCGTGCCTGGTCTATCCAGTCATCTCGCTGCATGCGGCGCTTCAAATCGGGAATCAGCGCCTGGGCACGCGCCAGCTTATCGGTGTCCAGGTTTATCAGCTCCTGAAAACGAAAAATACCGATTTCGTGAAGTTTGCGCGCCAGAACCGAACCGATGCCGCGTATATCAGTGAGTTCATCAATGGCGTCCTCGGTACTCATTTTTTGAGGCTTCGGCTCCGATTTGATCTGCTCGCGTTGGTGTTTCAACTCATTTCCAAGTACGTGGCAATGATGTTTCCAGCGATCCAGCTCTCCCGTGAGAGATTGAATCAGAGAGGGACTGCCATCATCTTCCGATACCGACGACAACATATCGGCCAGTGGTTCATCATCATCAGCTTCCGATTTTTCATCCGACTCGTGAATCGAGGAGCTAAGCATGTCGCCTTCATCCGACGCTGTGAGTTGCAGCGACAATTCCTGGTTTTGTTCCTTCAGCGCCTCTAATTGAGTTTTGGCGACGGAAAGTTTGTCCTGCAAGAGTTCCTTGGCGGCGCTTTCCGTTTCCAGCAGCGTCTGGCAGTTTGCAACCTTTTCCTTGTGTTTATTGATTCGGTCCAGTAACTCATCAATCCTGGTATGGGCCAACTTCAGATGCTCGGTGTTTTCATCCGTGCTGGTGCGTTTTAGGGCCAGATCTTTGTTGGCCAGTTTGATGCTTGCCTGCAAATCGCGGATCTTCGTATCTCGGGGATCTTCGCGTTCGGCGATCATGCGATTTCGGGCGATATAGAAACGCATGCCGAAAGCGCCAGCGATGCCGGTCGCAATACAGGCACCCAATGCCAAAATGACGAATAGAGTTGACATAATCCAAAAACAGCGTAAAGCCCGGTGCCAAGGCTATGTCAGAAATGGCGTTATTTCTTAGGTCTGGTTCTCAGATTGGTTTTCAGGCCGCTCGTCAGGACATGCGGTTTTCCATATTACTGGGTAGACAAAGGGCTTGATAAATGCCTGTTCTGGCGGTGGTTGAGTAGGCGACCTGATTCTTACCGTTATGCTTGGCGTTGTACATGGCCCGGTCCGCGGACACCAACAGGGTCTCCGGTCGTGCCTCTCGCGTCGGCTGTGTTGACGTCACCCCAACGCTGACGGTCATAGTCTCATGGTTCTCCGCGCCCTTGTGAAGAATGCCTAAATTCTGGACAGCGACTCTAATGCTTTCCGCGATCTTCAGAGCGCCCTCCAAAGGGGTGTTACCCAGAACCACGACGAATTCTTCACCGCCATAGCGTGATACCTGATCGGATGCTCGCCCTACCATCCGGCGAACGGTTTCGGCAACAATCTTCAGGCAGGCGTCGCCTTTTTTATGGCCACAGTGGTCGTTGTAGGCCTTGAAGTCGTCAATATCTATCATGAGGATTGAGAGTGCCTGCTTTTCGCGGAGTGCACTTTGCCACGCTTGCGACAAAAATTCGGCAAACCATCTGCGATTGGCAAGACCGGTCAAATGGTCTTCTTTGCATAGGTTTTTCAACGTATCGTTGGCTTCCTTCAACTCCTCCGTGCGTTTTTCGATCTCCTTTTCCCGCTCGGCAATCACGTAGATGAGTTCGGCTCGTAATTTTTCTCCCTGGCGAAGTGCTTTGCTGAGTTTCCGGAATGCAGCGCGCACTCGTTTATCGAGTGACCCCAGATGGTTAGACAAGGCGATCACTTCCTGTGGCGCGTCGATGGGAGGCGCAACGGATTCCTGGATGGCGTTCAAGTCAAAATCACGGACGGACTGGTCTAATGCCCGCAGCGGCATAATAATTCCGCGGCTGAAGGCAATCGCGAGCCAGGCGGCAATAATTACTGCGCCAATCAGCCACGCCCCGGCAGCACCGTATGCACCTATCAAGATGAGAGAAATTATGGGCAACGAGGCCGCGATACTGATCCCCAGCGCAATGCGCGCGGCTAGCGTCGACGGCAACAAGAATCGCAGCCATTTTGAAAAGTATTGACCGCCAAACATCAACAGCATTGCGTAAAGCCCCAGCAACGCGAACAGGCACAAACACAACACCGGAACCCAGGCCTGAAAATTCAGGCCTAAACCGGTTGTCGTATCGAGAGTCGATAGCAGCGTATTCATGAGCGCCGGGTTAAAGCAAGGCATTTAAACGGGTAAGCCAGCAGCCTATCGGAAGAAAGCCAGTCGGGATGCGACCTCTGTCGAGTTTTTCATGGTTCTATTTGCTGCCGCTCGAAACATGATGCAGTGGTGTAACGGGAATCCCGGCTTCGCCGCGGCGAACGCCCGAGCCGTGTACGGTGAGGGCCGGAAGAGTCCTGCGAGCGGATTTCACCGCCCGTCGATGGTCAGGACTAAAAATGCTCATGCAAAAGAAGATGGTGGGCCCGGTAGGACTTGAACCTACGACCAATGGATTATGAGTCCACTGCTCTAACCAACTGAGCTACAGGCCCCTGGGAGGCGGATTCTAGCAGTATCCAGCACCAAAGTTGCAGCAGATCAGTTGCTCCGGGTGCAGAGGAGAGATTCAGACTGGACGAGCGCGACTATTATCTGCGGGTATACTTACCGCATGGATGCTGCTAATTTCTGCTCGCCAGTAGTGGTCTGCAAGCCAATCGATCCGAACGAATAAGAATATGAGTCAACGAACCAGCGATCTTCCCCCACTGACCGGCATCGCACACGTTATTCGTGAAATGCGCTACAACGAAGCTTTTCGTCAGGGCCTGGGATTGCTGCTTATACCTGTTTATTCGCTACTCGCAGCGCCGCAGCGTCTCAGTTTTGCCGTTGGAGGCTTATTGGCGATTGTCGGTATGTTGGTCAGAATGTACGCTTCCGGCTTCATCGTAAAGAACAAGCAACTGGCGACTGATGGTCCGTATTCGCTGGTGCGGCATCCGCTCTACACCGGTAATCTTTTGTTGCTGATTGGTTTTACTTTCGCTTCCGGTCAGTGGTGGGCTCTAATCGTATCGGCGTTGTTCTGGTGGTTTTATTATCCGCCGGCCATTGCATATGAGGACCGCAAGCTGCAGCGGATCTTCGATGCCGCTTGGACGGAATGGAGCCATAACGTTCCGGCCGTTATCCCCCGCAGCATCCGTTTACGAGGTGGATCGGACTGGTCTTTTCAGACCAGTCTTAAGCAGAATTTGGAGCCCGTAATTGCGGCATTCATATTGATCTGGTTGATTTATATTGCTTTTCAGCTCGGTTAGCGCCGATGGCCCAGCCTGATCACGGCGGTGAACTCTTAAGCAGGGGCTATCAAGGCGTCGTCTATAAAATTCGTTCTGACTCGTCTTTCTTCGCCGGATCGGAGTTCGATGGGAGACTGCCCGAAAATCAGTTCTTGATCGTTAAGGAGGTTATGGGTCCTCCGCTCATCAGCAAATTGCGTCGCTGGATGATTCGTCGCGAGTACGAAGCCTATCGTCGCCTTGAGGGGGTTTCGGGCACACCGCGCTGTTTCGGGTTGCTCAATGGTGATCGTTTGCTGCTGGAATTTATTGAAGGTCAGCCACTTCGCTTATCCAGGAATGAACTGGTGGACCGGGACGAATTTTTTTCCGCGTTACTGGAGGTGATTCTGGTGACTCATCGAGCCGGTGTCGCGCATTCCGATTTGAAACGTAAAGAAAACATATTGGTGGCATCAAACAGGAAGCCATATCTGATCGATTTTGGTTCGGCCGTAGTTCGGAAGAACAATGCTGGTTTCTGGAATCGATGGGTGTTCAATCTGGCCTGCCAGATAGATCTGAATGCTTGGGTCAAGCACAAGTATTTGGGCCGCTATGATGAAATTTCAGCAGATGATGCTCAGTATTTCAGCCCGACGCTTGTAGAGCGATCTGCGCGGATCGTGCGACGATTCTGGCGAAGAGTTACCGGCCGAAGATGGCGCAAGGCGAGAAAACAGTCACATCGCTAGTATCGGCGGACAAGGTTGGGCCTTGTCCTGATTGACGTGATAATCGTACCGGCGCCCGTCGTGGAACAGCCCGATCATATACCCACATTGATTCTTTGAGTCACGGCAATCTGGTGTGCAGCCCTTGATTGGTGTCCCGGCCCTGAATGGTCGGACTTCAAGAATGGTGATGTGTTCGACGTTGGTTTGCAGGAATACTGAAAGATCTTCGCGGGCGAGATCGATCAGTGCCGCAGCCGGGTCCCGCGCTGGCGGTTTACGAGGATTCTGACCGGTTTTCTGTCGATGACAGATCTTTCCGTGCCCTCCGGATACCCGAATATCGAATCTTCGTCCGTCGGCCTCGACGATAACCTGGTGCCCCGACGTCAGAGCTTGCAGGTAAGACATTCCGGGCTCCGGGCAGCCAAGGCTGGAATCGCTAAACACCTGCTCTAGTGTCGAAACCACAGTCACTTCTGTCATAGGCACAGACAGAAAATCGGCAACGACCTGCCTTGCTACTGTTTCCGGGTTCGTCGCCGTTGGCGGCGTTCTGACCTCGCTATCGGTCGCTTCTGGTCCGCTGCAGGCTAGGGTGAGCGTTGCGGCGCACAGCAGCATGGCAGAAGACCTGACTAATCGTGTAACGGACATCCGCAAATCCTTAGGTTTCGAATCAACCGCTAAGTAAACTCTGGTTCAGCAATGATATATTGACTGGTCAGGGACGCGGCGACAATGTCGCTTTTCTTTTGCCGCGGTGCAATCTTTCCGAATCCGCGACTGCGCGCGACTTGTTTGGTCTGGCTCGGGTCGTATAGTCTGAACCAATGCGTCAGAAACGTGTCTCATGGGCACTATGTGATAGGTTCCTGTAGTGCAGGTCTGGAATAATTAGATGGTAACCACCAGCGACGAGCACCGTTTCTTCCATGTCGCGATAAGGCTGGCGCTTGTCGCCGTGAGCCTTGGTACCGTTCTGGCCGTTTTCAGTTCCCAGCACTGGGTTGCCGAGCTGTTTTCACATTTTCGTTTTTATTACCTGCTTGCGCAGGCGATTTTGGTGCTGATTTTTTTGCATACACGGCATCGCGTGCTGCTCGCGCTAACGGTGCTGTTGTCGGTACCCAATGCCTTGCAGGTATTACCGTATATGACGCCGCTGATTGTCGGAAGGTCAGTGGCTGCATTGCCGGAAGAACAAGTTTCGATTGTCACCATGAATGTGAATTATCGCAGCAGTGATTATGAATCGATGCTGAATTACCTCGCGTCCGGCACCACGGATGTCATCGTGGTGTCGGAATATACGCCCGCGTGGGAAGCGGCCCTGGCGGTTCTCGATTCCACCTATCCTTACCGAATTGGCAAAAGCCGGTCTGATCCATGGGGGCTGGCGGTGTTCTCGAGGCTTCCATTTATCAGTGCCGAGCTGCTGGACCTGGGTATAACGGACAGCGTGCATGCGCGTGTCGTAATAGATTTAGGCGGGACGCCGCTGGAAATCTTCGCCGTGCACCTGATGGTGCCGACAACCAAGAACCAGGCCGGATTGCGAAACAGTCAGCTCGCGGCATTGGCCGAGCGTATGTCGTTGACCAAGAATCCACGCATGCTTGTCGGGGATCTGAACATCACGCCATTTTCACCTTTCTTCGATGATTTTCTCGACGCAACGGGTTTGGTGGATACACGGCGGCCGTTCGGATTTCATGTCACCTGGCCGACGACGGCGTTACCGATATGGATCCCTATCGATCATTGTCTGGCGGACCCCTCCATCCCGATTCTAAGCGTGCAGCAGGGTCCGCAGTTCGGGTCGGACCATTATCCGCTGGAGATTGCCGTGCAGAGCACCGGCCGCGGCTGACTGCCGCATCTGAGTTGCCTGGATCAGGCGCCGGAGGCATGGTAATCACGGGCTTGAATAATTAATAAGTAAGGAGCGGAATCATGCTCGATTTTGTCTCGCAGGTCTTGAGCTTTCTCTCTTCGCTATTCGTTTTCATTCTGGGTATGGCGCTTCTGCTTATCGCGGTGCTCTACGTGATCGATATTACCCAGACAGGCAGTGCGATCCGCCGAAACTACCCGGTAGTCGGCCGATTCCGCTATTTTTTCGAAGAGCTGGGTGAGTTTTTCCGGCAGTACTTTTTCGCGATGGATCGCGAGGAGATGCCGTTCAATCGTGCCGAGCGTTCCTGGGCATATCGGGCCGCCAAGGGCCTGGACAGCACGGTGGCGTTCGGCTCCACGCGGGACCTGAGCAAAGCGGGGACCGCGATCTTTGTGAATTGCCCGTGGCCGATGCTGGACGAAGATTTCACGGGAACTTCGCCCGTCACGATTGGCGCCGCGTGTGAGCGGCCATATACGACCGACCGGGTCATTCATATTTCTGCGATGAGCTACGGTGCTATCTCCAAACCTGCAGTGCGTGCCTTGTCCAAAGGCGCATGCATGTCCGGTTGCTGGTTGAACACGGGAGAGGGCGGGCTGTCTCCATTTCATCTCGAAGGCGGCGCCGACATCGTTTTTCAGATCGGTACGGCGAAGTACGGTGTCAGGGATGCCGAGGGACGGCTGGACGACGAAAAGCTCTTGACTGTCGCCGGTCATGAACAGGTTCGCATGTTTGAAATCAAGCTCAGTCAGGGCGCCAAACCTGGCAAGGGCGGCATTTTGCCGGCTGAGAAGGTGACTGAGGAAATTGCGGCGATCCGCGGGATACCGGTTGGCGAGGCATCCATCAGTCCAAATCGGCATCGGGATGTCGGCACTGTCGAAGAGTTGCTGGATCTCATCAATCGGGTGCGGGAGGTGACCGGAAAACCAGTGGGTTTCAAGACGGTCGTCGGCGCTTACGGCTGGCTCGAGGACGTGTTCCGTGAAGCACGGGCCCGCGGCCCGGAATGCGGCCCGGACTTTATTACCGTCGATTCGGGTGACGGTGGCTCGGGCGCGGCGCCAATGCCGCTAATCGACAATGTCGGATTGCCGATTCGCGAAAGCCTGCCGCTGGTCGTGGATATCCTGGTCAGGACCGGTATGCGGGATCGCGTCAAGGTCATTGCCAGCGGCAAGATAATCAATCCCTCGCAGGCCGCGGCATCCCTTTGCGCCGGCGCGGATTTCATTGCGACGGCAAGGGGCTTTATGTTTGCCCTGGGTTGTATTCAGGCGATGAAGTGCAACAAGAATACGTGTCCGACGGGCATCACAACGCATGACGAGCGATTGCAGCGGGGCCTGGTTGTCGAAGACAAGGCGCAACGGGTGATGCGCTATCAACAGAACATGGAAAAAGAGGTCGGCATGATTGCGCATTCCTGCGGTGTGCCCGAGCCACGCCGCTTGAAGCGGTTTCATTGTCGCGCGGTTCAACCGAACGGCACGTCGATTCCAATGAATGAATTGTATCCGGACGCGACACCGTCGGTATAAATCCAGTACAAAAAGGTAATCTGATATGCAAGCTTCCGACCTGTTGGTGCGGTGCCTGGAAGAAGAAGGTATCGAATATATTTTTGGTGTGCCCGGTGAGGAAAATGCGGACTTCATGATGTCTTTGGAGAAGTCCGGCAAAATAAAATTTTTGCTGACACGCCACGAGCAGGGCGCAGCTTTTATGGCCGAGGTCTACGGTCGTTTGACGGGCCATCCTGCCGTCTGTCTAGGGACTCTCGGGCCGGGCGCGACTAATCTGATCACCGGCGTTGCCGACTCGAACATGGACCGCGCACCGATGCTGGTTATCACCGGGCAAGGATCGACTGCCCGTCTGCATAAGGAATCGCATCAGATTATGGATGTGGTCGCCATGTTCGAGCCGGTTACAAAGTGGGCAAGCACTATCGTCAACGCCGATACGATTCCCGAAATCGTTCGCAAAGCCGTGCGTCTTGCTCGAACCGAGAAGCCCGGTGCGGTGCTGATCGAGTTGCCGGAGGACGTGGCAAAACTGGACACATCGGCAACGCCGATGCATCCGCGCCGGTTTCGTCGGGCGGTCACCGATGACACGATTGTCGATCGGGCATTTGAGCTGATCAAAGAAGCACGTCGCCCGGTCATTATCGCCGGCAACGGATGCATTCGCCGACGCGCAAGCAAACAGCTGCGCATATTGTCAGAGCAGACCGGAATCGGCGTACTCAGCACCTTTATGGCGAAAGGTTGTGTAGACATGGACGCAGATTACTGCATGTACACGATCGGACTCGGTAGCAAGGATTTACCTACCGTCGTCATCGATAAAGCGGATCTGGTTATCACGCTGGGATTCGACATGGTCGAATACCACCCGCGACTCTGGAACCCGGGCGGCAACAAGCGAATTATTCATGCCGATTTCTTGCCGGCAGAAATTGACGTTAACTATCATCCCGAGGTCGAGCTGATTGGTGATCTTGCGCATACGCTGTGGATGCTCAATGAGCGTGTCAAGCTAACGGATGGATTGAAACTCGACCTTACGCATCAGCGCGAACTTCGCGAGCAGATGACTGCGGAACTTGCCGCTCACGCGCAGGATCAGACGACGGGTTTGATACGACCACAGAAAGCAGTATGGGATGCGCGTCAGGTGCTTGGGCGCAACGACATACTGTTATCAGATGTCGGGGCGCATAAGATGTGGATTGCCCGCCATTATCATTGTCATGAGCCGAACACCTGCCTGATTCCGAATGGCTTCTGCTCGATGGGATTCGCATTGCCCGGGGCGATCGCCGCCAGCCTGATTAATCCTGACCGGCGCGTGCTGGCGATTGCCGGCGATGGCGGCTTCCTGATGAACGTGCAGGAGATGGAAACCGCGCGGCGATTGGGTACGGAACCGGTGGTCATGGTTTGGGAAGATTGTGCTTACGGCTTGATCGCCTGGAAACAGGAAAACGAGTTCGATAGACATACCGATCTCTCCTTTACGAACCCCGATTGGTTGCAGTTGGCCGAAGCATTTGGCTGGAATGGTCACCGTGTGGAAAACAGCGCAGATCTGATCGGCGTGTTGCAGGCGGCTTTCGACGAACCGGGACCCAGCCTGGTGGTGATTCCGATTGATTATCGTGAGAACGCCTTGTTAACCAAGCGGCTTGGAGAGCTTACCGATCCAGGTCTCACGGGTTAGCCCGAAAAATGCACGAGAGAAGCGATGAAAAAATATGCTTTACTGATTCCCAATGCCGCGCCGGCCGCGGGCGTTGCGCCAGTGACTGCGCCATACGACGGCAGCCTGCTCGCCGAAGTCGAAACGGGCGATGGATCACATGTCGAAACGGCACTGGCCACGGCAAACGCGTTGTATGGCGACAAGAATGGCTGGTTGCCGCTGCATGAACGCATAGACGTTCTCGAGCGTGCGGTGCGCTTGATGGAGGATCGGCATGAAGAATTGTCGATTGGAGCAGCGGCCGAGGGTGGCAAGCCACTGATCGATTCCAGAATCGAAGTCACGCGCGCGATCGATGGTATAAAACTCTGCATCGAAGCCGTGCGGGCGGACCATGGCGAGGTCGTGCCAATGGGCGCGACCGCGGCCGGTGCGCACCGCATCGCATTTACCCAGCGCCAGCCGATTGGTGTGGTGGTTGCGGTCAGTGCTTTTAATCATCCGTTGAATTTGATCGTGCATCAGGTGGCTTCCGCAGTTGCGGCGGGTTGCCCGGTCATCGTCAAACCTGCTGACGACACGCCGTTAGCGTGTCTCGAATTCGTTCAAATTCTTCACCAGGCCGGGCTGCCGCCGGAATGGTGCCAGGTACTTATTGCCACCTCAGTGGACGTTTCCCAGAGCCTGGTGGTCGATGCGCGGGTCGCGTTCTTCACTTTCATCGGCAGCGCCCGGGTGGGCTGGATGTTACGCAGCAAATTGGCGCCGGGAACGCGCTGTGCGCTCGAGCACGGCGGAGCCGCGCCGCTGATTCTCGCCGAGGATGCACGCATGGACTGGGCGCTGCCGGCGATCGTAAAAGGTGGTTTTTATCATGCAGGCCAAGTCTGTGTTTCGGTGCAACGCATTTTCGCGCACCGCTCGATTGCCCGCGATTTCGCCGCAGCATTGGCCGCGCAGGTCGACAGTCTGAAGATTGGCGATCCGACGCAGGAAGCGACTGAGGTCGGTCCGCTGATAAGACCCGCCGAGGTGCAGCGCATCCATACCTGGGTAACGGAGGCGATGGAATCTGGTGCAGAGCGTCTGAGCGGGGCTGACCCCATCAGTGATAGCTGCTATCCGTGCACGGTGCTCTACCAGCCGCCACGCGATGCAAAAGTTTCGACGCAGGAAATTTTCGGGCCCGTCGTCTGCGTTTACGAATATGAGGTTCTCCAGGCCGCATTCGAGCAAGCCAATGCGTTGCCCTATGCATTCCAGGCGGCGATATTCACCGACAGTATCGATACTGCAAGCCAGGCATATCGGCATCTGGATGCGTCAGCCGTCATGGTCAATGACCACACGGCTTTCAGGGTCGATGGCATGCCGTTCGCCGGTTTAAAACAATCCGGTCTCGGGGTTGGTGGCATACCCTACACCGTGCATGATATGACCATTGAAAAAATGCTGGTTGTGCATTCGCCCGACAAATGACTGGCCTGAATGCAGATCGTCGCTCAAAAACCTGGATTACGAGGGGGAAAACTCAGATCTCATCGGACAGACAATGTCGCCATTATTCGTTGCAAATCCACTATAGGAGGCCGGCCGCCCGCGAACTCTGGCACATATCCGGACTAGCCGATCTCCGCCCACCAAAAAGTCTGCCGGGCATTCGGCCTTGTTTGCGGCATCCGCGCTAATGCTCTCATTCAAGAGAGCATCGGACCTGAACTGGCAGGCTGATATTTGCAGCTATTCTTCGAGCAGGAAGCTGCGCAACTGATCACTGCGCGACGGGTGCCGCAGCTTGCGCAGCGCCTTGGCCTCGATTTGCCGGATGCGCTCGCGCGTTACGTCGAACTGTTTGCCGACTTCTTCGAGCGTGTGGTCGGTGTTCATGTCGATACCGAAACGCATGCGCAGCACCTTGGCTTCACGCGGCGTCAGTCCGGCCAGGACGTCGCCGGTCGATTCCTTGAGACCCGAAGTCGTGGCCGAGTCGATCGGCGAAGACACGACCGGATCCTCGATGAAGTCGCCCAGATGGGAATCTTCATCATCACCGATCGGCGTTTCCATCGAGATTGGTTCTTTGGCGATCTTGAGCACCTTGCGAACTTTCTCCTCGGGCATCTCCATGCGCTCGGCTAATTCCTCAGGTGTGGGTTCGCGACCCATTTCCTGCAACATGGTGCGCGATATACGATTCAGTTTATTGATCGTCTCGATCATGTGCACCGGAATACGGATGGTCCGGGCCTGGTCTGCGATAGAGCGCGTAATAGCCTGTCGGATCCACCATGTCGCATAGGTCGAAAACTTATAGCCGCGCCGATATTCAAATTTATCGACCGCTTTCATCAAGCCGATATTGCCTTCCTGGATCAGATCGAGAAATTGTAAGCCGCGATTCGTGTATTTCTTGGCGATCGATATGACCAGGCGTAAATTGGCTTCGACCATTTCTTTTTTAGCGCGTCGGGCTTTTGCTTCGCCAATCGACATCTGCCGGCTGATTTCCTTGATTTCAGCAATGCTGAGGTTGCTCAGCATTTCTATGGCCGCCAGTTTTCGCTGCGCACGCAAAATTTCCGGCTTCAGTTTGCCGAGCAACGAAGAATGCTTTCGCTTGGACCGAATATGCTTTTCGATCCAATTCATATTCGTTTCATTCTTAGGGAAGCTGCCCAGGAAGTCTTTGCGGGGCATCCCCGCCTGTAGAACGCAAATTTGCATCAGCTGGCGTTCCTGCGTGCGGATGCTGGCCACCGTTTCACGTAGATGACTACAAAGTTGGTCGAACAGCTTCGGAGAAATCTTGATCTCCATCAATTCAGCCGTCATCTTGTCACGTGCTCGCTTGGTTTTCGGATCGCTCGTGCCGATCGTTTCGATCTGCGTAAGAATGCGTTTGTGCCGGCGAAAAATTGATTTCAGGCGCTTATCCGCCTCGGCCGGATCAGGGCCCTGGTCCTCTTCCTCCTCACTATCGGCCTTGTCTTCCTTTGTTTTGGCGCTGGCCGGTATGACCTCTTCAGGTTCGTTTGGATCGACGAAGCCGACCAGGACATCTTGCAGGCGGGATTGCCCGGCCTGCACCGGCTCGTAAGCGAGCGCGATCGTCTCGATCGTTGGCGGATAATAGCCGAGCGCATTCTTTACCTGGTTCAGGCCTTCTTCGATACGTTTGGCGATGCGGATTTCACCTTCGCGCGTCAGCAATTCCACCGTGCCCATTTCGCGCATGTACATGCGCACCGGATCGGTTGTGCGGCCGAATTCGCTGTCAACTGTAGCGAGCTGCGCTGCGGCTTCCTCGACAGCTTCATCGTCGTTGACTGCCGCGTCTGATAATACGAGTGATTGAGCATCCGGTGCCTTTTCGTGCACCGTGATGCCCATATCATTGATCATGTTAACGATTTCTTCGATCTGCTCCGGATCGACGATATCGTTGGGAAGGTGATCGTTCACCTCAGCGTAGGTCAGGTAGCCCTGCTCCTTACCCTTGGCGATCAGCACCTTCAATTGAGAATGCGGTTCGTTGTCGGCTCCGGCTTCGCTTGCAGGCGCTGCTTCGGATCGGGTTTTTGCAGTTTGCTTTTTTGCGCTTTCTTTCACCCGTATGCCTCACTAATTTTGTACATAAACGATTAATTATACTAAAGGGTTGGTACTTTATCTAGATTCGACCCGATCCGGCCAGGTCGTGCTCATTTCACCTAAGCCGCTGTTTCTAAATTACTTAATGCCGCCAGCTACGCTTTACTGTCGGCCACTCGGCGCGAAAACTTTAGTCTCGATTGGCGCCATACGGCCGCAGTTTTCGAAGCTCATCTTTCTCCGCCGCGTTAAGCTCCGACGATTCGGCTTTTTCGATCAATTCCTCGAGCCGCTGTTGTTCCACACCATCCGCGATGCGTTGCAGGCTGTCGCTCAATTCGGCCGATGCGCTCGCCTCTTCTATCAGCACTTCTTCGGCCAACAGGCCCTCCAGATGCGGCCCTTCGGACCGGTCACGAAAACGCTCCAGCACTCCTGCAGAAGTGATATCGGGCCTGCCGCGCGTAATTTCAAGTAACTCCAGCAATAGCGGTATGCCGCGATGGCGGGCTGCCGCCAGGTTCGGCGGCGGGGTCACCACGCTGCCGATTGCCGGATAATTCAGAATCAACTGGATTGCCCGCCGAGCCAACGTCGGTCTGCCGGCTATTTGCCTCTGTGTTGCGCTTCGCCGTCTTTGTCGCCCGTTTTCTGGCCTCCTATCGGATAACACGGCGGTTAATTTATCTCGGTCGATGCCGACTTTGCCGGCCAGGCGATCCGCCATCATTGCACGAAATATGCCGTCCGGAAGTTGCTCAAGCAGCGGCCTTGCCAGTTCAGCCAGCCGGGCGCGACCGTCCATGGAGTCCATATCGGTCTGCGTTTCGAGTTCCTGTAGCAAGTAATCTGAAAGCGTCACGGTGGTTTGCAGGCGCCGACTTAGCCCTTCTTTGCCTTCATGGCGCACCAGCGAATCGGGGTCCTCGCCATCGGGCAGGAACATGAAACCTACCTGACGACCATCGCGCATTTCCGGCAGGCTGGTTTGCAGCGCTCGCCAGGCTGCGGCCCGCCCGGCACGATCGCCGTCAAAACAGAAAACAATTTCCGCGCTTGCCCTGAACAGGCGACGCAAATGTTCGGGGGTCGTGGCGGTTCCGAGCGTTCCGACGGCATTTTGAATGCCCTGGCAGGCGAGGCTGACAACGTCCATATAACCTTCGACCACGAGCACGCGGTCAAGTTTTCGGTGCGCCTGGCGGGCCTCGTACAAGCCGTACAGCTCGCGTCCCTTATGGAACGCAGGCGTTTCCGGTGAATTCAGGTATTTGGGCTCGCCGTCACCGATGACGCGCCCTCCAAAGCCGATGACGCGGCCGCGGCTGTCGCGAATCGGGAACATCACTCGGTCTCGAAAACGATCGTAATAGCCACCGTTATCCCGCTGGACGATCAGGCCGGCAGATTTCAGCAAGCGATGCATTTCATTGCCGTCACCGAACCGGCGCAACAGAAAATCCCAGCTAGCGGGGGCAAAGCCAATGCCGAACGCCCTTACGGTTTCTCCGTCCAGGCCGCGGGACTTCAGATAATCAGTCGCGGTCGGATTCTCCTTCAACGCCTGTCGATAAAAACCGGCAGCTTTATGCAGAACCTCATGAACAGGCGCAAGCGGCGTGCGCTTCTCCACGTTGTCATCCCGTGGGACCGGCACCCCGGCTATTTGTGCCAGCTCTTCGACGGCATCAGGAAATTCCAGACGATCGAACTCCATCAAAAAGCTGATCGCCGTGCCGTGGGCGCCGCAACCGAAGCAGTGGTAGAAACCTTTTTGGCTGCTGACCGTAAATGACGGCGTTTTCTCGGAGTGGAACGGGCAGGGCGCCTTATATTCGCGGCCGGCTTTCTTCAGCTGGACGCGCGAACCGATCACCTCGGCGATATCCACGCGCTCGATCAGATCGTCGATAAAATCCTGGGGAATTCTGCCAGCCACGGGTTCTAGTTTCGTATTAATGGGTCGCCACTAGGGACCTGATTCTAGCCCGTATTTCTGACCGGGATGCGGCCTTTTTAGGGCGATGTGGCGGAGCAGGCTGCCGGAAGTCAGCTGGTCAGCTTCGCTTTGACCCGGCCGCTCACGACGCCCATGTCGGCGCGCCCCTGGGCTTTCTCGCGGATGCCACTCATGACTTTGCCCATATCACGAACACTTTCGGCGCCGGTTGCCTCGATGATCTCGTCAATTAATGCATCGAGTTCCGCGTCACTGAGAGGATTGGGCATATAGTTTTTCAGAAATTCGACCTCGGCGAGCTCTTTTTTGACCAGGTCGTCGCGACCGCCTTCCTCGAATTGCCGGGCCGATTCCGCGCCTTGCTTGATCAATTTTTCAATGACCTGCAAAATCCCAGCATCATCCAGTTCAACGCGATCATCGACTTCGCGTCGCTGGATGGCCGCAAGGGCCATACGTATGACACCGAGTCGAACTTTATCTCCGGCGCGCAAGGCCGCCTTCATATCGGTCTGCAGGTCTTGTTTCAAAGAGGACACGGCGCTATTCAGGCAGTTTGGTGCCGCAAGGTGGGTCTTTCAGTGCACCGTCAATAGAGGCGCTTTCGCCGTGTCGTTTCGCGGGAGTTGCGTTTTAACTGGCGCTTGACGGCTGCTGCTTTCTTGCGTTTGCGCTCCTGAGTCGGCTTCTCGTAATACTCACGACGGCGCAGTTCGGTTAGAATGCCGGCCTTTTCGCAGGCACGTTTGAAACGCCTCAGGGCGGCGTCGAAATGTTCGTTGTCTCTTATGCGGACAGCGGGCACAGGCATTCCTCAAGGGCGAAAAAAACCGGCAAGCTGCCGGATTAACCGAGAAATTCTAGCGCCTCGAGAGTCAAAATGCAAAATACGATACTTGGCATAGAAACCAGCTGCGACGAGACGGCCGTGGCCATTTATGACGACGTCAAGGGCCTGTGTGCGCATCGGATTTTCAGCCAGGTGGCGCTGCACGCAAAGTATGGCGGCGTCGTGCCGGAGCTGGCGTCCAGAGATCATATCCGCAAACTGCTGCCCCTGATCGAGGCGGCACTGCAGGATGCGCACATGGAACCCGCGGTATTGTCCGCGGTTGCGTATACCGCCGGGCCGGGGTTGATCGGCGCATTGCTCGTTGGCGCAACCATGGCTGTTGGTCTGGGCATGGCCTGGGGTATCCCGTCAATTCCGGTGCATCATATGGAGGCGCATCTTCTGGCGTCCCTGTTGGAGGATGAAGCCCCGGAATTTCCGTTTGTTGCACTGTTGGTTTCCGGTGGACACACCATGCTCGTTGATGTGCAGGGCTTCGGGCAGTACCGCATTCTCGGGCAGACCTTGGACGATGCCGCCGGAGAAGCGTTCGACAAGACCGCCAAATTGCTGGGCTTGCCTTATCCGGGCGGCCCGGAACTTGCAGCCCTTGCGGAACGCGGTCACGGCGACCGATTTGCGTTGCCAAGGCCGATGCTCCGGCGGCCTGGTCTGGATTTCAGTTTCAGCGGGCTTAAAACTGCGGTCATGCTCAAGGTTCGCGAACTGGAAGAAGTGGCGCCGATGACGGCTGGTGAGCGCGCTGACCTCGCGGATGCATTTCAACAGGCGGTAGTGGATACACTGGTTGCCAAGTCGCTCAGAGCTATCGAGCAGACAGCCTGCAAACGGCTGGTTGTGGCCGGTGGGGTCGGTGCAAACCGGCTGCTGCGCAACCGACTCAGAGAAGCCATGGCCGGCAAGGGCGGGCGGGTCTATTATCCGCGACCCGAATTCTGCACCGACAACGGTGCGATGGTGGCGTTCGCCGGTTTGCTAAGATTCCAGGCTGGCGCCGTGACGGGCGCAGCTTCATCGCGTCTGGAGGTCGAGGCTCGGGCGCGCTGGAATTTGCAGGAAATATGAATGGATACCATCTTCCTAAAAGATATTCGTGTGGAGACCATTGTCGGCATCTGGGACTGGGAAC
>Ga0224512_10000318_pt1 | contig 51657 bp, 51 predicted proteins | sample SF_May12_sed_USG_4_FD_169103 | JGI IMG/M metagenome (GOLD analysis project Ga0224512, IMG submission 169103) | Sediment microbial communities from San Francisco Bay, California, United States - SF_May12_sed_USGS_13 | ecosystem: Environmental > Aquatic > Marine > Sediment | place: USA...
GTCATCGTTCTGTATCCTATGCTCGGCGCGCAACCATTAGCTTTGTCGGCAAATTATGCAAAGAAGACACTAACATCTCACTCTTGGATCGCAAACGTCCGCTTTGGGGCAGTAGCGGAAATTATAGCCTGAACTAGGCGACTGTCACCTTCCGGCCAATAGCGGACGCTCTGTAAATCCCAGAACTAACAATAATTGTTGCACCGGGACACACATTCATCCGGGGCGCACGGAAATGCTGGATGGTGGTTTTATCAAAAATTGTGAAATCGGCTTGGTCGTATCCAATAACTAAATAATTGCATGCAAAGTCTTACTTGATGACGTTGTTTCGATTGAGATGAGCTACGTCAATCAATAATCTTCTCAGTTTTTTCGCGGGTCGGTATCAGATGCTGGTCGATAATCGGCGCCTGCTGCAATCTGTGTCCACTGGCGCACGTGGGGCGGCCTGTCATCCAGCCACCGCGCCTTTTCGCCCTCGATCACCAGGATTTCTTCCCACTTTGCGCCTACCGGCCCACGGCCTGCATGCGGTTCGACCAGCCACAGGCCGTCATGGGCGCGATGATCCGAACTCTTGAGCGTGTTCCATAGCGGGCTTTGTCGTCCCAGCCCTCGCATCGCCATATTGTCCTTGAGCTTGAACCAGCTGAGGGACACGGCGTCGAAGCCACGCAAGCGGATTTGGAACGGCAGCTTGGGCGTCTTGATCGCGCGGTGACCCAGCACCTCGCCAGGGTGCTTGGTGTGTGCGGGTTCGTACCCAGCAGCGGTCATGGTTTCCAGCACACGGCTGGCAATCGATTTGAAGGTCTCGCCGTTATTGACCGCTGTAGGTACCCAGTCACGGTACTGAGCAAGGTGCTGCATCAACGCGCGATGCTCATCGTCGTCGCCGAAACAGAAACTGTACGACGTATCAACCAGGTAGCCGCCGAACAGGGGCGCCGCGTCCAGAACTACGCTATCACTAGGCTCCAGGGTCTTGCTCTTGGGGAAGAATTTTCCCACGGGCCAATCGCCCGGCAGGGCTGTACGTGCGCCAAACAGGACTACCGGCAAATGAAAGAACGAGTCGGCTCCGGCAGCCCGGTATCGCTTCACAAGCTCGTACGCGACCTCTTTTTCGGTTTCGCCACCGCTAAGACCGGCCGCGGTTTTTTCCAGAATCGCGAACGACCTGCGCTGCAGGTCGCGGAAGCGTGACAGGGCGGCGCTACTGAAATCGCGAGTTTTGATGAGCATGAAGGCCTCCAGCCAATGTTCTGCGTCGAACGCTTGAAACCGCAGCCGAAAGCTGACTGTCAAAGCGAGAATTTTGGTCGTGTATTAACGACCGCTTACCGCCACAAGCAGTCGTTCAGACTATACCACCCGAGCGTCTGCTTTCGAGCGCATACCAGCCGTTCGCGAGTGGTAAGTTTTGGGGATCACTGCGAATCGGTGAGCGGCAAGTACTGGCCGTTAGTAGCCTGTCAGAATATCGATGATTAGGACTTTTGAGCGACCGCTTTTGGGCAAAGCGGACGATCCGATCCGGCAATATGCTCGTAAGAGCGCTTGTCGCGGTCGAACAATCGAAAAGTAGCCTTTCCTGGGATCTGTTTGGGCGAACAAAAGGGGGTTTTCTAGTCGCTAGTCCGCGTTTCTCTATGTGGATACCATGATTCAGGTATTAGTGGTTGCGCTCAAAACGGATTTTGTCGCAGCGTACTTTCAATTCTCGTAAGTAATATTAACGACTTGCAACAAATCCCCTGTATTGATGAAATTCAGTGACCAGCGAAAAGAGAACAAGCAAGAAAACAGAGGATGGGGAGATATTTCATGAAAACAAAATCATCAAGTTGGATGATCAGCGTGATTCTGCTGGCAATGGGGTCGCCCTCGACATTCGCCGATCCTGAAATGGATCAGGCCGTCGCAGAAATGAATGACATGGTGATCGCTGTCAACGAATTTGCCGGTGGTGTTCGATTCGATAAATCGGACGTTGAGAGCCTCATCGAGCATTGGGACGAATACAGCGAATTTGGTAACGAAAGCGATGATGACGATATTGACTTCGATGCTATTTTGTCGGACTCCAAGTATCGCAGTTGGGCAGCCTCGCGTAGCCTTGACGCGGAGGACTGGCTACGCAAGACGTTCCGAATCACGATGATTCTTTTTCGGGAGCATGCTCTGCAAAGTGCGGCGATGATGCCGGAACAGCTGGCACAACAAATGGAAATGATCGAGCAGCAGCGAGAGCAACTCGGGGAAGAAATGTACCAGCAGTTGAAGGCGTCTATGGAAACCAGCAGTCGATATTCCGAATTGATGCTAGATGCCGTAAAGGAACTACCGCAGGCAACGCCATCGGAAGCTGCAGTTCTCGAAGCCTATCAGGACGATCTCGCGATGATCATGTCAAGCGAAGATGAAGATGAATACTTCGACGACTACGAAGAGGATGAAGATTACGAGGAGTATGACGACTACTAGATGAGAAAGTGGGAATAACAGAGTAGACGACCGTTATTAGCGACCCCGGGCTTGACGCGTCAGTAAGATTTCTCGAATGGGTGCGATCCCTATCTGCGTTCGTCTCAGGTAGACGTCAATCTATCGGTAATGTATTTGTACTCAGCGGCAATAAGGCGCTTGCAATCTGAAGCAATGAACTCAGCCAGCGATTTGCCAACGAATGGGATACCGCAGTCGACGACCAGGCGAACCTGATTTACACAGCCGTCGTCTAGAGGCTTAAGCTCAAGCGTGCCGCTAACAGTCACCGGAACATTGGCAACGTCGATCGTAAGGTTCGACTTGAATCTGCCACCGCTCAAACTGCGCCATTGTTCCAACTGCTCTACGCTATTCCAGGGCTGCAAGAATCGACTCAGAATACCGGGCACCTCGGCAGGTAATTCACGCACGAATCTGACGACCGCGCCGTCGGAATCTCTTGCGCAATCCACAACGTGAATATTCCGAGCACCGAGAGCCAGTTGCTTTGCTTCGATCTCATCCGAATCGGTGAAAAGACAAAATATGGTGTCTGTGCTGTGCGCATAGGCATGGTCTACGCTGATTTTCATTTGAACTCCTGTCTTCCGTGACCGGTTGCGGTCCGTTGTTTCATTTGTTGGTTCCCCCGGATCCTGACAAATAGACTCCGTCACAAAATGATCAACTGTGTCACTTTTCAACAGACTCGACAAAACCTCCATCACTTTTTGGGCTGGGTGTTGGGTTCGCGCAACAAGAAAGGAATTCGGACGACCAACCCCCGGTGAGTTCTTTCTGCTTTTTACGCGCTATCGACGAAGGGCCTACTTCGGTAAGCCCTTTTCCGTTTAGGGTCGGGTACGCCCGCAACTCGCCTTGTCCTTCATTTTTCCGGCGCTGTGGCCCCAGGTAAGCGCTCGAGTCTGACGACCTCCGCCCTGGTTTCTGTGGCGGAGAGCACTTCGACGCGGTACCCGTTCCAGGTAATCGCATCGCCTTTTCGGGGAATCCGCTCGAGCCGCGAGGACACCAAGCCGCCGAGCGTGTGAACATCGACGTCAGGGCTCCATGGAATACCGAGGTGCTCGGTCAGCTTCAGTAACTCAACTGTCGACAGTGCGTGCACGGCACCGTCTTTCTGCGGCCAGAGATCTTCGATCGGTCGGTCGCTCTCGTCGACAATATCTCCCACGAGTTCCTCGAGCACGTCTTCGAGCGTCACGATGCCTACGGTGCCGCCGTACTCATCGACGACGATCGCCATGTGCTGCCGTGCGGCTCGAAATGCCTGCAAAAGACTGTTGAGCGGTTTCGTCTCCGGAATAATGATTGGCTCGCGCGTCAGTGTGGGCCAGTCAATGACATTGGGGTCGTCCAGCAGCGCGAGCATGAGTTCTTTTGCGAGGACTACCCCAGACACGTCGTCGAGCCGGCCTGTCGGCGTGAACGGAAAACGGCTGTGCCCGGATTGCCGAATCGTGCGCCTGACGTCGTCGGGGCTTTGTTCTTTGGTGAGGGCCACCACTTGCTGCCGTGGCACGAGAACGTCAGCCGCTCTTAGTTTGTGCAGACGCGTCGCGCGCACGATGATGCTTGCGGTGCGCGCTCCGACAACGCCCTCCTGTCGACCGATCGCGGTCAGAAGCCGGATCTCCTCGACCGACGTTGCCTGACTATCTTTTTTTCCTCGAATCCAGCGCGAGACGGTGCCCGTCAGGGTGACGAGCGGGCCCAGGACCACGGTCAGCCAATAAATTGCATGTGCGACCGGTGCCGCCAGCACATTGGCAAAGGTCACACCAAGGGTCTTCGGAACAATTTCGGTGAACAGCAGGACAGCAAGCGTAAAGATCGCAGAGAAGATCCATAGCGACTGCTCGCTGAATACTTCCACATAACTTGCACCGGCCACCGTCGCACCGACCGTGTGTGCGATCGTGTTGACGATCAGGATGGCGGCGAGGGGCACGTCAATCCTTTGCTTGAAGCCTTTCAGGAGGCGCCCGGACCGGTGCCCCGCACTGGCAAGGAGTTCGACCTGGGCCGGCCTTATAGACAGCAGCACGGACTCGAATATCGAGCAGAGGAAAGAGGCCACCAGGGCAACGATGACTGCGGTTACGAAAATAGACATGACCCCTCCGGGATTAGAAATCGCGCCAAGCCTCGCGATTACGCTGTTAGGGAAACACTAGCGTACACAATCGAAAGCCGACGCTCGGCTAATATCGGCTTGAGGGGCCGCTACTGAACCAAAGCGGACTTTTGGACCATTCGAAGTCCGTACCCTGCCCGGGGAGCGCTGCGTTGGCAAGACCGAGTGAATCAGGCGAGTGGCTCCGGAACAAGATCTCCCGGCGGGACTGATCTCAGGTGCAGGTCCCGCTGCGGGAATGGAATTTCGATATCATTGTCTGCCAGGATACGGTTCACTCTGAGTGCCAGATCGCTCTGTGTTGTAACGTAAATGTCATTATCTTCGACCCAGGCACGCACGACAAAGTCCAGGCTACTGTCACCAAAGCCGGTAAACAGGATCATTGGTGCAGGTTGATCCAGCAAACCTTCCTGTGCCGCCAGCGCCTGCTTCAATAACCGAATAACTGTGTCCGGATCGGTACCGTACGCGACGCCAACCGAAACCTCGAGGCGCCGATGCCGATCAGTCATTGTCCAATTCGTCAATGCATCCGACAGCATCGTTCCGTTAGGCACCGTAACATCGGCGCCATCAAACGTCCGAATCGTGCTCGAACGAATGCCGATTCGCGTTATTTTGCCTTTGACGCCACTCACCTCTATAGAGTCGCCAACCTGCACGGGCCGTTCGAAGACCAGGATCATGCCCGATACGAAGTTGTTGATGATCGTCTGCAGCCCGAATCCGAGACCAACGCCGAATGCACCCAGCAGAATCGTGATCCGATCCATGCCGATTCCCATGGCGCCCACTGCCAGGAGGAAACCGACCGTAATCAGCGCGTACTTGATCACTGAGGAAATCGCAAACCCGACGCCTCGGCCAAGCTGCATTCGCGGATAGACATCTTCCTCCAGCAAAACGATTATCATGCGAGCAATTATGACGGCAGCGACAATCGTGGCACCGAAGGCCAGAACATCGCCAAGCGAAATAGCGAGTGCACCGGCTTTCAGCTCAGCGAAAATAATTGTTTTCACGAAATCGATGACCGCGTCACGCAAGGCGAACAGATCCAGCATCACGAACAGCCATATTGTGAAACTGCCGAGTCGAATGACACGAGCGCTGTTCTTGCGAATAGCCGCTCGACGCGTGGCAATTAAATGAAGGTGCTCCGAGAGCCAGCTTCGCATGAACAGGGCGACAAGCGCCTCGGCTGCGCGAGCCACAGCCAATAGCAATATGGCGAGATATGCACTATTTAAAACGCCTGTACCTAACAAAACGCCAAGACGGACAAAGCCTGCCACAGTTGCGAGTGCTGCCAGGCTGGTGAGGCCGAGAGCGATATCAAGCGCCATTCGCACTCCACTTTGCATCTTTTGACCGTCCGCTCGATGCAGGGCTTTTGAGCGAACCAGCATTACCGCAAGCACAGTCGCGGCCAGCATTTCGATCACGAAGATTAGTCGAGCTACGAGCGGTGCGGCTTCCAACAGATCGCGCAACCAGTCAACCAGGTAAAGGCCGGCCAGAAAATAAAGAGCGGGTCGTAGCTTTGCTTCCAGAAGCGGGCCCACAAGTCGCAGAATCGGAATCAGCATTAATAGACTAATTGCGTCGAATGCAGCAGGCGGCGTCGATAAATATATCTGGGGTGTAAGGACCAGTGTAATTAGTGCGGCGATCGAAAACGGACGTTCGAATATCTTCATCGCCGACGTTGTAAGAGAGTCAGCCTCAGCGAGTTGGCGAGCGTGTGTGCGAGCTCGCCCCAAAAACAGACCGATTACGATCAGCAAGACTATCTGAAATCCCAGACGGTCTAGTTCACCGCGCACCATTCGCTCGATAGCCGCCCAAGACCTGGAAAGCTCGCTACCCACGCGTCCGGCCATCGCTTGCACCGAGGCACCGTAAACTGAATCGCTCCACAGCGGCGGTCGCTCTCGACGCAGAAGATTATTTAGCAGACTTGTCTCTTCGTCCGAAATTCGATCCAGTGCCGTCTGCACCGAAGCCTGCGTGCGTCCCACCTTTCCTTGCAATGCAAAAGCGCGGCGCTGCAAGGCACCAAGAGACTGTCGCATTTGATTGATTGATGCTTCTGTTGTGCGTGTAAGCTCCAGTAACTCCGGAGCGACTCCCGCCGCCTGCGCTTCCGCAAGTGTGTTGGCCCACACTTCTGCGCTATTGTCGAGTCGTGTTAGTTCTTTGTCGATTATGTCCGCGACTCGTCGCAGATCATCGTCCCAGCGCTTCAGATTGCGTTCCGATTCATACCATTCCTGTTCGAGTTCACCAAGTGCGTCGCGAGAGGAGGCGGCGGCAACAGAACTTCGTAGTGCGACGAGATTTCGAGCCACAGCAATTTCACGCTGCGTGAAATTCTGCTCGATTTCACCAAGCAGCTCTGCACGTTTGAGCAATTCAGCGGATTCGTTAAGGGACGTGCTAACCGATGCGGCACGAGCAGGAATCTCGGACAGCTCTATCGGTAGGTTTGGCGGCGAGGTCTCGACCTCTTCTTGTGCCGCGGCTAAGCCAACCGACATAAGGCCAGCGACAATTATCAAGAAATGTCGGAACGTACATTGAATTAGGTTGCACGACGTGTCCGATCGGATAGGGGCGCGATCGGCCCCTCGCAGGTCGTTATTGCGGAAGCTCATGATCGTTCTTCCTTTTCAAAAAATGAGCACACAGGACCACCCCGGCAAATCATCGTTGCCATCGCCTGTCACTTTTTTCACCCTAAAACTGTATTCCCTTTTCAATGCAATGAGATCGTGGAAAGTACCGATATGTTGGACGGTTTCTTCAATAACACGGGCTGCCGAACAGCTCTTGCTCAGATTTGGTGGCCGGTTTAGTCTAGGATCAATGTCTGCTACTGGCCGCCTGCCAGAATCTCTGATTTTCGATAATCTGAATGACTGCTCTCGATGAAAGCTGACGTTCAGCCGGAAGCTTCCAAAATTGGCTCGCGAAGTGGCTGCTTTACCCCCGCAAGCGGACAGTAGGCTAGTATTGGGCTGAGGGGCCGCTAGTGACCCAAAGCAGCCATTGACTATCTATGAAGATTGGGTCAATTCGTATATGAATTTGTGTGGAAGCCCGTTCGTCTGACAGGGGAATGTTTGTGGCTAAATCGAGATTGCAGGAATGGTCAGCAATTGCGGAAATTCTTAGTAGCGTCGCGGTCTTGGCAACGCTCGTTTTTTTTGTGGTTGAGATTCAACGAACAAACGACGCGGTAAGGGCGAACACTTATCAGGGAATGGCCGCCATGACAGTCGACTTCAATGCGCAGTTTTTTGAAAACCCTGAGGTTTCAGAGTTCGTAGCGAGGACTGCTTCCGAGGAGTATGAACTTACAGCAGCCGAGGCAGTTCGTTTGCGATCAATGATTTCGGCTTCGTACAGAATAATGAACAATATTTGGTTTCAGTACGAAGTTGGGACTATCACTGAGGAGCAAATGGAGTCCTTACTTTATCCTGCAGTCTTGAATTATCGGCGACGAGGAAGAATGCGGTTAGAGTGGGAAAATGGTGAGGATAGGTTGCTACTAGACCCTGATCTCGTCGAGTATCTAGACAAAGAGATCTATGAGGCAAGGTCGGATTAACGTCTGCTTTTGGCCGATTGCAGAAGGTCGGACTTTCGAATCTTCAGCCCTTTGAATGACCGCTTTTGGGGAAAGCGGTCGTTGGGCTCCTGCGCTGTGTGGACGCTGTATAAAATTTGGGTCCCTGGCCACAATTGCTGCTTGTCGCCTCCGGGTCTGGGGCGCCGCATACGCAGGAGCAAAAATCATTCTACGCTTGCCGTCGTGGATCGGCAATGGCCATTATTGGCCTTTAGCCGTCTGTCAGCCTATCGCTAGGTGAAATACCGCTCTCCGTGAGAGCAAACACTCGGGTAAACAGAAAGTTGGAAGCGGTCATTGACCATTCCGCTGTTTATTCCTCAGGTGGTCGAGCACACCAATCGCATCCTTCGCTTTGGCTTCACTGCGAGTGAGATCGCACAAGAATGTCGCCAGCTGCTGCCGTTGCTCATCCCAATGAGCAAACACCAGGTAGCTATTGCCTTTCTTGAACTTGTAACCACAAGCGATTTCGCCAGCGTTGGTTCGCACCGATACAATGTCCGGAATCGATCCTTTCCAGCGATCTCGTACCGAGAATGTAACTTCGTAGTGCGGCAGAGAGCCTCTGGTCCGGTAGCGCATCGCCGTTACATCGCCAAGAAAAATAACGTCGACCTCAAAAATACCGTTGCCCTGTGCGTAGGCCATTGTCACGGCCTTCTCGAGATCATCTGGATAAGGCGCACAAGTGCACGCGTTCGCTACCTGCGGAGGGCACAGAAAAATTAAGAGCAGAATCGGGCCTGACCAGCGCTGGCTTATTATGGAGTCCTTCACGTCTCTTCCTCCCCATTGAATGCTCACCTGTCAAGTTAGTGCTGTGCGTCCAGGAAAAGGTTCCGGTGCGCAGCAAACGAACCCTTTCTAAGTGCAGTTTTCTCAGAAATCTTCCGTGCACTGGCCTGTATCACGGTCAGTAATCGGATATCGCCACCTTGGATCCGGTCGAACAATTTGAGGTAAAATGATGGCTTGTGCCCCGTCCTGAACGCTTGTCCTGCAGTCACTCGACAAAATGAAACAGTCTGTGAATCCGAAATTGTTGTTGACGGCGATTTTGTTCCTGGCTGTGGTGGCATCCGTGGTTGGTGTCTTTGGACTGTCCGAACGACAGCACCTTCTAAAGCAAGGAGTAGAAACAACCGGTGTCGTGGTCGGCATCGACGTGGGGATAAAGGGAATGAGGAGTGTCGAAGCGAGATTCGCGACGCTCGACGATCAGGTGGTCGTGGGCCGTGACGTTCATAAAACACAGTGGTTTAACGCTAACAAGATCGGTGATCGGGTCGCCCTGCATTACGATCCGAAAGAGCCGGAGAAAATTTTGATCAGCCGTGGCTTATGGATGTGGGCCAACCCCGTATTCTTGCTGGCGGGAGGCGCTATGCTGTGTGGATTAGGTGTTTTCATCTATAAGCAATCCACGGCCGAGAGCGGGCGCGGTTAATCCTGACAGAAAGGCCCGAAGCCCGGCAATATAGTTGCGCTCATCCCGAAGGAAAGCGTCATTGTGAGTACCACGAATCGCTAGCAGAGTCCGGGGCTCATTCGCAGATGCAAAAATTGTTTCGCCGTGGTGGAACGGGATAATCTCGTCGTCGCGACTGTGAACGACCAGTACTGGGCAGTGAACGTCCCGAACATGATCGAGTGTCGCGTGACTGAGGCGGCTCAACCAGCGCACCGGGAGCCAAGGATAAAGATCCTGAGCGATGTCCGGAACTGACGTGAAGGACGATTCCAAGATGAGTGCCAACGGTTGATGTTGTATGGCCAACCGTGACGCGACAGAGGCGCCCAGTGAACGTCCGAAAATAACGATGTCATTGGCGACTACGCCGCGACTCTCGATGAGGTAGCGCCATGCCGCATCAGCATCGCGATAGATGCCTTTTTCCGTGGTCCGGCCTTCGCTCTGACCGTAACCGCGATAGTCGATAATAAATACCGATAGGCCCAAATCCTGGAACTGTACGATCGAGTCCAGGCGATGCGAGATATTTCCTGCATTGCCGTGAAAGAACAACAACACCTGAGGGGATCGCCCGGCGATGAACCAGCCATGCAAGGTCACTCCGTCCGTAGTCTCGATCGAGACATCCTGATAGTCGATGCCAACATCGGCCGGTGTCATGACCAACGCTCGACCTGGTACTTCTGCAAGATAGAGCATGCGACCCTGCATGAAATACACGACGGCGACAAGCAGACCGTAACAGGCAGCGACGACTAGGATAAATTTCAGCATTACAATCTGCGTTTGTGTTACGGACGGTGATTCGTTATGCGGAACGGGACCAAGCTATCTCAACATTCTGGCGCTGCCTCGCCGCTCCTCATACTGCGGCAAGTCATCACTTAATACAGTCCAGTTCGCGGCTGAGCCCACGAATATGTGTGCGCTCGGTACTACTGGCACGTCTCCATCCATGGCGCCCAGCGCTATCTCAACCTCTTCTTCCGGTGCCCTGGGACTGGAGAATGTGAGGCTAGAGCCGCAATGATGGCAGAATGTACGGGTTGTACCGTTCTCTGCCGTATACCCCTTGAGTGAATCCTCACCTTCAATCCAACGAAAGTTGGAATGGAACACACCCGCGAGCGTAGCATACGCAGCACCGTGAAACTTACGACACATGGAACAGTGGCAATGAGCCACCTGCGGAAGAAATTCGTCGATCTCGAATCTAACAACTCCGCACAGGCAACTACCGCAATACGGCTCAGTCATGGCACATCCTCTCGCCACAGGTGACTAGTTACTAATCGACACAAAGTGTTGCATAAGATTCTTATCTCTGGCTAACCGGTCAATAGCAGTCAGTCGTTAGTTTAACAGGCAAAGGGCTGCTTCCGGCCAGAAACTGCCGTTCGCAAGCGGCAAGTAGGAGTCTTTTCTGTTGACGCCCAGGAAAATCTGATCTTGACCAGCACCGGTATTTCGTCAGGGCAGAGCCTGGTCGGGAGCGCGCTGATTCCGCCCGTCATTTTCGAGTACAGGCCACTTACTCAGTGATCCGTTTAGGATCATCAGCGAATCATCAGTAAATCCACTCTTGTTCGTCAGGATAACTGACACTCCCGTCCTTATTGTTGATCCTGCCAGGCCACGCGGCTTGGCAAGAGTCGAGCAATCTCGCTCGACACTTCGTTAGTGCAACAGGAGAGTGAAAATGAACGCAAGTAAGATAGTCGAGAGATGCGCTTTCACGATCGGCGCATTCCTGTTGATAGGTTTGCAAGCGGTCAGTTACGCACAGGTTGACTTCGACGGAATATTCGTCTTCGGTGACAGTCTGTCTGACAGCGGCAATATTTACCAACTGACGGGCGAAACGTCGAAAGCACCCTACGCTGTTATTCCGATACGGCCATATGCGATCGGCGGCCATCACTTCAGTAACGGGAAGACCTGGGCGGAGAGACTGGCGCAAGGCCTGAACTACAACACCGGTGGAAAAGCGTCGCTTCACAACCCCGGCAAGAACGGAAACTATGCCTTTGGTGGTGCCCGGGCCCGTTCCGGCAGTGGCAGTTCGTCGCCCGACAGCGGGATGCAAGTAATGATGTACCTGGGAGATTACGAAAGCGCATCGGCAAACGCGTTGTACGTGGTTCAGTTCGGTGGCAATGATCTCAGGGACGCGTTGGTTACCGCACCATCGGATCTGCCTGCTGCGTTCGCCATTATCGAAACCGCTGTGGACGAGCTTGTAGCAAACATTCAGACATTGTATGTGGCCGGAGCAAGGAATTTTCTCGTCGCCAACGCGCCAAATCTTGCGCATGCACCCGCAATCAAACTTAGTGGCGCGTCCGGCGTCGCAGGACTGTTTACCGGACTCTACAACGGCGGACTTGAAGGTGGGTTGCAGCAACTCGAGCTGGGTAACCCGGACATCAACATCTATCGGCTGGACGTAGGCGGTATTGTGGACGACATCGTCGCGAACCCCGGTGACTTCGGATTGACGAATGTGGACTTTCCGTGCCTGACTTTCTTCATCGAAAGCGATGCCAAATGCGACAATCCGGAAGAGCACCTCTTTTGGGATGGAATACACCCCACTGCCGCAGGGCATAATGTGTTAAGTGCGGTTGCGACCGCCGTGGTGACGGGTAACTAAGATTCTTTTAAGACGGTAAACCGTCAGGGGGTGGCAGACACCGGCCACCCCTTTTTTTGCGCTGAGCGAGCGACCAACGTGCTGCGCCAACATTCTTGATGATTGACAACATGGAACATGCACAGGCGGAATTTGCTGCCCGTCCCAGCTCACTGAATCCCACAATCTGAGCGGCTGGTTTTGGAGTGAAGCGGAAGTTCGGGCGGCGAGTATTGACCCAAACTTGCCACTAAGTCCAACGTCTGCAAAGGGTCAGTAGTAGTCAGTCGTTAGATTAACAGCCCAAGGGCGGCTTCCGGCCAGAAGCAGCCATACAGACAGCAGCCCGATCTCACGTCTCCTTGAGAAAATCGATCTCCGCTTGATCCAAAGCGAGGCGGGCCAACACAATTCGTTCATAGAGCGACTGTATCTTGTCTGCGTCGCGCGCCTTGGTCGCCTTCAAAAGGTCACCTTCCAGCTCAGCAACAGCAATTCGCTTGTAGTAGAGAAGTGATTCCTTTAGATGTGCGAGAACGATCTGTCCCGTGAGGATGGGGTGATTGTTAGTGATGTTGGCGTCCGGAAATCGCGTACCGTGCTCGAGTTCAACCTGAAGTCCTTGGCGAAAGCCTTCTAAACCAACCTCAAAAGCTTCTCCTCGAACCTCGTCGAGGAGCGCACGTGCTTCATCGTCAGATATTTCAATTTCTGTGAGAGTGCTCCAGTCCCTGATGCCAATGCTCTTACACACTTCGCTAACTACTTCTTTGGTCACCAAATTTGTAGATGTCATGAAGCAAACTCCTTCAGGCTGTCAAATTCTCAGATTTGCGCCGCACGTGCCAGATAATACGAAAAAAGCGACGGTCGCCCGTCACCTTTGTCGAGCGAATCCTTTGGGTCAGTAGCAGTCGCTCATAATTCTAGCACCTGAACTTCTGCTTACGGCCACAAGCGGGCTTTCGATTGTTCGGGTGATCTACTCCGGCTTCTTGCACGTACTGAATCCGAATAGCGCGTATGGCGGGCACCACCCTATGATTCCAGTTGCCAATGGAATCAGTCCCACCCAACCCCAGGCTGACTTCGGCCCGATGAATACCAAGCTGATGATAGCCAGCCCGACAATGACGCGAACAACGCGTTCGATGTTGTGAACATTCTGTTTCATGGTGTCTCCTAGGACTACGACGTCACGAGGCATTCTAGCCCAATTTCTGCGAAGGGCCGCTTCGGGTCACCAGCGGCACCTCACCATCCTATCAGCCTAACGTCTGCTGTTGGAGGTCAAGCAGCCGACCAGGGCCAAGATGTCGAAAACCAATTTCTGGGCGACTGCTTTTCCAGTTAGCGGTCGTTCAATTAATCAGAAATTACATGTTTTGACGGACGGCTAGCAGCCAGAAGCAGATACTGGTTTTGTTCGGTGGAGTCGATTATTCGTTCTTGTCCAGAGACCATTTGCCGGCACCACGGCACGCAATGTGCAAGAAAATTAGGCTGTAGAGAATTGCGGCATCGCCACCGTTGATGGCGGGAAAAAACTCCGCACCAAATTGAAATTTCCAATGAAACTGAATGTAGGCAACCGCCATCGTGCCACTGGCGAGAAATGCCGCCCAGCGCGCCTGCAGACCGATCACAATCATAACTCCGCATATCAACTCAATCATGCCTCCAATCCATAGTTGCGTGCCGATTGCGGGCTGGTGTTCCGCCATAACACCAAAAATCTTCTGCACACCATGAAATGTGAAAATTGCGCCAGAAACTATTCGTAGCACGGCATACGTGTGGTCGTTGTACTTTGACAAGAAGTTCATCGCAAAAGCCCCTCGATTACATTGTTAGAATTGCGACCAAATTATCCAAGACTCAGGCGAAATGCCAATGTCTGCTTCGGGTCAGTAGCCGCCGGTCATTGTATCCCGAAAGCAGCCTCTCGAGCGGCCGGTTTTGGGGCCAAAGCGGAAGTACCAGGGGCTACTCTTGGCCGATTCCATCCGATTACCAGGTTGTATACTGGGCGACTGGTAATGACCCAAAGCAGATGTTCTTCATAAAGGTCTAACTAGGGCATAAGATGGCGCAGTAGATGAAATCGAAACGAGTCATGATTGAGGCAGATTCATACAAAACGCATTCGACGCTGACCTGCCCGGAGTGCGGCCATTCTGCCCACGAGGTAATGCCGGTCAATGCATGCGAGTTTTTCTACGAATGCAAGGGCTGCGGGACTCTCTTGAGACCAAAACCCGGTGACTGCTGCGTTTATTGCTCTTATGGCGATGTACCGTGTCCACCAATGCAGATCGGCAAGAACTGCTGCTAAGCCCGGCAGAGGATAAAGTGAGCAACGTTCGACACGACAACGATCTTGCGGCGAGACTCGTACCGTTCTGGATTCTCTGGGGCGCGCCGATCGCTATTATGCTGTCGTTGAATGTTGTCAGGCCGTCTGTCGAATGGGCGACAGGGATCTTGTCTGCGTGCTTTGCGTGGATGGGAGTGGGCTGTGTGATTAACGCACGGCGCTGTCATCGCAGGCACTGCTATTACTCGAGCCCGGTCCTGTTGATGGGGGCGGCTCTAACACTGCTCGTCGGTTTCGGCTTTGTCGATTGGGGGTCGGCTGGGTTGATGTACGTCACGTGGGGCACATTCGCAATAGTTCTGCTGACCTTCCTGTCTGAAAGACTATTTGGCAAGTACACGCATTGATACTGCTTTGAACGTCCGCTAACAGCAGTTAGCGGACGTTCGATCCTTAATTACTAGGCCTGTTTGCGTCGCCGACGCGGCGAACCATTACGGTTCCCGCTGTGGTTCTTTGACGCACCAAAGCGGCGCTTCTTGGCGCCATCATTACGCGGTCCGCTCGGTCGTCTCGAACGGCCGTTCTGAATCGGCTCGGCCTTGATGCGCCGATCAACCTCGTAACCCGGCACAAACTCTTTCTCTATTTCTGTGCCCAGCAGCTGCTCGATATCGCGCAGTAGTTTCAGTTCATCGACGCAGACCAGTGAAACTGCCGCGCCTTCGTGGCCAGCCCGGGCTGTTCTGCCGATGCGATGTACGTAATCCTCCGGTACATGCGGCAGTTCGTAGTTCACGACGTGCGGCAAGCGTTGGATATCGAGTCCACGCGCAGCAAGGTCGGTCGCGACCAATACACGTACGGCACCGTTCTTGAAGTCCTGTAACGCGCGCGTTCTCGCGCTCTGAGACTTGTTGCCGTGGATGGCGGTCGCAGTAATGCCATCAGACTCGAGTTGAGTCGCCAGGCGGTTGGCACCGTGCTTGGTGCGAGTAAAGACGAGAACCTGCTCCCAGTTTTCCTTTCCAATGCGATGCGAGAGCAATTCGCGTTTGCGATTCTTGTCCACGGGATAGACCACCTGACTCACGTTGTCCGCCGTCGAGTTTTGTTGTGCAACCTGAATCTCGGCAGGTGAGTTCAGCGTGCTTGCAGCGAGCTGCTTTATTTCTTTCGAGAAGGTCGCCGAGAACAGCAGGTTCTGACGCTCCTTCGGAAGCACTTTCAGCACCTTGCGAATATCGCGAATAAACCCCATGTCGAGCATGCGATCGGCTTCGTCGAGAACGAGCACCTCGACCGCAGAAAGATCAATTGTGCCTTGCTGCATGTGGTCGAGCAGTCTACCAGGCGTTGCGACAACAACATCGACGCCTTTTCGCAATCTGCTGATCTGGGTATTGATGCTGACGCCACCGTAGATCACGCAAGTCCTGAATGGCAGGTAACGACCATAGTCACGCACGCTTTCACCCACCTGTGCGGCGAGTTCGCGCGTCGGTGTCAGCACGAGAGCCCGTATCTTGCGGCGATTGATTTTGCCAAACTGCAGTCGCTGTAATAGCGGTAACGCGAACCCGGCCGTCTTGCCAGTGCCGGTTTGGGCGCCCGCAAGGAGGTCGTGGCCTTCGAGTATGTGAGGAATTGCTTGCTGCTGGATCGGGGTAGCTTCGCCATAGCCCTTTTCATCGACCGCACGCAGCAGTTCGGCCGACAGGCCGAGTTCATTGAATAACATTGTATTTTCTACTCCAGGTCGCCTGACCGCTCGCAACGTATAATCGCGTGGGGTTCGGTCCAGGCTGGGAATTCTTTAAAGGCTCCGAAACCCGCGGAATTGCTGGGGTCGGAGTAAGTGGCGCAGACCGATGTGCGCCAAGACGCGGCGGACTATAACAGAGTGGCAGCCAATTGGAAGGGCAGGGCTCGGTCGCGCCAAATTTTCAGGGCTTGCGACAGAGATCACTCTCCACGTATTTCGCCAGTCGGGATACCGGTGTACGCGGCGATGAATGAGAGTTCACGACAATCGTATTGGCTGGTAAGTGGGCGGTGGCCCATTCTGCGAACCAGCATTCGGTCGCGGCGCGGTCCTCACGCGGACTGTCGGCGTCGGATCGCGGCACATGCAAATCGGATTGAAAAAACACGCCGGCGTCTTTGGCCCAGATACCGAGCGCGGTGTCAACGTGCGGCCCACCTGGTAAGACGACAAGTTCGACTTCGTTGGCAGCATCACCCAATGTGTGCCGAGCAACCACAGGTATGACCCTGACTTGGCCATCAGTTTCGCTCAGCCGGTCCTCGGGCATGGCTGGTTGATTCAATGCCTTCGTCAGAAAAGCGGCAACAGGTTGTGGCGCGAAAACATCGGCACCGGCCGCCGCAAAGGCACGGGCACCCGCTGCATGGTCATCATGTGCGTGTGTAATGGCGACCGCGCGAATCGGTATGTCGGGAAACTGTTCAGCGAGATAATCGATAAAATTCTCGGATAATCCGCTGATACCGTAACCTGGTACCAGGTCAGCCGGTGGCAATTGCTGGAGTTCGATCCATCCAGCCGGCGCATCTGCTACTACAAGACCCTTCGCCGTCTCAATTACAAGGTGCGAGAATCCGGTTCGTACCCCGGTTACCAGGTGTACGCCGGCTGCGACCGGCTGCGTCTCGAGATTTATTTTCGCCGGCCATCGATCGCCGGGGAGGTCGATCGCTTCCAGGTCATCGCTCAATTGCCACAGTGCATCGGTCTCCGCTGTGCTCAATATTCGCCATGTACCCTGTGCAGTGAAGACGACATCTTCGTCGACGAGCATCGTAAGTTTGGGTGCGTCATCATCAGACCAGCGCCACTGCCATACCACGGGTACGCGGCCACGCAGTGGCATATCGGTCATTGTTCGAAATTCCTGGAGCCGGCCATCAGTGACTAACACCTTGGCTTCGTGCTGAGCGCCCGGATATTGCACTCGGATCCAGCCATCATCCGATGGTGCTATTACCCAATCTGGATGCGAATCGATTTCGGTCAGCAGGCGTTTGGGATCCGTGCGCCGGTAACGCAATGCCTCGTCGACGATATTCTTGCCTGTGAATTCAATGTCCGGTGGAGCGTGTCGATTGATGATTCGCACTTTGTCGGGCGGCAAGAATGACACTCTCCAGTCGCCCGACATGTCAGGGTTCGACTGCCCTTTACCGTCAAACATGACGTTACCCTTACCGTCTTCGATGATGTAGCAAAAGCGAGTTTGGTAATTCTCGCCGGCTTCCGGGCGCATGCCTTGATATCTCGCTCCAAGATCGAAGTCGCCATCGAGGCAGAATTCCGTGGCTGTTCTCGGGCCCGAGCATGCGATGAGCATCTCGAATGTGATTAGCGCGGCCAGAAGCCCGGGTAATTTCCAGAAAGGAGGCTTCATGGGTGGCTCCGGTCCTTGCGATGGCTTGTGAAGTGTTTCAGCAGTGTAACGAAGATGGAGTACGATACGCGACTGCTACGAGTACAGGGCACGGGATATGGCAAAGGGCGAAAGATTGGTGGGGGTTATCGGTGGCATGGGTCCTGATGCCACGATTGATTTCATGTCGCGGGTCCTCGAGAAGACGCCCGCCGACAAGGACCAGGATCATATACGCATGCTCGTCGAGCACAATCCGCGTATCCCGAGTCGCCAATTGGCAATGCGCGGCGATGGCGAAAACCCGGGTCCTGTTCTTGCGGAAATGGCGATGCGTCTCGAAGCGGCGGGTGCAGATTTCATCGTGATGCCCTGCAACGCCGCGCATGCCTGGCAGGACGACATCGTTGCCGCTGTAAATATCCCGTTCGTTAGTATCATTGAGGCGTCCGTGTCGAAAGCGCTGCAACTTGCCCCCGATAATTGTGCTGTCGGTGTATTGACGACGCCGGCTTGTTTTGCCGCGGGCCTGTACCAGGAAGCGCTCGCAGATGCCAACCGCGAGGCCATCTTGCAGACGCCGGACGAACTGGACGAGGCTATAGCATTAATTGATCGCATCAAGGGCGGCGATCAGTCGGAACCGGTCGTGGCAGGTTTGCGTGAGTTGGCCGAACGACTGTTGTCCCGCGGCGCGAAAACACTTATCGCTGCATGCACGGAGTTGCCATTGGTGCTGAACTCGACGATGTTCACCGTACCGTTAGTCTCGTCGACCGACGTGCTGGCCGAAAAAACGGTTGCTTTGGCATTGTCAGATGAACCTCTGCAAAAACAATAAGGAACAAGAAATGAAGCTGTCCCAATTTCCGCGTGTTTCGCTCGCGCACCTGCCGACACCACTCGAACACTTACCGCGACTGAGCGATCATCTCGGTGGTCCGCAGATCTACGTCAAACGTGACGATTGCACCGGGCTCGCGACCGGCGGCAACAAGACGCGGAAGCTCGAGTACTCGATGGGTGAGGCGCTGCAAAGAGGTGCCGACACGATAGTCACAGTCGGTGCCGTGCAGTCGAACCACGTGCGTCAGACCGCGGCGGCTGCCTGCAAGCTCGGTTTGAAGTGCGAAGTATTGCTGGAGCATCGCGTAAAACATCCAAGCGATCTTTACAGGAACTCCGGTAACGTATTCCTCGATCGAATCTTTGGTGCCAATCTGCGCGAGTACGACAAAGGTACCGATTTCGATGCCGTGATGGCCAAGGTTGCCGAGGAGGTTAGGTCTGCTGGTGGCACGCCCTACATCATTCCCGGTGGTGCCTCGAATCCCGTTGGCGCGCTCGGCTATGTCGGATGCGGTCTCGAACTGTTGCAGCAATTCTCGGATCAGTCGCTCAACGTTGATCACATCGTCACTGCAACCGGCAGCGCCGGCACTCACGCAGGTCTCGCGGTCGGTATCCGGGGCGGGGGAAGCGATTTGCCCATTCTCGGCATCGGCGTCAATGCACCGCAGAACGAGCAGGAAGAGCGCGTCTACGCGCTCGCTTGCGAGACCGCGGATCTCGTCGGCGTACCGGGCGCCGTTGCGCGGGACGATATCATCGCGGACTGCAATTACATCGGCGCCGGTTACGGCGAACCGACTGACTCGATGACCGAGGCTGTTCTCATGCTGGCGCGCCTGGAGGGTTTGTTGTTCGACCCGGTCTATAGCGGTAAAGCGCTTGCCGGCATGATTGACCACATTCGCAACGGTCGTTTCTCGAATACGAGCACTATCGTCTTCTTGCACACCGGTGGGGCGGCGGGCCTGTTCGCTTATGCGGACACCTTGAGCCTCGATTAACATGCTGCCTTTCGAGAACGCGCGCTACTTTCGAAGTTCGGATGGACTTCAGCTGTACTACAGGGACTTTGCCAGCGACAAAGGCGGCACGCCTGTTCTCTGTCTGCCGGGACTGACACGCAACAGCAGGGATTTCGAGGATCTCGCCACTTACCTGAGTGATCGTCGCCGCGTCCTTACACCGGACCTTCGCGGCCGAGGTCTTTCCGAATACGATCCGGACTGGCGCAACTATCATCCGTCTACCTATGTTCAGGATGCCTGGACATTACTCGATACCCTGGATATCGACTCGGTGGTTGTTGTGGGCACCTCGCTCGGCGGGTTTTGCGCCATTGCAATGTCGGCACAGCACAGGGAGAGAATCGCTGGCGTTGTCTTGAATGATATCGGCCCGGAGATTAATCCAGCGGGGGCAAGAAGAGTGAGGGAGCATGCGGGTCGTGCGACGCCTGTGCGCAACTGGGACGAGGCGATCGCGCAATTCAGGCTCACCTATGCGCATTTCTTTCCCGGACTGTCAGATGTGGATTGGCAGAAACTCGTGCGGCGGGGTTACCGCGAAAATGAAAAGGGAATCCCAGAGCTCGATATTGACCTCAATGTGGGAGAGGCTGCACGCAAGCTCAAGCCGAAGACAGGTGATCCATGGAAGATGTTCGATACATTGTCCAATACACCGGTTGTCTTGCTCTGGGGTGTTTTGTCAGATCTGTTGACCGAGGACATCGTCAGGAAAATGCAGGTTCGCAAACCCGACCTCGAGGTTGTGCCGATTGCAAACAGGGGGCATGTTCCGTTATTGAATGAGCCCGAGTGCCGGACAGCGATCGATTGCTTGATTGATAAGGTCTGGTAAGCCGGTCTATTTCGATTGGCGACTCACTGCTTCCAGCATTTTCCTGAGGAGTTCGTTGTTTTCCGACTGCAGGTCGCGATTCTCGCGGGCAATAGCGAGTAATTCATCTTGCAGTCCTTCCGCCCGATCGATGTTCGCTTTTGCCTTCTCATTAATAGCGGCGGAATCGTCCATCAATGTGCGTGCTTTCTTCGCTTGTTTTCCAACAGCAATAAACACGAAGATGATCAGAGCGATCAGGAATATCCAGATTCCGTAATTCAGCATGAACGACAGGCCACCGTAGGAGGTGCCGCTGTTGTACATATTCGTGATCGATTTCTGAAATGTCGCCGTGTCGACCCAACGTTGCTCCGCTTTCGAGTAGTGCAGGGTCTGACGATCGGTAAGCCAGTAGTAGTAGACCTGCGAAGACAGGCGGTCTTCCGGCAAGTCGGCCAACCTGAAGTCGACCAGTCCTGTGTGCGAGTAGCCGGTTTCAAAGCCCGCCGATTCGGCCGGTCTAACCAATGCACCAACAACTGTGAGTTCGCCTTCGTAGGGAAGTTCCGTGTCCTCGAACCGGTACAGGCTGTCGCCAATCGCTTCGATATGAGCGGTACCGGGGAGTGACGTAATATGGGCTTCCCACGCTTCGAGCAGGGAATCCCGATCAGGTTGTGCGAGCACATCGTGACCCACGATTGAGCCCAAGAGCAGGAGGACGAGTGTCGGCGTGGTTCGCATGATGAATCTCTAGCTCATTTGCTTATGAAACGACTTGAACGCCTCTCCAGAATGCCACACGACCCGCGATTTGTTTAGCCGCATCCTTGGGGTTTTCGTAATGCCAGGCGGCATCCGATTCGGCTATTACTTCATCATTCCAGATTGCTTTCATTACTGTGCCGTTCCTTCTGAATCGTGACTTTTCGAATTGTCAGCGAGGAGATTGGCAATCAGGTGCCAAACCCTGCCGTTAGCACCGAGTCCGAAATGCGAGCTGTTGACTTCGATATTTCGGGCCTGCTTGTTATAAGTGTCAATACTCGCCTGCCACGCAACTACTCCATCCGCCTTGCTGTAAATCGACGTAACAGGCTGCTTGATACCGATAGAATTGCGCGCATGGACTTCCTTCTCGAACTCGTCGAGATCGAGGTTCGCCATCTCTGCGAAGCGACGACCGACCGTGGTGTACTTCGGGCCGCCAATGATCGGTGTACCCATGGTTATCACTTCTCGAACGTAGGGCTCGAACAGCCTGGCTGCTTCTCTTGCTGAGACACCGCCCAAGCTCCAGCCGATCAGGGTCACCGGCGCGTTGCCGAGCGCATCGTGAATTTCCCGTGTTCGTTTGCCAACGCGCTGGATGTCGTTCTCGACGTCGCCGCGATTGCGTCCCTGCGCCCAGTCGTAAACGTCATACCCGAGGTACGTAAGATAACGGTCAAGTGGCCGCATCGACCTTTCGTCTGTCCCGTAGCCCGGGATCAGCATCACCGGCCGGCCGTCGCCCTTCGGCGCGGCGGCAAGTTGCGGCGCCCGGTAGAGCAGTGACGCCCAGTCCAGCGGCGCACGCAGCTCTAAAAACGTCGCGAACCGGCTTGGCGGCCCGTAACTTGGGATTGGTTCCTGCATTGTTGTGTTCCTGACGGTTCACTTTTCAACGAGATTGGAGTCTACCGAATCGGTAGGCAGTTCACATTGCCGAAAGCGTTCTAGTGAGTTTTGTTGAGGCCCCAGTCATAGTCCCTGAACTCGATGGTGTAATCCTGCGCACGCTCGAGGTCGCTCTTCAATGTGCCCGTCGCGAGCGTGGCGACATAGTCAACCAGGCCACGGCCAGCGGGAAGACCTTTGGCACGAAGATCGTTGATGAAGTCTTTTTTGTACCACTTGAAAATAGACGACAGGAATACGATTTGACTCTCATGGTCGACCGATACGTTGTTCAAGTCATTTACGAAATCGCCTGCCGCTCTTGTCATCAGCTCTTCTAGCTCATCGCCGGTAGGCAGTTCGGGCCGGGCCACGGGGCAGCTTTCGCTGGCGCAGTTAAGCACGAAGTGAATTCGCGCGTCCTTGTAGCGTGCCCGGATCTTGTCGTTTTCTACGGCCAGCAAGCTCAAGTAGTCACCGCCGAACGAAAATCGAAGCTGGTAGAAAAACCCCATGCCTTTGACGGCTTCGATGGGCGCTTTGATATCGGTGACGCTCGACAAAGGCCAGCGGTCGAGCACGGCCTTGATGACATAGGCGTTATAGCCGTACATCCAGTAAGCGAGTGTGTCGTTGCGGTCGAGGAATCGATCGGGTGTGTTGTCGGGACTGTATTTGCTGACGGCGGACAGGTAGCCGTCCAGTTGTGACACGGAGTCTTCGGATGCGTGCCAGCGATCATAATCGATCTGGCCAGCCGGGGTGACGTATTCGCGAAGCAATTCTTCCAAGGCGTCATGCGAGAAACCCTGCTCGGGAAACCCTGCCACGACGGGGGCGTCTATTATTACCCTGCGCGGCCGGTTGACCCAGAAGGAGGTCGCCACGACCAATGCAAGAACCAGCAGGACCCCTATTGCTATTGATGTTTTTGGCATATCGTATAGAGACCGGCCGTCGGGTGGATGTATTACGCGATCATCAGCTAAACATCAGCGGTTCGTCAGGTTAGTTGACTGAGCGCCCGTTAAGGTGACAGTCATGCCAGTACCGTCTGCGAGAAACAGGAGGTTGCAATCATGAAGCCAAACACCCGATCCGCCAGCGGCGCATTGCTGATGTTAGTGATCATACCCGTAATTGTAGGATTGCTTGCCTGCATGCCGGTACCAATCGGGGACCCCGAGCGTAGCCGCATCGATCCGGATATCACCGGCGTATGGGTCGTTCTGGACGAGTCCGCGGACCAGGCGTTCTATGCGTTCGAGCCCTATGACAAACGCACCTGGCTGGTGACAGGAGTACCGATCGAGGAGGGCGACGATGCTGATCTCGGTGACTATGAGCTGCAGAGTTACGCCGATCTTGCGGCTTTGATCGAAAATACACCGGTCGGCCGGGATGGAGTCAGCGCCGATAATGTTGAAAACTTCAAGGTATGGAAAACCAAGCTTGGCGGAGAGTGGTTCATGACCTGGGAGCCCAAGACGGTATTCGGCAACGAAAGTTTCTCACCAGAAACCTGGTGGGTTTTTCGGATCAATCGGCCGGACGAGAACTCGTTGGATCTGACCATGCTGGACGATGAATTGTTCGACGGCATCGAGGAGACCCGGCGAGCCTACGAACGTGTCGTCAAGAAGAATGCCAGGAACGACGAGCTCTACTCCGAGGAAAAAATGCGCCTGATCCGGGTCAAGCCCGAACACCTTCCGTTCTTCCGGCAACTGGCTGGCGAAGTCATCGTAACTGACTAACAGGTAGCCGCATGTACTCACACTTTGACTCCAACACCTGGGTTACCCCCTTTGGCCTTATATTCCTGGTTGCGATTTTCACCGCCTGGTTACTGGCACGGCGAAACGCGATCTCGATCAATATCGACGGCTCGCATGTCGACTTGCTGATACCCGTCACGATCGTAGTCGGCATCGCGGGCGGCACTTTGCTGTCGCTGTTCATGCCAATGGACCAGATGATCGCCGGCGAGATGATGCAGACCGGTGTGCGGATACGCTTGTTCGGGATGCTGGCGACCGGCGCGGTCGCGGTCTTTATCTACAGCCGCATCGTGAAGTTGTCTTTTCGTCGCCTGCTCGATGTCTTCGCACTGCCAACGCTCGCCGGTCTGATGATTCATCGCATAGGCTGCTTCCTGGCTGGCTGTTGCTGGGGCGACATCGTCTCCAACGAGCATTCCACGAGTTTTGCGTCGCAGGTGCAAACATTGCCGTTTCTCAGCGGCTTAAGCAGTGGTGTGAGCTATCCACCTGGCAGCCTGCCCTACGAACAGCACCTCGCACTGGGTCTTATCGAGCCGAACGCACTGGCGTCGCTACCGGTATACCCCGTTCAGCTCTATGAAGGCGCGCTGCTGCTTGTCCTGTTGCTCGCGCTGTGGCGTTTTCCCTGGCGGGGATTTCCGGCTGGAGTGCTGGCTGTAATGGTCGTCTGCGCCTATGCTTTCCTTCGATTCTTCATCGAGTTTTTGCGGGCCGATGGACATATCGTGTTGGGTAACATGACCGTGACCCAGTTGCAGTGCCTGTTCCTTCTGCTGAGTGGTGTACTGCTGCCCGGCATGCTCGTTAGAACGAGGGGCGAACCACCCGTGAAGGGCTGACTATCACAAACGTTTTCATCGTATCATTGCGGCGTGCAAACTGTGATCGACATCCGTGGCCTCACGAAAACCTACTCCGGTGGATTTGAGGCGCTCAAGAACGTCAGCCTGGCCATCAATAAAAGCGAAATCTTCGCGCTGCTGGGCCCCAACGGTGCCGGCAAAACGACGTTGATCAACATTGTCTGTGGTATCACCCGTCTGAGCCAAGGCGAAGTACTGGTTGACGGTCACGATATCGTCAGCGACTTTCGTTTGACTCGCGCCAAGATTGGTCTCGTGCCGCAAGAGATGCCGACGGAAAGCTTCGAAACGGTATGGAACACTTGTCGATTCAGCCGCGGTCTTTTCGGCAAGGCCGCCAATCCTGAGCATCTGGCGAAAGTGCTGAAGTCGCTGTCTCTCTGGGACAGGAAAGACACGAAAAGCATGGAATTATCCGGTGGCATGAAGCGCCGCGTGCTTATCGCAAAAGCACTGGCCCATGAGCCGGACATCCTGTTTCTTGACGAACCGACTGCAGGTGTGGATGTCGAGCTTCGTCAGGATATGTGGAACGTAGTGAAAGCGCTGCGCGAGGAGGGTGTGACTGTCATTCTCACCACGCATTATATTGAGGAAGCAGAGCAGCTCGCCGACCGTGTTGGTGTCATCAATCACGGCGAGATCATTCTTGTTGAGGAGAAAGACCGCTTGATGCGGGAGATGGGCAAGAAACAGCTGACGCTGCACTTGTACGAACAGCTGAATACAGTTCCCGCATCGCTTAACAAATACGAACTCGAATTGAGTGATGACCGGCAGGCGCTCATCTACAACTACGATACCAAAGGTGAACACACCGGCATCACGGACCTGATTAAAGAGTTGCGAGATGCCGAAATTCGATTCAATGATCTGCAGACTTCGCAGAGTTCGCTCGAGGATATCTTCGTCGACCTGGTACACAAAGCATCATGAATTTTCACGCCGTACAAGCTATTTACCGCTACGAAATGGCGCGCATGTTCCGGACCGTGGTGCAGAGCATCGTCGCACCAGTGCTGTCCACGTCCCTGTATTTCGTAATTTTTGGCTCCGCAATCGGTTCGCGAATTACTGAAATCGACGGCGTCAGCTACGGATCGTTTATCGTGCCGGGTCTGATCATGCTATCGGTCATGACCGAAAGCATTTCCAACTCGTCATTCGCCATATACTTCCCGAAATTTACCGGCACGATTTTCGAGGTGCTGTCGGCACCTGTGTCCTACGGCGAAGTGCTGCTGGGCTATGTCGGCGCGGCTGCGACCAAGTCGGTCATCATCGGAACAATCATCCTGGCCACAGCGAGCCTTTTCGTGGATCTGGAAATCGCCCACCCGGTGATCATGGTCGCTTTCCTGTTGCTGACCTGCGTGTCGTTCTGCCTGTTCGGCTTTATTCTCGGAATCTGGGCAGACGGCTGGGAGAAGCTCACAATCGTGCCGATACTGATCATCATGCCGCTGACATTTTTGGGCGGCACGTTTTATTCGATCAGCATGCTCCCGCCAGCCTGGCAAACCCTCAGCCTGTTCAACCCCGTGGTGTACCTGATCAGCGGTTTCCGCTGGAGCTTCTATGAAAATGCCGACGTCAGTGTTGCCCTGAGCCTGGGAATGGCGATTACATTCCTGGTGGCCTGCTTGCTAACCGTGCGCTGGGTATTCAAGACTGGCTACAAGCTCAGGACCTGAGCCTGGTACTGAGTTGGCACGTGCTATCGGGATTTTCAGGCGACAACACCGAATAGGCGACCGACGCCGGCTGTCAGAGCCATAGCCAGCGCGCCCCAAAAAAGCACCCTTACGCTGCCGAGAGCGATTGGTGCACCGCCGGTACGTGCGGCGAGACCGCCAAGAAACGCGAGGAAGAAAAGAGATGCTACGGCGACCGCCGGTATCAGTCGTGGACCCGGAATAACCCACGCGACGATCAATGGTAGTGCGGCACCGACGATGAATGTTCCCGCCGACGAAAACGCCGCTTGAACGGGCTGGGCCGTGACAACATGCGATATACCTATTTCATCCCTGGCATGCGCCGCCAACGCATCGTGCACCATCAGTTGATCGGCAACCTGCATCGCGAGCTCGGGTTCAAGCCCTCGGCCTTCGTAAATTTCGGCAAGTTCCTTTTTCTCCGTCTCATAATTTTCCTCGAGCGATATCCGTTCGAGTTCGAGGTCGGCGTTCTCCGTATCAGACTGAGAGCTGACGGACACATATTCACCGGCCGCCATGGACATCGCACCAGCGACCAGTCCGGCAACGCCGGCGAGAATTATGTTGTCGTGTGCAGCGTTTGCTGCAGCCACACCGATGATCAGACTTGCTGTCGAGACGATGCCATCATTGGCGCCCAGGACTGCTGCACGCAGCCAGCCCACTCGATGCGCTTTGTGTTGTTCGTGGTGACTCATGAAATAACTCGCTGGAAAACAGTAAAATCGGGAGTGGTCATTCGAATTTGAGCGGCATCCTACCACGCGTATAGTGTTTGTTCTCGCCGCCATGCATAAGGCTGATTATGTACCGATTCATGCACATGGCTACGCTCGTAATTGCTGGCGAGATCATTTTTGGCCTACCTTTTCACACGGCACGTTTCTTCCGTCCAACACTGCTCGAGGCCTTCGGGTTCACGAATACTCAGCTCGGTGATGTATTCGCCATTTATGGCGTGACCGCAATGATTGCCTATTTCCCCGGCGGCATACTGGCCGATCGATTCTCGGCAAGAGCCCTGTTGACCATTTCACTTGTCACGACCGGTGTCGGTGGATTCTACATGGCGACGTACCCTGGAACCCTGGGCATGGCACTGCTTTACGGGTACTGGGGCGTAACGACTATCTTGCTGTTCTGGGCCGCGCTTATCCGCGCCACCCGGGAATGGGGCGGCGCCACATCGCAAGGCAAGGCATTCGGCATTCTTGATGGTGGCCGTGGTGTTGCTGCCGCGCTTTTTGCGTCGCTGGCTGTTTCTGTACTTGCCTGGTTCATGCCGGATAACACCGCACTCGTAAACAATGAAGAGCGTCGCACTGCGTTTCGCGCCGTCATCCTGCTGTATTCATTTGCCGCCATCGGGGCAGCCCTGCTCACCTGGTTCCTGATTCCCAGGGCAAAACACATTGGCGACTCCAGTCGCAGCCTTTTTCAAGGTGCCGCAGTTGTAATTACTCGCCCACTCGTATGGGCACAGGCCGCTGTCATCGTCTGCGCTTACTGCGGCTACAAAGGCCTGGACAATTACTCGCTTTATGCCGTGCAGGTGCTCGGCATGAACGAAGTGGAGGGTGCGCAGTTGGCGGCGTACGGTGCCTACATACGACCGGTCGCGGCTGTCGCGGCCGGTTTCCTCGCAGACCGCTGGAGCGCGAGCAAGACCATAGGTGCTTCATTCGTCGTTCTGCTCTTTACTTATGCGATGCTCTCATTTGCCCTCCCGGATGGGCCCGGGCTGGCGGTCATTTACGCGAATATCTTCGTCAGCTTCTTCGCCGTGTTCGCGTTGCGTGGCGTGTATTTCGCGCTGCTTGAAGAAAACAAAACACCGGCGTATTTCACGGGGGCGGTGACAGGCATGGTCTCGTTCGTGGGCTACACGCCGGAAATTTTCTTTGCACCGATTACAGGTCGAATCCTGGATGCGTCGCCAGGCATTGTCGGGCATCAAAACTACTACCTGTTTCTGACAGCTGTCGCCGCGATTGGCGTCTTCGTTGTGGCAGGCTTGCTGCGGCTGCAGCGATCAAGCTCGCATGTGAGTTGGCCACGGGACCCCGCGCTCGAGATGAAATCAAACACGAAATAATTGCTGCCGATGACAGGTCTACTTGAATAACGCTGCGGGAGCGTCTCATGTCGAACAAAGTCCGAATAAGAGAACAACTACAAAGAAACGCCGTTGCACTGATCAGTCTCGTCATTGCGATCAGCAGCCTTGCTTATAACACCTGGCGAAATGAGGCCAGTGAACACAACAGGAACCAACGCCTTTTGTCGATGGAAGTGCTGCGAAATGTCGGAGAACTCCAGCAGGTCGTCTATCATCGCCACTGGGACATGGATGCCACCGACAAGGGCAATCCTCGAACCGGATGGGCGCTTGTGCTGACCATCAAGGATCTTTCGCAGGTGCTCGATGGGCAGGTACCGGTATCCGGCACGGAGCTGTGGCAGGTGTGGGACAGGAATTGGCAAGGCCTGGGGCCGGACAGGGACAGCTACGACAGAATAATTGATGCCCTCGCGGCGGTACGAAAGGACACGCATGCATTGCTGCAGAGCCTCGACTAACGCATAATTTTTGTCTGGCTGAAGTTGCACAGAATTGGGGAAAACCATGCATAAGTACATCGTCTTGTTCCTGGCCGTGGCACTCGCTGCCTGCCAACCGGCAACCGAGTCTCAAACAGGCAGCGCTGCCGAAAAGCCGGCCACCGCCGCGCCGGCGACAGAAGACTCCGGGCTGGCGCGGGTGCTCGATGCGCAGCCAGAGGACGTTCGGGCTCGTTACGAATATCGCCATCCGAAGGAAACGCTGGAATTTTTCGGTATTGAGCCTGGCATGACTGTAGTAGAGGGGCTCCCGGGCCGCGGCTGGTACACGAGAATACTGCTGCCGTACCTGGGGAAAGACGGCCATTTGATCGGCGCCACCTATGCCATGGACATGTGGCCGAATTTTGCTTTCGCTAATGCAGAATTCTTGGAGATGCAAAGCACCTGGACGACGGACTGGCCAGCCGGTGCGGAAGAATGGCGCGACGAGGATAGTGCGACGGTCGCTGCTTTTAATTTTGGTGCGATGCCTGAATCGATTGCAGGCACGGTCGACGTCGTGTTCCTGGCAAGAGTACTGCACAACCTCGCTAACTTCGAAGAAGAAGGGAGTTTCCTGACCGGGGCGATGGCTGATGCTTATACCGCGCTCAAGCCCGGCGGTGTATTAGGCGTAGTGCAGCATCAGGCGCGCGACGACATGTCGGATGGATTCGCAGACGGAAGTCACGGTTATCTCAAGAAGTCGTTCGTCATCGCCGCGGCGGAACGAGCCGGTTTCGAGTTTGTCGCTGAAAGTAATATCAACGAGAACCCGAAAGATCAGCCCAGCGAGGAGGACGTCGTCTGGCGCCTGCCGCCGAGCTTAGGCACCAGTCAGGACAATCCCGAACTCAAAGCCGAGATGGAAGCGATCGGCGAATCAAATCGCATGACACTAAAATTCCGTAAGCCTCAATAGACTTCGGTTCCTCAGGTCATGTCGAAGATCAGGAATTCAGCTTCTGTGAGGGCTGAAACTTGCAGCGCGCGTTCGTCTTCAATTTGTGCGCCATCACCGGCTGAAAGTCGTTGTCCGTTGACTGCAATGTCCCCATCGACAACCTGAACGAACACTTTGCGATCGGGCCGCAATTCGAGTGAGAGCTCGTTATCTGCCTCGAGAACGCTCGCATAAAGGTCGACGTCCTGATGGATCGTTATCGAGCCGTCGCGGCCATCACGTGAGCCGACCAATCGCAAACGATTGAGCTTTTCGTCTCGCGAAAAGCGTGTTTGTTCATAGCCGGGTTCGAGACCCTTCTTCTCAGGGTAGATCCAGATTTGCAGCAAGTGCAGCTCTTTGTCCTGGGAATGATTGAACTCGCTGTGCTGCACGCCGGTACCAGCAGTCATGCGCTGTATTTCTCCGGCCGTGATCACTGTGCCGTTACCCATGCTGTCTTTGTGCGCAATCGCACCATCGATGACGTAGGTGACGATTTCCATATCCCTGTGCGGATGAGTTCCAAAACCCTTTCCGGGCGCGATACGATCTTCGTTAATTACGCGTACCTTGCCAAAGTGCACGCGCTCAGGATTCTGGTACTCGGCGAACGAGAACGTGTGTTTCGCGCGTAGCCAGCCGTGATCGGCACTGCCTCTCGATCCGGATTGAATAACGTCCATCATGATTGCTTTACTCCTCAGATTTACGCTGCCTGTGGTGCGAGATGAACAAGATCTGCAATTCTTGCACGCGCCGCATCCATCGACTCTTCCGCCTGGCTGTTGAGCTTGTCGGCGGCGATGACTTCAACATCTGTGATGCCGATAAACGCAAGGGCATGTTTGAGATAGGGTGTCGCAAAGTCTACGGCACTGCCTACGGGAACACCGCCGGTCGCCACGACAAGATAGGTTTTCTTGCCCTCGAGCAGGCCTTTGGGCCCATTTTCCGTGTAACGAAAAGTCAGCCGTGCGCGGGCGATCATATCGATCCATGCTTTCAGCGCTGCCGGGATCGAGAAATTATAGATCGGCACACCGATAACAAGTATGTCGGCGTTCTTGAGTTCGGCAACCAGCGCATCGGAAAGCGCCAGGGCTTCGCGATGCCCGTTCGTGCGAGACTCGTCAGGCGTAAAGTTGGCCTCGATCCAGGCGGCGTCGACGAATGGCACACCTTCTGAAAGGTCGCGGCGAACCGTTTGTACATTGCCATGGCGATCCTGTAGCGCCGCGATAAGGTCACGCGTTAGTTCACGGCTGGCCGACCCTGCGGTTCGTCCGCTCGCACTTACCTCGAGAACCCAAGTTGTTTTGTCCTGCATGTCATGCACTCCTGTCCGGGCTTTGCCCCATATCGATATGCAGAGTGTCTATGTTGACAATATCGAGATAAAGGCTACTCTGGAGATAAGATTGTTCCAATAATTGCAACAATATGGATAAATTTGAGGATTTACAGGCGTTTGTCGCCGTCGTCGAGGCCGGGAGCTTCACCGCGGCGGCGGAACGCCTGAATGCCGCGAAATCGGCCATAAGCCGGCGCGTATCCGCGCTGGAGGAACGCCTGGGTGTCCAGCTTTTGCGCCGCACGACACGGGTTCTCAACCTGACAGAGACCGGCAGCAGCTTTTACGAACACAGTGCCCGGATATTGGCCGATCTGAACGAGGCCGAAGCCGCGGTCCAGCAGGAGCACGGAGAGCTCCGCGGCACGCTTCGGGTTGCCTTGCCCTTGTCCTTCGGTGTCCGCCATATGTGCACGCCCATCGCGGCTTTCAGCAAACTGCATCCTAAGGTGGAGTTCGACCTGGATCTCAATGACCGCCGTATCGATTTGATCGAGGAGGGTGTCGACGTCGCAATTCGAATCGGGCGATTGCAGGATTCATCGTACATCGCAAGGCGCCTGTTCGATGTGCGCGCGGTCGTCTGCGCATCACCTCACTATCTTAGCGTCCACGGTGAACCACAAGCGCCAGGTGATTTGCGTCATCATCGTTGTCTTGTTTACTCCAACCTCACGGACCCGAACAAATGGACGTATCTGGACAAGGATGGCACCAAGCGCACGGTCGAAGTGGAATCCATCATGTCAGCGAGTAGCGGGGATTTCCTGGCTAACGCCGCGGCGCATGGAATGGGTCTCGTCATTCCACCCACTTTTATTGCTTCCGAATCGATTCGTCGTGGCAACCTCGTGCCGATTTTGACGGACTACGACTGGCCAGTAATGCCCGCCTATGCAATATATCCGCCGACGCGGCACCTCTCGTACCGCGTGCGAGCCTTCATCGATTTTCTGGTAGAGCGCTTTTCCGGCACGCCCCGGTGGGATCGTGACTGCAAGGTGCCTACGACGAGGCAGGGGTCAGTGACTTGAATGCGGCCAGCGCTCGCTCGCGTGACGACTTGAGATCAACAACGGGCTCCGGGTAATCGCGGCCAATCCCGACGCCAGCTTCGAGCAGAATTTCCTGCGGTGCTTCCCACGGGTTGTGGATGTAACGGTCGGGCATAGCGGCGAGTTCCGGCACATAGCGTCGGACATAGGTCCCCTCCGGGTCGAATTTCTTTCCCTGTGTAACCGGGTTAAAAATCCTGAAGTAGGGAGCTGCGTCCGCACCACAGCCGGCGATCCACTGCCAGCTCGCGCTGTTATTGGCGAGATCGGCATCGACGAGCGTATCCCAGAACCACTTTGCGCCATGGTGCCAGTGCTGTAACAGGTTCTTGACCAGGAACGAGCCGACGATCATGCGCACCCGATTGTGCATGTAGCCAGTGCACCAGAGTTCGCGCATGCCGGCATCGACGACTGGATAGCCCGTTTTGCCATCTTGCCAGCGCTGTAATGATTCGGCGTCGTCTCGCCAGGGAAAGCGATCAAACTTGCGCTGCAGATTGTCGGTGGTAATCGTTGGCTCGTTATACAGAAGATTGTTGGAGAACTCCCGCCAGCCGAGTTCGCTGAGAAAACGATCGGCGTCAGGTGTGAGTTCCTTGGTCGAACTTCTTTCGTGCACGGCGAACCAAACCTGGTTCGGTGAAATCTCGCCGAAGTGCAAATGTGGGGACAGCCGCGACACGTGTTGCTGGTCCGGGCGATTGCGGCCTTCGTCGTAATGGCCGATCCCCGACGACAGAAATGTCTCCAGTCTTTTCGCAGCGCCGTCTTCGCCCGGCGACCACGTCTCGGACATCTGCGAATACCAATCGATGCTTGGCATTAGCTTGAGTTGATCGAGCGAGAGCCCTGCGTCGGCCTCATAAAGCGGGATGTCGTGCGGTGCCGGCAGCGGTTGCCGGGGAGGAATTCCATTTTGCAGGCAGCCCCTCCGATAAAAAGGCGTAAAAACCCTGTAAGGAGTACCGTCCGGCTTGTTGGTATTGGGCGGCTCGAAAAGGACGGATCCGTTATAGCTCTTAATGAGAACCGAGTCGCCGTGCAGCGTGTCCTTGATGATCGTGTCGCGCGCGATGCGCCACGGTTCGTAGCAGCGATTCCAAAACACGCCGCTGGCCTCAACATTGCGCGCGAGCTCGGGCAGGATGGTCTTCGCGTCGCCGCGAAGCAAGACCAGCCGGCCCTTCAATGACGCATTGAGGTTCAAGAGACTCTCGTGCAGCCACCAGCGGCTTGCAGCCCCCATTTTCCAATCTCCTGCGTTCTCGTCGTCGAGAATATAAATCGGTAGGATAGGGCGACCTCGCCGTACGGCAGCATCGAGTGCCGGATTGTCCGCCAGGCGAAGGTCCTGCCGGAACCAGACAATTACAGGTGCAGAATCAGACATCGAATTTTCCGGATCCATTTGAGTCGAAGATCGGCAGTAAGTATAGGATCAAGGATTCACGAGAGACGTAATCATTTGTAACACAGTGCATTGAACGGGATTTAGCATAGTGAGAGTCGCAATCATTGGGGGCACCGGGTTTGTCGGCGGTCATTTGACCGATGCTTTGCTGGCCGCCGGCCACGAGGTCTCACTGTTGGTGCGTGCCGGCAGCGAGTCAAAAGCACGCCGGGCCGAGCGTATTCGAACATCACGCGGCGATATTTCGTCTCCCGAAGCGCTGCGCTCGGCGATGCAGGGGTGTTCTGCCGTCATTTACAATGTTGGCATCCTGCGGGAATTTCCGGGCCGTGGGATCACGTTTGAGGAATCCCAGTACCAGGGGCTCGTGCGCACTATCGAAGCCGCGCGCCAGGTTGGCATAAAGCGCCTCTTGCTTATGAGCGCCAATGGGGTGAAGCAACCGGGAACCCCGTACCAGGAAACCAAGTTCCGGGCCGAAGAGTATGCACGGCAGAGCGGGCTCGACGTATCCGTCCTGCGCCCCTCGGTAATTTTCGGCGATCCCGAGGGGAAAATGGAATTCGCCACGCAGCTCTTCAATGACATGGTGCGTCCGCCGATTCCGGCCGTTAGTTTTTTCTCGGGCCGCAGTCCGGAGAAGGGCGCGGTCGTCATGTCGCCGGTCCATATCGACGACGTTGCGAGTGCATTTGTTGCGGTGCTCGAGAACAACAATGCGATTGGCCAAACCTTCGCTCTAGGCGGTCCCGAGGTATTGTCCTGGACAGAAATGGTTCGTCGTATCGCCGAGGCAACCGGCCGAAAAAAGTGGATCTTGCCAATGCCCATCTGGATCATGCGAATCGGCGCGACGCTGTTCGACTGGTTGCCGTTCTTCCCCGTCACGCGCGGCCAGCTGACCATGCTCGAAGAGGGCAACACGGCGGATCCGGAGGTCTTGAGGCGCCTGATCGGCCGAATTCCGCGAGGTTTCACTGTCGAGAATCTCAGCTACTTGTCACGTCGTTGAGCTGCCTCTTTGTGCGTTACAGGATGAAACAGGGCTGCTAATATTGGGCTGGAGTTCGATATGCGAAGATTTTTCATTTCATGGCTTTCTGCAACGGTACTGCTGATGATCGCGTTCGCGCCGGCGAATGCGGCTGATCGCGTGGCGGAGTTTCGTGGCACGGGCAACACGACGACCGCGATCTTCAGGGTGGAGTCGCCGTGGGTGCTCGATTGGCGACTCGATGGTGACTTCGACGAGTTGGTCGCCCTCGACATAACGCTGCTCGAGGCCAAAAGCGGAAAACACGTGGGCCGCGTCCTGCACACCAAGCGTAAGGGCAACGGCGTCAAGTTGTTCAAGTCGGGCGGGCTGTATCAGCTGAGAATCAGCTCATCACTGGCTCGCTGGACTGTAAAAATTGACCAGCTCACTCGCGAAGAGGCTGAGTTATACACGCCGAGATAATAGCCTGACGCGGGACGATTCACCGTCCCAAATAGCCACCTCAAAAATAGTCCGGCTCGTTTCCCGGCGCCCATTTGATATTGCAGCCTATGCTCGGTTTCTGCATGGCCAATGGCGGTTTCGAGTCGAGAACTGCGTCGAGCGCGGCGCGCAAATCTCGCCCGTCGACGGGCAAGGCATTCGATGGCCGGCTATCGTCCAGCTGGCCGCGATAGACCAGGCGCTTGCTCGCGTCGAACACGAAAAAATCGGGTGTGCACGCCGCACGATAGGCTTTTGCAACGTCCTGGTTTTCGTCGAACAAATACGGAAACGTATAACCCCAGGTTTCAGCCTCGACTTTCATATTGGCGGGGCTATCGTCCGGGTGCTTGTTTACGTCATTGCTGTTGATTGCACAGATCGAAACGCCGCGGGCGGCATAGTCTTGTCCGATGCGTGCCAGTTCTTCGCGCACGTGTTTGACAAACGGGCAGTGGTTGCAGATAAACATCACGAGGTATGCATTGGCCTTGTCGCCCAGTGAGTGACGCTCACCATCCGGGTCTGGCAATGAAAAGTCAGGCGCCTCGGTTCCCAAGGGCAGCATTTGTGATTCGACCGCAACCATATTCCCGATCCCTTTCTCCGTAGACCGGCACAGATTACCAAAAGCCTCGGTCCAGTGGCATGCGAACGGCCCGCTGTTGTGCGATCATCCGGAGCAGGATTGAGGTTTGAGGTCTGCGTGAACAACACGTCGGAACAAAAAGGCAGCACAATCATCATACTTGCGGCCATTGTGGTCGTAATTTACGGCATGCAAATGGCCAAGGTTGTATTGGTGCCGTTCCTGATTGCAGTGTTCCTCGCTTTGATCACGGTAAAGCCGATGCTTTGGTTGCAACAGAAGCGTGTGCCGGCAATTCTGGCGGCATTGCTCATTGTGACGATGATCGTAATGATACTCGCGATGGTCGGCATGATTCTGGGTACGTCGATTGCCGACTTTACGGCGGCGCTTCCCGGCTACCAGGCGCGGCTCGACACGATCGTCGACGGCATGGTCAAGTTTGTTGCCGAGAACATCAAGGGTGATCAGTCCATTGAAAGCCTGAGTGACATGATCGATCCGGGCTGGGCGATGGGCTTGGCAGCGACCATACTGAACAGCCTGAAAGACGTATTGACCAATACGTTTCTAATCGTTTTCACCATGATCTTCATACTGCTCGAAGCGTCTAGCGTGCAAACCAAGGTCGAAGCGGCGTTCGGTCGTCACGAAGACTCGCTAGATCGACCGAGAGTCTTCCTGCAGAATCTTGGCCGCTATCTCGGCATCAAGACGATCGTGAGTATGGCGACGGGCTTGTGCGCCGGCCTGTTGACCTGGTCGATCGGGCTCGATTTTCCATTGCTTTGGGCAATGCTGGCGTTCTTGCTGAACTATGTTCCGACCATTGGCTCCATCATCGCTGCCGTTCCTGCGGTCCTGCTGGCGCTGGTGCAACTCGGGCCGGGTGAGGCGAGCGCGACGGCCATCGGTTTCGCAGCGATCAACGTCGTTTTCGGCAACCTGATCGAGCCGCGACTCATGGGTTACGGCGTCGGCATTTCGCCGCTCATCGTGTTCGTCGGCCTGGTTTTTTGGGGCTGGGTGTTCGGGCCTGTTGGCATGCTGTTGTCCGTGCCGCTCACGATGACACTCAAGCTGGCGCTGGAGAATGATGACCGAACGCGTTGGGTTGCAATTCTTTTGGGGTCGGAGCGCGATGCCGAGCACGAACTCCGGAGCAGGACCGCAGAAGATACTCCGGAGGTCGATCAGGCGACGTCCACGTCTTCGTAATCGTCCAAATCCGGTTCTGTCTCTTCGAGCTGCTCGAGCAGATTGATCGCGACTGCCACGAAGTCCGTATCGGTAATTATTCCGGTCAGTTTTTCATTGTCCATGACCGGCAAACAGCCAATAGCGTGTTTCTCGATAAACAGTGCTGCCTGGCGCAAGCTGGCGTTGATGTCTACCGTAGCGACATCCGAAACCATCGCGTCTTCAACAAGGATTTCGTTTGCGTGGATTCGATTCTTCTGATCGCGCAGGAAGCTGTCCGTCGCAGCCAGGACGTTCGTCAACGTCACGAGCCCGACTAATTTATCGTCATTGATAACCGGGATGTGATGAATCCGGTTGTCGTGCATCAGCGTGCGGACCTCAGCCAGAGTCGCGGACGGCGCCACCGTAATCAGATCGGTACTCATGATTGCTTCGATGGTGAACATAACCCCGTCCTTCTGCTTCGTCTAACTAATACTCAGTTTATCGATGACGGCGGAGAGCGCTATTGCGAGAAACACGTATTTCGCCGTGCTGTAGTCGGTGTTGCAGGAGTTGCAAAAGCAGGGTGTTGATCTAGACTGAACGCCTCTGCATCGAGATGGTCCGATCCAGCATGAACAAGCGACTTCTTTTGCCCCTGATTCTGTTTGTGATTCCGACGTTTGCCGCCGAAACAGAGCCCGATGCGACCCGGATTGTCCGGGAAGCGATTGATCACTGGCGCGGTCTTTCGTCGTACACCGAAATGACCATGGTGATTCACCGTCCGGACTGGGAAAGGTCCATGACCATGCGCGCCTGGACCAAGGGGAAGGACCAAACGCTGGTACGCGTCGTCGAGCCCAAAAAGGACCGCGGCAACGGCACCCTGACCGACGAGAACAGCATGTGGACGTTTTCTCCCAAGGTGAACCGTGTCATCAAGATACCGTCGTCGATGATGGGGCAAAGCTGGATGGGATCTGATTTCTCCAATAAGGACGTCGCTCGTGCTGATGACATTGTCGACCAATACGATCACACGATCCTGCAGCGAGAAGAGGTCGATGGAGTTACTGTTTATGATGTCCAGTCGATTCCGCACGAAGACGCCGCCGTGGTTTGGGGCAGGGAAGTGCTGAGGATTCGCGACGATTATGTCGTGCTTGAGCATGCGTTCTTTGATCAGGACGACGAGCTTGTCAAGAAACTCGTGTCCCTGGAGATTGAGGAAATGGGTGGCCGCACGATCGCAAAGCGGCAGCGTATGGTAAAAATCGAGGAACCCAATGAGTGGACCGAGATCAGCGTCAACGATGTTGAATATGAAATCGAACTGAAGGACAGTTTATTCACCTTGTCGAACCTGCGTAATCCGCGAGATTAAATCGGGGAACCTCTGATTAGTTATTTCACGACTGCGTTGCGTGCCCGGTGATGAACATCGTTCTACGCCTGGCGTGGCGCAATCTCTGGCGACACAGCAAGCGCACCTGGCTGACGATCGGGGCGATGGTGTTTTCGAATACCTTGCTCGTCTTCATGATCTCGATTCAGTTCGGCATGTACGGCCTGATGATCGATAATACGTTGCAGGTGTTTACCGGACATATGCAGATACAGGCGCCGGGCTACAAGGACGATCAGAAGATGCGACAGACGGTCCCCGATATCGTGCCGCTTGCTTCGCAACTCAGGGAAAAATTCCCGACGCAAGCGATCGCTGCGAGAGGCTGGGCGTTTGGTTTGGCATCGAGCGACGAGCGCAGCTACGGCATAGGCATCTTCGGCGCCGAGCCCGAGTTCGAGCCCCGCGTATCGAGCCTGCCCGGACTCATTAAAGAGGGCAGGTACCTTCACGGAAACGATGCCACTGAGATCGTTATTGGAGCCGTTCTCGCGCGCAACCTGCGGGTCGCAGTCGGCGATGAGCTGACGTTGCTCGGCAGTGGTCTGGATGGTTCATTTGCAGCGGCCGTGGTCAATGTCGTCGGCGTGTTTGAGAGTGGTATTCCCGATATCGATCGTAATTTTGCCGAGATGCCACTCGGAGCCTTCCAGGACGTTTTTTATATGGAAGGGGCCGGCCACCAGGTTGTGGTCAGCGCCGCTACCCTGGACGACGCCGACTTGCTGGAGCCTGAGATTATCGCCGCGCTGCCCGCGGGGACCGGTCTTGTCGTGCATGACTGGGATGCATTGCAACCGGGGCTTAAGCAGGCGATCCAGGCGGACATGAGCAGCGCGTTCTTCATGTACGGGATCCTGGTAATCCTCGTGGCGTTTAGTGTCCTCAACACCCAACTGATGTCAGTCCTGGAGCGAACTCACGAGTTCGGAATTGTGATGTCGCTGGGGCTCAAGGCCGGCCGTCTCGGCCGCTTGATCATGCTCGAAACCGCGTTGATGGGCATGATCGGCCTGATCATTGGCAGCATTACAGGCGTAATTTTTACCTCGTGGTTCACGGTCAACGGCTTATCCATTCCGGGCATGGAAGAAATGGCAGCGAATTTCAATCTACCGGCCAGAATCTACCCGCAGGTCACGCCCTGGACGATGGTGACTGGCCCGTCGGTCGTGTTCCTGTTTACATTGCTGGCGTCGGCTTATCCTGCCCTGCGTCTGCATCGACTGCACCCGGTTGAAGCGATGAGGGCGAACTGATGCGCACGGTTCCTGTACTCACCCGTCTCGCGTGGCGTTATCTCTGGCGCAATCACCGGCGCACGATAATCATGCTGAGTGCGATCGTAATCGGTGTGTGGGCCATAATATTCATGACGGCGCTGACGCGTGGCATGGTGGATCAGATGATCAAAGACGGGATCAGCGTCCTGCCCGGTCATGTCCAGGTTCACAATCCGCAATTCCTTGACGATCCAAGCGTGTCTAATCGCATCACCATAGGCGATGAAGAACTATCCAGGATGTTCGACCCGGCGGGCTTCAAAGCCTGGGCGAGTCGCGTGAGAGTGCCGGCCGTAATTACCAGCGAACGCGAATCGCGCGGCGTTACGTTGCTGGGCATAGATCCGGCGGCCGAGCGCGAATTTTCGTTCGTGGATTACGATGAGGTAGAAGGCCGTTTCCTCGAGAGCGCGGAAGACACAGGCGTTGTAATTGGTCGGAAGCTCGCGAAGACACTGGAAACACGGGTCGGCAAGCGCATCGTCCTGATGAGCCAGGACCCGGACAACGAGATCGCAGACCGGGGCTTTCGCGTGGTAGGACTGTTCGGTGCCAGCATGCCCGCGTTCGAAGAGATGTACGTATTTGTTGGCAAGAAAACCGCTCAGAAGATGCTGCGTATCGGCGATACGACAACCGAGATCGTATTCATTGGTGATGATTATCGAAATGTCGACCCGACTTATGAACGCGTGATCGATTCAGTGGATGGCAAACTCAAAGTCAGTCGCTGGTACGAAGTCGATAACTACCTGGGCACGATGATGAAAGTCATGGATGGTTTTGTATTGATCTGGGTAATAGTGATTTTCCTCGCACTGTCTTTTGGCCTGGTCAATACACTCGTCATGGCCGTGTTCGAACGAATTCGCGAAATCGGGCTTATGCTCGCGCTCGGTATGAAACCGGCGAGCATTCTCGGGCAGATTATTATTGAGTCGATGTTGTTGCTGGTTGTGGGTTTGGCGATCGGTGATGTACTCGCCTGGGCAACGATTCAGCCGCTGAAGGAAGGCATCGACATTTCGGCGGTTGCTGAGGGCATGGAGATGATGGGTGCCTCCAGCATTTTGTATCCGAAGTTATATTTGAAGGACATGATTCTTGCGAACGTTGTCGTGCTGTTCCTTGGTTTTCTCGCGAGCCTGTCCCCGGCCTGGCGCGCGTCGCGTTACGAGCCGGTCGAAGCAATCACAAAGGTGGGATAATGGCGGCGGTACGTTGTGTTGATTTGTGTAAGACCTACCGGCAGGGCGACCAGGATATCAAGGCGCTCGATCACGTAAGTATCGAAATCGAACAGGGCGGATTCGTATGTCTGTCCGCACCCTCGGGCGGCGGCAAGACAACTCTACTCAATGCGATTGGAGGGCTCGATATACCCGACAGCGGTGAGGTATGGATTGCGGGCCAGCGGATTGATGAAATGAGCAAAGGTGAGCTCGCCGATCTCAGGCTTTCGAGTATCGGTTTCGTATTCCAGGCTTACAACCTGATCCCCGTATTGACGGCGCAGGAAAACATCGAGTTCGTCATGCAGGTTCAGGGCGTGCCGGCGGCAGAAAGACGCGAAAAGTCTCTGGCGATCCTCGAGGAAGTCGGCTTACAGGGGCTCGAGGGCCGGCGGCCGGCCGAAATGTCGGGAGGCCAGCAGCAGCGCGTCGCGGTCGCGCGGGCGATCGTCTCGCGACCGGCGCTGGTGCTGGCCGATGAGCCGACCGCCAACCTGGATTCCAAAACGTCGGACGAATTGATGACGCTCTTCACCGAACTGAACGAGCATCACAATACGACGTTCGTTATTGCGACGCACGACCAGCGAGTAATGGGGTATGCAAAGCGCCTGATCCGCATGCTGGACGGCCGCATCGTCGACGACATCGAGCAAAATGCTGCATAAAGTTTTCCTGGCGCTTTCTTTCCTGTCGCTTGCAGCGATTGCGGATGACAACAAGACGGAGTTTGGTGGTCACACGAAGTTTTCGTTGACGGGCCAGGCGTATCCGGATCAGAGCGTGTTCAGGGACGTGGTCGGCAGCAGTACGCTGGACCTTACCGGGGATTTGCGCCTCAATCTGAAACGCAAGATCGGACGATGGTCCTTTGATGCGGCCTATCAATTGCTCGTATTGAACGGCGACAGCGTCGAGCTTGGCCGCGCGCTGCCGGGCGGAACCGATATTTTCTTTCCGGGATTGCCCGATGACGGGCGCCGGATGTTCGACCTGACCGATCTCATGCGAGACAACGGCAAGACCATAGTGCTGCATCGCCTGGATCGACTGACATTTGGCTACACGAGTGAAAAGGCAGTCATTCGCTTCGGCCGGCAGGCCCTGTCCTGGGGGAACGGCTTGTTTTATGCGCCGATGGACCTCGTGAACCCGTTTGATCCGGCGGCCGTCGATACCGAGTACAAGGGCGGAGACGATATGCTGTACGTGCAGTACTTGCGTGACAGCGGTGACGACGTGCAGGGCGCATACGTCGCGCGTCGTGATCTTGCGAGTGGCGACGTTGAGGCGGATGAGTCCACGGCGGCCGTCAAGTACCACGGATTTTTGGGGGAGGCTGAATTCGATCTGCTGCTGGCACAAAACTACGGAGATACAGTCGTGGGGCTGGGCGCCAGCAAGAGTGTCGGCGGCGCCATTCTGCGGGGGGATGTTGTCGTAACAGACTCCGACCTCGACACCTACGTACAAATGGTGACTAACCTCACGTATTCCTGGAACTGGTTCGACAGGAACATGAGCGGTGCCGTCGAGTATTTCTTCAATGGCTTCGGCCAGCGATCGGGTCGCTACGATTCAGTTAGCCTTGCCAATAGTCCGGACCTCGTCAACCGCATTACGCGCGGCGAGCTATTTTCGGTTGGGCGCCACTACCTGGCTGCCAGCGTCATGATCGAAATGACACCGCTTTGGGGGCTCACACCCACGGTGCTCGCAAATGTCTCGGATCCCAGCGGCCTGTTTCAGCTGGTAACGAACTACAGCGTATCGGACGACATGACTTTTCTTGCAAGTATCAACGTGCCGATTGGCCCGAAAGGCAGCGAATTCGGTGGCATCGAATCTGGCTCGCCAGACCGTTATTTGTCGGGGGGCGCCGGGCTGTTTGCCCAGATTGCATGGTACTTCTAGCGCGCCGGCTGACCAGCTTGCCTGAGGCTCGATAACAGGCGCCGAAAACCCGCTTCAATTTCGAGCTCGAACACCGGGTCCTTGATGTGCTCGAATTTCGCGACATTGAATTCCTGGGGTTCGTCGTCAAGCATCGTGTCGATGCGCTTGAACAGGTCGCGCTCTTCCCAGGCCATGTGCGATCGCAGGCGATTCACATAGCCCGACGCATCCTCGATTAGCTTTTGGCGTCGCACCGCGGCCCCGGCGTTGATGGCTTCTATCTCGTCGCGCAGTGCTGAGCCCAACGCGGCGATTTCGTTATGGTCGTCGGGAACGCTATCGAGGCCCTCCGCGAGATCCGGGCGCTTGTCGCGCAGCTGTGCGTACATGATGTCTTCTTTGGGGTGATGTACGGCATCGGGATACACGGTCATGTAACGCATGATTTCATCGAGCAGCTCAAAGTCGGGGTCCTTTCCCGAAGATGCATGCTCTACGACATTATCGAGCAGCTCGAGAACGATCGACATATTGCGATGATCCTCGCGCAATTCCTTCATTAGCGTTCTGGCTTCAGACTGCATCTCGACTCCTGATCGTACTCATGCCTGTAATCGTGGCTGACCCGGTGTAATCCGGCTATTCGGATTATCACCTACGGGGACCTATCTTGCAGCAGGAAGGCTGGCGAAATCTCTGGCTGCGTCCATATTCAGAAGTGCGTCGGCCAGGGCGGAGACCAGGCTCTGGCTTGCGACGAGCAGTTCCCTGTTTACGTTCAGCAACGTGGATATCTCTACCTCGCCGAGCTCGCCGCGCGACACTTCATCGTAAATGCGATGACGCATGCGATTATGCACTGACTCGGACTTATTCTTGATTTCGACCAGTGTTTCGAAGCGCACGGCAGGCATGTCGGATCGCCGCAAGGAATCGAGCGCCTCGTAAAACTCTCTTGCGGCTTCCCGAAACTGTCCGAAATAGGCATTGAAGCGGTCATTCACCGAGCCGCGGAATAATTCGAGGTCTGCACTCACGTCTTTCATGCTTTTGGCAGCCTGCACGGCGTTGCGGATCGACGGAATTATCTGGCTCAGGCGCTCAGACTCATCGGCTTCCAGCGGCCTGCCCTGCAGCGCGAGCGCGTGCTTCAGTATTTCGCCTTCCAGCTGCTTGATTTCTGCGTAGCAGCGATCGTAATCGACTTCCGATGAAAAAACGCAGACACCCTTGCGATCTTCCTGGCTGTCGTAAAACGTATGGTCGGGCGGCAGATGGAGCGCGGCCTGGTTCAATGCGGCCGCCTGGTCAATCAGCCGCAGTGTCTCGCGCGTGATGTTCTCGAGAGCGGCTTCGGCGACGGCTGTGTCGCCGGCTTTTATATGCCGGAGCAGCGGTGTTTCGTCGTCCCGGAATCGGCGGTCAAGCCATTGGCTGAGCAGTGGAATCGCGGGGAGGAAGATTACTATGCCGAGCAGGTTAAAGAGGCTATGGAACGCAACCAGTGCGAATAGCGGGTCCGAGATGCCTAGAATCTCAGTAATGAGCTTGAGCAGCGGCACAAGACTCAGGAACGCAATCGTGTCAGCCACCACGTTGAATAAGACGACCGCTGCTGCAACGCGTTTCTTGGCAGCAGAGCCAGCCAGCGACCCTAAAAGCGCGGTGATCGTTGTGCCCAGGTCGGCGCCGATGGCAATCGCGGCCGCCGACTCCAATGGGATGGCGCCGGCATAAAGCGCGCTCAGCGTAATCATGATGGTCGCGGAACTGGACTGGATGATGGCCGTAAGCAAAAGGCCAGCGAGCAGGAAAATGATCAGCGGGTAGCCCGCCAGGGCGGTCGGGTCGAACATCGCCGTCGCAACCAGGGCACCCGACTTCATGAACTCGAGCCCCATGAGCATCAGGCCGAATCCAACGATGAAATGACTGACGCCGGCTCGCCTGGTTCCGGCTGCCGACCAGACCACACCGAATCCACCGATGGTTATGATCGGCAGTGCGAGCGCTTCTATATCGAGTTTGAAACCGATCGTCGCAACGATCCAACCGGTCATTGTCGTCCCGAGGTTGGAACCGAACACGATGCCGAGGGCGCTGGCAAGCGAGATGACGCCGGTGCCGACAAACGCGAGAACGATAAGACTGACGACAGAGCTGCTTTGCAGTGCAGCCGTGGTGACCGCCCCTGCCAGCACGCCGCGTAGCGGTTTGGCCGTGTACTGGCGCAGGAATTTCTTAAATGAGCGGCCGGCGAGTTGTGTCAGCGCATGCTCCAACTCATGCATGCCGAACAGAAACAGGCCGAGGCCGGCTGCCAGTCTCCAGAGATCAAATTCCTCGCCCATCGGCAGAGTATATCCGCACCCTCTTTCAGCAGGGCCGGCGGCCCATAAAAAATGGCCGGCGCATGGCCGGCCATTTCAAGTTCACGAGAGTTCTTTGGGCCTGTTTAATCGAGCGGAATCTTGATTTTCTGTCCCGGGTAAATCTTGTTCGGGTCCGAAATGATGTCGCGATTGGCCTCAAATATCTTCATGTACTTGCCAGCGCTGCCATAGTATTTCTTTGCGATACCGCCCAGCGTGTCACCGCTGACGATTTCGTAAAACTCGGCTTTCTCTTTCGGCTCTTCGGGCTTCGGTGGCGGCGCTTTGAGGTCGTCTGCGACAACTTTCTCGACGCCCTTGATGTTGCCGGCGATCAGGATCGCCTGGTCGCGCACCGCCTGGTTCTTGCAGTCGCCGCAAATCGTGGCGACGCCATCGTCAAATTCCACCGTGAGATTGCTGAGACCGCTGGTCTTAATCTCGAGGTGTTGCTTGATGTTGTCGGCCGCTTCGGAGTCCGTATTGAAAACCTGGCGCCCCACATCTTTTACAAAGTCAAACAGTCCCATTGCGTACTCCCTATCAAATTTGTCTTATATCCAGCGGCCCGATTATAACAGGCGGTATAATGACAGGTAGACTTAAGTGAGGTACCACAATGCGTAAATTGACGATACTGCTCGCGGTCGGAGTCGCAATTCTGGCCGGCTGTGCGGTCAATCCCGTCACAGGCAAGCGCCAGCTGATGACGGTCAGCACCGCGTCGGAAATTCAGATGGGGCAACAGAACTATGCCCCCATGAAGCAGTCGCAGGGCGGGGCCTACGACATTGACCCTGCGCTCACTCAGTACGTGCAGGGCGTCGGTACTCGTCTTGCCACGCAAAGCGAGGTCTCATTGCCATATGAGTTCGTGGTGCTGAATAACTCGGTTCCCAATGCCTGGGCTTTGCCTGGCGGCAAGATCGCGATCAATCGCGGCTTGCTGACGGAACTCGAGTCCGAGGCGGAGCTGGCGGCCGTGCTGGGACACGAAGTCGTGCACGCCGCGGCCCGACACACGGCGGCGCAGATATCGCGTAGCCAGCTGCTGCAGATCGGTGTGGTGGGCACCGCGATCGCGACAAGTGACAGCGACTACGGCAACCTGGCCGTAGGCAGCGCCAATTTGCTCGCCCAGGCGGGGTTGGCGAAGTACGGGCGTAATGCCGAACTCGAGTCGGATTTCTATGGAATGCAATACATGTCGAAGGCAGGCTATGACCCTCAAGGCGCGGTCTCATTGCAAAAAACATTCTTGCGCCTGAGTGAGGGGCGAAGATCGGACTGGCTCAGTGGGCTGTTTGCCAGCCATCCGCCATCGCGGGAGCGCGTAAACGCAAATATCGCGACGGCGGCGACGTTGCCCGCTGGCGGTAAGACCGGCGAGGCCGAATTCCAGCGTGCCATGCAAAAAACCCGGGCAGCCAAACCGGCATACGACGCTTATGACGAGGGTCGCAAAGCCCTGTCGGAGAAAAAACTCGATGAGGCGCTCGCGCTTTCGAACAAAGCACTCGACCTGTTTCCGCAAGAAGCGCATTTCCACGCGCTGCGCGGTGACGTTCGGCTGGTTGCCGACAAGTACGACATGGCCGTGACCAACTACAGCCGGGCGATCGAACGGCGGAACGGCTTCTTCTACTACCATTTGCAACGCGGTCTGGCGAAGAAGGAACTCGGGCAAACGGACGGCGCGGTCATTGATCTCGAAAACAGCATAGAGTTGTTGCCGACGGCGCCGGCGCATTACGCGCTCGGCAGCATTGCACAGCAGCGTGGCAACCTCCCGGAGGCGATCAAGCATTACAAGGTTGTCGCTGGCGCAGGTGGAGAGTACGGCACGGCAGCAACCACGGCGCTCGTAAGACTGGAGTTGCCTTCAAATCCGAGCGCCTACGTCCTGCGTCGCTGCGATCCGGACGCCAACGGTAAACTCGTTGTATCGGTCAAGAACGAGACGGCCGTGCAGATCACGGGTGTTCAGGTGGTTGTTCAGTATGCGGACGCAGCCGGCCGGCAGCAGCAGGTGCGGCACGATATCCAGGGACAGATTCCGCCCGGGCAAATCGCGAGCGTGAATACTGGTCTCGGACCTTATACGGCGGGCTCCAATTGCCCGGCGACGGTGGTCTCCGCACAGGTCGCCGAGTAAGCCCATTTCGGTCCACCATTCCGCGAGCAGAGCGTGACGTTCCTGTATGTGGCGTCAATCGCGGGGAAATCTCAGTCGCTCGGACAGCTGCTTCGCAAACTCGCTTTGTGAGACATCCCCGCGCTCACCGCCGCTGACCGCACCGTTTTGCGGATTGCATGCCGGCCGCATGCCCTGTGTGTATGAACGGTGGTGGAGCTAGTCGCTCTTCTCGTCGAGCAAGCGCTCCATTTCATCCATGACGGCGTTCATCTTCTTGACGATCGCCTTGTAAGGCTCGGGCTTCGCCAGATCGACGCCAGCGTTTACGAGCAGCTTGTAGGGATAGTCGGAGCCGCCTGCACGCAGCAGGTTCTTGTAGTTTTCGACGCCCGCTTCCCCTTCGTCCACGATTTTTTCGTACAGCGCCGTACCTGCGGTTTGTGAGGTCGCGTACTGGAACACGTACATGTTGAGGTAGAAATGCGGTATGTACATCCATTCATTCGTGTACAAGTCGTCGATGACAACAATGCCTTCATCATGTCCGTGGTAACGACGCAGGATCTCGCCATACATCTCTGTAATGCGGTCTCCCGACAGTGCCTCACCACGTTCGGCGGCCTCGTAGAGTGCGAGTTCGAATTCGGCAAACATTGTCTGGCGGAAGAACGTGCCGCGCATGCCTTCGAGCGCATGACCCAGATAGAACAACTTTTCGTTGATTGTCTCGGCGTTCTTTGACATGTAGTCCTGCAGGATCAGCTCGAGCGATGTCGAGGGTATTTCGGCGATGAAAGTTGCGTAGCCTGCCGTCTCAAACGGCTGCGCCTGCTTGGCGTATACCGTATGCATGGCGTGCCCCCACTCGTGTGCAAAGGTCGACAATGAGGAATAGTCGTCGTTGTGGTTGAGCAGCAGGTAAGGGTGTACGTCGTAGGCAAAGCCGGCCATGTACGCGCCGGAGCGCTTACCGCGCCGCGGATAAACGTGCATCCAGCGATCATCCATGGCGTCTTTTTGCAGGCTTACCCAATCGTCGCCAAGCACGGACATGGCGTCGAGCGTGATCTTCTTGCTCGTCTCCAGGTCGAATTCGCGGTTGAGCGAGACCAGTGGCGGGTAAATGTCGTAGTAATGCATTTGCTCGAGACCGAGCATGCGCGTGCGCAGTCTGAAATAGCGGTGCAGTGTCGGCAGCGCTTTGTTCACTTCGGTAACAAGAGTGCGATACACAGCGGGCGGCAGGTTGTCCTGGAACAGCTCGCGATCTAACACGCTGTCGTAGTGGCGTGCCTTTGCCAGCGCGACCTGCGTTTGCAAATGCGAATTCAGGACCATGCCTACCGAGCTGCGGTACTCCGCCCACTTGTTCCAGAAAGCATCAAACACGAGTTTTCGATCGTCGCGGTTGGCGCTGCTGCGAGCCTTGCCGTATCCCTGTGAGTCGACAACGATCTCTTCGCCATCCGACAAAGCGATTGTCGGCCAGGGGATATCCGAGTTGGCCAGCAGACTATAGGTGTCGTTCGGAGCGCCGAAGGTCTGTGAAAAATAGGACAACGTTTGCTCGGTTTCCGGGCTCAGGGTATGTGCCGCATTGCGCAGGCTGTCATCCAGCTGGTACGCGAACGCTGCGAGGCGCTCATCTTCCTTAATAAAAGATTCGATGGTTTCGCGACCGACCTCGATTAGTTCCGGCTGCATCCACGCAGTAACCTCGCCGAAACGCGCAAACATGATGTCGGCCAGTTGGCGACGTTCCTGGGTTTCAGACTCACGCAGATCTTCATCGGCGTCGAGTGATGCATAAACATAAACGCGACCAGCCTTGCGGAATGTATCGGACACGAAGCGGTAGGTTGTGTAGAGCGAGTCGGCGCTCTTGCCAAGCGATCCCCGCATGCCGTCAATTTTCGCGAAGTCGGCCATGACTTCATCGCGGGCTTTACTCCACGCTTCGACGCTCGGGTAAAGGTCGGTCAGGTCCCAGGTCGCCTGGGGGTCGGCTTCATCCGTCTGCTGTGCGGCTAAATTGTGTGCCGCAAAAAGGACCATTGCCGCGGCGAGCGGCAGCAGGAGTTTATGCATTGTATTTCCCTTTTATTAATTCTTTGCCAATAGACCCACTTACCGGGCCAGAGTTTCCTCGATCCACGCGTCGATACTCATGCCGAGCATCGGCAAGGTTACGCTGCCGTTTTCAAGTATGCGATTGTGAAATACGCGGATGTCGAACTTGTCGCCGAGCATCCGCTCGGCTTTTTGCCTGAGGCGCTGGATCTCCAGGCTACCCACCAGGTACGAAGTCGCCTGTCCCGGGACCGCCGCATAACGATCGACCTCGCCCGCAACGGCGTCAAATCCCTCTGCGGTGTTTTCGAGCATATAGTCAATGGCGTTCTGCCGGGTCCAGCCCATGACATGCATGCCGGGATCAACAACCAGGCGGGCCGCGCGGAAAGCCTCGTTGGAGAGCATGCCGAGGCGGGCCAGCTCGCTCGAATACAGACCGATTTCGTCGGCCAGGCGCTCCGAATACAAGGCCCAGCCCTCGCTCGTACCGGAACTCCACATGTAACGAAGTATCGGGTGCAGTGCTTGGTTGCCTAGTGCGATCGAACTGTCGAGATGGTGGCCGGGCCAGCTTTCGTGAAACGCCGTTGATTCCGTTCCTGCTTTACTGATGCCCGTAGGGTTGTAGGTGCCCACCTTGTAGATGCCAATGCTGCCATCTGCGGACCCCGCCGAGTAAAAGCCGCCACCCGAATCTTTTTCGAATGCAGGCGAGGGCGTGATGATCAGTCTGGACTCCGGGACGTAGGCAAACCAGTCCGGCATCGCAGCCTTGGCGCGACCCACGGCGCTGTCGATGTAGTCGAGCATCGCCTGTTCGCTTTCGAAGGTGTACTCGGGCTTGGTTCGCAGCTCCTGCAGCAATGACTTCAGATCGTCCGTGCCGAAAGATTCCCTGGCGATGGCGAGCATCTCGCTTTGTATGCGCGACATATTCGAAAGGCCGGCCCGGTGAATATCGCCAGGGTCCATCGGCAGTGACGACCAGTACCGGACCGATGCGGCGTAACAAGCTTCGCCATCCGGATTGGCTGAAACGCCGATAACATCGCGACCCGAATATTTGATCGCCAGGAAATCGCGATAGCGGATCAGCGCGGGGATGACGCTTTTTTCGACAGTTTCGCGGTACTGCTTCGCAAACTTGCTGTCCTTGGAACGGATTGCCGGATCCAGGAACGGTGACTCATCGACGGGTGTGTCGATCAATGCGGTCACTTGTTCAACGACGGCGTCAACGTTGGTTTGGGGTGCAAGGTATCCGGCGCCGACCCCGCGACGCAGGTTGCTGATCTCGGTGTCCAGGTAACGAGCGATGTCTGACGATCGGGCGAGCGCCGCCTCTCGTTCAACTGCAGTACTGACAGGCTGAACACCAAGAGTCGACGTTATCATCGACGGCCATCCCGTCCACGTCGGGCTGACATTCCAAAGCTCCATGCGACAAACGCGCATCCCGATAATCGCCTCGAGTCGTTCGCGTGCGAACAGGTAAGTCACCGCATCAACCGTGCCTGACAGCGGCGTTGGGTCCAGCGCGTCGACTTCTTCGAGCCAGTTGTCAACCTGTTTGTCCCAGGCCACGAGGTGGCTTTCGCTGTGGTTCCCGAAACGGTCCATCGGTGCGTCGGGGTAGGCGGACTCGTAGGCCTCCTCGGGGTACTGCGAGTAATAACCGTCGACAAAGTCCGAGGCGATCGAGTTCACGCGCTCGGCGGAGGTCGCTTCGGGTTCGTCTGAGCAGGCGCACAGAGCCGCAATAAAGACTAGTATTATCAGACGGTTAA